>Ga0070741_10012234_pt1 | contig 15579 bp, 14 predicted proteins | sample Coa_R1_4_FD_66440 | JGI IMG/M metagenome (GOLD analysis project Ga0070741, IMG submission 66440) | Surface soil microbial communities from Centralia Pennsylvania, which are recovering from an underground coalmine fire - Coalmine... | ecosystem: Environmental > Terrestrial > Soil > Unclassified ... | reverse complement strand
GACTTCGGGAGCACGCCGTACGTGCCCCTCTTGCCCGCGTACTTCGGCATCCCCGTCGGCCAGCGGCTCGAGGCCTTGCTCCCCCTCGAGACGATCTGCACGATGCGGTCGTAGCTCGGCTTCGCCTTGTCGAGGTTGGGACCGTCGCGCCCGGTGCTCCTCGCCGCCTTCAGCGTGTGGCACGAGCCGCAGAAGACGCCGGGCCGCGAGAAGAGCGCCTTGCCACGGGCGGGGTTTCCCTGCACGGACGGGGCGCCGGAAGCGCCCGCTGCGAACACCGCCGCTGCGGCGAGCGCCGCCGGCGAAACCGCCCTCCTCGGAGCCATCGGGCGACAGACTAGCGTGGTGCACGTGGCGCCCCCGTCCGTCCGTCTCGCGCTCGTGCTCGCGTCGGCGGCGGCGGTGCTGCCGGGCTGCGGCTCGAGCGGCGACCCGCTCGCGCAGGTGAAAGACGCGGCGAAGAAGACGTTCGCGGTCTCGGCCGCCACGTACACGTTCACGCTCGACCGGCCGACGCTCTTCGGGCCGGAAGTCGACTCCGTCGGCGGCCGGGCGGCGTACGACTTCACGGCCGGCGAAGGGTACGAGGCGCTCACGCTGCACACGCGGAAGGGCGAGAAGCGGACGCTCTACCTCGACTACCTTCCGGCCGCGGTGTACGTCGCTCCGTGGCCGACGCCGGCGGGGCTGCTGCCGCCGGGCAAGATCTGGATCGCGCTCGACTTTGCCGGCGCCGCGGCGACCGCGAACAAGCCGCTCGCGCGCGAGGCGGAGGAGCTCGGCGCCGAACTGCCGCTCGCGGAGATCGCATGGGGTGCGAGCTCCGCGTCGCACCTCGGCACACGCGTCGTCCGGCACATCCCGATGGAGGCCTACCGCGTGTCCGTCGACCTCCCGGAGGCGCTAGCCGCAGCGAAGCGGAATCGGCGCGTCGCGCTCGCCGCGGCGATCGAGCGCCAGCGCGACGCGACGCCGTCCCGGCGGCTCGAGTACGAGGTCCTCGTGACCGGCGCGGGACACGTCGCCCGAATCGACGCGAAGATCGCGGGCTCGCGCGCCGGCGCCGCGTCGTTCGCGTTCTCGAGCTTCCACGCGGAGTTCAACCGCAACCCGCCGCGCCGGTCGCAGTCGGTTCCGCTCGCGTCGATCACCGAGCCGCGGTTCCTGTGGACGATCGCCGCGCGCTCATGAGCCGAAGCCGGCGCGCACGATCAGCTCGGCCGCCTCGCGGTCGTCGCCGAGCGTTCCGGCGCGAAGGCGGGCGTGCGCGACGCGGTCGAGCGCCGGCAGCGCCGCGTTCGGCGCGACGCCCGGGCGTGCCGGATACTCGAAGTCGTCCCCCGCCGCGATCAGCTTCTGACCCTCACGGCTCACGAGGAACGACACGAAGCGCTCCGCGTCCTCCCGGTGCTTCGACGAGGCGACGACGGCCGCACCGGCGATGTTCACGACCGAGCCGACGTCGCCGCGGGGAAAGTAGTAGACGGTGCTGTGCATCCCACCCGCACCGACTTCGCGCCGCAGGCGGTACCAGTAGTACTGGTTGACGAGGCCCGCGGCGACGTCGCCCCGATTCACGGCCGCGACGACCGCCTCGGCGCTCGAGTAGACCGCCGCGTTCCGCTTCAGCCCCGCCAGCCACTCTCCCGCAGCATCCGCTCCCTTCGTCGCGATCACGGCGCCCACGACCGGCGGGAAGTCCGAGTCGAGCGGCGCGACCGCGACCTTCCCCTTCCACTGCGGCCCGGCGAGATCGAGAACCGATACCGGCAGCTGCGAGCGCTGCAGGAGCTTCGGGTTGTAGACGAGGCTGCCCACGCGCAGCGCGATGCCGATCCACTTGCCGTTCGGCGAGCTGTCTTCGGCGGGCACCCGGCGGAGAAGCGCCGGGCTCAAAGGCGCGAGCACGTCGTGCTCCTCGAGGTTGACGAGCTCCGGCGAGTTCTCGCTCAGGTAGACGTCCGCCGGCGACGACCCGCCCTCCTGCAGCAGCTGGTCGGCGAGCACGACTGCGTCGTTCGTCCGGAGGCGGACGGAGATCCCGCTCGAGCGCTCGAATGCCGACGCGAAGGCGCGCGTGAGCTCGAGGTGCTGGCCGTTGTAGACGACGATCGAGCGGCGGCCGCCGCCGCCGCACGCGGCCGCGGTCGCGACCACGGCGACGGCGGCCAGGAGCGGCGCCGCACGCCTCACGCGCGAGCCTCGCCGGGCGCGTAGACCGTGACCGGACCGGTGACGGAGAGCCGCACCTCGTCACCGGCGCGGGCGCCGGCGCCGTCGAAGGTGCGGGCCGACACGCCCGTTCCGGACCCGTCTGCGAGCTCCAGCCGCAGCACCGTCTCGGCGCCGAAGAAGCTCGCTCCGAGCACTGTCGCCACGACCCCTCGCTCCTCTCCGTCGATCAGCCGGATCTGCTCCGGCCTGATCATCACCTGCACAGGCCCCTCGACCGGCGCGCCGCGGACGCGAAGGGTACCGAGCGCACAGACGACCGTTCCCGCCGCGGCTTGCCCCGGCACGACGACCGCCTCGCCGACGAACCGGGCGACGTCGAGGTCGGCCGGCGCGCGGTAGAGCACGTCCGGAGCCGCGGTCTGCACGAGCCGGCCCTCGCGGAGCACTGCGACCTCGCGTCCCGTCGAGAGCGCCTCCGCCTGGTCGTGCGTCACGAGCACGGCCGTGGCGTCGGCACTCGCGAGCGCCGCGAGCACCGCCGCGCGCGTCTCGGCGCGGAGCGAGGCGTCGAGGCCCGCGAACGGCTCGTCGAGCAGCACCACTGCGGGACGGGGCGCGAGCGCACGCGCGAGCGCGACGCGGCGCTGCTCGCCGCCCGAGAGCTCGTGCGGCCGCCGCCCGGCGTAGGTGCGGTCGAGCCCGACGAGGTCGAGCGCCGCGCCGATCCGCTCGCCGCGCCGCTCCGGGCGCGCGAGCCCGAACCCGACGTTCTCCGCGACGTTCAGGTGCGGGAAGAGCGCTCCCTCCTGGGCGACGTAGCCGATCGCGCGCTTGTCCGGCGGAACGTGCACGCCGCCCGCGTCGGCGACGGTCCTGCCGCCGATCGAGATCGTCCCGGCGTCGGCGGCGAGGAAGCCGATCAGCAGTCGGAGCAGCGTCGTCTTGCCGCTGCCGGACGCGCCGAGGATCGCCGTGAGCGTCCCTTCCGGGACCGTCAGGTCGACGCCCGACAGGACGACACGATCGCCGTACGACTTGACGACGCCCCGGCACTCGAGCTCCGCCATCAGCGCACGGCGAGCGATCGGACGCTGCCGAACCGGCTCATCAGCACGTACGCGGCGAGCACGGCCAGCGCGATCAGGACGCCGGCGAACGGCGCCGCCGCCGCAAACGCGACCGTCGAGCTGTTCGTGTTGAACTCCGTCCCGAGCGTGTAGAGGTCGACCGGCAGCAACACCTGCGCCGTTCCGAGGTCGCCGAGCGTGAACGCGAAGACGAGGACGAGCGCAGCCACGACGCCGGGCCGGGCGAGCGGCATCGTCACGCGCCAGAAGCTCGCGAGCGGACCGGAGCCGAGCGACCGTGCCGACTCCTCGAGCGAGCGCTCGAGCTGCCCGAACGTCGCGCGCAGTGCGACGACGGCGAACGGCAGGAACAGCACCCCCTCCGCGAACACGAGGAGGAAGAAGCTGCCGTAGAGGAAGCGGACGTAGTGGCTCGCGGCATACGCGAGCGCGATCGCGGCGACGAGGTCCGGCAGTGCGAACGAGAGGTACGTCGCGCGCTCGAGCACCGTCACGCGGGCGCCGCGGTACCTGACGGCGGCGACGGCGACCGGCAGCGCGAGTACAAGCGCGACCGCCGCGGCGGCGACCCCCACCTCGAGCGACGTGAGCGTCGCCGGGAAGAGGTACTTGAGGTTCCCGCCGGCGCTCGCGAGCGCCGCGTGGCTGCTCTGCGTTGACCAGTGGACGAGCATGCCGACGGGGATGCCGTCGCTGATCGCGACGATCGCTGCGCAGACGGCGAGCGCGGGAACCGTCGCGCGGCCGAGCTCCTGCCGCTCCGCCACGCGCCGAGCGCCTTGGCTCACACGCGTGTAGTTCGCATCCCCGCGCAGCTGCGCCTCGCCGAAGAGCACCACGACGCAGAGCACCATCGACGCGAACGAGAGCGCGGCCGCGCCCGAGGCGCTGAAGCCGAGCTGGTACTGCGCGTAGACGTCGAACGAGAACGTCTGGAACTTCAGCCCGACGAACGCGTCGAACTCGATCAGCGCGTCGAGGACGACGAGCAGCATGCCGCCGAGCAGCGCCGGCTGGAGCTGCGGAAGCACCACTCGGAAGAACACCTGCCGTCCGTTGAGGCCGAGCGAGCGGCCGGTCTCCTCGAGCGCAGGGTCGAGGCCGCGCAGCGCGACCGCGGCGAGCAGGTAGACGATCGGGTAGTACGTGAACGCGACGATCCCCGCTGCGCCGACGAAACCCTGGAGAGACGTGCCGAGGCCAGCCCACGCGTAGCTCGTCACGAATGCGGGGATCGTCAGCGGCGCGACGAACAGCACCGCCCACAGACGCCGCCCCGGCAGCCGCGTCCGCTCGACGAACCACGCCGCCGCGACGCCGATCGCGGCGCAGAGCGGCGCCGCGACGGCCGCGACCTCCACCGAGTGCAGCACGAGCGTTCCCGTCGACCGCGCCGCGAGCGCGGTCCGGACCGCGCCCCAGCCGCCCTCGAACGCCTGCACGACCGTCACCACCACCGGGATCACGACGAGGAGCGACGTGAGGAGGCAGGCGGCGAGCAGTCCGCGCGGCAGCGCGGCCCTCCGTCTGACCGGAACAAACGAACTCACGGACGGAACCACTAGCCAATCGTCGCGGTTCGCGCTGCGGGCCGCGATGCGCGCATTGTCCGATGCGGGATCGTCTCCTATACTCGGCAGATGCTGGCGTCCGGGGGTGTCTGTCTTCGCCTGCTCGCGCGCGGGATCCCGGCGGTCGCCGCGCTCGCGCTCGTGCTCGGTGTGCATGCCGCGGGTGCTGCGACACGCACCGCTGCCGCGGAACCGACGACCGGAAGAGGCTCGTCCGACGCCGTCTCCGTCGTGACGTGGGTGAGCCCCGGCGTGTACCAGCTCGACGTCGAGAACACGAGCGGGATCGGCTACATCAACGAGTTCACGTGGGTGCCGCCGGTGAACCTGACGGTGACGGCGGTGACGAGCACCGAGGGAGGCCACTGCTCGCTCGTCGGCGGCGCGATCCAGTGCACCGGAAAGGTCTCGCCGCCGAAGTGCACCTGCATGGCCGGCGGCGAGCTCGTCGTGACGTTTACCGCGAAGGGGCTCGAGCCGCAGACGATCAACGGCGTGACGACGTGGTTCGGGATGGTCGGCGCCTACCTGCAGATCCAGCAGATGACGCCGGTGCCGTACCACATCCCGTCGGCGCTGCCGAGCGACGCCGGCGTCGACCTGCCGATCTGCAAGAAGGGCCAGAAGAGCACGAAGGCCCGTCCCTGCACGACCGTCTGACGTCAGAGCCCGGCCGCGAGGGTCCTGAGAGCCGACGCCTCTGCGGCTGACAACCAGCCGTCGTCTGCGAGGTCGCCGACGAGGGCGTCGTACCGCGTCACGAAGACCTGCCTGCGCGCGCCGTCGGCTTCGAGGTATGCGCAGGCGCGTGCCATCTCAACCTCGGCCGGCTTCCGCTGTTTGGGACCCGCCGCGCCGTACTTGCTCGAGCTCGTGACGTCGTCGACGGTCAGCGCGCAGAGGCCCGTGGGGTTGACGATCTTCACCGTCACGACGTTGCTCGGCGCGCTGACGTTGCCGGCTGCATCGGTCACTGTCTCGGGGATCGAGGAGATCGCCGTGCCGACCGCGCGAAGGACCTGATCCGCGGGACAGGCGCCAGCCGGGATTCCGGAGCCACGATCGGCGCACGCGAAGTGGACGACGACGTTGCCCGAGAACCAGCCGTTCGCGTTCGGCGCCGAGGTGGCTTCCGCCCTGATCGTCGGTGCAGTCTGGTCGATCATGAACGACCTGCTGACGAGGGGCTCCTCGTTGTTGTCGCGATCCTCGCTCGCGGCATCGACCGTGTGCGTCCCGTCCGTTCCGACGGTGAAGGACGGACAGCCACCGGCAGGCAGATCGGCGAAGCCCGCGGGCGCCACGGCAGGATCGGCGGCACAGCGAGTTTCGTAGACGCCGGAGCCGCCGTCGGTCGCGCCGACCGTCACGCCCACGGGCGTGCGATACCACCCGCCCGAGCCGTTCGGAGTGCTCGGACTCAGTGAGATCGTCGACGACGGCGGCGTCGTGTCGGAGCGGCCGTCGATGCTGAACGCGAACAGCTTGGTGTTTCCGGAGCCTTCCGCGGCCCGTGCGTAGCCGGAGCCCCAGTAGACAGAACCGTCGACGACCGCAGGCGCCGCGTTGACGGAGCTGCCGGCGTCGAACTGCCAAAGGATCTGCCCGGTCGAAGCATCGAGCGCGAACATCTGGTGCCCGCTCTTCGCCATCGACGAGGCGAACACGACGCCGTTGGCGGCCGTGACGGGGCCGAGATCCCACACGCCGACCGTCCCAAGCGGCGCGGGCAGCGTCTCGGTCTGAGGATCGGCGGTCTGCCAGACGATCTGTCCCGACGCTGCATCGAGCGCCATCCACGAGCCTCCGCTGACGACTGTCTCAGTCAGCTTGCCGTTCTCGGTGAGCGCATACGGGATGTGATGCTGGTTCGTCAGCGAGCCGAAGATGCGCCCCCCGTCGTATGCGGTCCCCCACTCGAAGCCGCCCTGGTCACCGCCGGGCCCGACGAGGGTGTTCCAGATGAGTGCACCCGTCTTCGCGTCGAAGAGGTAGTAGACACCGCTCTTCCCGCCGAAGCCGACCACCGCTCGTCCGCCGAGCTCGAACACGTTCGGGCTCGAGCCGCCGATGTCCCACTTCTCGGTGTCAGCCTCCGGCGCGCACCAGGTGACCTGCGCCGGTTGAGCGCCGCAGACGCGCTGCCAGGGCGCGGGGCCGAACACGCGATACGACCAGACGGGAGCGCCCGTGCCGACGTCGAACGCGACGATCGACTTCCAAAAGGCGCCGGCTTGCTCGCACGACTCGCTGAAGCCGCCGGGAGCGGCCGCATTGCACGCAGCGACGGACGCAGGCGAGGTGTACGGCTGTCCGAACGTCCCGAAGACGAGCCCGTCGGCGACGTCGACGCTAGGCGCCGAGAACATCGTCGCGCCCGCGTAGCCGCCGGCGACGCCGCCGTTGTCGGGAACCGAGTAGGACTGCCACAGGATGCGGCCGGTCAGCGCGTCGACAGCCGCGATGTCGGCGCGGAAGGTGGCGCCCGGCCCGGACGCTCCCGCCGCGGACACACCGGTGATCACGGTGTCCCCCACGAGCGTCGGCGAGCCGGTCATCGTGCCGTGCGCGTCCGGATTGACCTGCGTCTTCCAGAGCAGCGCGCCCGTTGTCGCGTCGACGCCGAGCAGCAGCGGCGTCTTGTTCGTTCCGACGATCAGGATGTTGCCGTCGAGCGACGGACTCGTACGCGCATAGTCACCCGCGAGGCCGGTGTAATCCGGCACGGAATGGGACCACACGAGCGCGCCGGTGGCGGCGTCCCGTCTCCAGAGCATCCCCCCGAAGTCGCCGAAGTAGACGGCGCCGTCCGCCACGGCCGGCGTCGCCGAAACGTCACCCGCCGTCGTCGCAACCCACTTCGGCGCCAGTCGCGCGACGTTCCCAGTCGAGATGTCGTGCTCGAGCGGCTGGGAGCGCGTGTTGGCCGGGTCGAACCCGTACGTCGCCCAATCGCTGCCCGAGCCCGCGAGCGCAACGTCGCCGACGAGCGCTACCAGGCCTGCCAGGACGGTGCAGAGCGCGTGCGCTGCCCAACGGGGCATTTGAATCCTCCCGAAAGCTCAGGGGACACGGCGATCCTCCTGCACCGCCGTGACGAATGCAAGTGCACGTCTCCGAGGACGGGTACGGCCCCTCGCGGGGCCGTACCCGAGTTCCGTGCTCGGAGGGGTGCTTAGAGCCCGAAGACCGTCAGACGGTCGACCGGAGGGGTCGTGGGGCTGCCGGTGACGAACGCGCGCGGGCCGGTTACGCCGCCAGGGTTGTACAGCGAGTGCATCATCACCGCGACGTACTGCTTCCCGTTCACCATGTAGGTGACCGGCGCGGCGCGGATCGTGCTGCCCTGGTTGTTCGTGAAGCTCCACAGCTGCTTGCCCGTTTTCGCATCGTACGCATAGAAGACGCCGGGAACCGTAGGGCTTCCTTCGGTGAAGCCGTCGACGTTTTGGGCGACGAACACGAGGCCGCCTGCTGTCGTCAGCGTGCCGCTGTAGCAGGTTCCGTTGCGAACAGTCGGTCCTCCGGGTGTGTCGTAAGACCGCGGAATCTTCACCTGCCAGTCGAGCTTGTTGGTCGACATGTTCAACGCCGAGATGGTGCCGCCGTCACCGCCGAGGAACGTGCCGACAAACGACTGCGTCGGGCTCGTGGGCGATGCATTCTCGAACCCCATCACGGAAATCGAGGCGCAAATGTAGAGATCGTTCGTGTTCGGGTTGTAGCTCATGCGGTTCCAGTTGATCCCGCCGCTGTACGCGGGATACCACGCGTAGTAGGCGTCGCTGTACGGCGTCGCATAGGTACACGAAGGAATGATCTTCGTGCCGTTCGGTGCCGTCGGGAAACCCGGAATAATCGCTGCCGCATCCGCAGCAGTCAGACAGTGCGGCAGAATCTCCCCAGCACCGCCCGAGGGCTCGGGCTGCGTCGGCCACGTGTTGTTGAGCGCCGCTCCCTTGCCGTCGTTGAGGTCCTGAACCTTCACCTCCGGGATAGGGAAGTTCGGCACGTACGAGCCGTTCTTCGCCTGCAGGACATAAAGCCATCCGTTCTTGCTTCCCATCGCGACGACGGGGGTCGTCTTGCCGTTGATGTTGACGTTGACGCGGACGGGCGGGTTCGGATCGTCGTAATCCCACTCGTCGTGGTGTGTCGTCTGGAAGTACCACTTGAGCACGCCGCTCTTCGAGTTGACCGCCATGAGCGACTCCGTCCACAGATTCTTACCCGGTGCGCGTCCGTTGTACGGAAACGCGTTGCCGGTTCCGAAGTAGACGGTTCCGAGCTGCGGATCGACGGTCGGGAGCGACCAAACGGCGGAGCCTCCGGTCGCCGACTGCGCCGGATTGCCCCACGAGAGGATAAACGGCAGCTGGGTGGGGTCCGGAGTCGTCCACGTGCGCCAGACGAGCTTGCCGGACTTCGCCTCGTACGCGTCGAGGTGCCCGCGGAGGGGTTGGTCACCACCGTTCGGCGCTGCCAGCACGAGCCCAGTTCCTCCGGCGTTGAAGTAGGTCGTGGGAGGGTTAGTCTCGCCGAAGACGTTCCCCTGCCCTGTCGTCCCTGCGCCGGTCGTATCGACGGTCCACACGGGCGCGCCGGTCTTCGCGTTGAGTGCGACGACCGACCCGTCCTGCTGGCCGGCGAAGATCATCCCCTCGCCGAAGCTGAGCGCTCGCCCGATGCCGTTCTGAGCGCCGAGACCCGCCAGCGCGCCGGTCTTCTCCTTCGCGCCCTCGTACTTCCAGAGAATGTCCCCGGTCGTCGGGTTGAGCGCGACGACGCCCTGGTTGTACTCGAGGAACATTGTCGGGTTCATCGGCAGGCCCTTGCCGCTGATCACGATCGGCTGGTTCTGCGGCTTGTTGAAGCCCTGACCAGGGTTGTTGTACGACTTTTGCCACACCATCCTCAACTTCGACACGTTCTTCGAATTGATCTGCGTCAGGGTGGAGTAGCCCGAACCGGCAAGGTCGCCGCCCGGCGTCGCCCAGTCGGCACTGGACGGAACGAGTCCCGCGGGCAGGAACGCGCTCGCCGCGCGAGGCGCGGCGTTCGAGGCGGCGCCCGCGCCGACGATTGTTGCTGCAGCCGCCCCAGCAGCGGCAAGCAGGTACAGCGACCTCCTCAACATCTTGTCCAGCACCTCCGAATTCGACGTCAGGGCATCCCGAACCCGGGAGCGCCTCAGCAAGCGCGCGTGCAGATCGTCTCATACAGACGATAGGCGCGCAACTCGCTCCGAGTTTGGAGCCCGCACACTTTTTCGCGGCTCTGCCGTCAGCGAACGAGAAACAGCCCGTGGAACTTCCGGTTCCCCTTGTCGACAGTGCTCTCGTACGGGAACGACCCGCGCCGAAGCAGAGCGACGGAGAACTCGGCCTTCCTTCCCGGACGCAGTGCGCCCGTCTTCTTGCCGAGCAGGCTGAAGCTGTGCGGCCGCTTCCCCTTGTTCCAGACGTTGAAGACCGCGATCTCGCCGCGCAGTCCGCCGAGACGCGCGGGGATCAGCCCCGTCTGGCCTCCGGTCGAGAGTTCGTGGAACATGGTGTAGCGGATGCCCTTGTCGGTGAGGACGACGTACACACGAAGCGTCGTCCCGGGCTGCGTCGTATCCGCTGTTGCCCATGCAAACGACGCAAGAAGGCATGCAAGTACACACGCAAGCATGACTCCTACCGCGGCCGGGCCGATGCGGCCCTGCCTCACGCCCCGCTCCCCAAGCTCAGGGAGATCACCCCGACATCCTATCCCCCGCGTGCGGCTGGATCATGGCGGATCCGGGGTCACGCGTTCGCGACGAGCCTCAAGTAACCGTTCATCAGTACTTGACAGTTTGCACCGGGCTTCGTGAAGGCTGAGCCGGCGTGCGCGAGCATCACGCGGTTGTCGATCTCGGCGCGCGACGATGCGTGCCGCCCGGAGGGGGGCTGAGCAGGCGCCGTGCCGAGGTGGAACGTGTCCTGCTCCGGATCCTGTCCGATCGTCATCGAGAACCACGTATACGGACGTGCTGCGTCGTACGGCACCCAGAACACGTAGACGCGGAATCGTTGCGCCTTGCGCGAGATCACATGGACACGGCACGCTGCAGGCGCGCGACCGGCAACGGTCGTCAAGCCGACCAGCTGGATGGAGATATTCGAGCGCTGGATGGCATTCATCGCGAGCTGCGCGGCTCGGCGATCACCCGCTGTCATGCCACCCGAGTCGACCGAGGCGCCGCAGGCGACGAGGAAAACCGGCGCGGCCGCCAACGTCACCAGCGCGCGGGTGAGCCGCCGCGCGCGCCAACCTAGTTGCCTGAGCATGGCTCGGCCGCCGTGCTCTTCTCACCCTTGCCGCAAGCTTGCACGTCCGGCGCCGGGGGCACCGCAGGGATCACCTTCAGAACAGGGGTGGCAGCGACGACCGCGCTCGCGCCACCGAGCATGCCTGGATCCTTGCTCGCGAGGAACGAGATCACGAGCTGCCCGCCGTCGCCACGACACGTGCAAGTGGGCGGTTTCAGCCTCAATCCGTTACACGAGATCTTCGGCGCCGGCGCCGGATCGACGACGCAATGGCCGGAGTCGCTGCCAACAACCTTGATCAGCGTCATGCCGCGCGGCGGCACCCAGTAGAACGCATTGACGAAACCGATCGTGGACGTGTTCGAGACGGTGACTCGGAACTCATGCGGCGTGCGGCCCGCGGACAACGTCGTCGCAAGGTCTTGGCCCTGTCTCGCCATCGAGTCGGGATCGGCAATTTCACCCTTCACTGGGGCAGGGATGCTGATGGGGACGTAGTTTCCGCCCGTTGGCAACGAAGGCAGGCGCGCCGCTCCGGAAAAGCCGCCGGACACCGCGATGCCGCCGACCACGCCGGTCGCGGCGAGCACGGCCAACACAGCGACGCCGATGATCAGCGATCGCTTCGACTCCGGTCGCCGAAGCCTCATCCGTTGAGGCTACCAAGTTCCTGAAAACATTGGCTGCGCAGATTTCTCGCAGTACGCCTCGAACGTCTGTGATAATCGCCGCCTGATGAGGCACTGGTGGGCACCGGTTGTCATCGCGACGGCGGTGCTCACGTGTGGTGCCGTGTCGGGCGCTGCGGCGCCAATCCCCGCATGCGCACCGGGACAGACGAGCACGAAGGCAAAGCCGTGTATCAAGACCGCCGTTTCTCCACCAGTCAACGCCGACCCCGGCGATGTCTCGCCGCGGCACGACGACTCCGATTCGCTGACAACGTTCCGCTTCCTCGATCCGTCTGCAGGGAAGTACCAAGTCGAAGTCGACAATACGAGCGGTATCGGCTACATCAACTCGTTCAACTGGGTGCCGCCACCGGGCATGACGATCACAGCGATCACCAGTACGGAGGGAGGCCACTGCACGCTCGTCCCGAATCCGGTCACAGGCGGAGGGTCGCCGATGATCTCGTGCGTGGGAGGCCAGAAGGGGATCGCGCCGCCGAAGTGCACGTGCCTCACCGGCGGCCGCCTGCTCGTCAACTTCGTTGCGACGACCGACCGTGCGCCGACGTTCAACGGCAAGTACTGGACCTACTACGGGATCGTCGGCGCGTACACGAAGATCACGTCGATGACGCCGGTCCCGTACCACATCCCGTCCGACCTGTCCCACCAGGGCGCGGATCTGCCGCTGTGCAAGAAGGGCCAGAAGAGCACGAAGGTGCATCCGTGCTCGCCCGTCTGATCGAACGGCCTCCCTCGAGCTAGACGCCGTGCTGGCGCTTCGCTTCTTTCGGAGTGCCGGGTATCAGGTACGGCACGGGCGTCATCGTGGTGATGCGGAGCTTGGCTCCGACCGCGCCGAACGAGGTGCGGTGACCGCCGGCTGACGACGACGCCGGGCCGGAGACCTCGAGATCGATGGTGACCGCGCCGCCGTCGGATGCGCACAGGCAGCTCGGAGGAGCGATGCGGCCTCTGCAGGCAAGGTTCCCGTCCGCCGCAAGCTTGCACGTGCCGCCTTTCGCCTTCGTAATCGCCTTGATCCGCCAGCCAGGAGGAGGCGTCCAGGTGAAGCCGTTCACGAAGCCGATACCGCTCGTGTTCAGGACGTAGACCTGAACGTGCCCCTTCTTCAGCGGACGGATGATCGTCTCCGTGTCGGAGCCCGCGACCTTCTCGATGTGGAACTTCCCGGTCTCGTCACGGACGAGCACCTGCCGGGAGTTTGCGACGTTCCAGTTCCAGGCGAACGCAGACTTGCCCCTCTGGCATCCGCCTGCGTACGCCCGGCCTTGCGCGTCCGCAAGAGCGGAGCAGTAGAACCCGTCCGGCCCTTGCAGACGGCTCTGCGCCCCGGAGCGGTGGAACGGAATGTGACGCGCGGCGAGCCGCCGCGCCCACGTCTTGGCGCTCGTGCAGCTGTAATCGATGGCGAAGAGCTCGTACTTCGAGCTCTCGATCTGCGCAGGGCCCGGGTAGCGCCACCGAACACCCGTGAACGGCTCGCATTCGGGCTCGAGGAACTCGTGCCCGTCGTACGACCGAGCGGCGACCCCCCTCGGGTGCGACGCACTCCCGCTCACGAGGAAATACGCGCCGACACCGACAGCGGCGAGCACGACCGCGCCCCCTGCGACCGCAAGCTGCAGCTTCGCGCGTGGGGCACGACGGTCTGCCACGAGCGCTAGTCGCTGTAGATCCGGATGAACGACGTCACAGTCGGCGTGAACCGCCGGCCGCAGACGTCGATCGCGACGTCGATCGGCGTCGCGATCGTGAGCTGCCCTGTCGCGCCCGCACGGCACGCGGGCACGTGCGACGCCGTGACGCGGACGTGGAACCTGACGCGCGCCGGCGAATGGGCCGTCTGGATCCTGTAGTCGATGCCCTTGGTGAACGCGATTCCAAGCGTCCGCATGCCGTCGGTGGTGTTCACCTGCAGCTTCGCGCGCGCTGGGCTGATCTTCTCGATCGGGAAGACGCCGCTCTTGTCCGGCGAAGGCGGCGTCCAGAACGTCGCCTTGAGGTTGTCACCGCCGACCTTGATGTCGAAGAAGAACCTGGACGGAACCTCGGTCGGTCTCACCGCGACGACACACGAGTGGCCGAACCCTTTCGCGTTCCGCAGCAGCTCCCGCGTGACAGCCTCGAACGCCGGCACCTCCCCAGCCTGAAGGTATCGGCCGGAATCGGTGAGCGTCGCGAGCGCCCACTCGCTCCGGCTGGACACGCGGTACACGCGCTCCGTCGCGTTCCAGCCCGCATCACCCCTGCTACACCCGAGGTCGAAGTCGTTCAGCGGGTTGAGATCGGTCGGCAGCGCGAAGCTGACGGCGACGTAGACCTGCTTCGACGTCGTGTTGTGGTACGAGCACGTCACCGTCGCGACATTCCCGCCGGCGGCGACCTGCTCGTAGCCGCCGCCGTAGCCGTTGTTCGTCGTCTGCGGCGCAGTGATGCCCTTGGTGACCGGCGGGTCGTTCCATCCGCTCGGCCCCGGCGGGCACCCGATCGAGTCGACGCCCTTGCTCGTGCCGCCCGACGCAACACCTGCGAGGAGCAGCCCCACGAGAGACGCGAGGGAGCAGGCGACGAGGCGACGAGCGGCTGGACGGTCGGCGCTCATCCCCGTCTGTCGAAGCCTCGCGCGGCGCGGCGTCAGTGCGTGGACTGGTACACGTAGGCGGCGACGTCGGCGATCTGCTGGTCCGTCAGCTGCCCGCCGAACGGCGGCATGTCGAGGCCTCCGTTCTTGACGCGGAACTGGATCAGCGCCAGCGCCGGCTTCGCCTGGTTCAGGTTCGGCCCCGCCGTGCCGGTCGTCCCCGCCGCCGCAAGCGTATGACATGAGCCGCACCCGGAGCTCGCGAAGACGGCGGCACCGTTGCTCGCGTTCCCGGGCGGAAGGTTCGACGCGGGAGTCGTGGTCGTGCTCGACGGGGTCGTCGACCCCTTGGGCTTCGTCGTCGTCGGCGCCGAGGTGCCGACCGTGGCGCCCTTGGGAATCTTGACCGTCTTCTTCGAGACAGTCAGCCCGATCCCGATCATGCCCTTCGTCCCTGCAACCGCCTGGCCGTCAGCCGTGGAGAGGTACTCGTACTTGCCCTGCTTCAAGGTCAGCTTCAACGTGCCCGACAACCCAGTCGTCGCCAGGGTGACCATCTTGCCCGGACACGTATTGGGGAGGGCGCCCGCCGTAGGCGTCGTGCACACCGTGAACGTGTGGCCGACGCTGCCGGCGTTCGTGATCTTGAAGACGACAGCCCCGGGCGGGATGAGCGCGAACTTCGAGAAGGTCACGGCGAGCTCTGTCGGCGTGCCGACTGTGACATTGACGGTGCTGACCCCGGCGGCTCCGCGCGCGGCACCCGTACGAGACGCCTCAGCGCGAAGGCCGAAGACGGTCACGAGCAGCAATGCGATGCTGAACGTAGCCGCGAAGCGATGCCGCCGAAAACCCCTCATTCCCGAACCTCCCCGCTTCGATCCTCCCGGTGGCGTCGAAACCTACCACACCCTTCAGCAGCCAGTTGCACGGCTGTAACCCGATAGGCACGCCGAGGTCGATCGGCACGTCACTGCCGCGGCAGTCGCAGTGTGTGCAGCTCTTCGTCGAAGCGCAGCCCGCGATGCGGCTCGCTCTTTCGCGTCGACATTCAGCCCCACTGGTGTGCGCAGCTACCCCGGGAGCGTGATCGTCGCGAGCGCCTGCGGTGCGTCCGCGGCGAGCGACTTCGGGTAGACGCTCGGGTCGACCTTGCCGCCCGGCTTCGCCACG
>Ga0070741_10012233_pt1 | contig 15579 bp, 10 predicted proteins | sample Coa_R1_4_FD_66440 | JGI IMG/M metagenome (GOLD analysis project Ga0070741, IMG submission 66440) | Surface soil microbial communities from Centralia Pennsylvania, which are recovering from an underground coalmine fire - Coalmine... | ecosystem: Environmental > Terrestrial > Soil > Unclassified ... | reverse complement strand
AACTGTTGGCCGTAATCGGGAGCTATCGGTTGAACCATGGTGATCCGATCCTTTTGCCGGCGGTACGTTCAAAAATTCCTTCAAGAAGTTTTGAGACAGTCTCAGCGCGCCATCCCTACCCAGGCTAAAACCTTTGGACCCGCAAAAAGATCTGGCTTGGCCTGTTTCTGGGGAGCTGAACCTGAAACGCACGGACCTGCGAAGCTTCATCCTGGGCAGAGAGAATTCGCAGGCTACTCCATTGAGCAAGCGGGGAGGATGGGTCGGAGGAAAAAAGCACTACATGATTCGTGCTGCCGCTGGGGTTCTCGACGCGCGCGGTCAGGGTCCCGGTGGCCAGAGAAGAGGTGTCCAGCGAGAGAATATGAAAACTTGGATCGACCCAGAAGCGGAACTTGACCACGTTGGTATTGCCTTGCCGATCGGCAATCCAGGCCGTCACATGCTGAGTTGCAAGATTGGAAATGGGCGGATTTAAAGGAATCGAAAAAATCCCGGGCCCAACGAACTTGCCTTGGCCGGCCAGTTCAGTCCCGACCGGCGCACCATTAACGGAGAAGTCAGCACGGATTGAAAGCGTCGCCGGATTCAGCCCCGAATCCGCGTCGGCAACCCCAACTCTTAACTCGGTCAAGGGCACGACGTTTTGGTTCTGACGGGGACTGCTGATGGTCACGGTCGGCCGGACCTCATCAAGGAACCAGCCATAATTGGCGTCCGAACCGCTCCCCGTGTTAATCGGACAGCCCAAATCAATCCAGCGCGCAATCGTGATTTTCTCGTCCTCGCCCAGCGAAGGCACCTGGCTACCGGGGGGCGGCATGATCGTGCCGGTGTAATCAAGGTCGGCTGTGTTCGGGTCGATCCCGGTGGGCAGCGTTGAGGGGTCACCAGGAATGCTTTCCGTGGGATGATCGCTGTTGCTCCAGCCGTCGAGCCGGCGGCCGAAAATTTTCCACGCCAGCAGGCTGCGCCGGCTTTGAAACATGCGCACGTAACGGCTCGCGTTGCTTTGGCGCCATGCGCCGGTGCTGATCACGGGCTTGTAACCCCACTGCGCGCCGGTGTCGTCGGCCAGACGTTCGTAATCTCCGGGCAGGCCGTTGTAATTCGTGTAGTCGTCCAGCACCAGTTGGGCATTGGCGGCCTGGTTGGTTTGTGAGTGACACGGCACACAACTGCGCTGCAGCAGCGGACGGATATCGCGTAAGAATTCGACACTAACGGCGCCGGGAGAGTTGGTTTTCAAAACCGGCGCACCATTCGTATTCTTCGAAAGCAGCGTCACCATGGCGGTTAGATCCATGGGTTGGTACCCAGCCCGGCCGGCCACGGTGTTTTCAATGGCCAGCGGCTGTTGACTGTGAGCGTGGCAGCCGCCGCAATTGTTGCGCACCTCGCCCGGACGGACCTGGTGCCAGGTTTGGGCCATCGCCAGGACCAGCCCGTCCCGGTCGAGCATCTGGAAAGTAAAGGGTGTGTCGGCGGGAATCTTCGCCATAAAACTGGTGTCAGGATTGCCTTCCGCATCCAAAACCGGCGCGCCGTTCGTGTCAAATTTGCGTAACGGGATCTCGCCGAGAATCCGCAGCCGTTCCCGGGCGTGGCTGACGAAAAAGTTGCCGTCGTTGTAGGGGCCGCCGGAATTTGGACCATAGCTGCGGTGGGAATTGGGTTCCATCGCCACAAGCCGGACCGCATAAATATTGGTGTTGTCGTAGCGGCCGTCATCGCCGCCCTGATAATCCCAATTGCTGCTTTGGCCGTTTTCGGAGGTGTTGAAAGCGTCTAACCCGTTGAAAAAGTCAGCCCACGGCGGCACATCGCCAGGAAAACTTTCGCGCTTGTAAAAACTGCTGGTACCGACGATGCCGTATGGAGTGCCAGGAGGCAGATCAGGATGAGCGGTGCCGTCGTTTGGCAACCAGGGCAACGAAGCCGGTTCGTCCGTGCCGTGAATGGCTTTCCACGGCACCACGGCGCGCGGCCAGGCTTCGTTGTATTTCGGGTCATTCTTAATGAGCACAAGTTGCGAAGGGTTGGTCAGGGTGATGCATCCCGGTATGAGATACAAACCCGCGTCATAGTAAGGCAGGGGCGATGGGCGGCTTTGATTATTCGCCGGACCCGGCGACCACACCACCAGTAGATCGTTGTTCGGCGCGCCGCTCGGGTGGGTAAATTTTCCCACGCGAACCCCGTTGGCTCCTATTGGAGCCGCCTCATCCTGAGGATGTGTAAACGGAGTCAGCGCGTACATCCCGCGCGGTTGGAATGGGATCGTGAAAGGATAGCTGTACCCGGCACCAACGGTTTGATCGAGCGGCGGCGTGTTGGTCTGGAAAGCCGAATAGAACCGGGGCTGGCCGGGAGGCGGTGAGATGGGCAGACGGAAGAGCGCTCCAAACCCGTTATTGTTGAGATTGTAATAGTCCACCACCACGACGTCGCCACTGCTGATCTGGGTCATGAAATGGAAAGCCTGCCCGCTATGGAATGCGCTCACCAGCGGCTCCCAGACCCGCCCGTCCGGCCAAATCGTCCAGATGCCCCACATCCGTTCATCTCTCAGTCCCTGACTTTCGAAACTGCTGAACATCAGCCGCCCGTCCTCCAGCGGTGTGGGATGAAGCGCGCTGCCAATGTTCATTGGGGCGATTTGCGTTACATTCTCACCGTCCTCGTCCATGACGAACAGCTGCAGCGTCGGCGAGGTGTAACTCTTGGGCGGGGTATAACCGTTGCGATTGCTGACAAAAGCGAGCTTCCCACCAGCCAACGGGCAAGGAGCGAGGTTCATTATGCCGTAACCGAGCGCAGTGAACTGGCCTGAGGTGGCAGTGGGATCCGCATAGTTCCATTTGGCCGCTCCAGTGTTCGGGGTGAATTCCTGAAAAGTTAATCGCTGCACGGCGCGCGTTTTCAGGTTGATGCGGTAAATATCGCTTCCAGCGTAAGGTAAATCGCCGCGCTGGCCGTTAAGGCCGTTGTCGCTCAAATCGGGATAAAACGCGTAATAACACCACTGGGCGTCGAAAGAAACGAACGGGTCGGTGACGCCTCCGACGCCGCCTGCCACCAACACCTCCTCGGTTCCGTTAGTATGAAGCAGCATTAAGTCGGCACCGGGATCCAACCGCGCCGGATGAAACACCTCGGGCCAAATCGTATTGGTAGTGTCGCCGAAGCGCGCCTGGCGCACATAAACGATATCATAAGTCACAGCCGCGGACGCTGAGGAACACGCGGCACAAATGGAGAGGAAACAAAAGACAGCCCGGAGGAAACGACTCATAACAAGACAGTAGCTATTGGGGGCCGCCGCGTTTGGCCCCGGAACGGAGTGCAGTCTAAGGCGCTCAAGACTTAACAGATTTTGTGCTGGCCGAGGCAAAGCAAGCGGTATGCCAAAGCAACTCGCACCGGCACCGGTGCGTCCCAAACCACTCGGCTGCCAACGGCAGCCTTCATACCAGCCTGGGGTGAAGCCCCAGGAAAAAGGCGCGAATCGACGTCCGCAAGCGCCAAAGGCGCGTTTCATCGGGCGTTCAGCAGATCGACATACGCACCTTGCACCAGCAGTTCGCCGGGGAGTTCCAACTTACGCAGCAACTCGTTGGCCGCTTGGACTCCGGCTTCGGCCGTCTCCTTTTCGTTCAACACGACCTCCAATTCGAGGAAATCTCCCAAACCTTCGACCCGGTCCAGGTGAATCCTCGTGCGCCCAACCAAAAACAAAGTTCGGGTCTTGCGCACCCGGCCAATTTGCCCGTAAGCCTCAGTCAGGACCTCCCGCATGAGGTCCGGCGCTGGCACCGGCGCGATGATGTATCGCGATTCCTTAGGCTCGGCCGAATCCGGTCGCTGATAGAAAATCAACTCACCGGTCAGCGAGGGGAAAACGCGGAGTTTGAGCCGGCCGTTGGGACAGGGAAAGAAGGTATCATCCTGGATGATCTCGGTAGGACCAGAGTCGGCCAGCGCCGCCGCCTTGGCTAACGAACTCTCAACGCTGTCGATTCGGGCTTTGATCTCAATATTCCGGGGCATGGAGCAGAATGACATGCGACACGGGATCGAACAACCGCGGATTGGACAATGCCCAAATCCTAGGGGGAAACGACTATCTAAAAGCCCGGCAACTTGCTCCGAGGATTGGTGCGGTCCAGATGCACGAAAGCTTCGGCGGCCGCGACGCCCGCTTCGCGTCCACGCCAGTGCGCAATAATCTCGTGGTGCTCACGCCAAATCCCCTGGCCATCCTGGCTGACATGAGCGAACAAGGCGGCCTTTTTCTTTTCTAACAGGGAGGTGACGTCCACGTAGGTATTGGGCAGGAAACCCTGAGATTGCGAGCCGGTGTTCACCTCAAAAAAATACAACAATGCTTTCTCGCCCAAACCCATCCAACCTCGAATCGCCAGCATGCTGGCCACTTGATGATCCATGTGCGTATCGACGGGCCAATGCGCAAAAATCACGTCCGGCCGTTCGGCAGCGAGTAGTTTAGTCATGGCTTCGACGTGCGTGCGGGTAATCTCAGTGGCGCCATCGATCTGGCCGAAAAACAGCGGGCGAGCGCCCATGACCTCGCAAGCCTTCTCACATTCCGCGCTGCGGATTTTCGCCGATTCATCCAGGCCTTTGTCGCGAATGCCGCGCTCCCCGCGCGTGAGATAGAGCACCGAAACAAGATGCCCGAGCTCGACATAACGGCTCAAGGTGCCGGCGCAGCCTGATTCCGGATCGTCCGGATGACCTCCGATGCAAATGACTTTAAGCTGGCGGCCCGCTTCGGCTGCTGCGCCAGCCAAAGGTGGCGCAAAAGCAGCCGCCAGCAAGGGCGCGGCCAGAACGCTCGTATCTTTGAGAAACCCGCGGCGGGTCAGGTCTCGATTGGGCATGGCGGCAGTATATAGAAAAGTTCATCGATCGCCATAGCTTTGGTTATGCGCAAAGCGCCTTGTCGCGGCAGAAGGCACGACCATAATAAGGCCGGTGGGCATCGAAAACCGCATTGTTAAAGTTCAGAAACGCAATCGCGCGCTGGTCCGCTTTGACGCCGAGCGGATTCGCCACGCCATTTTTCGCGCCGGCCAATCCGTCGGCGGGTTTGATCAGGATTATTTGCCAGGCACAAACGACAAACTCTTCGATGCCTGGCCCACCGATGAACACCTGGCCGGGTTCCTGGCCGAGTCAGTGGTCATGCTGCTCAATTCGGATTCTCATCATCTGATTGCGAACTTTCCGCCGACCATCGAACGAATCCAGGACGCCGTGTTGCACGCGCTTCGGAGTTACGGTTTCCAAAATACGGCCGACGCGTACGCTTGCTACCGCTGGGGACGCCATTGGCTGAGGGAAGGCGCGATTAGTCAGGCGCAATTTGTCGGCAATGGAGTGCCTCGCAAGCAAATCGACCTGGCACTGGAATGGAACCGGCAGCGCGGCTGTGACACGGTTGAAGGGCTCAACCAACTGGTTCGGCAAGGAAGGCTAAAATCCCTGGTCAAAGAATCGCTGGCACTTTATGAAACTTCAGTGGAGGAAGGCGTCGGGCGGATTCTCGCGCGCCTGCGCACCGGTGAAAACCTTCGGATGATCTGGATCACGGGGCCGAGTTCTTCGGGCAAGACCACCACGACCGTCCGGTTGATTCAACGGCTTGAGCGCGAAGGATTGCGCTTTTTGATGCTGAACCTCGATGATTATTTCTGGTCGCTGGTTGAGCATCCCACCGATTGGATCAACGATCGCAATTACGAAACGCCTGAGGCAATGGACATCCAACTGCTCAACGAGCATCTGCGCGTGCTGCTGCAAGGCGGGACAATTGAAAAGCCCGTATTCGATTTCAAACAGGGCCGGCGGGTTGGCGGCAAGCCGGTTCGGCTGGACGCGGGGGAGATCCTGCTGCTGGACTGCCTGCATGGGCTCTATCCGCCCTTGACTCAAGGGATCCCGGAATCGGCGCAGTTTCGGCTTTATGTGGACGCACAAAACGCGGTGTACGCGGGCAGCGGCAAACTGCGCCGGCTGATTAACTCTTCCGACACGCGGATGCTGCGTCGAATGTTGCGGGACGCGCGGCACCGCAATTACAGTCCATTGCGCACCATTCTGCACTGGCATTACGTGCGGGCGGGCGAGTTGTTCAGCATTCTACCCCTGAGTGGCCTGGCCGATCAGGTGATTAATACCGGCTTCGCGTTCGAGTTGCCGGTGCTTAAACCATTTTTCGACGGCCCCAACAGCCAACTCCCCATGCCAGCGGACTTCGCCCCGTACGGCGGTTTTCTCGATGCTGAAATTCGATACAACCGGGTCCATAGTTTGCTTGCAGGGGTCGAGGGTCTCTCACGGGCGGAAGTGGAAAGTCACGAGCTGATTCCAGGAGACGCCGTGGTTCGGGAATTTGTCGGCGGAAGCACTCTAGCGATTCCGCACAATGAGTAGCAGCCACCGGAGGACTTGGTTCTATTGACTTCATCGGGGGTGCCGGTAATTTGATTGAAAGGTGATTGCTTGAGAATTTTTTTAGCTTTGATCCTGGGTCTGGCGTTGGGCGCGGCCGCGGTGTGGTATTTCGCCAATGGCCGCAATAATACGCGCGTACAATCGGCGGCTAACCAGGCGGAAAACGCGGTCAAATCCGCCGGTGATGCCATTCAGGAGAAACTGAAGGTCCTCGATCTGCGGCCGCAGGATATTAAAGACGAATTGGCGCGCACAGGGCAGGTCGTTCGGCGAAAAACCAAAGAGGCCGGCCAGGCGATTGCCGATGCGACCGCAGACGCAAGAGTGACGGCCGCCATTAAAGGCAAGTTGGTCACCAACCGAGATCTGTCGGCACTGAGCATTTCCGTCAACACGACAGCCGGGGTGGTGACCCTTTCCGGGACGGTCAATTCGACCGATGACATCAGCAAAGCGATGATGCTGGCGATGGACACCGACGGGGTCAAAGAGGTCATTTCCACGCTCCAGGTCAAACCGCGCCAGGGCTAGGGCCTCGGCGGACACCATGGATACAGCTAGTAAAAGCGCTGGTATCACGCTGGGGGCTCCGGCAGGTTTAGCGCGGCATTTTGCGAAACTTTGGTGCAGCACTCGCCCGGTGCCGGCAAGCGGCCACCTCTGAGAGGCTGGATCGCCGTCGCACCATTTTTCACAAGCCAGGGTAAACATGGGAACTTCTAACGGAAACGGCTCATCGCAAAGCGCACCTCCGAGTGCGGCGAATCTCGCTTTCATCGAGGCTCTCTATGAGGATTATTTGCGCGACCCATCATCGGTAGCACCGGACTGGCAACGCTATTTTTCGGACATTGCTGACGCGGAGTATCGCTTTCCCAAGCCCAGGTTCGGTCCCTCATTTCGTCCGGCCAGTATCTTCAACGCGCCCGCCGGGCCGGCACAACGAGCTCCAACCCGTTTGGACGACCCGGAAATAGCGGCGCTGCAGGATCGGGTTTACATGCTGACGCGCTTGTACCGGGTTCGGGGCCACCGCATCGCGCAGGTGGATCCGTTGGGAATACCGCGCCCCATGCCGCCGGAGCTCACGCCTGAGTTCTTTGGAATCACCGAGGCGGACATGGACGCGCCGGTGTACAGTGAGACCTTCCAGTACGACGGTCCTTTGACCTTAGGCAAACTGCTCGAACGGCTGCGCAACACGTACTGCCGGTCGATCGGGGTGCAGTACATGCACATCGATGATCTCAGTGTGCGCCGATGGTTGCAGCGGCGCATGGAAGCGACGCAAAACCGGCTGGAACTCAGCCGCGAAGAACAGTTGCGGATTTTGACGCGCCTCACGGACGCCGTCACGTTTGAAGAATTCATTCGCCGGAAATTTCCCGGCGCCAAAACATTTTCCCTCGATGGTTCGGAGAGCCTGATTCCCTTGCTGGACCTGGCGATCGAAAAAGCCGGCGAACAGGGAATCGAAGAGATCGTCCTGGGTATGGCCCATCGGGGAAGGCTCAACGTCCTGGCGAACGTGATGGGCAAGCACCCGCGCCAAATCTTCCGCGAATACGCCGATACGGACTGGAAGGTGCATTCCGGCCGGGGCGACGTGAAGTACCACCTGGGCCATAGCACGGACTGGACCACGACTCGGGGAGCGAAGATTCACCTGTCGCTCTGCTTTAACCCGAGTCACTTGGAATTTGTAAACCCGGTGGTGCTGGGCCGCATTCGGGCCAAGCAGGATCGTGTGGGGGACACTCAGAAACGGCGCGGCATGGCCCTGTTAATTCATGGCGACGCCGCGTTTGCCGGCGAGGGTGTGGTTCAGGAGACCCTCAATTTAAGCCAACTCAATGGCTATTCGGTCGGCGGGACGCTGCACGTCGTGGTTAACAATCAAATCGGCTTTACCACCGGTCCCGACCAGGCACGCTCGAGTGCCTATGCCACCGACGTTGCCCGAATGCTGCCCATCCCCATTTTCCACGTCAACGGGGAGGACCCCGAGGCGGTGGCGCAAGTGATTCGGCTGGCGATGGATTTTCGGTTCGAGTTCAAGCGCGATGTGGTCATCAACATGTACGGCTACCGCCGCTTGGGCCACAATGAAGGCGACGAACCCTCGTTCACTCAGCCGGTGTTGTACCGAGCTATCGCCAAGCGCAAATCGGTTCGCGAAGGTTACCTCGATCATCTGCTGCAACTGGGCGAGGTCACGCGCGAAGAAGCCGACGCGATTGCCGCCCGGCGACGTGAGGCCCTCGAACGCGAGCTGTCGGAATCGCAATCGGGCAAAGCACCAGCCCCGCCGGAACTTCTGCGGGGCATTTGGTCCAAATTCTCCGCCGGACCCGAGCCGGTGGAAGGGGAACCAGAGACCGGAGTCGACAGAGATCAATTGACCGGCTGGCTGGCAGCGCAAGCGAAACTTCCGGCGGATTTCCATCCGCACCCGAAAATCAAACGACTGTTGCAGGCGCGCGAACAAATGGCCGCCGGCGCCGAACCGTTGGACTGGTCGGCGGCGGAATCGCTGGCGTTTGCCAGCGTCGCCTGCGCCGGCTTGAGAGTGCGGCTGAGCGGCCAGGATTCGGAGCGGGGCACGTTCAGTCAAAGGCACGCGGTGCTGCACGATTACCAGGACGGCCACCCTTATCTTGCGTTGCAACATTTGTGCGAAGGGCAGGCGCCAATTGAGATCATCAACAGCCCGCTTTCGGAAGTGGGCGTGCTCGGGTTTGAATACGGCTACAGCCTGGACTGCCCGGATGGATTGATTCTGTGGGAAGCGCAGTTTGGCGACTTTTGGAACGCGGCGCAGCCGATCGTCGACCAATTCATCGCCAGCGCCGAGGAGAAATGGCAACGCCTGAGCGGGCTGGTCTTACTCTTGCCGCATGGCTTTGAGGGACAGGGTCCGGAACATTCCAGCGCGCGGCTGGAACGCTTCCTCATGCTCGGCGTCGAGGACAACCTGCAGGTGGTTTATCCCACTACCCCGGCGCAGTATTTTCATTGTCTGCGGCGGCAGGCGATTCGGTCCTGGCGCAAGCCGCTGATCGTCATGACTCCCAAAAGCCTGTTGCGCCACCCAAAGGTTGTCTCATCGCTGGACGATTGCGCGGGTGGGAAATTTCAGCGGATTTTGCCCAATGCGTTCAAGAAAACGGAAGGGATCACGCGCGTGCTACTTTGCACGGGCAAAATCTACTACGATCTTTCAGAACACCGCGAACAGGCCAAACGCGAGGACGTGGCAATTCTACGCCTGGAGCAATTGTATCCCTTGCGGCATAACCTGCTGGAAGCGGCATTGGCATCCTACCCAAATGGCACACCGGTATTTTGGGTGCAGGAGGAGCCGGGGAATATGGGGGCCTGGAACTTTCTGCGGGTCCAATTTGGCGAGAATCTGCTTGGACGATGGCCGTTTGCAGGAATAACGCGGCCAGCCTCGGCCGCGCCGGCGACCGGTTCGCATCGACGGCATAAACAGGAACAGGCTGAAATCATCAGCCGGGCATTCGGTGAAAAATGAAGGCAAAGGTATGGCAATCGAATTGAAAGTGCCGGAGGTCGGGGAATCGATCACCGAAGTGGAAATCGGCGGGTGGCTAAAGTCGGCGGGCGAAGCCGTGCGGAAAGATGAGCCAGTGGTGACGCTGGAAAGCGAAAAAGCCACGGTTGAGCTGGCTGCACCAGAAGCGGGCACTTTGGCGAAGGTCATTAAACAGAAAGGCGACACAGCCAAAGTGGGCGAGATCATCGGTTACCTGGAAAAGAACGGACCGGCCCAGGCACAACCTGAACCGTCCAAAGCCCAGCCCAGCCAGGCCAAAGCCCCCTCGACTGCGGCGGTCGAGCCAGCAGAGCCACGCGTCATGCCAGCCGCCGAGGCCGCGCTGGCGGAACACCACCTGCGCGCCGAAGAAGTGCAGGGCACGGGACCGGGCGGACGAATTCTTAAGGAAGATGTCCTGCGCCGAGCGCAGGAAACCGCGCCTCCCGCCTCAGCTCCCCCCGCCCCTGCTCCGGCCACCCAGCAGCCGCTGCGTTCCTCACCGGCTCAGCCAATGGAGCCATTGGCCGCTGGCCGACAGGAAGAAATTGTGCCAATGAGCCGGCTGCGCCGGACGGTCGCCGAACGGCTGGTCGCCGCGCAACACAATGCGGCATTGCTGACCACCTTCAACGAGATCGACATGAGCCATGTACTGGCCTTGCGCAAAGAGCATGGCGAATCTTTCCAGCAACGTTACCAGGTCAAACTCGGGTTCATGTCGTTCTTCGTCAAAGCGGCCATTGATGGACTGAAGCAGTTCCCGGCGCTAAACGCCGAAGTCCGGGACAATGCCATCGCTTACCGCAACTACTATGACATCGGAGTGGCGGTCGGCAGTGGCAAAGGCCTGGTCGTGCCGATCCTGCGCAATGCCGAACGGATGAGTTTCTCCCAGGTGGAGCTGGGGATCGGAGACTTCGCGCGGCGCGCCAAGGAGAACAAATTGAAAGTGGAGGAACTCCAGGGCGGCACCTTCACGATCAGCAACGGCGGAGTGTACGGCTCGTTGCTTTCCACTCCGATTGTCAATCCGCCGCAGAGCGGAGTGCTGGGCTTGCACGCCATTCAGGAACGGCCGGTGGCGCGCGAGGGCACTGTCGTGATTCGGCCCATGATGTATATCGCCCTGACCTACGATCACCGGGTGGTGGATGGTCGCGAGGCGGTCTCGTTCCTCAAACGAGTCAAAGACGTGATGGAGAACCCCGCGAGAATGCTGCTGGAAATTTAAAAAATCTCACAAACTCCGAGGGCCGAGCTCCCGCGAGGCCCTGCTCTGTTTACACCTATGAACTATGGTTTGAATATTCGTTCCGAAGCCGGTCTGGATTTGGTGTCGCTGGGTGCGCTGGTGCATCGGCTGGACCCGGGAATTGTCCCGTTTCGAAAGGCGACGGAGTGTAAAATTCACGTCAGCGGCGGTGAATTCAACGTGGCGGCCAATCTTTCGGATTGTTTTAAACTGAAGACCGCGATGGCCACGGCAATCGTCGATTATCCGATTGGCGACCTGATCGCCGAGCGGGTTCGAGCGATGGGCGTGCAGCCATTTTACAAACATTTCAAGCACGACGGGGTCCAGGGGCCGAATATGGCGACGGTGTATAGCGACCGGGGCCAGGGCGTGCGCGCGCCGGTAGTGTTTTATAACCGCTGCAATGAAGCGGCGGCGCAGCTCAAACCAGGCGACTTCGATTGGAAAGGGATCTTTGGCGCCGGCATCCGCTGGTTCCACAGTGGCGGCATTTTCGCGGCGCTCTCGCCGACGACTTCGGAGTTGATCATCGAAGGGATGCGGGCGGCCAAGGCGGCTGGGGCCGTCACTTCCTTCGACCTGAATTACCGCGCAAAATTATGGAGTTTTTCCGGCGGTCACGAACGGGCGGTGAGCATTCTGGACCGGATCGTGAAAAACGTGGACGTTTTGGTGGGCAATGAAGAAGACCTGCAGATGGGACTGGGCTTTGCTGGTCCGGAGGTGGCGGCCAAATCCAAACTGGATCCCAGCGCCTTCATCGGGATGATCGACCAGGTCACTCCGAAATATCCTCAAATCAAAGTCATTGCCACCACCTTGCGGGAGGTGCATTCAACCAACCGTCACAGTTGGAGCGCCGTGGCGTGGATCGATGGAAAAACGGTAGTCGCACCCACGTGTGAACTGGACGTTTACGACCGGGTTGGCGGAGGTGACGGATTTGCCGCGGGCTTTTTCTATGGGTTGCTCACCGGCGAACCCGAGGAGCAGGCGCTGCGATTGGGCTGGGCGCACGGCGCGCTGCTAACGACTTTCCCGGGGGATACCACGATGGCGACACTGGAGCAAGTCCGCGCGCTGGCCAAAGGCGGCTCAGCGAGAATCCAGCGTTAGCACGGTTATCCAAACATGTGAGTCGCGTGGGTCACCGCAGCGCCGGCGCGCAAGGCAGCGGTGACCATGCCAGCCTCCGCCAGTTCGGCCTCGCTTGCACCGGCCTTGCGGGCATTGGCGGTATGAATCTCGATGCAATAAGGGCATTGGGTCGTGAGAGCCACAGCCACGGCCATGAGCTCTTTGTATTTTGCTGGAATAGCTCCTGCAGCCAGAGCCGCCTGGTCAAACTGCCAGAAGGCCTTGATGGTTTCGGGCGCCAGGGCTTCCAGTTTCTTCAGCTTATTCAGGTTTTCGTGTTGGTACATGGCTGGTTGAATAGTTTCCGTTGTGCGGGTGGAGGGTCACCGTAATTCAGGAGCGATAGTTTTTATCCGCTCGGCAAACCGCTGATGGCTGAGCAGGTCCACCGGTCGATGTTTGATTCGTGTGCTCGCCGGGTGACTAGCCAGTGACTCGCCGGGGCGCCATTCCTTTTTCGGTCGGATTGGTCGGGCCGAAAAGCCGCCGCCACAATTCGGGCAAACATTGCCCAGAATAGTCTGCACACAAGTGCGGCAGAAAGTGCACTCAAAGCTGCAGATCATTGCTTCCGTCGAGTGCGGCGGCAGCGCGAGGTTGCAGTGCTCACAAGTTGGCCTGAGTTCGAGCATCAAAGGTCTTTGGTTTGAGATCTATTCGGCCTCAAGCCTGAAAGGCTGGAGCCGGAACGCTGAGTGATTAATGTTAGGCTCTCATCTTTCCGGTCGCAAGCGCATGGGCCGCGGTAGCCTCGGCCGCAGTGCTATCCAGGCGATCAGGGAGCGGACAAGCTTGCTTCGATTGCCTGGACAAACTCAGCCGGCGTGAAAGGTTTTTCCAGGAACCGGTCGGGGCGTGGGCCCGAGAAACGCATTTCGGTTTGCTCGAGGCCGCTGGCCATGAGAATCCGCAGCCTTGGTTCGATCACCCGGCAAGCCAGCAGAAACCGGTTAATGGACATGCTCACTCCAATGTAATCGGTAATCAACAAAGCGGGCCGGCGGGTCTCGGCGTGCAGCGAAGCCAGGGCGACAGCGCGATGATTGAAGGTTTTGACCAGATAACCCTTTCCCTCCAGAATGTCGGTGTACAGCTCAGTCAGGCGGGTCAAATCATCCACGGCATAGATCAGCGGCGGCTCGGGGCAATCCAGGCAGATACCAAGCCTGCCGCTTTCGGTAGGAGCAGCCACGTTTGAAGCGGGCGCCAGCGACACTCGTTGGGTCTGGCGATGGTTGGAACGGATTGACGCCCGTCTGCTATAGACGCGAGCAGGAAACGCCGCAAAATCCGCGTGGCGGCGAGCGGCATGGCTATCGATTTTCATCTGGATGCTATCTCGAACGAGCCTTTAAGTTGATGATCGTGCATCTGTTCGCCCAGTACTGCTCCGTTTTGGGCGAAATGTTACAAACTAGCGCAAAAATGTTTCAGCGGCTTACTCCCAATCCAAGCCGAGCTGCCTGAGCCGCCCGCGAAGGGTTTGCAAATCCCAGACCTGCAGGTACCGCGCATCGGCGCTAACGGCTAGAAAACGGCCATCCGAGCTGAGGGCCAGCGGCAAGGTCCCAGAAGGCAAGGGCAGCACTGGCTGGACGGTCGCGGCGTTATACAAGCCAGCCGTGCGAAAATGACTCGTGAGCCAAAAGTCCGAACCTTTTGGCGAGAAAAGGATCCCGGTAAAGTTAGTCAAAACTCGCGTCTGCATCCAGGAAGTGGTGTTCCAGAATTCAATACCGGCGTAAGAACTCACGGCCAGTTCATCGCCATGGGGCGCAAACGCGAAACCCCCAATATCGGATCGAGCTGTGAGTTCGGCGCAAGGCTCGACACCGGGAAGCCGATAAATGTGCAAGACCGGATCGAAAGGACGATAAATGCCGAACCAGTGCAGGTCCGGGGACAGCCCATTTACACCGTCGGCAGACTGAAACCATCGCAGACCGGCGCAGGCGAGGTCTTCAGAGTTGCCCATGGCAGATCCGCGCGAACCGGTCATGGCTAGAATGTTCGAAACCGCACAGACCGAGCTGAGCATTGGCATAGGCGTTCCGACCGGCTCAAGGCAAAGGGGTGCTAGGGGGCCATTGCTCGGGTTCAGCCGCCAACAAGAGCATTTTCCAGCCTCACTGGCCGCAATAATTCTTTGACTATCCGCAGTGAACGCCATCCGGGAGCCGCTCATCCCCGGAACGAGGCTGCCTGGGCCGGCGCTGGTCAAATCCCACACTCCAAGAGAGTTATCGGCCGAAGCCGCCAGCCACCGGGCATCCGGCGAGAAACAGGCGTTGAGCAGGCGTGGACCAAGATCGCCGGCAAAGCCCCGCGGCAAGGGCCGTATGAAGGCGTAAAGCTGAATCTGAGCCTCAGTGAAGATCACGCACTTCTGTCCATCGGCCCGGAATTGAGTGGTCCAACCATTCCGTTGGATCCCTAACGAGCGCCGCAGAGTGCGCATATCCCAGCAAATCAACTCCCCTTCCCAGCCTCCGCTCATCAGGTAGTCACCTTCGGGACTGAAGGTCACGGTTACGGCTTGAACTCGATGCGAACCGAGCACGCGCAACTCGCCGGTGTGTGAATCCACAAGGCTCACGGCCCCGCTTTGGTCGGCGACAGCCACCCAGCGGCCCCAGGGATGCCAGGCCACTTGCATAATGGCTTCCGGGGTGGTGCACGAAACCAACAACGCACCGGTGGTGGCGTCAGCGACAGCAATTTTGAACCCGTCCCCAGCGGGTGTTGCCGCCACGAACCGGGCGCCGTCGGGCGAAAACTCAAGGCACGTCGGTGTGCCAACGGTCGCGAGGCGCGCCGTCTCCTTGCCTGTTTCGAGATCCCAAATCCCAACGCCTTGACCGTCTTGAGCGGCAATCAAGCGGTTTCTTTGAGGATCAAAGGACAGCGCCCGGCCTGACACATTGTGCAACACAGTAACCAGGTGCTCAGGCTTCTGCATTTGCCAGAGCTCGACATCCGCGCGCTCGCCACCCGGAAGCAGATCCCGCTTGATCGCGAGGTAGCGCTCGTCGGCTTTCCACCAACCAAGGTAAGCGGGCCGGTTGGTGCTCGCGGGGAACGTAGTGAGCAATCGCAATTCGGGGACGGTGCGAATCTCGACGTCCCCAGCGCCACGGCACAGGGC
>Ga0070741_10012232_pt1 | contig 15580 bp, 10 predicted proteins | sample Coa_R1_4_FD_66440 | JGI IMG/M metagenome (GOLD analysis project Ga0070741, IMG submission 66440) | Surface soil microbial communities from Centralia Pennsylvania, which are recovering from an underground coalmine fire - Coalmine... | ecosystem: Environmental > Terrestrial > Soil > Unclassified ... | reverse complement strand
TCCTGGTGGCGGCGTTTCGGAGTCAGCCCACGCTGCAATGCGGGGACTGACGAGACATTTTCGCGCCGCATTTGCGCGGAAATGTTCCGTCTGTCCCCGTATTGCCCCGAAAGACCAATCAGGACGGCATCGCTCCGTAGCCACCACAGTGCACTGTGAAGAATTCGGGCCGACGCGGTCGCCTCTGCGATTTTTTCACATCTTCCTGACGAGATATTTGCGCGCCGCGGTTGCGCGGAAATATTCCGTCTGTCCCCGTATTGCCCGGAAAGCCAATCCCGTCGTCTTTGAAGAATCCGGGCAGACGCGTTCGCCTGCCCACGACGGCAATGCGGACGCACTGCGCCGGCTACTCCATTCCTAACTGAATTCCTTCCAGCTTCCCGGGGTCGAACCAGGACACCATCCGGTCGAACCAGATGGTGTCGCCCGACCGGGGATGGCCCGTATCTTTGAGCAGGATGGCGCAGGGCGCCTCACCGAACTTTGCCAGCCTCTGCGCCAGCCACGTCTTCGAATTCAGCGGGGCTGCCAGGATCACGGGCGTGCCTGGGAACCAGGCGAGCGTCGATCCCAGATGCGCGTCCTTTTGCTCTTTCGGCTGCGGCAGGCCAAATCCTCGCCGGTATAGCGCGATGGCCGCGCGGAGATCTTTCACCGCGATGACCACCTTGGAGATACCGCCGTACTCGTCGGTCGTCGGCTTGCCGGTCGGGTAGACGCGCAAATCGCGAGCGGTGACGTCATGAATCAGGAACGGGAACAGCGATCCGCGATCACCCGGCCCCACCCCGGCTGTTTCCCACTCCAGCCGGACGCCGTCCGTGCGCCTGCGTCCTCCGGGCGCAGGATCCTGCACCGCAATGTTGGCCGCTTTGAGGCGCGCCGTTTCCTTGCCGATGTCGTCGACGTGAATGGCCCACGCGCATGCGCCGCCTTCCTCATCCATGAACTTCGCCCACGACGCGCCCGGATGCGGAGCCGAGGCATTTACCCAGGCGATCAGTTCCAGGTACGAGCCGTCGGGGAAACTCATCAGCCCCATTTCGGTGACGCCGCCGGTGTGCTCGCCGCCGTACTGGGTGCGCAGTCCGACCAGATCGAACATCTCGCGCAGGTGCTTCAGACTCGGACCGGCAATCGTCGCGTGGTCAACTTTCCATTCGGCGGCCATCATCACGGGGAGCAGCAGGGAGCAGAACAACAGCAGGCGCACGACGCTATTCCACGACCGTCTTCGCCGTCGCCTGGTTGCCGTATTCGTCTTCGACGCGCACCGCAATGGTGTGTTCGCCTGGGGCGGCGTTCTTCAACACCAGGTCGTAATCGAGCTCCAGCGAATCCGACAGCCGGCCTGCTGGAGCCACGATGGTCCAGTCGCCGCCGTCGATCGAGTATTCCGCCTTGCGGATTTCGTTCAATTCGTCGGCCGCCTTCCAATGCACCTCGAGGTTCGAGCCGCTGCGCGCGGCTTTGAGCCCTGTGATCGCCGGCGGCGTGTTGTCGATCAGGAAAGGATCGCTTTCCATCTGCGTCGAGAGCGCCTGGTCGGGCGGATTGCTGAGCGAATCGGAGGCCGTGATGCGCAGCAGGTATTCGCCGTCCGGGAAAGCGGTGGAATCGAAGCTGATGTACTTTTCCTTTACGTGATCCTTAAGCAACTTCCACTGCTTCTCCTTCTTGCCGCGAATCTCGACCGTGTAGATGAGCGAATCGCCGTTGTCGTCGGCGGCGGACCAGCGCGCGCCGATGCTGCCTTTGGCGTATTGCATCGAGGAGCCGCCCGAATCACTGGAGACCGTTCCCGAGACCGACGAACGCTTTCCGATTGCCGGCAGATTCAGGGTCGGCGCCGTGGCAGATGAGGACGTTGGAGTGGCCGGGAAGCGGTAATTCGGCGGCGTGGTTTCGATCACGTCTATGCGCGGCGCGACGTTTCGGGGAAGGTAGGCGAAATCAACCTCCTCGAGCTCCGGCGATCCAGACGATCCGGCGGTGAGCGTGGCCTTCCATTGCGCGAATCGGGCCGCGGGCGAATTCACGCGCGCCCCTTTGGAATCGGTCACCGCGGCCGACCACGCGCTCCAGTTGCGATGAGGCTGATCCAGGTTGCCTGTGCGCGCCGTGATCGAGATGGTGCCGCCGTTTGCGCTGCCGTGATATTCGAGGCGTCCCCACATCGAGTGGAAGCCGGCGTCGAAGACATCGCTTTCGATGCGTCCTTCTTTTTCCAGCCCGGGGCCGATCTGGTAGACCTTTCCGACGTTACCGCTAGCCGCGTAGAGTGTGCCGCCCGGGCCATCCAGCAGCGCGGTAATCTGAGTCGGCGGCGAGTTCAGCAGCGCCGTGTAGAGAGTGGGCGAATCAATGCGGTAGATGTAGCCCTTGTTGCCGGTGCCGATCAGGGGGTGACCGTCGGAGTCAAAAGCGATGGCATAGATGATGTCCTGCCCGTGCGCCCAGAGCCGCTGCGGATTGCCGGTGGAGTCGATGCGATAGAGCTCGGTGCCGCCGGCTATGCTTGCGCTCGAACTGCTGACGGTTGCCGGCGGCGGCGACGCCGCGCGCACCGTCACGGTGGTCGTCCCGCTGCCCATCGAACTGGTCGTGGGGGGCGGCGGCGAAGACGGGGCCGGTGCAGGCGGGGATGAAATGGACGATCCTTGCGGCTTCGTCCCCACGGCGGAGGCGTAAACCGATCCATCCTTGGCCACAGCCACGGCAGTCACTTCTTTCTTCCCCATCTGGTAGAGCACGAAGCCTTCGCCGGCCGGTGTCACACGCATTACCAGGCCGCCCGGATCCGTGCCGACGATCACGTTGTCGCGCGCGTCGATCACCATGGAGCGGGCGTGGATCTCTTCGGTCTTGAAGAACACGCCGCCCTTCCCGTCAGGTGTGACTTTGTGGATCTCGCCCTGGTCGCCCGTGGCAACGAACAGGTTGCCGTGGCTGTCGAACGCCATTGCCCAGATGTACTTCTGTTTCGGGTTGTAGAACAGCTCGCACTTGCCGTTGGCGCCGATCCGATAGACTTTGCCGTCGGGTGAGGTAGCGGCGTAGACGCGATCCTTCGCGTCCACCACGATGGCATGGATCTCCAGGCCGTCCAGTTCGTCGAGCATCTTCTTCTCGCCCTTGGCCGAGATGCGATAGAGCTTCGCACCGGGCCCGCCGCCGGTGTACAGGTTGCCCTTGGAATCTCGAGCCAGCGTCCAGAGGTAAGCGGACGAGGAGTCGTACAGTTCCTGGAACCTGGGAGCCAGAGTGATGACGCCATCACTGCGCAGCGAGAGGTTTTTAAGGTTGCCCTTTTCGAATTCGGAATATTCGCTCTCCGACCACGTCCGGGTCTGGCCGGCGAAAGCTGCGCCGGCTAACAGCAGGAGCATGGGCAGGAGAAAGCGCCTGCTCCGCCAGAGGCATTCGGATCCGGTTTTCGACAATGTGGGGCAGGCGCTTTCGGCTGCCCGAAAATTGCAAGCTCCGCGGAAATCCGCGGCGTTAGAGTACAGCATGTCTGGGATTGCGTCTTTCTATTTCACGGTTACTTTGAGCGAGTAGCTGCCGCTGACCACGTAGTCGAACGGGATGGCGGTCTGCTCGGCGGTGGTGTCGGATGACGTTACGATGGGCCGGCTCGAAGCGCGTCCCGCCTGCATCACGTTCAGCACGGAGGAGGGCAGGCTGGGCAGCGTCTTGTCGTCATAATAAGCGGTCGGACTGGCCTGCAACAGCGACACGTAGAGCTTGTTGTTGCTCCGCTCCTGGTTGATGAGCGAGACGGTCTCCGGCAGGTCGATGTACTTGTTCATGAATCCCGCCATGCTCTGCATGCGATTGGCCGTGTCGGCATCACTCAGCAGGATGCGGTGGTCGCCCTTGGACAGGCCTTGCGGGATTTTCAAAGTGAAGACCTTCTCAATCCGCGGCCCACGGTAGGGACGCAGGAAGACCTTGATCGGCACTTCTTCGCCGCCCCGCACTTCGGCGTTGGCCACCCATGCATTCTCGATAGAGGCCACGCGGCGCTCGGGGAGCAGGTCCACGGTCGCGCTGACGCGCTTGATGTTCGGCGTCTTTACGGCGTTCAGGAAAAGCCGGTTGAACTTGTCGCCCCACCAGCCGGCCAACAGCATGGGCGCGGGCATCGGCATCTCGCCGGAGGCCTGCATGGTGGAAAGCGAAATATTGCTGCTGCCGTCGAGTTCGACTTTACCGCTCAGGCGATAGGTAGCCTCGTCGGTATATTCGTTCAGACCCGAGATGGAGTTGAACATCGTGAGCATCATCAGGTAGGGCGTCCACTTCTGCTGGACAAAGATGTTGAAGTGGAAGCTCTTTTGGTTGCGCACGGCGCTGTTTTCGCCCAGCGATCGTACCTTGACGTCGACCGGGATCATGTCCGATTCCTGGCCGAGCACGCCCATAATGCCGCTGTGGCGGTCCTGGTGCAGCGCACCCACGATCTCGGTGGCATTGGCGTACTTGTTCGGCTGGAAGGCCGAGGATAGGACCATCAGAACTTCGCCTTTGCTCATCGGCATGTCGACGGGGCCGAGATTGAAAAACGGATGGCCGAAGGCGAGCACGCGCTTGCCGTCGTTATACGTGACCGTGCCGATGCCGGTGACGCTCATGTCGCCGTTGACCAGCACGCCGGACACGACGTCCCCTGGTTTGAGCGCATTCTGCCACCCGGCCGCCGGCTTGTTCGTGTACATCGCGCTGCCACCGCCGCCCTGCACGGCGGTGACGCCGAGCTGCTGGAACAGAGGCGAGAATTCGCGGAGGACGTTTTCGTGGAAGCCGGAAAACGTCAGCGGCGTTTCGATGGGCACCATCATGGGCGACTGCGCGGGCAGATTCGGCGCAGCGCCGGCCGAGACCAGCGTTCCGAGAAGGTCGCCCGGAACCTCGGCAGCCTCTTTACGCGAACCGCTCTTATCGGGCGTGCGCGCGTCCGAGGGACGCGAGTTGTCAAAATCGTTGATCTCGAGCATCAGCTCGATCGGAGTGATACCGCAGATGGCGTCAGGCGAAAAGACGCTGAGCCGCAGCGCCACGGCGCCGATCAGCTTGCCATCAATATATACCGGGCTGCCGCTCATCCCGCCAGCCACGTTTGTGCGCGCGGCCTTTCCGCCCATCTTGGCTAAAATGACATCCTGGCGCGGCCCCCACTGGTTCTTCCAGAGGCCGATGATCTCGATCGGCACCGGCTCGGGCTCCGTGCCCTGGAAGACGGTCCAGGCATATCCCTTCATCCCGCGCTTCAGCTCGGATGATTTCATGATTTCCACTTTGCCGGCCTGAGGTTTGGGAGGGAGGGTGGCAGAAGGTGAACTGCAGGTAAAAACCGCGAACGACAGCGTGATCGCGGCAAGAGAAACTTTCATTTCGTTTTACGGCTCCGCTTCATTCATTGTACTAGAAGATACCCATTAACGTTTCGTGATAATGGCCGCCTTGTATGGCGCCATACGAGTGTTTCTCCGCATCGCGATTCGTTGCCTTTGCCGGCCGATATGTTGGCGCGAAACGGGGTCGCTGAGACGGGTTGTGGCGCGCATCACGTTCGCGGCGCGAGTTTAGGGTAATATGGCTCCACTGGAGGGGAATCATGTCATTTCGAATTTTGCCGGCTGTTCTACTGCTTTGGACCGCATTCACAGGCTGGAGCCAAACCACAACCAGCACCATATCCGGCGTTGTCAAAGATGCATCGGGAGCCGTCATTCCGGGAGCCCGAGTGCAGGTGGTTAACGAGGGGTCCGGCGTCGCGGTTTCGTCCGTGAGCAATGGAGCCGGACTGTATCACGTGATCGGCCTGATTCCCGCTTCGTACCGGATCGAGGTCGAGGCTCGCGGATTCCAAAAGCTCGTGCATCCGGGCGTGGTCGTGCAGATCAGCGAAGCGGTACAGGTAGATCTGACGCTTCAGCTCGGCAACGTGCAGGAAGTCGTGAATGTCGCAGCCACGACGCCGGCGCTACAGACGCAGTCGGCGGGCATCGATCAACTCGTCGAACGTCAAATGATAAACGGCATGCCGATGCCGAACCGCACGTCGACCGCACTTCTCTCGCTCATCCCGGGCGCCACGATCCAGGGTGTGACCGGAGAGATTCCGATCTTCACAGTCGGCGGAGGGCGCATGCGCAACCAGCAGTTCTCGCTGGACGGCGGCAACCACAGCAACACCGTCGGCCTCGCGGTTAACCAGAGCCAGGTGCCGCTGCCGATGGACGCCATGCAGGAATTTCGCGTCCTCTCGAACAACTACTCGGCCGAATACGGGCAGACGCAAAGCGGCGTGGTGACGCTGGCCACGCGTTCAGGCACCAACACGTTCCACGGCAGCGTCTTCGAATATGCCCGCAACGAGGCGTTCGACGCACGCAACTTCTTCGCGGCCAGCCGGGCGAAATTCCGCCAGCATCAATTCGGTGGATCCGTCGGCGGACCCATTCGCAAAGACCGTACTCACTTCTTCATCTCCTACGAGCGAACCCAGCAGGTGACAGGCGCCACGAGCATCCAGACGATGCCCACCCCGCTCCAACGTCAGGGCGATTTCTCGCAGACCTTCAACGCGCAGGGCGCCGTCATCCGCATTTACGATCCCAACACGACGCAGGCAAGCACGCGGCAGCCGTTCCCGGATAATATGATCCCGGTGTCGCGCTTCGACCCGGTAGCCAAGGCGATGCTCGCGTACTGGCCACAGCCTAACCGCCCCGCGACCATCACGGGAGCCAGCAATTTCGGAGCGAATACGCGTCCGTCGCTCGACCGCGACATCGTCGTCTCGCGCCTCGATCACCAGTTCAATGCCGGCAATCAACTCATGCTCCGTTATTTCTTCGCGGACGACCGGAATCGCAATCCCGGCACCTGGGGACTACAGGCGTCGGATCCCAGCGCCACGCTCACAGACCAGCTCACGCACAATATTCTGGGTGATTGGACCCACACGTTCCGCTCGAATCTGCTCAACGATTTCCGGTTCGGACTGGTGCGGCGCGATTTTTACAGCAACCGCAACGAGTTAGGTACGGATTACGCGTCCAAACTGGGGCTAAAAGGCGTATCGGGCGCGGCCTTTCCGATCGTGAATATCACCGGATTCCAGACGCTCAGCAGCGCGCCCTCACGCTTCTCGACGCCTCTGCTCGACTATCAGGTGCAGGAATCCGTCTCCTGGTTCCGCGGCAAGCATGCGATCAAGACCGGCATCGAAGCGCGCTTCGGAATCTTCAACGACAACACGGACACGTCGTCCAGCGGCAACTTTACTTTCGGACCACAGCTTACGGCACTGCCGGGGGCTGCGGGCACGGGGAACGCTTTCGCCACTTTCCTGCTCGGCCTGGGCGATTCGGCGAATATCATCCGTCCGGATCCGCTGCGTTCGCGGGCCTCGTACTGGGGTGCTTACATCCAGGACGACTGGCGTGTGAGCAAGGACGTCACCATCAACCTCGGCATGCGCTGGGAGGGCACGACGCCGCGCACGGAGGACCAGAATCGCATCAACTCGTTCGACCAGCGCGCGATCAACCCCGTATCGGGCACGCCCGGTGTGGTCACTTTTGCCGGACGCAACGGCGTGCCGCGCAGCGGGTGGGATTTCGACCCGAACAACTTCGGACCGCGCGCAGGCGTGGCCTGGCATGTGCAGGAGCGAACGGTGATCCGCGCCGGTGGAGGCGTATTCTATGGCGCAGCGGTGAATTCGATCGTCGGCACATCGGCCGCGCTGGGCTTTTCCACGAATCTGAGCGTCGCATCGACGCAGTTGGGCATCACACCGGCTCTGGTACTCGGCACCGGTTTTCCGCTCCTGACGCGCACGCCGGTGGATCAACTCGGCCCCGGCTTCGGCGCCGTGCCCGTCGGCAGTACTCCGAACACGGCCGTAACTTTCTTCGAGCGCAGCCGGCCGACACCGATTTCCTGGCAGTACAATTTCGACGTCCAGCGCGAACTGGGCGCGAGTTTTGTAGTGGAGGGCTCCTACGTCGCGAATCTGAGCCATCACCTCACGGGTCCTGACGAACCCATCGACCAGGTTCCGCCGCAGTTGATGGGGCCGGGCAACGCGCAGGTGCGCCGGCCGTATCCGCAGTTCTCGAATGTCTCCGTGCTGAATCCGCCGCTGGGCAACTCGGCCTATCACGCCGGAACCGTGAAAGTAGAGCGCCGTTTCCACGCCGGGCTGTCGCTTCTGGCGCACTATACGTTCTCCAAGTATCTGGACGACGTGGAGTCGTTTACCGAACTGGGTGATGTCGGCAGCTATATGAATTACTACAACCGTTCGCTGGACCGCGGCCAGTCGGGGAGCAATATCCGCCATCGTGCGGTGCTGAGCGGCGTTTACGAACTGCCGTTCCTGCGCAACCGCGGCCTGCTGTCGAGCCTGTTCGGCGGCTGGAAGGCAGGCGGCATTGTCACGCTGCAATCGGGCCCGTCATTCACGGTCTACAGTTCCGTGGATCAGTCGAATGCTTTCCTGGCCGGGACCCAGCGCGCCGACCTCATTGGCGATCCGAACGCGTCGGGAGGCACCATCGCCCGCTGGTTCAACACCGATGCTTTCCGCATTCCCTTGGCGCTGCAGTTCGGCACGGCCGGACGCGGCATTCTGAACGGTCCGGGGCTGGCGAACGTCGACGCATCCTGGATAAAGAGCTTCGTCATTCATGAGCGCTGGCATGCGGAACTGCGCGCGGAGTTCTTCAATTTCCTGAATCACGCCAATTTCGCCCTCCCCGCGCACAGCGTGGGAAACCCGGCCTTCGGCACCATCAGCTCGGCAGCCGCCGGCCGCAGTACGCAACTGGCAGCGCGGATCGAGTTCTGAGACTTCGCCGGCGTGCCTAGGCGTGGCTCATGAACTTTCCATGACCTCCGGGTCGGAAGCTCATTTCGGCGCACGTGTCGGCCGGAGCACGCGCGTGCGTGCGCCCCGGTGGCCGGCGAACACGTTGTGAAGCATGAATATCAGTGAGTCATCGAGTAGACGGCGTAGTTGATCCCGATGCGGATCCCCAGCGCTGAATACTTCTCCGGATACATGGGATCGTCGGCCCATTCCCAGGAGTCGCCCAGGTCGGAGTTAAAAGACATGGCCACCATGACGCGCCCGTTGTCGTCGTAGATACCCTTCCAGTGGGCCACATCGCCGTCATTGCGATACGTAGTGCCGCGCGCCAGGGCCCACTGTCCGGGCACCTGGTACCGGTCGTCGAGATCATAGACCGTGTGAAAGATGGCGTCGGCATTTTCGATCTCCACGATCGGCCGGTCGGGAAAGACCTTCTGCATGCTCTCCTCGAAGCGTTCCCATTCGGAGGTGCCCCAGAAATCGTCGAGCATGAGGAAGCCGCCGCGTAACAGATATTCCCGGAGCTTTTTGGCCTGGGCGTCGGTGAGTCTCCAGTCGCCCATCTCACCGGCGCAGAGGAACGGCCAGTTGTAGACGTCGTCGTCATCATCGAGGTTGACGGGCTGTTCGACCGAGCGCACGTGCACGCGCGTGAGGCGCCGCAGCGCCTGGGCAAAGTGGCGGTCGGCGCGGGGGTAGTCCTGGGTCCAGCTGGTGCCGCCCTCACGCCAGTCGAAAACGCCGCCCCAGTGATGGGAGTAGCGGCCGAAGCGGGCGTTCGGATGCTGCGGATACATTAAACGGGCGAAGGTCCATTCCGTCTTTTCGCGATAATCGGCAGGGAGCGCGATGTCATCGTACGGCTCCATGCTCGGGTAGACCCGAAAAGGGCGCTGGAAAGCGTACAGACCCGTGAGCAGGGCCAGCGCGGCTCCCCCCCTCCAGCAAGCTTTCCGCAGACTCATACTCTGGTGCCTTTCCTGAGGATATCACTGTAAGTTCCGGGCCCGCGTCCGATAAGGGAATCGAGCGGTGGCATGAAAGCATGGGATCCCCAGATCTTTCGCACGATTCTCGAAAGTTTGCCGGTCGCGGTTTACGTAGTCGACCGGGAGAGGCGCATCCTGTTGTGGAACAGCGGCGCCGAGAAATCGAGCGGCTATTTGCGGCACGAGGTGATCGGGCGTCTCTGCCGGGATGATATCCTGATGCACTGCAACGAGCACGGCGCCATTCTGTGCGGCGAGGCCTGTCCCCTGGCGGAGACCATGCGCGACGGCCGGCCGCGCGAGGTCCAGGTGTACATGCAGCACAAACTCGGTCATCGCGTGCCGGTGCACGTGCGATCGATGGTGGTGCGCAATGACTCGGGCTCGATCGTGGGTGCCGCGGAGGTCTTCGAAGACATCCCGATGAAGCCGGGCCGCGTGCTCGATCGGCCGTCGCTCGAAACGCTGCTGCACGCGCAATTCGTGGACTACGAAGAGCGGCACATTCCGTTCGGCGTGCTTCTGATCCAGTTCCAGGGTTTGCCGCGCGTGGACCGCATGTTCGGCCGGCCGGCGGAACACGAGATGACCGCGGAACTGGTGGATACGCTGGCGCGCTCGATACGCCGCGACGATCACCTGGGATGGTGGTCGGAGAACCGGCTGCTGGCGATCATAGCGAACTGCTGGCCGGTAGCCTTGGCCGAGATCGCGGAAACCCTGGAAGAGGTGGCGGCACAGACGACCGTCCCCTGGTGGGGGGACCGGTTGAAAATTTCCATCCAAGTGAGCAGGGCGGACGTGCGGGACGGCGATTCGGCGGACTCGCTCGTGGCGCGTTGCGAGGAGGCTATTTAAGTCCGATGTTTTCGATTATCGGAATTCTGGTGGTATTCGGCGCAGTGGTGGGTGGTTACCTGATGGAGAAGGGCAACCTGGCCGTGCTGGTGCAGCCCGCCGAGTTGGTGATTATCGTGGGAGCCGCCGTAGGCACGGTGCTGATCGCGAATCCGCTGCACATTTTGAAGAAGATCGCGGCCGGCATCGGCGGCGTGTTCGGCGGGACGAAATACAGCAAGGCCCGCTATCTGGAAACCTGCAAGATGCTCTACGATACGTTCAATCGAGCCCGCCGCAATGGCCTGGTGGCTCTCGAAAGCGACGTGGAGGATCCTTCGAAAAGCGAGATCTTTTCCAAGTACAAATCGTTTCTGAACGATCATCATGTGCGCGATTTCGTGTGCGATACGCTGCGCATGGCCACTTCGGGAGGTGTCGAGCCGTTCGATCTCGATCAGATGATCGAGAACGATATGGAAGTGCATCATCACGGCGCCACGGAGCCGATTGCGGCACTGAGCACGATGGCGGACTCGCTGCCCGGCCTGGGCATCGTGGCCGCGGTGCTCGGGGTGGTAATCACGATGGGGGCTTTGGGCGGGCCGCCGGAGGAGATCGGACACAAAGTGGCGGCGGCGTTGGTGGGCACCTTTCTGGGCATTCTGCTTTGCTATGGCCTGATCGGGCCGATTTCGCAGAACATGGCGAAGGCCGCCGATGAGGAGCACGCTTATTACCAGGTGCTCCGTGTGGCGCTGATCGCGTTCATAAAAGGGTTGTCGCCGGTGCTGGCGATCGAGATGGCGCGCCGCTCGATACCGGCCCCGGTGCGGCCGTCGTTCCTGGAAGTGGAAGGCGTGATTCGCGGCGGCAGCAGCGCCGGCGCCGCGCAGGCCCAGGCGGCGGCTTGATATGGCGAATCCTGCTCCCGTCGTCATCATCAAGAAGAAAGCCGGCCACGATGGGCATCACGGCGGTGCCTGGAAGGTGGCCTACGCCGATTTCGTCACAGCCATGATGGCGCTGTTCATCGTGCTCTGGCTTTTGAATAGCAGCAAACAGGTGCGGGAGGCGGTCGGTGGGTACTTCAAAGATCCCACCGGGAAATCGAAAAAGGTCGGCAACGGCGAGCGTGGCTCGGGAGAGAACTTCGCCGTTTCCAAAGACAACATGGAGCAGCTCAAGGAGGAACTGCAAAAGTCGGTCCGCAAGATGAACGATTTTCAGAACCTGAGCAAGCAGGTCGAGATGACGGTCACGTCGGAGGGGCTGCGCGTGGAGTTGATGGAATCGGAGGTAGGGACGTTCTTCAACAGCGGCAGCGCCGCGCCCAGCGAGAAGGGCAAGGAGATGCTGGTTCTGCTGGCCGGCGAAATCGGCAAGCTCCCCAACAAGGTATCCATCGAAGGCCACACGGATTCCAAGCCGTTTGCTTCGCAGAACGACTACGGCAACTGGGAGTTGTCAGCCGATCGCGCCAATGCGGCTCGCCGGCTGATGCAGCAGAGAGGGTTGCGTGCGGATCAGGTATCGCAGGTACGAGGATACGCGGACCAGCGGCTGCGCAAACCGGATCAGCCGGCGGATGCGTCGAACCGGCGGATTTCCATGATTGTGCAGTATCTCGAGAACAGCAGGAACGAGGAGAAGGAGGAAGCGGCGCCGGGCATGGAAGGCACTTCTAAGAACAGCGGGACACACAAAAAAGAGGAGGCGCCGAAGCAGGAAAAGCCGCCGCCGGCACATAAAAAGTAGTACCCACGTTTCGCCTCTTGCTGAAGGCCTCCCTCAGTCTGTTGTAGGCTGTTCTGAGGAGACCTTCCCAATTGAAATCGTTTGACTATGCCGCGCCAACCTCGGTGCGGGAAGCTATCGATCTGCTGGCGGCAAATCCACGCGCGAAATTGCTGGCCGGCGGCACTGATCTGCTGGTACAACTTCGCTCGGGCCGCAAGGAGACGGATCTCGTCATCGACGTCAAGCGGATCCCCGAGTTGATGGCCGTCGATTATGAACCGTCGCGCGGGCTGACCTTGGGCGCCGCGGCACCCTGCTATCGCATCTACGGGGATGGCGCAGTCGCCGCGGCTTATCCCGCTCTGGCCGAAGTGGCATCCCTGATCGGCGGCACGCAGATTCAGGGGCGCGCGTCGATCGGCGGCAATCTCTGCAACGCCGCTCCCAGCGCCGATTCCGTACCGCTGCTGATCGCCTGCGGCGCGATGTGTCATGTTGCAGGCCCCGGCGGATCGCGCGACGTCGCGGTAGAGGACTTCTGCACCGCACCCGGACGCACGATCCTACAGGCTGGCGAACTGCTGGTCTCGCTGCATCTACCGCCCCCGAGAGATGGATCGGGGGCGCAATACCTGCGCTTCATCCCGCGCAATGAGATGGACATCGCCGTGGCAGGCGCGGGTGTCGAGGTGACGCTCGAAGACGGACACTTCCGTTCGGCGCGGATCGCGCTGGCGGCCGTCGCGCCGACACCGCTGTTTGTGCGCGCCGCCGGAGAAGCACTGGCGGGCAAGCCTGTTGCGCCCGACACCATCGCCACGGCAGCGGACTTGGCGCGCGCAGCCGCCCTGCCGATCACCGATATGCGCGGCACAGCCGAATATCGCCGACACCTGTGCGGCGTCCTGACAGGCCGCGCGCTCGAAGCCGCTATCCGCAGAGCAAGGGGGCAGAAATGAGTTCGCACGCGAAGGTGCAGATCCACACGACGATCAACGGCGAGGAGCGGGACTTCCTCTGCGAGCCGCGGCAGAGTCTGCTGGAATGCCTGCGCGATGTGCTCGGCTTGACGGGCGCCAAGGAAGGCTGCAACGACGGCAACTGCGGCGCCTGCACGGTCATTCTCGACGGCCGCATCGTAGCGTCCTGCCTGGTGCTCGGCGTCGAGGCCGAAGGCGCCACTATCACTACCATCGAAGGCATCGCCTGCGGCAGCCGGCTTCATCCGCTGCAGACCGCTTTCCTGGAGAACGCGGCTTTACAATGCGGTGTTTGCACGCCCGGCTTCATCGTGGCGGCGAAGGCATTGCTCGATCGCGAGCCTCATCCGACCGAAGAGCAGATCCGGCTGTGGCTGGCAAACAATCTTTGCCGCTGCACGGGCTACGACAAGATCGTGCGCGCGGTCCAGCAGGCCGCGGCGACGCAGGAGGTGAAAGCATGAGCACGCAAATCAATACCGTCGTCGGGACGCGTCCGATCCGTCACGATGGCGTGGACAAAGTGACCGGCCGCGCGCTGTACGGCGCGGACTTCCAGATGACCGGAATGCTCTACGGCCACGTGCTGCGCAGCCCGCACGCACACGCGCGGATCCGGCGCATCGATACGAGCAAGGCGGAAGCACTCCCCGGCGTGAAAGCGGTGGTTACGGCCGCCGATTTTCCAGAGAGCGGCGATCGCATGGTGGATCTCGGAGAAGGGGCCACGCCGCTGAGTTACATTCGCGGCAACATGCTGGCGAAAGACAAGGTGCTGTACGCCGGGCACGCGGTAGCGGCCGTCGCCGCCGCCAGCCCGCACGTCGCCGAGGAGGCCGCGGAGTTGATCGAGGTGGATTACGAGGTGCTGCCCTTCGTCCTCACCGCGCCCGAAGCGATGCAGGAAGGCGCACCGATCCTGCACGACAACCTTAAGACCAAGGAATTCGGCGAGCAGACCGGCCGCGTGAGCAACGTGGCCGAGCATTTCCGGCACAAACTGGGCGACATCGAACAGGGCTTCGCCGAGGCCGACTTGATTGTGGAGCGCGAGTTCAGCACCGCTACCGTGCACCAGGGTTATATCGAACCGCACACGGCCACGGCGTTGTGGAACAACGACGGCCGCGTGCTGATCTGGTGCAGCACGCAAGGGGCATTCGTGGTGCGTGACGTGACCGCGTGCGTGCTCGATGTGCCAGTCTCGCGGCTGAAGGTCACGCCGATGGAGATCGGAGGCGGCTTCGGCGGTAAGATCCCGGTGTACCTCGAACCGGTGGCAGCGCTGCTGTCGCGCAAGACGGGGCGGCCGGTGAAGATCACGATGTCGCGCAAGGACGTCTTCGAGGGGTCCGGCCCGACGCCCGGTTCGTACATCAAGGTGAAGATGGGCGCGCGCAAGGACGGTAAGATCACCGCCGCGCAGGCCTATCTCGCTTACGAGGCGGGCGCGTACCCCGGCGCCATGGTCGGACCTGGCGGCATGTGCGTTTTTGCCGCCTATGATCTGGCGAACGTCGTAATTGACGGCTTCGACGTGGTGGTGAATAAACCGAGCACCGCGGCCTATCGCGCGCCCGGTGCAACGAATGCCGCCCTCGCCACCGAGACCGTGGTGGACGAACTGGCCGAAAAGCTCGGCATCGATCCGCTGGATCTGCGGCTGGCGAACGCGGCGAAGGAAGGCACGCGCCGCGCCGACGGTCCCAAATACAAGCGGATCGGTTGCATCGAAGTGATCGAAGCCATGAAGAATTCGGCGCATTATAAGTCGCCGCTGGGGGGGCCGAATCGCGGGCGCGGCGTAGCGGTCGGATTCTGGTTCAACGTCGGGTTGGAGTCGAGCTGCACGATCAGCGTGAATGCCGATGGCACGGTGAACCTGGTTGAGGGATCCACCGATATCGGCGGCACGCGGACGTCCATCGCGATGCAGGCCGCCGAGGTTCTGGGAATCGCGGCGGAGGATGTGCGTCCGACCGTGGTCGATACGGACTCGATCGGGTACACGGCCGTAACCGGCGGCAGTCGCACCACGTTTGCAACCGGATGGGCGGCCTACGAGGCCGCGCAGGATATTGTTCGGCAGATGCAGGAGCGCGCGGCGAAGCTCTGGAAGGTGGAGGCGTCTACCGTAACCT
>Ga0070741_10012231_pt1 | contig 15581 bp, 15 predicted proteins | sample Coa_R1_4_FD_66440 | JGI IMG/M metagenome (GOLD analysis project Ga0070741, IMG submission 66440) | Surface soil microbial communities from Centralia Pennsylvania, which are recovering from an underground coalmine fire - Coalmine... | ecosystem: Environmental > Terrestrial > Soil > Unclassified ... | reverse complement strand
TGTATCAGCGTCAGATCCCCGCCTCCGGTGACATCGAGGTCACCGGTCGCGTTCGCGTTTTCACCGTTCGCCGGCACGGCGTCGGGAATCCCGAGCCTGTAGGTCCCGGTCTGGAGGGGGATCGTGTCGGCGCCGGACCCTGCCGTGCATCCACCGAACGCGGTATCCGTGTTGGCGGCCTGCACCGCCTCTCGGAGCGAGCACGCGGCTCCGGTGTTGAACTCGTCGTTGAACGTGTTCGGTGTGATGGTCGCCGCCGATGCCGACGCGCCGCCCAGAAGGCTGAGCACGCCCGCGCCGGCGAGAACCAACTGCCAGCGAAGCCTCGCGTACGCCTTGGCCATTTACCCCACTCCCTTTGCTTTATTGGTCTCGGAGCCTTCCCACTCCAAGAGGACTTGCTCGCGACGCTAACACCCCGGTCGCGGCGAGGCAAGGCGCGGCCGGTGCTCTAGGCAGGTCGATCGGCCGGGCCCGGCCGGACCTCCGAGACGTCCGGGAGGTAGAGGTCGGTCCCGCATCGCGGGCAGACCTGCACGTGGAGCTTGAGGATCTTGTTGCAGTTCGGGCAGCGCCGCTCGGGCTCGGTGTGCTCCGAGCGGTAGAGGATCGCCGCGACCAGACCGATCAGGGGCAGCACGGCCCCGACCAGGAACCAGATGAAGAACGAGCTGCCCTTCCCCCGTCCGACGAACCCGGTCGCGAACCCGGAGAGCAGGGCGATGGTCACGTAGGGCGCACCGCTCATGGTGGACGTGAGGGTACGCGTCTGCTCGCAACTAGCCCGCGTCGAGCGGCCGGTGCGAGCCGCCGAGCTCGTACTCCTCCGAGCGCAGCGGCCGCGGATGGCCGATCGAGCCGACCTCGGAGAGATCCCGCTGGAACGGCAGGCTGACGGTCCAGTCGATCACCGCCCTGAGCTTGCGGAAGGCGCCCGGGATCTGGCTCAGGTGGTAGGTGCGGGCCAGCCACCAGGCGAGGAACCCGCGGAAGGTGAACGCGCCGATCCTGCCGACCGCCTTGTAGCGGCCCAGGTTGACGAAGGCGGTGCGGCTCGAGTAGCGGTAGCGGCGCGGCTCGCCGATGCCGAGGTCGGCGGCGACGTTCGCGGCAACGACCTTGGCCTGGCGGATCGCGTGCTGCGCCGTCGGGGGCGCATCTCCGCGCTTCCGGTCGGGGACAGCCGCGCAGTCACCGATCGCCCAGACGCCCTCCATGCCGGGGACCGCCAGCCGGTCGTCGACGGGGATCCGGCCGCGCTCGTCGAGGGGAACCGAGAGATGGGTGAGGCTCGGGTGGGGCCGGACGCCGGCCGTCCAGACGACGGTGCGGGTGGGGACGGTCTCGCCGGTTGACAGGGTTGCCGTCTCGGCGTCGACGGTCTCGAGCGTCGTGCCCAGCCTGACCTCGATGCCGCGACCGCGCAGCTGCCGGACCGCGTAGTCGGCCAGGCCCGGGTCGATCTCGGGCAGGACCCGGTCGGTCGCCTCGACCAGGATCCAGCGCATGCCGTGCAGCCGGGCTCGCGGATAGGAGTCCATCGCGTCGGCGGCGAAGTCCTGGAGCTCGGCGAGCGCCTCGAGGCCGGCGTAGCCGCCGCCGACGAAGACGTAGGTGAGCAGCCGCTCGCGGCGCTCGGGATCCTCGGTGACGTTCGCCTCCTCGAGCGTCTCGACGACGTGGTTGCGAAGCCAGATCGCGTCCGCGAGGCTCTTGAACCCGATCGCGTGCTCCGCCAGGCCGGGCACGGGCACCGTGCGCGAGACCGAGCCCAGCGAGAGCACGAGCTGGTCGTAGCGGATCGACTGGATCTCGCCCTCGTGGGTGCGCAGGTCGACGGTCTTGGCCGCCGGATCGTGAGCGGTGATCGCGCCGAGACGCAGGTAGGTTCGGTGCAGGATCTCGCGGAGCGGCGTCACCACGTGCCGTGGCTCGAGCAGGCCGGCGGCGGCCTCGGGCAGGAACGGCGTGTAGAGCAGGAAGTTGACGTCGTTGACGAGCATCAGCCGCGCCGACTGCTTGGGCAGCGTCCGCTCGAGCCGCCTGGCCACCGTCGCGCCGCCGAATCCACCACCCGCGATCACGACGTTCCAGGCCATGCTCCGAGTATGCCAGCGCCAGGCGAGCTTGTAACAGCTTGTTACAAACGCTCTTTGATCAGCTTGGTGACCGTGCCGCCGTCCGCCCTGCCCTTGGCCTCCTTCATCACGGCCCCGACGATGCGGCCGATCGCCTTCTCGTTGCCCTGGCGGACCTGCTCGGCGGCCTCCGCCTCGGCCTCGATCGCGCGGTCGACGATCCCCTCCAGCTCCGAGGAATCCGAGATCTGAGCCAGCCCCTCGCGCTCTACGATCTCGGCGGGGTCGCCGCCCTCGGCGACCAGCCTCTCGAGCACCTGCTTGCCGGAGCCATGGGAGATCGTCTTACCCTCCACCAGGCCCGCCAGCGCTGCCACCGCCTCCGGCGTCACCTTCGAGGCGAGCGGGTCGTCCTCGGCGCCCGCCTTTCGCAGAGCGGCCACCAGCTCGCCCGTCACCCAGTTCGCGACCGCCCTCGCCGGGGCGCCGTCACCCGCCGCCACCGCGCGCTCGAAGAACTCGCCGTACTCGGCCTGGAAGGCGAGCATATTCGCGGCCTCCTTGCTCAACCCGATCTCGCCCCGGTACCTCTCCCGCCGCGCCGCGGGCAGCTCGGGCAGCGACTCGCGGGCCTCGCGCAGCATCGCCTCCGTCGGCACGACCGGAACGAGGTCCGGCTCCGGGAAGTAGCGGTAGTCGTGCGCGTACTCCTTGGAGCGCAGGGGCGTCAGCGAGCCGTCCTCGGGGTGGAAGTGGAGGGTGTCCTGAACGACCTCCTCGCCGCTCTCGAGCAGCGCACGCTGGCGCGCGATCTCCGCCTCGATGCCGCGCTCCAGAAAGCGAAAGCTGTTCATGTTCTTGAGCTCGGTCTTCGTGCCCAGGTCGTCGCTGCCCGCCGGCCGGATTGAGACGTTCGCGTCAACCCGCAGCGAGCCCTCCTCCATGTGCGCGTCCGAGACCCCGAGCTGGCGGATCGTTGCGCGCAGGAGCTGCGCCCACTCGCGCGCCTCGGCGGCGGAGCGCAGGTCGGGCTCGGTGACGATCTCGACCAGCGGCGTGCCGCCGCGGTTGAAGTCGACCAGCGAGGCGCCGGAGCCGTGGATCCGGCCGGACTCGCCGACGTGCACCATCTTGGCGGCGTCCTCCTCGAGGTGGGCGCGATGGATCCGCACCTCGCCGAGCCTGCCGTTGACGGCGACGGGCTCGTCGTACTGGCTGATCTGGTAGCCCTTCGGCAGGTCGGGATAGAAGTAGTTCTTGCGGTGGAAGATCGACCGCGGAGCGACCTCGCATTCGAGCGCCGCGGCGATCATCAGGGCGTACCGGATGGCCTGCTCGTTGATCGTCGGCAGCGCGCCGGGGTGCCCCAGGCAGACCGGGCAGGTGTGGACGTTCGGCTCGTCCCCGAAGGAGAGCGAGCAGCCGCAGAACATCTTCGTCTCGGTCGAGAGCTGGACGTGGATCTCCAGCCCGATCACGGGCTCGTAGCCGTTCCCGCCGCTCACAGCCCCCACCCCCTCACGGTCGCCTCGTCGGCGCCGAAGTAGTGGCCGACCTCGTGCAGCACGGTGCGCTTGACCTGCTCGGCGTCGGGGTGGAGCTCGCGGTAGATGATGATCCGCTGAAGCCCGCCACGCGGGTCGAACAGGCCGAGCAGCCGGCCGCTCGGATGGCGATCCTCCACGATCACCGCGACGTTCGTGAGCCTGGAGGCGATCCCCGACGGCAGGGAGTCGAGGGCGTCCTGGACGGCCTGGCGGAACTCGTCGTCGGTGAGCGCCGGCCGCCTCAGTTCGGGCCCCCGTTCTCGCGCCGAAAGCCGATCGCCCCCTCGAGCGCATGGGCGGCGTCGAGCAGCGCCGAATCGGAGAAGGCGGGTCCCGCGATCTGAAAGCCGACCGGGAGCTCTGGTCCACCGCCATCCGGCTGCGCCAAGCCCGCCGGGATCGAGATCGCCGGGATCCCGGCCAGCGGCATCGGCACCGTGCAGTAGTCGTTCAGGTACATCGCGAGGGGATCGTCGGTCTTGGCGCCGAGCTTGAAGGCGACGGTGGGCGAGGTCGGCGTGACGACGAAGTCGAAGCGATCGAAGGCGCGCTTGAAGTCCTCGGCGATCCTGGTCCGCACCCGCTGCGCCCGGCCGTAGTAGGCCTCGTAGTAGCCGGAGGAGAGCGCGTAGGTGCCGAGCATGATCCGTCGCTTCACCTCGGCGCCGAACCCCCGCGCCCTGGTCTCCTCGTACATCTCGGTCAGGTCGCCGCACTCGACGCGGAGCCCGTAGCGCACGCCGTCGAAGCGGGCCAGGTTCGCGGACGCCTCGGCCGGAGCGAGCACGTAGTAGGCCGAGATGCCGTGCGGCGCGTGCGGCAGCTCGGTCTCCGAGACCTCGCCGCCGAGCTCCTCGATCAGCCCGACCGTGCGCTCGAACACCTCCCCCACACCCGACTCGATGCCCTCGGCCTCGCTCGCCAGCTCCCGGGGGACGCCGAAGCGGAGGCCCTTGAGGTCCTCGCGGCTGGGCAGCTCGACGCCGCCCTCGATCCCGATCGAGGTGGAGTCGCAGCGGTCGCGCCCCTGGACGGCCTGAAGGACGAGCGCGGCGTCGGTGACGGTGTGGGCAAGCGGCCCGCACTGATCGAGCGACGAGGCGAAGGCGATCATCCCGTAGCGGGAGACCGCCCCGTAGGTCGGCTTCATCCCGACGATGCCGCAGAGCGCTGCCGGCTGCCGGATCGAGCCGCCCGTGTCGGTGCCGATTGCGCATGGCGCGAGGCGTCCTGCCACCGCGGCGGCGCTGCCTCCCGAGGAGCCACCCGGCACGCGGCCGGAGTCCCACGGGTTGAGCACCGGGCCATAGCCCGAGTTCTCGTTCGAGGAGCCCATCGCGAACTCGTCCATGTTTGCCTTGCCCAGGACCCTCGCGCCGGCGGACCGCAGCCTCCGGACGGCCGTCGCCGTGTAAGGCGGCCGGTATCCCTCGAGGATGCGCGAGCCGGCGGTGGTCGGGATGCCCTCCGTGCAGAAGATGTCCTTGACGGCGACCGGGATGCCCGTCAGCGGGCCGGTCGCGTCGACCTCATCCCGCGACGCCCTGGTTCTCTCGAGATCCGCCTGCGCGGCGTCGCCGGCGGTCCAGAGGTAGGCGTTCAGCGAATCGCCCTCGGCTCGCTCGCGCCAAGCCTCGAGGTACTCGTCCGCGCCGAGATCGCCGGACCGGATGCGCTCGGCCGCCTCCGCGACCGTGAGCTCGAGCAGCTCGGACGCCACCCTAGGCCTGCGGCGACGGGACGCGGAAGGAGCCAGCGGACGGGTCCGGGGCGCGCCCGAGGACCTGATCGCGCTCCCAGCTCGCGCGCGGCTCGTCCGGGCGAAGGACGTTCTCCAGCGCGATCACGTGCGAGGTGGGCTCGACGTCGTCGAGGTCGAGCTCGTTGATGTGCTCGACGTGCTCGAGGATCCCGCTGAGCTCCTCGGACATGCGCTCGACCTCGTCATCGGTCAGCTTCAGGCGCGCCAGCTTCGCGACGTGCAGAACCTGCTCTCGATCGATCATGGGCGGATCATAGGTACGGCTTCTCGCGCGGGTGCTGCCGCGCGCGGGAGGCGTTCCATAGGATCCGCCTCCGATGACCGGGGCGAGGGCAGAGCGATTCGTCGTCTTGAGCCTGCGCGCGATGGCGATCGGGTTCGCTGTCACCGGGTTCTTCTTCATCGCCTGGCCCGACGGGACTCTCGACCGCCTGACCGAGCTCGGGCACCACTTCGGCTTCCACAAGGCGGCGCCGAAGACAGACGAGCGGCTCTGGCTCTCTCTCGGCTTCGCCTACATGGTCGTGATCACGGCGCTCGCGGTGATCGCCCAGACCGACGTCGTGCGATACCGCCCGATGCTGCTCGCCCTCGCGGCCGGCAAGGCGGCCTCCTCACTCACCTCGCTGATCTTCTTCATCCAGGACGACGTCTTCGCCTACCTGCTGAACGCGATCGTCGACGGCTCCCTGGTGGGGGCCTCGCTGCTCCTCTACATGGTCGCGGGGCGAATCGGGTCGCCCGCCGCCCCGCCCTGAAGGCGCCCGCCGGGGCTCGGAGCCGCCGAGCTGCGCACTCTGCGAGCGATCGCGGAGGCGATCGCCCCTGGCGAGGACGGCCTGCCCGCGGCCGAGCGGCAGGTGCCGGTGGCTGAGCCGCTCGCGCGCTTCCTCGCAAAGCTCCCCGCAAGAACGGTGCAGCTCGTGCGCCTCGCGCTCCGGGTGTTCGAGTGGCTGCCGTTCCCCTGGCGCTTCAGCCGCATGAGCCTCGAGGCGCGGTCCGCATACCTCGCGCGGATGGAGGACTCGCGTCTCTCCCTCTACCGTGACCTGCTGCTGCTCGCCAAGCTGCTGGCGATGGTGGGCTGGACCCGCGACGAGAGGGTCCGCGCGGCGGTCGGCTTCGAGGCTCGCTGCGCGGTCGCCGACGGCACACCGTCGCCGGAGGTCCACGGTCTCGGGGACCTCGAGCCCGCGGGCCCCGGCGAGGACTGCGACGTCGCGATCGTTGGCTCCGGCGCCGGCGGTGCCGCCGCCGCCGCAGCGCTGGCCGAGGCCGGGCTCGACGTCCTGGTCCTCGAATCGGGTCCCTACGTGGACCACACCGGCTACCCGACCGATCCGCTGGTCGGGCTGCCGCTGCTCTACCGAGACGCCGGACTGACGATCGCCGCCGGGAAGCCCGCGATCCCGGTCCCCGTCGGCCGCGCCGTCGGCGGCACCACCGTGATCAACAGCGGCACCTGCTTCCGCGCACCGGAGGAGGTGCTGGCCGACTGGCGCGAGGGCGACGGCATCGACTGGGCCGGCGACCTGGATTCGCTCTACGGCGCGGCCGAGCAGGTGTTGGCCGTGACACCCCTCGACCTCGAGACGCTCGGCCGAAACGGCCAGCTCTGCGCGGAGGGGGCGCGGGCGATCGGGGCGAGCGGGGGCCCGATCAGCCGCAACGCCGGCCGCTGCGTGCAGTGCAGCTCCTGTCCGCTCGGGTGCCGGCTGGACGCGAAGCGGGCGGCACACGTCTCATATCTCCCTCGCGCCGTCGCCGCCGGAGCGCGGGTCCGCGCCGGCGTGCAGGTGCAGCGCGTGCTCAGCGAGAACGGCCGGGCGACTGGCCTCACCTGCCGGGCCGGGCTGCCGACCACGGCCTCGCAGGAGCTGCGGCGCAACGGACGGCCGCCGGCCGGGCGCGACTGGCAGGTCCGCGCGAAGGCGGTGATCAGCGCGGGCGGCGCCTTCGGCACGCCGGAGCTGCTGATGCGCTCCGGCATCCGCCATCCGGCACTCGGCCGCCACCTGCACGTCCATCCGGCCGCCTGGATCGGGGCGCGCTACGAGGAGGAGGTGCGGGGCTGGGAGGGCGTCATGCAGAGCTACTACGTGGACGAGTGGCAGCAGCAGGGCATCCTGCTCGAAGCGACCTTCACGCCGCTCTCCTTCGGCGCGCAGTGGCTCCCCGGTGTCGGCGCCGCCTTCTCCGACCGCATCGCCCACTTCGACCACATCGCCTCGATCGGCGTACACCTCCACGACCGCTCGGAGGGCAGGGTCGGCCTCACCTCCAGCGGGTCGCTGCGGCTCTCCTACCGCCTGCTCGAGGAGGAGGCGCGGGCGATCCACTTCGGCATCGCCAGGGCGGCGGAGATCCACTTCGCCGCGGGCGCGACGGAGGTCTACCCGAACGTCGGGCCCGTCTCAGTGATCGAGCGCGGTCGGCTCACGGAGTTCGAGTCGATGCGGCTCCGCCCCGCTGACCTGCGCCTCGAGGCGTTTCACCCGATGAGCACCGCCAGGATGGGCGCGGACCCCGAGACGAGCGTCTGCGATCCGCGCGGCGCCGTCCGCGCCCTCGATCGTCTCTACGTGGCGGACGCGAGCCTCCTTCCCACCTCGGTGGGGGTGAACCCGATGATGACCATCATCGCCTGCGCGACCCACGTGGCGACGGATGTCGCGTCGGACCTAGCCGGTTGACGCGGCCGGCCCGGCCGAAAGGGGCTGCATGCCGAGGTAACCGCCGATCGTCACCGCGGCCGCCGAGACCAACCCCAGCCAGGCGCCGACATCCCGGCTCGGCGAGCCGGCGCCGGGCGGGTCGATCAGCCGGTAGACGACCAGGGCGAGTGCGATGAACCCGAAGAGGGTCGCGATCGCGTTGCCCGCGATCGGATAGCTGACCGAGAGCCGGGCGAGCACGACCGCCGCCAGGATCAGGCTGGCCGCCGCGGCGGCAGCCATCAGGACGTCGACGACGCTGAACGCCTGCCACGCGGTGACGCTCTCCCCGCCCGCCGAGTACCAGGGCAGGAACGACGAGATGAGCAGGCCGAGGCCTCCAACGGCCCCGACCAGCTCTCCGGGCCGCATCAGTACCGCTCGCCCCGCACGTCCTCCTGCATCTGCAGCCATCCCCCGACGGTGATGGCCCCGCAGGCGATCAGGCCGAGGATCAGCCCGATCTTGATCGAGACGCCGCTGCCGTGGTCGAACAGCTGGTAAAAGATCAGCAGGGTCCCGACGCCGGCCAGCAGGGTGATCGCCACCGGCGCGAGCGGGGCGTCGGCGCCGCCGCCGAGCAGGGCAAGCGCCGCCGGCGCAAGCGCCAGCAGGATGACGATCAGCAGGTAGATGTCAAGCGGGTTCTCGTACTCCCACATGCTCCTGTTGACCGAGCCGACGGCCGAGATGCCGCCGACGGTTATCCCTCCGCCGATGCTGAACCAGGGCAGGAAGCTGATGATGAACAGGGCGATGGCCGCAATCGCGGCGATGAGCTGACCCTGCGACAACCTGTTCGCTTGCAATTTGCCTCCTCCGGGACGCTTGATCGGGAGGGTCGCGCTGGCGCGCGCCCTTGCATCTGAGCCTATATCTCCCCGGCGACCTCTTCCTGCATCGCGCGGAATCCGCCGATCGCCATGACGATGAAGCCCGCCAGCCCGACGTAGGCGCCGACCTTGCGCTCGAGGCCGTGGCCCGGGAAGTCGACGGTCAGGAACGCGGCGACGAGCAGCACCCCGACCACTCCCAGGATGAGGGTCGCCGCCGACACGAACGAGAACTCCTCGGAGGCGTCGGTGACCGCGAGCAGCGCGGGCAGCAGAGCGACCACGCCGGCGACCAGGATGTAGACGTCGAGAACCGATCCGGGAGCCTCCCAGGCGTCGTAGGAGAGGCTGACGCTCGGCACCGCCACGCTGGCGCCGCCGGGGACGCCGACAGAGCCTCCCCCCGCGCTCGCACCCGCCCAGTCAAGGAACGAGGCGACGAGCACGACCGCCGCTCCGACGGCTGCGATCACCTGTCCCTGAGACAGCCTTCCTCCGACCATCACTTTCGCCCGCCCGAGGACCGCTTCCGCGTGGCGCCCGACTTCTTGGAGCCGCGTGACGAGCTGCGTCCCTTGGCCGACGACGAGGAGCGCCGCTTGGTCGCCGAAGCCCGCGAGCCGGAGGACTTCGACCGGGACCCACTCGACTTCGCCCGAGACCCGGTCGACTTCGAACGCGAGCTCGACGACTTGGATCGCGACGCCGGCTTCTTGGTCGTCGAGCGCTTCGTTGCGGTGGAGCCGCTCGAGCGTGCCCGGGCGGACGTGCCGGAGCTCGATGCGGCGGCGGTGCCCGCCGGAATCTCCTCGGTCGGCGGAGCGGCCGGGGTGGCCGGTGGTGGACTCGCTGCCGCGGCGCGCGTGCGCCCGCCGGCCACCGCGACGAGCGGCTGGAAGCCGTCCTCCATCAGGGCCATCAGGGCCCCGGCCGCGATCGCAACCGCGGCGGCGAGGCCGAGGAAGATGCCGATCTTGAGCGTCGGCGAGCCGGCGAACATCCGCCAGAGGATGAGCAGCACCGCGAGTGAGCCGAGGCTGGCCGTTACAACGCCGCGCTGCACTGGGATGTTCACCCGCTGACCCGAGGCCGCGAGCCAGGCGAGCGCCATGCCCGAGACGGCCGAGAGGATTATCAGGAAGCCGGGCAGATCAACCAGCGCGTCCCAGCCGCTGATGCCCGTCCTGGTCAGCGAGATGTTGCCGGGGTTGCCGCTGAGCTCCGGCGCGCCGCTGAACCAGTCGAAGAACAGGAACACGAACATGGCCAGACCGCCAATCCCGGCGACGATCTCGCCCGTGCGAAGTCTTGATGAGTCCACGTCAGCCTCCGTAGGGTGGGTTGCGCGGATTCAATCACCGCGGGCGCGCGGGATCAGCCTGAAGCGGGCGTTGCGATGGCTCTTGCGCGAGCCGCCTGCACCGTGTTCGAGAGCAGCATCGCGATCGTCATCGGCCCCACGCCGCCCGGCACGGGCGTGATCGCCCCGGCGACCTCCTTGGCCGCCTCGAAGTCCACGTCCCCGACCAGGCCCTGGTCGGTGCGGTTGGTGCCGACGTCGATCACGGTGGCGCCGGGCCGGATCATGTCCCCCTTGATCAGGCGCGGCCGGCCCGCCGCCGCGATCAGGATCTCGGCGCGGCGGCAGACCTCGCCGAGATCGCGCGTGCGGCTGTGGCAGACGGTGACGGTGGCGTTGGCGCCGAGCAGCAGGGAGAAGAGAGGCCGCCCCACCAGGTTCGAGCGGCCGACGATCACCGCCTCCTTGCCCGCCGGGTCCGTCCCGGCAGCAGCGAGCAGCTCCATCACGCCCTGCGGTGTGGCCGGGACCAGGCCGGGCTCGCCGCGGGCGAGCAGGCCGGCGCTCGTCGGGGTGAGCCCGTCGACGTCCTTGGCGGGATCGAGCGCGGCGATCACCGGGCCCGGGTCCAGGTGGCCTGGCAGCGGCAGCTGCACCAGGATGCCGTCCACCTCGTCGCTTTCGTCGAGCTCGGCGATGAGCTCGAGCAGCTGCTCCTGCGGAATGGACCCGTCCGGCTTGTGGTCGAAGGAGCGGATGCCGGCCTCCTCGCAAGCCTCGTGCTTGCGCCGCACATAGATCGCGGAGGCGGGGTCGTCGCCTACCAGGACCGTCGCGAGCCCCGGCGGGCGACCGAGCTGCCCGCTGAGCTCCTCGACCTCGCCGCGCACCCGCTCCCGCACGGCGGCGGCCACGGCCTTGCCGTCGATCACGGTAGCCGCCATCAGCTTGCGCGAGGGTCCACCGAGGGCGGAGCCGAGGGGGAACCCGTTTTGTGTTTGAGGGGCGCGTAGTCGGCCATCAGCTTGCGCTCGGATCCGTCGCTCGAGAACCGCACGACTATCACCCCGCCCGGCTCGACCCCGGTGACGACGCCCTCGCCGAAGCTCGCGTGCACCACGTCGTCACCCGTCGCCAGCGACAGGGAGGGGCCCGGCTCGGGGCGAGCGCCGCCCGCATCCCCCGGGGACCAGCCGGTCATCGCCTGCTCCTCGGTGCCCTCGCGCTCGACCAGCTCCTCGGGCAGCTCCGAGAGAAAGCGTGAGGGGAACCCGGTCTCGCGCCCGGCGAACAGGCGCCGGCTGCGGGCGTGCGTCATCCAGAGGTGCTTGCGGGCGCGGGTGATGCCGACGTAGCAGAGGCGGCGCTCCTCCTCCTCGTTGCCCTCCTCCAGCGAGCGCGAGTGCGGGAAGACGCCCTCCTCGCAGCCGATGATGAAGACCGCGTCGTACTCGAGGCCCTTGGCGTTGTGGAGGGTCATCAGCGTGACCTTCGACTCGTCGCGCTTCAGGTCGTCCTGGTCGGTGTAGAGCGAGATCGCCTGGAGGAACTCCTCGAGCGGAGAGATCTCCGACGGTCCCTCGACCTCGCGGTTCGCGTCGAACTCCGCGGCGACGCCGACCAGCTCCTCGAGGTTCTCGATCCGGCCCTCGGCCTCGATCGTGCGCTCGGCGCGCAGCGCGTCCAGGTAGCCGGAGCGCTCCAGCAGCGCCGTCAGCAGCGGCGCCACCGGCCCGCCCTCGAACTCGGCGCGGAGCTCCTCGATCAGCTCGGTGAACCGGGAGATCGACTTGATCGCGGCGGCGCCGAGCCCCGGCACGGCCTCCGGCTCGAGCGCCACCTCCCAGATCGTCCTGCCCGTCGTGTTGGCGTGGGCGCGCAGCTTGCCCTGGCTCGTGTCCCCGATGCCGCGGCGCGGCGAGTTGACGACACGCGAGAAGCTCACCTCGTCCGCGGGGTTGACCAGCAGCTGCAGGTAGGCGACGGCGTCCTTGATCTCCGCCCGCTCGTAGAACTTGGTCCCGCCGATCACCTGGTAGGGCAGCTCGTAGCGGACCAGGATGTCCTCCAGCACCCGGCTGTGCGCATTGGTCCGGTAGAAGACCGCGACCTCCTCCCGGCTGAGGCCCTGCCGGTCGATCAGCTCCTCGATCTCGCCGGCGACGAAGCGGGCCTCCGCGTGCTCGTCCTCCAGCTCCGCGACGTGGATCCTCTCGCCCTTGCCGAGGTCGGAGAAGAGGCTCTTGCCGAGCCGCCCGGTGTTGTGGGAGATGACGGCGTTGGCAGCTTCGAGAACGGTCTCCGTCGAGCGGTAGTTCTGCTCGAGCTTGACGGTGTGAGCCTCGGGGAAGTCGATGGTGAACTCGAGGATGTTGCGGACCTCGGCGCCCCGGAAGCCGTAGATCGAGTTGTGGGTGACCAGTCCGTTGGCGATGTAGTTGTGGGTTGCTTCGATGTCGAGGTCGTACACCGGCCTGTCGAGCGGCAGCGTGTCCACGGTCTCGACCACGTCGAACGAACCGTCATCCGCGAATACCGCCATACCTGGACGGACCGAGGCTGCCGGCGTAAACGGAAGCGAATTCCCCTGCCCGGGGACCTTTGTGCCGAGACGAGCGGTGTACCGCACGGAAGGTGCTAGGGCATCGACTATTTGGTCAACCCGTCGCTGGAGCTCGCTGTAATCCTTGAAGGCAGACTCGTGGCGCCAGCCGTTCGACCCTCTTCGGGCGGGCCTAACGCTGAGGCCGAGCTGTTCAAGAATTTCGCGTCCCTCGTCGTCGTACCCAAACATCGCGACACGGTGCATGGGCGTGGCCCCACGATGGTCCCCGCAGAGCGAGACGTTCAAAGTCCGCCGATGTCCAGTCGCTCCTTGACTCGCGTGGTGCGGGAATTCGAACTCAAGGCCTTGATCCCAGAGCAGATCGCGTCCTCCGCGTTCCGTGTTGACGCGACGAAACACCTCGTCGATCAGGGACTGGTTCGCGACGAGGCCATTTGCTCGAGGTGTCTTGCGGGCGACGAACGGAATGCACGGCAGGCCGTAGTAGGTCGAGAGAATCGCCTCTTCTTTCCGTGCCTCGGATTCTGAGTCGTGAGCTGAAAGCACCCACGCTGCATCAGCGTGCTCGTGGTGACACCGCTGAGCAAGCCCTAGCTTTGCCTTGATCTTTCCGCTGTGCGCATGGACCGATGTGGTGCCAACCCGAAACCCTTGTGCTCGTTTCCACGTCAAATAGGTCAGGTGCTTCTGTGGCGTTAGCCCTGCGCGATAGCCCGCGAAATGAGTGTGTTCATACGTGGTCGTCAACTCTCTCCCACCGACCGTCCGAATCACGACCCCGCCAGATTTGACGCTCTTGTTCGTGCGCAGGACGCGTGCAGGTCTGAAGTCGCCACTTCCGTAGCAGGACAAGACCTCGTCGCCAGCCGAGACATCCTCGACCGCTTTTGTTGTCCCGTCGGCCATCGTGATTCGTGTTCCTTCAAGGACGCACTGATCCTCATCCCCGACCACGGTCAGGTTCCCGTCCTCGCCGCAGAGCAGCTGGAGCAGCCGGTACTGGGCGTGGTTGGTGTCCTGGTACTCGTCCACCAAGACCCAGCGAAAGCGCTCGCGATAGCGGCGCCGCACGTCCTCGAAGAGCTCGAGCACGTTGACCGTGCGCATCAGCAGGTCGTCGAAGTCCATCGCGTTCGAGTCGAGCATCCGGCGCTCGTAGAGACGGTAGGCCTGGCCGACCAGCTCCTCGAACGGCCCGCCGGCGGTCTCCTGGTAGGACACGCCGTCGATCAGCTGGCTCTTGGCGTCGGAGATCCGGGCCCGCACGGCGCGCGGCGGGTAGCGCTTGGTGTCGGCGTCGAGCTCCTCAAGGCAGCGCTTCAGCATGCGGAGCGAGTCGGCCTCGTCGTAGATCGTGAACCGGCTCGTGTAGCCGAGCCTCTCGGCCTCCATTCGCAGGATCCGCGCGGAGGCCGCGTGGAAGGTCATCACCCACATCCGCCGCGAGATCCCGCCGACCAGCGAGGCGACGCGTTCCCGCATCTCGTCGGCGGCCTTGTTGGTGAAGGTGATCGCGAGGATCTGGTTCGGATGGGCCCGCCCGGTCGCGAGCAGCCAGGCGATCCGGTGCGTGAGCGCGCGGGTCTTGCCGGACCCCGCGCCGGCCAGGATCAGCAGTGGTCCCTCGCCGAAGGTGACGGCCTCGCGCTGGGGACCGTTCAGCCCCGCCAGCAGACGCTCGACCTGATCCGCCCCGGCCTCGACCGGGGCGCCGGACGCCTCGTCCGGCGCCCCCTCGGTCGCGACCTTCAGTTCCTCACTGCCTCGGCCCACCGGCCGAGAATAGCCATGAGGACGGGCGGCTCAGCCCCCCTTGAAGTACTTCGAGCAGGGGCCGAAAAGGCGGTTCTCAGCCTTCGAGTCGCCGCTGAAGGCGCCCTCGATATCCGCCTCCGATGCCGTCTGGATCTGCTGCGCGATGCAGTCGACCGCGGGCGCCGGAGTGTTCTGGCTCGAGAACTGCTGCCTCGCCGCAGCCACGAGCGCGTCCTTGTTGAGGTTCTCGAAGCCCTTGAACTCGTCCAGCTTCCACTGGCCGTTCTCCTTGACGAGTGCGAGGTCGAGCGTCTGCCCGTCGAAGATGCTGCCCGTGACGGCGGCCTTTGCGGTCGCGGTGTCCCCCTCGACCTGGATGTCGCTGACGACGACCTTGTCGGCGACGCTGTTCTGGGGGTTCTTCTGACACTCCCTGACGGCGGCCGCACCCTGCGCATCGTTCGTCTGATCGAGGAACCTCTGCGTCTGGTACTTCGTGCAGACGCTCGGGTCGTCGCTGGTCGCGGCGGCCGTGATCGCCTGGGTGATCTGGCTCGCGTCGGCTCCGCCATTCGTGCTGCCGTTGTCGTTGCTGCTGCCGCAAGCCCCAATCGCGAAAGCCGCGGCCAGCGCGGCCAGCGCGGCAGCGGCACGTGGTGCCTTGCCCATCGGTCTCCCTTCGTTGTCCCCCCGTCAGCGAGGGCGGCAGTCTATGGGCGGCGACGGATAGCGGTCAGCCGCCCGCCGAGCTCGGCCCCTTCTTGGGCCGCAGCTCGGTGACGTCGGCCCCGCTCGCGTCCTCCCCTGTGAAGTGCGAGAGGCGCTGCTCGAGCTCCGCGATCCGCTCCGAGAGCTCCTTGATCGCGTCGGCGATCGGGTCGGGCAGGTGGATCCAGTCGGTGTCCGGCCCCTCGACCGGCCGACCCTCGACGCGGACGGGGTGGCCCGGATTTCCGACCACGGTGGTCCGCGGCGGGACGTCCTCGATTACGACGGTGTTGGCGCCGACCTTCGCATTGCGCCCGA
>Ga0070741_10012230_pt1 | contig 15581 bp, 15 predicted proteins | sample Coa_R1_4_FD_66440 | JGI IMG/M metagenome (GOLD analysis project Ga0070741, IMG submission 66440) | Surface soil microbial communities from Centralia Pennsylvania, which are recovering from an underground coalmine fire - Coalmine... | ecosystem: Environmental > Terrestrial > Soil > Unclassified ... | reverse complement strand
CGACGGCCACAGTTCCAGAATCCGCTGGTTCATGCGGATGTACGACGCATAGATCTCCGGCATTGCGAATCCGTCGGCAAGTTCGATCGCCGGTTGCGCGATCTCGGCGAACGACTTGGTGCCGTACGTCTCGAACGCCAGCATGATGCCGTCGAACATGCCCGGCACCGTAGCCGCGAGAATGCCCTGCCCGGGGATCGGCGGCATCTGCCCGATCTCTTCCCACGGCTCAGGCTTGCGATGCTCGTAAAAGTCTATGGTGGCCTTGCCGGGCGCGACGCCGACGCCGCTGATCGCGACCACCGGTTTCCCGGCCATTTTGATCAGGATGGGAATCTCGCCTCCCAGCCCGAAATGGTCCTGCTCGCTGACCGCGGCGGCCAACACCGTGGCGACGCCGGCGTCGACCGCATTACCGCCCTGCGTGAGGATACGGAATCCGGCTTCGACCTCGACGTTGTTCGCGGCGCCGACCATCTCGCGGGTGCCGCGGACGGGCGGGAACATGGTCGGTGGATTCTGGGCCAGCGCCAGTGTCCCGGTGGCAAGGATTACCGCAACGGGCAGGCGAAAACGCCTGTCCCACCAATCGGCCCGAACATTTCTGCGGGCAGCCTGTGTCAAAAACCGGGGACAAACGGAACTGTCCACCCCACGAAGCTGTATCTCAGTGATTGCACGCTGGCGGTCGGGAACAGTTTCGTCTGTCCCCGCTTCTCGACACAAGCAGCTAGCCTTCATATTCGTACAATGCCTCGGCGATCGGCACGCCTCGCACCTCGATGCGGCTCAGATCGGTTGTTCCCACGCCATGGCCTTCGGCGAGATGCAGCGTGCTGTCGCACGTCTTGAACGGCGCCGTGCCGCGATCCGCGCGCGGATCGTAGCCCATCACCGCTGTCGCCACCGCGTCCGTGCAGACAGGATTCGTGCCGGCGATCAGGACGCCGGGTTGCACCAGGCGCAGGCCTTTGATCCAAGGTCCCTCACCGCCCGCGACGGATTCGATGCCGTCGATGACCGCCAGATGCACCGGCCGCGCCGTGACCAGGTCGGCGACAATGCGCGGCACGCGATATCCGGGTTCGCGCCGCGAGGTTGGGTCGATCTCCTGGGGCGCCGATTTCGAAGGCGGCCGCTTGCCCTGGTGGAAAACGTAGTTGCGGCCCTTCGTTGGATTCTCGTTCGGCTCGTCCTCGCCCGCGTCGTCGCCGTAGATCGCGGCCGGGGTGATGCCGAAACAGTTCTTGAGCGACAGTGTGACACCGCAAGTCTCGTGATTCTTGAGCTTCGCCATACTCACGAAAACGTCCGTCTCCTCGTACGCGTGATTCAGGTCGTACGCGGGATAGAGATAACCGCCGCCCGGCACCTTGAAGCGCGCGTACTTTTTGCCCTTGCCGAGCGCATTGGTGTTCTCGAACTCCACGCCCGGCGCGGCGCTCAACAACTGCCGCACCCGCCAGCCGGAATCGAGAAGATATTCTTCGAGCGGACCGCCCGTCGCCCAGGCGCTCTCGACGAAGCGGATCCGTTTCGCGCCGGCCTTGCCCATCAGGCGGGCGGTCGCGCCGACAAGCGCCGGATTCGTGTAGTGGGTCACCCCGAGCGCCTTGCCCATGAACTTATAGCCCGGGCTGCCGGTGAGGTTGAGCTTGATCGTGACCGTCTTTCCGCGCACGATGCCTTCCAGCCCGCCGAGCTGATCGAACATGGCGGCGAGCTTGGCGGTGACGTCGTCGTCATAGGAAGCGCATTTCGCGATCGCCACGGGAGCGGCGGGAGCGTTTGTGGACGCGCGCAGCAGAGGCGCTGCGCTGATCGCCGCGATCCATTCGCGGCGCGTGATTTTCGATGTAAGCATCAGTTTAATCGCAGGGCGGCGCACACCGCGATCTTGTCGATGTCCACCCCGCTTCCCTCCTCTGCTTTATAGACTTCCAGCGCGCGCTCGCCCCCTTCGGGTGTATACAGCGTGGCATGGTGAAATTCGCCCAGTAAGTGCACCGTGACCGACTCCACGGGATAATTCGAGTAGTTTACCAGTTGCACGACGACCGTTTTGCGATCCGGACTGGCCAGCAGGTTCGACAGCATCGACGAGACATTGAACAGCCGGGCCCCGAGGTTGCGCCGGCCGATCATAGACTGCGTGTCGTGCCAGATATCGTTCAGCCGCTTCGTTTCCTCTTCGGGCAATGTAATCTGGCCGGGATCCATAGGCGACTTCCATCCCGACGGCGCGGTCAGCAGCGTGCCGCCGGAGCGTGTGAACTGCTTCAGGACGTCCCTCTGCTCGGGCGTGAGCGCCTGCGGGTCGACGTCGACGGCCATCTGTGAATCGCCGAGCGCGCCCGGTTCGAGTTTCTGCCGGGGAATTGGCCGCACGGGCGTGTGGCGCGCGGCGATCATATCGAGGATGCCGCCGGAGAGCAGTCCGCCGTCGGCCGGATCTTGCACGATGGCGAGCCTGCCGTACGGCTGCATTGCGCGCCATTCGGCATGCGCCTCGAAGAACTGCTCGAGTTGCGTGATGCGCTTCCAGTCGCGCACGGCAGCCGATTCGCCCTGACGGAGGCGGGCGGCGAAATCGCCGTCGAGTGCCAGGATCCACCGTCCGCCGGAGAGCGCGGCGTCGGCGACGGCCTGTAGATAGCGCTCGCCGGGAATGACGGTGTGGGCGGGCGGCAGGTTGCCGAGCCAGACAGCGGCGTGTCCCCAGGCGCGCACGGAGCGGATGAACCCGGTATTGGTATCGATCCAGGCCGATCCGGACGGTCCTGCTTTGGCGGCGCCGTTCTCCAGCACCTCGATACCCGGCCAGACGCCTTGATAGGTGCCCACAATCGGATCAGCTCCGGCAAGATCCATCTGGCTGCGGGACGTGAGTTGCACCACGACCGTATTCGAATCGGCGAGAACATCTTTTACATGCGCGGCGGTGCCCTTCGGAAAATCGCCTTCCAGCACGATTCCCTGGAAATTCGCGCGTATCGCTTTACGCGCGGCATCGGCGGTATCGCCTCCCGGCGCGATCACGGCCAGCGCAACAATACCACGTTCGCGCGCGGCGGCGGCAAAAGCGGAATCGACGGATTTGAGCAGCAGACAGTTGACGGACGTACCGGCGACGAGGTCGAGACTCTTCACGTCGGTCCAGTTCCAGCGGGCCGGAACCCAGTTGGCGGGCGAAACCGTACCGAAGAGAGGCGCCACGAGAGCCAGCGCCCACAACATCCGCATTCCTTTAATTTACATGGCGAGGATTGCAGCCCACAACCAGGCAAATCCGGCAATCTGCACGAATGTGACGCCCTGCCCCAGCACCGTCCAGTTCAACAGCGCGGCGGTGGCGGGGAAACTGAGTTCGGCCACCGAGGCGAGCGATGCGCGCGTGTGGCGCAGGCCATGATAGTAGATCATCAAGGCGGCCAGGCCGGGGACGAGCGCCATCGCCACCAGCGAGAGCGTCTGCTTCACCTCAAAGGGCGGCCACGGATGCGGCCTGATAAGCACCAGGGCCGCCAGGAGCGGCAAAGCGCCGACGATCCGCAACGCGGTAAGCGATTGAACCGAGATGCCCCGCAACGCCGAACGGCCCATGACTGTGGACGCGGCCCAGAAGACCGCAGCCCCGAGCGCCAGCAGGGTAGCGGGCGGGGCATGGTTCACCAGATCCGTGGGAAACGTAGCCCCGAAGCTTACCAGGTACGCCGCGATCACGGCGACGCCGAGCCACACCCAGGATCGCGCGCTCAGCCGCTCCCGCAGCACAATCCGCGCCAGGAGGACGGCGAAGATCGGCTGCGTCTTCTGCAGCAGGACCGCGGTGGTGGGATTCCCGACCCGGATTGCTTCCGTGAAGAGCAGGGTGCCGCAGGCAGAGCCGCCCCAGGCGATCACCAGTACCGCGCCCCACTGGGCCCTGGTCAGCTTACGGAATATCCGCCAGAAAAGCGGGAACAGGATCAGAGTGAGGATGACGTGCTCGACAAAAACAATCTGGTAGCTCGACAGCACCTGCGTCAGCGGACGCCGTAGAACCGTATCGGTGCCCCACAGGCTCGCGCCCAAGGCGACCCAGAGGACGCCATTCTGCGAGATGGGTGGTGGAGGCTTCGTCATCCCAGTGTGCCACGGATGACACCTGGAACGGCTGTGTTAGGCAGCTGCCTTGGCGATCGGCAGCGGTTTTATGGTCGCGAGGCCGAAGGTCTGTAGCGTCCGGATGACGGCCCACGCCGGGTCGATCTCCCAACGCTTCAGGGCGAATAGCGCCGAGGTCGGGTACTCGTGATGGTTGTTGTGCAGTCCCTCGCCGGCCGTGAGGAAGGCAACCCACTGGAGGTTCGTTGCTTTGTTATTGAAATTGCGGTAGCCGACGGTATGGCACACGCTGTTGATCATCGCGTTCAGGATGACGTAGAGCACCACGTGCGCGACCCACGCCACCGGCCCCCAGACGAAGCCGAACATCAGCGTGAATAGAACGAGACCGCCGATTACGCCGTATTCCAGAATCGTCACCTTATCGAGCGCGTCGTTCTTCCAGTCCGGCGTATATTTACGGATTGTCTCGGGGTTCCTGGCTTCCTTGCGGTACATGAAGAAGTTCCCGAACAGGACCGTCCACATGCCATGAAGGTAAGGGCTATGCGGATCGCCTTCCTCATCGGAAAAATGATGATGTTTTCGGTGAACGGCGACCCATTGCCTGGGAACCACCCCGGTGAACAGGCTCAACTCCAGATGCATCAGCAACCCTATGACGGGATGCAACTCCAGCCCCTTATGGGTTTTGTACCGATGCAGGTAAATGGTCGTGAACAAAACGGAGATCTGCAGGATCACCAGTGTGATGATCGCCATCCACAAAAAACTCATTCCCACTCCAAGTGTCTAATTTTCCGATTCTTTGGACAGCAAGCCGGACAGGCAGGGCCGGACTCCGCAGCGCTTCAGAAATCAGTAGCCTTCATAATACCAGAGAAAACGAGATAACATGGAGATCTTTGCGCCATCCCGACAAATTTTAAGAGGAGAGTGAATGCGTTTCGTTACGTTCCAGAGATATGACTACCCCGAGCCCGGCGTCCTGCGCGGCGACGAGATCGCCAGCGTACGTTCAGCCGGATTCGAAGATGTCCTTTCCATCGTGGCCGGCGGCGCCACGGCGCTGCAGAAGGTCGATCTCTGGATGAAGGGGGTGCCGTGGAACGATATCGTCAAAGCGGCGGATGTCAAGCTGCGCGCACCGATGCTGCGGCCGACCAAGATCATCTGCGTGGGACTGAACTATCGGGATCACGCCGAGGAATCGAAAATGGAGATTCCGTCTGTGCCCACCATCTTCTGTAAATTCCCGACCTCGGTCATCGGGCCGGGCGAGCACATCGTGCTGCCGAAGAATTCCTCGAAACCCGATTACGAAGGCGAGTTTGCCTGCATAATCGGCAGGCGTGGGCGGCACGTCGCCGCGGCCGATTGGAAGAATTACGTTTTCGGCTACACCATCCTGAACGACGTCAGCGCGCGCGACTTCCAGATGGCAACCAGCCAATGGATCATGGGGAAGACCTTCGATACGTTCGCGCCGTTCGGTCCCGCGCTCGTGACCGCCGACGAAATCGACGATCCGCACGCGCTGGATATCAGAACGTCGATAGGCGGCGACACTCTACAGCACTCGAACACGCGCAATCTGATTTTCAAGCTTCCGCAGTTGATCGAGCACCTTTCGAGCGTGTTTACACTGGAGCCCGGCGACATTATCTCCACCGGAACGCCCGCGGGAGTCGGTTTTTCGAAAGTTCCGCCGCGCTGGCTCAGACCGGGCGATGAAGTGGTAGTGCGGGTAGAGGGTCTGGGGGAACTGCGGAATCCTGTGATCGCCGAAGAGTAAGTGCTACCAGCCGCCGCCTCCGCCGCGCCGCTCTCCGCGGCCGGCGCCGCCTCCAGCGCCACGACGCTCGCCGCCACCGGCGCCGAACCCCCGTCCGCCGCCGCCTTCACGATTGGCCGGACGCGCTTCATTCACAACCAGCGGCCGTCCCATCAGTGGTTTCCCGTTGACTGCCGAAATGGCGCGATCCATGTCGCCGTCGGCCACCTGGACAAATCCGAATCCGCGGGCCTCGCCCGAGAACTTATCACGCATCAGGGTCACTGAGTCGACCGTGATTCCTGCCTGAGAGAACAGGTTCTGCAGGTCTTCATCGGTCGCCTTATAAGGTAAATTCCCCACGTAGAGCTTCTTCAAGACGAGCTCTCCTTCCTATCCGAAATCAATTTATCATCCCTTGAAATTATCAGGCAGTCAATGGAAATCTATGTTTCTATTGGGCTTAGTAATGTTCCGCACAATTGAACAAAACTATTGACGAAACGCCGGAGAATTGTATAATTGAATCAAACGATTGATTAAATCGTATGACTGATACCAAGGAGCGGATTCTCGATACTGCCGAGCGGCTCTTCGCCGAGCAAGGCTACGGAGCCACCTCGCTGCGCAGCATCATCGCCGGCGCCGAGGTAAACCTGGCGGCCGTACATTACCACTTCCGCAATAAGGAAGCGCTGCTGGATGCGGTGCTGAAACGGCGGCTGGAACCGGTGAATCGTGAGCGGCTGGCTATGCTTGACGAATGCGAGCGTGCCGCCGGCGACGGCCCTCTGCCGGTTGAATGCGTACTTACGGCGTTCATTGCGCCGCCGTTGCGGCTGGCGCGGGAGGTCGCTCACGGCGGATTCGTCAAACTGATGGGCCGAATTGTAGGAGACGGTGACGCAGCACTCATGCGCAGGCATTTCGGCGAGGTGATGGACCGTTTCAAGCGCGCGTTCGAGCGAGCCAATCCGGAATTGCCGGCCGATGAGGTGCTGTGGCGAGCGTTTTTCAGCGTGGCAGTGCTGGCTCATACTCTACTCGGCACGAAGGCGATGATCGGCATCGCCGGAGAGGCAACCACGGAACGGCTGGTGAATTTTCTGAGCGCCGGATTCCGCGCGCCGCTTTCCACCGAATCGAGGAGCAGCGCATGATGTCACGGTCCTTGTTTTGCTTTTTCAGCATGACGGTTCTCGCTGCGCAGGATCCGATGCGGCTCAGCATGAAACGTGCGGTGGAGTTGGCGACATCGCCGGAAGGCAACGCCAACATGCAGATCGCGGGCGAGGCGGTGAAGCAGGCCGAAGCACGGTCGGCGCAGGCGCGCGCGGCGCTGTTGCCCGGTCTGAATGCAGCGGTTTCCGAGATCAACCAGACCCGCAACCTGGCCGCGCTCGGCCTCGGCAGTATAACACTTCCCTTTCCCGGCGTCGGCTTTCCGACGTTCGTCGGCCCCTACAATGTTTTCGACGCGCGGGTTTCGGGCACACAAAGCATTTTCGATTTCAGCTCGATCCGCCGTTATCAGGCGTCAAAGTCCGGAGTCAAGGCCGCGCGGTCCACTGAAGCAGGCACCTCCGATCAGATTGCGGGACAGGTCGCCAGAGCTTATATAGCAGCGCTGCGCGCGCAGGCGGATCTCGATACCGCCCATGCCAATGTCGCCCTCTCGCAGGCCGTGCTGAAACAGGCCGAAGATTTGAAGGCGGCAGGCACGGGTACAGGCATCGAAGTGACGCGCGCCCGCGTACAGCTATCGAACGACAATCAGAGGCTGCTGGTCACGGCCGATTCCCGTCGCAGGGCTTATCTGCAACTGCTCCGGGCGATCGGCCTTCGTCTGGATACACAAGTGGAACTCAGCGACACGCTTCAATACGTACCGACGGACAAAGTGACGCTCGACGAAGCCAAATCGGAGGCGCTGAAATCGCGCGCCGATCTGGCCGCGCAGCAGGAGCGGGAAGACAATGCCCGGCTTTCGGGGAGCGCGGTGAAGATGGAGCGGCTGCCCTCGGTTGCCGCATTCGGCGACTACGGATCGAGCGGCACGGGACCTTTCAGCAACGTGCCGACCCGCACCTACGGCTTGTCGCTGCGCGTGCCGATCTTTGACGGGGGCAGGCGCGATGCCCGCCGGGCGGAAGCTGAGTCGCAGTACCGCCAGGAGCGCATCCGCACCACCGATCTGAAAGACCAGGTGGAACTCGACGTTAGACTCGCGCTCGACACGCTCACTTCGGCCGAGCAGCAAGTGAAAGTCTCGGAGGAAGGACTCCAACTGGCCGAGAACGAACTGGCGCAGGCGCGGCGGCGTTACGACGCGGGCGTCGCCAGCGGCCTGGAAGTAACGGACGCGCAGACGCGACTGGCGCGCGCCCGGGACAATCACGTGGAGGCGCTGTTCAATTACAACCAGGCGCGCATCGATCTGGGGCAGGCGATGGGGATCGTGCGCAGGATGATTCCATGAAGAAGAAAATCTTGATACCGGTGATCGGACTGATCGGGCTGGGCGTGGCCGGCGCGGTGATCTTCCATAACTCGAACCGACCGGATCCGAACCGAATCGTCGTTTCGGGCAACATCGAGCTGACCGAGGTGAACATCGCCTTCAAGACCGCCGGCCGCCTGATCGAGCGCACCGTCGACGAAGGCGATGCGGTGCATCCGGGCCAGATCATCGCGCGGCTGGATCGCGACCAGCTGCTGAAGCAGCGGGAACAGGGACAAGCCGGTCTCGCCTCGGCACGGGCGCAACTGGCGCAGGCCGAAACCGGGCTGAGCTGGCAGCGGGAGACGCTCTCGGCCGATCTGGCGCAGCGCCGCGCCGACCTGCAAGCCGTCGAGGCGAAGCTGGCGGAGTTGAAGAACGGCTCGCGCCCGCAGGAGATCCAGGAAGCGAAGGCTGCCGTCGACAATGCTGCCGCCGAACTGGAGCGGGCCCGGCGCGACTGGGATCGAGCCCAGGTGCTGCACAAGAACGACGACATTTCCACTTCGCAGTTCGACCAATATCGCAACCGCTTCGATTCGGCGCAGGCGCAGCTGAAGCAGACGCGCGAGCGCTACAACCTCGTGGCGGCCGGACCGCGTAAGGAGCAGATCGACGCGGCGGCAAGCCAGGTTGAACGGATGCGCGCGGCGCTGAAGGTGGGCGAGGCGAACACGCTCGAAGTGAAACGTCGGGAGCAGGAGATCACGACCCGTCGCGCCGAGATCGAGCGCGCGCAGGCGCAGGTCGCAGTGACGGACACGCAACTCGCCGATACCGTGGCCGTCTCGCCGGTAGGCGGCGTAGTGCTGGTGAAATCGGCCGACGTGGGTGAAGTGCTCGCGGCGGGCACTACGGTCGTCACGGTAGGCGACATCGATCACCCCTGGTTGCGCGGCTACATCAACGAACGCGACCTGGGGCGGGTCAAGCTGGGTGACAAGGTGAGGATCACGACCGACTCCTTCCCCGGCAAGGAATATTGGGGCCACATCAGCTTTATCTCTTCGGAGGCAGAGTTCACGCCCAAGCAGATCCAGACGCAGGAAGAGCGCGTGAAGCTCGTGTACCGGGTCAAGATCGACGCGGAGAATCCGAAACACGAGCTGAAGTCGAACATGCCGGCCGATGCCGAGATCCTGGCGGGGAGGTGAAACATGCCTCAGAACCTCAGGACTGAGCAGGGTGGGGCAGGCGTCTTCGTCCGCCGGGCGGCCGATGGGCGGGGGGAAACGCCTGCCCGACCAGAAGAACACTAAGTGGAACCGATCATCCAGACGCGCGACCTCACCCGCCGCTTCGGCGCGCTCACGGCCGTGGACCACGTAGCCCTCGAAGTCGCGCGTGGCGAAATCTTCGGCCTGGTGGGGCCGGACGGAGCGGGTAAGACCACCACGCTCCGCCTGCTCTGCGGCCTGATGGACCCGAGCGAAGGCGAAGCCCGCGTCGCCGGTTACGACGTGGCCCGCGATCCGCAGGCCGTGAAGGACCACATCGGCTACATGGCCCAACGCTTCGGGCTGTATCAGGATCTCACCGTCGAAGAGAACATGCAGTTCTACGCAGACCTGTTCGGCATCGACGACAATCGCCGCAACGAACTCATGCCGGGCCTGCTGCGCATGACCCGCATGGAGCCGTTCCGTGCGCGGCAGGCGGGCAAGCTCTCGGGCGGCATGAAGCAGAAGCTGGCGCTGATGTGTACGCTGCTGCATCGCCCGCAGATTCTGTTCCTGGACGAGCCGACCAACGGCGTCGACCCGGTCTCGCGGCGGGATTTCTGGGCAATCCTGTACCAGCTCCTCAAGGACGGCATTACCATTTTCATGACGACCGCGTACCTGGACGAAGCCGAGCGCGCCAATCGCGTCGGTCTGCTGCACCAGGGCCGGCTGATTCGCTGCGACACGCCGGAGGCGCTGAAAGGTTCGCTGCCGTCGCTCGAGGCCGCCTTCATTCACACCATCCAGGAAGCCGGGCATCTGCCTTACGGGGACTGGCAAAGATGACCGCCAACGGATCGGCTGTGGATGTGAAAGAGCTGGTGAAGCGCTTCGGCCCGTTCGTGGCCGTCGACAATATCACGTTCCAGGTGAGCCGCGGCGAGATCTTCGGCTTCCTGGGTCCGAACGGCGCGGGGAAATCGACGACGATCCGCATCCTGTGTGGCCTGCTGGCGCCTACGTCGGGCAAAGCCTCGGTGCACGGCTATGACGTTGCCGGCGAGCCGGAGGAAATCCGCCGCAACATCGGTTACATGTCGCAGAAATTCTCGCTTTACGACGATCTCACGGTGGAGGAGAACATCGAGTTCTTTAGCGGCATCTACGGCGTCCCTCAGGAACGCCGGGCCGAGCGGACGGCCTACGTTCTGCGGATGGCCGGACTCGACGCGCGCCGCGGCGAGATGACGCGCCTGCTCTCCGGCGGCTGGAAGCAGCGCCTGGCGCTGGGATGCGCGATCCTGCACGAGCCGGCCATTCTTTTTCTCGACGAGCCCACTTCCGGCGTAGACCCGATCGCGCGCCGTGATTTCTGGGACTTGATCCACCAGCTTTCCGAAGCCGGCCACACTGTGTTCGTCAGCACGCATTACATGGACGAGGCGGAGTACTGCCATCGGCTGGCGCTGATGTATCGCGGCCGGATTATCGCGTTGGGCACTCCCCAGGAGTTGAAGGAGAGGCTGCAAGGGCAGACGCTCCTGCGCCTGGAGACTCCGTCGCCACTGGACACGATGAAAGCGCTGGAAGGGGCACCCGGCGTGTCGGAAGTAGCAGTGTTCGGCAGCGGCCTGCATCTAACGGTGCCGGACAAATCGCAGATCGAGCAGGTCCGGCGAATCCTGCAGAACAAAGGCATCGAAGTCAGGCGCCTGGAGCCGATCCCGCCGTCGATGGAAGACGTCTTCGTGGCGATGATCGAGGCCGAAGACAGGAAGGCCGCATAATGCCCGAAAAATTGGTGTCAGAGTCCAATTTTCGCCAAGATGAAACTGGGCGTTACTCGACTGTCGCGAAGCGAAAATTGGTGTCTGACACCAATTTTTCCCGGAGGCCCAAATGAGCGCGCGCCGCACAAAAGCCATGATGCTGAAGGAAGCCCGCCACATCCTCCGCGACCCGCGCAGCCTGACCATGGCACTGGCCGTCCCGCTGATGCTCCTCCTGCTGTTCGGCGTAGCGCTGAGCCTGGATGTCGACCGCGTGCCCACGTTAGTCTACGACGCCGACCACAGCCCCCAGAGCCGCGATCTTATCCGCCAGTTCGGCGGCTCCCGCTTTTTCGAGATCCGTGGCTACACCGACGGCTATGCCGCGATCGAACGCGGCATCGACCGTGGCGATATCCTGGTGGGCATCGCCGTCCCACCCGATTACAGCCGCCACATCGCAGCCGGAGAGCACGCCGATGTGCAGGTGCTGATCGATGGCAGCGATTCCAACACCGCGTCCATCGTGCTCGGTTATGTCGAATCGCTGATGCGCAATTACTCCTTCACGCTGCGCCGGGATGCCATGAACCTGCACGGCGTAAGCCTCGCGCCGCCGATCGACGCGCGGCTGCGCGTCTGGTACAACAGCTCGCTTCAATCCCGGAACTACATCGTGCCCGGCCTGATCGCCGTGATCCTCATGATTATCGCGGCGCTGCTGACATCGCTGACCATCGCGCGCGAGTGGGAAATGGGAACGATGGAGCAACTGCTTTCTACGCCGCTGCGGCCCGCCGAGATGGTTCTCGGCAAGATGCTGGCGTTTTTTGTGGTCGGTGTGATCGATACCGCGATCGCGGTGCTGGTGGGCGTCTTCGTGTTCCACGTGCCCTTTCGGGGCAGCGTCTGGTTTCTGGCCGTCTCCAGTTGTATTTTCCTGTGGGGCGCGCTGTTCTGGGGGATCTTTATCTCGGCCGCAGTCAAGTCGCAGTTGATGGCTTATCAACTCAGCCTGATCACCTCGTTCCTGCCGGCGTTCCTCTTGTCCGGCCTCGTCTACGCTATCGAGTACATGCCGAAACCGATCCAGGTGGTCACGTACCTGATTCCGGCACGATATTTCATCAACCTCTTAAAAGGCATCTTCCTCAAAGGCGTCGGCCTGGAAGTGCTGTGGCTGGAGTTACTGTTCCTGATCGCCTACGCGGCGATCGTATTCGTGCTGGCCACGAGAAAGCTGACGCAGAAACTGGCATAGGTTATGTGGGCTCGCATCCTGGTGATCGTACGCAAGGAATTCCGGCAGGCGCTGCGGGAGCCGCGCATGCGGGTGCTGCTGTTCCTGCCTCCTCTGATCCAACTCGTCCTGTTCGGTTACGCCGTCAATCTCGACGTCGACGAGATCCACATCGCCTGGATGGATCAGGACCATACGCCGGAAAGCCGGGATCTGCTGGCCGCCTTCCAGGGCTCGAACCGATTCCAGGTGATCGCCATGCCGGGGCGTGACGACGATATCCAATCGCTGCTCGATCGCGGCAAAGTGCAGGCGGTGGTGCGGGTGCTCCCCAACTTCGCGCGCGACATTCTGCGTGGCCGCACCACCTCCGTGCAGATCCTGGTGGAAGGCACCAACTCGAATACCGCGGCGCTGGTCAGTTCGTACGCGGGTTCGATCGTCTCGGACTTCGCGGTGAAGAGGCTGCCCGCGGCGCGCGCCGGTATTCCGGATCTCACCGCGCGCACCCGCGTCTGGTTCAATCCGGATCTGAAGAGCCGCAACTATTTCGTCCCCGGCGTGATCGCCAACATTATCATGATGGTGACCCTGATGCTCACCGCTCTGGCGATCGTGCGCGAGAAAGAGATCGGCACGATGGAACAATTGATGGTGACGCCGATCCGACCGATCGAACTGATGATCGGCAAGACTCTGCCCTTTGCAGTCGTCGGCCTCCTGGATGTCGCACTCATCACTACGGCGGCATTCGTGATCTTCCGGATTCCGATCCGCGGCAGTCTACTGCTACTGGTCGGTAACGCTGCCCTGTTCCTGCTGACCTCGCTGGGTGCGGGCCTGTTCATCTCCACCATCTCTCAGACACAGCAGCAGGCGATGATGTCGTCGTTCTTCTTCGCCATGCCGTGTTTCATGCTCAGCGGCTTCGCTTTCCCGATCCAGAACATGCCGATCGAGGTACAGTACCTGACGTTTCTCAATCCGCTGCGCTACTTCGTCGAGATCGTGCGAGGCATTTTTCTGAAAGGGACAGGATTCGCGGTGCTATGGCCACAGACCCTGGCGCTGGCGATCTACGGGATCGCCATGGTCACATTCAGCGCCCTGCGCTTCCACAAGAGGCTGGATTGAGCTTCAGCTCATCTCCACTTTGCTGAGCTGCGCGTTCCACTTCACCCGCCTCCCGGACTTTAGCGAGATATTCGCCATCTGCACGACGAGCGCCGCCTGAAAGCCCAGCCGCACCGGCGCGGTCGGCGTCTCTCGCGTGCGGATGCACTTCAGAAAATTCTCCACGTGGGCGTCCGTCGCCGGACCGAATCCCCCTGCTGAGACCTTGGTGATAATCGGCTCGTCCTCCGCGCCTTCCTTGAACACTTTCAGATCTTCGCGGCGGACGTCCATGCGCGCCTTGTCACCATCAAGATGGTTGTTCTGGTCGTTCTTGTAGGCGTAGTGCATGGCGGCGTAATTGATCGAGAACACGCCGATGAAATCTTCCGGATATTCCGCGGTCACCACCACCGACTCCGGCGTATCGACCTTCCCTTTGTGCGGCTTGCCGGCAGCCGCGGTCACCGCAGTCGGATAGCTCGCGTTCATGAGGAGGTGCATGCCATCGTACACGTGCGCACCCTGGTCCGCCACGATTCCGCCCGCATAATCGGAATAGAAGCGCCAGTTCTTGAAACGGTCCGGATCCGGATCGACGCGGTGTTTCACCGGCCCTTGCCATTGCTCCCAGTCCAGCTTGCCCTGGAACTTGAAATTCGACTCCTTCATGTGATTGTTCAACCACCAGGAGCGAATCATCCGTACGGTGCCCAGCGTACCCGCCGCAACGATCTTGCGCCCTTCCAGGTACAGGTCGTAGCTGCGCCGCTGCATCCCGCACTGGATGATGTTCTTCGACTTCTTCTCAGCCTCCACCAGTTGCATGCCCTGTTCGGGTGTCTGGCAGAGCGGCTTCTCGACGTACACGTCCTTGCCCGCGGCGAGAGCGTCCAGCACCATCTGGGTGTGCCAATGCTCCGGCGTGGCAATCAGCACCGCCTGGATATCTTTATCGGCCAGGAGTTCCTTATAATTTCTGTACGCCTTGGGATGGTTGCCGGCCACCTTGGACGCGGTGGAGAGCCCGCGCTCCAGGTTCGGCTCGTAGACGTCGCAAATCGCGCCGACGCGGACCGACGGATTCTTCTGGAAGACACCCATGACAAAGGTGCCGCGGCCGCCCGCACCGATAACGCCGAGCACAATCTGATTCGACGGAGCCGTTTGGGCCATGAGGACACCGCTGCCGGCCATGATGAAGCTCCTGCGGTTGAGTTGCATGTCCTCATTGTCCTAAAAAGGAGGGATGGCGCGCATCCGCATCTTCGTCACGGGCGGCACTTTCGACAAAGCGTACAACGAGCTGACCGGCCAGCTCTATTTCGGAGAGTCGCACCTGCCCGAGATGCTCAAGCTGGGCCGCTGCAACCTGGATTTGGAGATTCGAACACTGATGATGATCGACAGCCTGGAAATGAGCGACGACGACCGCAGGATTGTGGTCGAGCATTGCCGCCGCTCGCCGGAGGATCGCATCGTGATCACGCACGGCACGGATACGATGGTGGAAACCGCAGCGGCGCTGGCCGGGCAGGCGCCGGAGAAGACGATCGTGCTCACCGGCGCCATGATTCCCTACAAGTTCGGCAGCTCGGATGGGCTGTTCAATCTCGGCAGCGCCCTGGCTTTCGCGCAGACGCTCGCGCCCGGCGTCTACGTCGCCATGAACGGCCGCTATTTCGATTGGAATGCCGTGCGCAAAAACCGGCAGACGGGCATGTTCGAAGCGCGTTAGCTTAGCTTCCTGGATGAAGCGCAATTTCCGGTCGGCGCTGGTAAGCTTCCCGGGTGGCAGGACCTTGATCGCCGCAAAACGATCGAACTGCTTGTCGCGGGCCTTGTAAACCATACCCATGCCGCCTTCGCCCAGCTTTTCGAGGATCTCGTAGTGGGCGAGTTTGGCGCCGATCAT
>Ga0070741_10012229_pt1 | contig 15581 bp, 14 predicted proteins | sample Coa_R1_4_FD_66440 | JGI IMG/M metagenome (GOLD analysis project Ga0070741, IMG submission 66440) | Surface soil microbial communities from Centralia Pennsylvania, which are recovering from an underground coalmine fire - Coalmine... | ecosystem: Environmental > Terrestrial > Soil > Unclassified ... | reverse complement strand
TCGACGGCGGCGTTGAAGACGTCGACCTCCCAGTCGCCGAGCGACAGGCCGAAGTGCCAGGTGAACTCGTCGAGCTGGATGATGTCGCAGCCCGCCGCCACCAGCTCCTTGAACTCCTCGTTGTAGACCCGGGCCAGGTCGAAGGCCAGGTCCTTCACGTCGGAGTAGTACTTGTTGATCGAACCCATGGCCAGCACCTGCAGGCCGGGGAAGTTGACCTTGATCGGCTTCTTCGTCGCCTTGCGCAGTACCCGCACCTGCTCCGAGTACAGCGGGCACTTGCGCACGAGCTTGCCGTCGACGATCGGCGAGTGCTCGGTGGAGTACGTCGGCAGCATGATGGACGGGCCGTAGGGTGTGAACCCGGCGATCCGCTCGGTCAGGTAGTAGAGCTTGGCGGCGTAGGGGCTGTCGCCGCTGACCATGAGCCCGTCGGTGATGACGTCGAGCCCGGCCGAGTCCTGGTCGTAGACGATGGCCAGGATGGCGTCGAAGAAGGCCTCGAACGAGATCGAGTCGGCGGCGTAGCGCCCGGGCGGGATCTCGCTCCAGGCCTGGCCGGTGAACCAGCGGGGCTTCGGGTAGTTCCCCACCATCATCGTGGGGAGAAGGATCTCCTGACCGGCGATCTGCATGGGTGGCCCTACTCCTTCTTGAAGTTGCCGGCGTAGCTGTCGGTGTTCTGGCGCGACAGCTCGAAGAACCGCTCCACGGCGGGAACGAACATCGCCAGGTACGAGGTCGAGCCGCGATAGAGCGAGATGCTCTGGTCGAGCAGGCTGGCCACGAGGCCCTTCTTGCCCTCGTTGATGGCGTGCCAGTCGGCGTAGGTGCCCTCCATGAAGTAGTCGGTCTCCCAGGCGTTCTCCTGACCGGTGAACTCCCGGTCCATGTTGGGCACGGCGAAGCCCCACCAGTAGTCCTCGCTGACGCCGTTGTCGGGATCGGCGAGGACGTGGACGCAGTAGCTGCGGTTGTTCCCGTCGGCCTCCTCCTGAAAGACCTTGTCCTCCCGGCAGCTCTGCATCTGCGCCTCGAGCCATTCCGGTGTCCAGGCCAGCGGCATGTCTCCCCCTCTCAACCGACAGTCCCCGGCGGGACGCCGAGGATCTGCAGCACGCGGATCACGATCGCCGGGTGGGACAGGAGGCCTCGGACCCGGACCCGGCGGCCGGCGAGGTCGCGCACCAGCTTCTTGCCGCCCTTCTCCCAGAGGGCGGGCAGGTTGTGCCACAACGGGACTCCGAGGATGACGGGGAGCGTCCTCATGTCGAGGGCCACGGTCACCTGAGGCGTCGTGTCGATCGCGCCCGAGCGGACGTCGACGGCCCCGTCCGTCCCGACGACCACGTCCACCCACTCGTCGCGATCGGTGATCAGCAGCCGGACGGTCCGGTTGGACAGCGCCCTGACCGGCTTCACCTTCCACGGCGCCTCGTCGAGCTTCTCGCCCAGCACGGTGTGGAGGATCCGGGCCGTCCCGTTGGGCTTCTCGCCCTCGAGCACCAACATCGGCCGCTCAGGCATAGCGCAGCTCGAGCAGGTCGTAGGGCAGGAATCCGGCTTCACTCAGTGCGACGTCCCCCGGGAGCTCCTCGCCCGTCCGCCGGTTGACCGCCACCCTCGGCTTCGACTTGTCGGCCCGCAACGTGGAGAGGGCGATGCGGGAGAACATCTTCACCGACCACTCGTCCTCGGGGGTCATGAGCAGCGCCGGCGTGGCACAGCCCTCGGCGCGGGCATAGATCAGCATTCCTCCAGCACCCCGCCGAGCTTGCCCTCGAGCCGCATGTGGGCCCGGATCTCGGGGACGTCCTTGCCCGTCAGCACCCGGTCGAGGCCGACGGCCTTGGAGTACCGCTCCGGCTCACAGCTGAAGATCCACCGGCAGCCGTCGGAGCAGAACCAGCGGACCTCGCCGCCCCACTCGGTGCAGCGGATCGTCGGGTTCTCCGGCACCGGGAAGACGCAGGGCAGCAGGCACACCTGGCAGAGCATGGGCAGCGACGGCAGGTCCTTCGGGTCGCCGGCCCGGACCTCGTCCCAGAACGGGCCGTGGCGCTCCTCCCAGTGCGGGTAGTGCTCGGCAAAGAACTCCACGTCGCGCTCCGTCGGCACGAACATCTTGTTGAACAGCACATGCTTGTACTGGAAGAGCGTCCGGAACAGCGTGTGGGGGGCGTCCTCCATCTCGGCCACGGCGGCGTCGAGGAAGCGGGGCGGCTGCAGGCCGTACTTCCCGAGGTCCTCGACCATGCCGGCCACGTAGTTGTCGACGATGTAGCGCTGGAACATCTGGCGCATCGGCAGCGCCTTGCGCTTGGCGAAGTAGTCGGGGATCACCCCGAGGGCGCAGCCGATGATGCGGTGCAGCAGCCAGAACCACTTGTCGAGCCAGTACTGGATCTGCGGCAGGTTGCGGTCGTCGCCCTCCAGCAGCGTGCGGAGCGTCGACTGGCCGATGGCCATGTGGCGCGTCTCGTCGGACTGGGTGGTGAGGAACTCGCTGGCCCCGGCCAGGTCGCCGTTGAGGACGCCGACCGACGGGATCCCGACGAAGACCAGGTTGGTGTAGGCCAACTCGACGAGGATGTTGAGGCCCATGACCGACTCGAAGACGTTGTCGCTGGCCACGATGTCCTCGAAGAGGAGCTTGGCCGGCTGGAGCAGGAAGTGGTGGCGCTTCCACTCCGCCCAGTTGTTGAACCCGTCGGTGTGCTTGTTGAACATCCGCATCTGGTAGACGTGGTTCTGGGAGTGCCGCAGCTCGTCGATCGACTGGTAGAAGGCGGCGGCCCGCAAGGCGGGGGCGGGGGCGTAGCGGCTGACCCGGGCGTGGCTCCGCAGGGCGCCGTACTCGCCGTGGAAGAGGATCGGGTAGACGACCTTCATGCCCTCCAGCCAGCGGGGGTCCATCTTGTCGGTGCCGCCGTAGCGGTCGAAGGCGTCCCGGGCGGGGTGGAAGCCGTTGTCCTTCTTGGCCTGGATCTCGACGTACTGCCTGAAGCTCATGTGGAACGGGTCGTCCCACCGGTCCCAGTCCTTGAAGTGGATCCCCTCGTAGTTGGCCGGCGGGTAGATGGCCTCCTGGGCGACGTAGGACGGCTCCCAGTAGAGCCGCTTCGTCCGCCGGTACTCGGTCGCCTGATCAGTCATCGCCGATCCCTTCGAAGCGCTTGATCTGCTCGGTGCGGGCGGTGTCGGCCGCCGCCTCGGCGGCGCCGCCGAAGGCGAACCCGGCCGCCAGGGCGTCGAGGGCGGCCCGCGCCACCGGGGCGTGGGCGTCGTACCACCCACGCAGGACGGCGGCGTTCGCCCCGTCGGCTGCGACCACGAAGCGCAGGAAGGCCTCGGTCCAGCCGAGGTGGCGGTCCTCATCGGTCCAGCAGTGCTGGGCCAGCATGGCGGTGGCCAGGTCGGGCTGGCGCCGGGCGGCCGACAGCCACAGCTCCCGCTGGAACGGCTGGAGCAGGCCTTCGAGGCAGACGTTGACGGCCACGATGACCTCGCCCCAGTCGGTGAGCGTCAGCGCCATCTCGGTCGCCCGGCGGAGCGGCTGCAGGGCGGGGTGCTCCATCCAGGCCGTGCGGGCGGGGTCGTCGTCGCCGCCGCCGGAGGCCGGCGCGCCCCGCAGCACGTCGGACCACTCCAGCGCCCGCTGGGCGTGGCGCAGCTCGTCGCACACCTGGAGCTGGGCCGCCTGGGCCACGGCCGACGACAGGCAGAACCGTTCGACGTACTGCATGGCCATGGCCACGCCCCACTCGGCGAAGGCGCCCCCGCCGACCAGCGCCGCCATCTCCGCCCGCCAGGCCGGGTCGAGCCCGTCGACGAAGCCGCCGGCGCCGGCCAAATCGAGGGTGGCGCCGAGCTCCCGCTCGGCCCGGTCCTGCAGCGCGACCCAGGAGCGGTAGTGGAGTTGGGCCGGGTCGCGGAAGTCTTCCCAGGGGACGCCGCGGAGCCGGGTGGACTCCAGCGTCCACGTCCCCACCCGGGAGTGGACGAGCGCCTCCTCGCCGAAGTGGAGCCCCACGGTCAGTTCTTCGTACTCGCTGGGGGGCCTCGTGCGGCCCTCGAACCAGGCGAACGTCTTCGGCACGGCCGTCGAAGGTACCGCAACGGTGCCGATCGGTCACTGGCCGTCCAGACGAAACTCCGTTGGGGCGATGGGCCGGCTGGACGGGCGGGTGGCGCTGATCACGGGCGGGCTCCCAAGTATCGGGGCGGCGGCCGCCCGGCTGTTCGCCGCCGAGGGGCGGCGGTGGCCGTGCTCGACCGTGACGGCGCCGTCCTCACGGCCGACGCCGGGATGACGGTGGTCTCGCCGTCACCGGTTGCAGTGGTCCTCCTCCCACTGGTCGGCCTTCGTCACGTCGAGGCCGTCGTAGGCGGCGATGTCGCCCGTGGCCACCTGGCGCAGCGTGGCGATGGCCTTCACGACGTCGGGCTTGATCTCGTCCGGGGCGGTGTCCTGCAGGTCCTGAAAGTACTTGGCGTTGTCCTGCATCGCCTTGGACATCGCCGCCGTGAACTGCTCCGGGTCGGGGTCGGCGGAGCGGTCGGGGAGGTGGTCCTTGAACTGCTTCACCAGCGTGCAGTACCTGCGGTCCGCGGCCGTGAGGGCGTTGGTCTTCACGCCGCCGCCGTGACAGGCCGGCAACGCCGGGAGGACGACCAGCGCCACCGCCATCACCCACGCCCGCTGCCGCATCGCCACCGCGTCACGGTATCGCCCCGGTCGGGCGGAGCCGAGGCGCGTGACCCGGTAGGGCCAGGATTGGCCCACCCTGCTTTTGGACCGATCCGCTGCGGCGTGGTCCCATCGGTGGATGGTGCCCTGGCCGGCCGGTCTGCAGAACGCGCCGCTGCCCGACGAGAACCGGGCCGGCGCCGAGTTGTTCATCGCCCGGCTGCGGGTCGCCGTCTCGGTCTACTGCCTCGTGCTCACCGCCGTCGGCGGCCGCGACTTCGACCACTACCGCCGGGGCGGCTTCGCCGTCGCCGCCGTCTTCTCGCTCTACGCCTGGGCCACCGCCGCCGTCCTCGGCCGGGCCGCCCGCCGGGGACCGATCAGCCCCTGGGCCCCCTACGCCACGACCGCCCTCGACACGGGGCTGATCCTGGCCTTCGCCGCGACGACCGGTTCGTCGCGCAGCCCGATCCTGCCGCTGGCGCTGCTCGACGTGATGGCGGTCGCCATCCGCTTCGAGCTCCGCCGGGCGCTGGTCGTCACCGGCCTGGCGGTGGCCGGCGTGATCGCCGTCATCGCCCTCGTCCCCGAACCGGCGCTCGCCGGTGGCGACCGCGCCCGCGCCGCGGCCTGGTGGGGCGCCCACCTGTTCGTCGGCGCCGTCATGGTCGGGATGCTCTCCGACCTCGTCGACCAGGCCCGCCGGCGCCGGGCCGAGGCCGAGGCCGAGGCCGCCGCCCATGAACTCCGTTCGGCCGAGGACCGCCGGCTGCGGGAACGGCTCGAGACGATCGACCAGGCCCGCAAGGACTTCCTCCACGCCATCGCCCACGACTTCCGGACGCCGATCGCCAGCATGGAGGCCCTGGCCCGGGCGCTGACCCGCGACGCCGTGGCGTCGTCGCCCGAGGAGCGCGGCGCCATCCTGGAACTCATGCAGAGCCACGCCCGGCACCTCGGGTCGATGCTGGCCGAGGTCCGGGAGGTGGCGGTGACGGAGTCGCTGTCGATCGAGCGGCAGCTCGACCTCGTCGACGTCTACGTCCCCGAGCTGATCTGGACGGCGGGGGCGGCGGCGGCCATCCCCCACGAGCGGCTCGTCCTCGACATCGAGCCCGGCCTCAACGTGCTGCGCACCGACAGCCACAAGCTGCAGCGGATCGTGGCCAACCTGCTGGAGAACTCCTTTCGGCACTCCCCGCCCGACTCGCCGCTCGAAGTCCGTGTGCGGCGTACGGCGGGAAAGGTGGCCGCCGATGGTGGGGAGTCCCCCCGGATGGTCGAGCTGGCCGTGCTCGACCGGGGCAGCGGCATCCCGCCCGAGCTCGCCACCCGGGCCTTCGAGAAGTTCGCCTCCTTCGGGCCCAACCGCTCCTGGGGTCTCGGCATGTGGATCGTGTCGCAGTTCGTCTGGACGCTGGGCGGCTCGGTCGGCGTGGAGCCCCGCAGCGAGGGCGGCCTCGTCGTCTGGGCCCGGTTCCCCGAGGCCACGATGCTGCCGGGCGGGGTGTTCGGGCTCGACCTCCTCGACGACGCCGTCACACCCTGAGCGTCTTCGCCATCGCCAGCGCCAGCTCCGGACGGGCGGCGCTGACCCGCACGTAGCGGTCGCCGAGCGTCACCCGCACCTCGGCCCAGCCCGTCCGGTAGGCGATCCGGCCGGTGCGCTTGGCGCTGCCGAGGTCGACGGCCCGGCCTTCGTCGGTCGGCCACGGCGGCTTTCCCGGCGTGGTCACCTGCTCGGTGGCGACGAGGTCGGCGCCGGACTCGAAGGCCTGGTCGTAGAGCGTGATGGGCGGCGAGTTCTCCCCGGCCTGGCGGTTGACCGTCACCTGGCGGGTGGTCCGGAACCCGACCGGTGGAGTGACGGCCACGATGTCCTTGCCCGTCCGCCGGCCCTCGGTCACCAGCTGCTCCGACTCCAGGAGATTGCCGCCACTGCCGCTACCCGGGTCCTGGTTGCTGTCGAACGTGTCGGGCGTGACCGGAGGGTTCCGGTCGACCTGGACCGCCTCCGACACCCGGACGAGACGGCCCTGCAGCGTGATGGCCTCCCGCAGCGGGACGCCGTCGCCGGTGACGCAGGACTCGGTGTGCTCGTCGGGCGTCCCCTTGGACAGCACCTCGTTGGAGGCCTTGTAGATCCAGCGGGTGCACGGCTCGCCGGCCACGGTCGTGTCGCCGGCCCGTTCGATGATCCCCGCTGCCGCCGCCGCCTGCAGCGCCTCGGGGGACGGCGCCTGCGTCAGCGGCCCCGGGGCCCGCCGGGTGGCGAAGCCCTGGGCCGTCTGGGCGGTGCTGAAGGTGAAGCGCTGGTTCTGCACCGTGGAGGAGGTGACGGCGCCGCCCGGCGGGGGGCCGTCGCGGTGCTCGAGCCGGGCGTTCCACGGCTCCTGGACCTGCAGGACGTCGGTCGACACCTGGAGCTCCGGGCCGGCGGTGTCGTCGACCTTGTAGACGACACGGAAGGCGGCGGCCCGGGCCACGGCGGGGGCGGCCACCTTGGGGGGCGACGGCGCCGAGGAGCCGTGACTGCAGGCGACGAGCCCCGACGCACCGAGGGCGAGGAGCGCCACCGCTCCGGTGATCCGCATGGGCATACGTTATTGGCAGCCGGAAGCGAACAGGCCGGGCCGCACGGTCTCCTGGAGGTCGGCCGGGAAGAAGTGGCCCTTGAAGACCGACGGGAGCTGGGTCTCGCCGAGGGCCCCGGAGAGGAGCACCGCGCCACCGAGGACGAAGGCTTCGATCACGATCAGCTTCCGGAGCGAGTGCAGCGACCGTTCCTTGCGGGGCCGGAACTTGTTGACCGGCGCCTCCATCGACCGCTTCTGGTAGGCCACCACCCGGTTGTTGATGGCCCCGATCACCATGGCGATCCCGACGACGGCCATCTTGAAGCCGGCCACGAGGCCGAAGTCGGAGCACCACATCCCCTTGATGTTCCCCGACAGCAGCCGGAACAGCAGGACGAGGCCCGAGACCACGATGAGGCCCAGGGTCACGGTCATGAGGTTGGAGAAGCGGCTGACGGCCGGCCAGACGCGCTGCGGATCGCCGCTCGGGAACACGATCAGCAGGAGGGCGACGAGGCCGCCGGCCCAGAACGCCGTCACCATCACGTGGCCGAACATCATCGCCGTCCACAGGGGACCGGGGGAGAGGCCGTTGGCGTGGGTGTTGAAGCCGAAGGCGATGGCGGCGGCGGCGGCCAGGCTGAGCAGAAGCAGGTCGTGCTGGCGGGCGGTCCGGGGGTTGGCACTCAGGGGGACACCTCCGGGCCCCCGGGGGCGCAGGCCGTACACGGCGGCGGCGGCGATGCCGATCCACAGTGCGGTCTTCATCGCCCACTCCTCGGCCATCGAGGAGAACAGGACCTTGCCGAGGGGGACGTGGCCGACGGCGGAGTCGAGGCGGGCCACGTAGAGGGTGAACAGGAGCGGCATGGCCACGGCGGCGACGATGCCGAGCGTCCGCATGATCCGGTAGCCGCGGTCGGGCTCCACGGCGGCGATCGACGCCACGGTGGCGGCACCCGGGCCCGGGCGGGCGGGGGCCGGCAGCCGGTTGAGGACCAGCAGGCGGAGCAGCAGCAGCCCGAGTACCACGTAGAGGACGGCGATCTCCACCGACCGGCCGCCCCGGATGGCCCAGTTGAGCCCGGCCGAACCGACCCGCCCTTCCCCGAGGCTGCCGGCCATGCGCCGGATGGCGGTGTCGATATCGGTCGCGCCCGCCACCCCGGGGGCGCCGATGCCGAACACGTAGGCGCCGGTGACCGGATGGGCGTCGACGCCCACGAGCCGCCAGCTGACCCGTAGGGCGCCGGTGGTCCCCGGCTGGAGCGGGAGCACCGCTTCACGGTTGGCGACCTGCGGTTTCCCGGCCAGCACGGAATGGCCCTTGGTGTCCTCGATGCCGATGGTGGAGTACTGCCACTGCACCGCTTCGTCGAAGTGGACGGTCACCTGGTTGACCGGCGAGGGCGCCACCGTGGACGGCTTCGGGACGGCCGAGATCAATCGCGGGTGGGCCTCGGCCGCCGGAGCCATGACGACGATGGCGGCGACGGCCAAGGCCGTCGCCGCCACCAAACGGTAGAGCCGCCGCACCCTCATGGGTGCTTCCTAACTGACGTCGCGGGCCCAGGCAATGACAACGTGTCGTGTCGCGACAGTCGGGCTGGTCGGACCGTGCGGGGTGGCCACCGGCCGGACGAGCTTCGACACGGCCGCCTCCGTGGCCGCCACCGGCCCGGGGACGGGCGCCGTCGACTTCGGACCGCCGTACCCGCCCGGGGTCGGGTCGGGGAAGTGGGCGGGCCCGATCGACTTCTGGTTGGACGGCGGGTCGTCGTACTTCTCCAGCGGAACGGCGTTGACGTCGGCGTCGCAGGGGCCGAGCTCCATCTTCAGGTAGCGCTCGTTGTAGCCGAACACGAAGCCCTGGGCGTGGCCGGTCGTGTTGTGGGCCGGGACCAAGGCGTTGCGCAGCACGAGGGCAGCGACCGAGACGTAGAGCTCGCCCGGAGCGCGGACCTCGACGGTGGCCGGGGCGATCTTCATCTCCGGCCGGGTGAGGCCGGCCTTCTCCAGGGCGTCGGCGAACGCCTTCGACCCGTCGTTGAGCTGCTTCACGCCGGCCGAGCCCGGCTGGGCCGACCCGCCCTGGGGGGCGAACCCGTCGGGCGTGATCGTGTACACGGAGTTCTTGTCGCCGCCGACCCCGGAGAACTCCAGCTTCCAGGTCGCCTTGGTGCCGTCCTGGGTGCCGTCGGTGACGTAGCTCAGCGTGGAGTGCATCTGCTTGATCAGCACCGGCCCGACGTGCAGGTCGTAGCCGACGACCTCGTCGACGCCCTTCAGCAGCTTCCCGTCGTAGCCGGTGGTGCTGGTGGCGGTGGACGGGCCGACCAGGCCGGCGCTGGCCTTGTCGTCGCCGAACGCCTGGGCCTTGGAGAAGACATCACGGGCGCCGGCCTCGGCGTGGGTGTGGGCGAAGGGGCCGAACTCGATGTCGGCCTTCTGCCCGGTGGCACCGCCGTTCTTGGCGTCGGGGACCGGCGGGTAGTGGGCCACCGCCGAGGTGATGTTCCTCGGGTAGAAGCCCGACGTGCCCAGGAGGATGTCGCCGATCCAGCCCTCGTAGGCGTCGCTGGCGAAGCTGAAGTTCACCGGCCGGGAGTTGACCTCGTTCTCCACGTAGGGGCCGCCCCCGACGCTGCGGTACGGGATCTCGTAGACCGGTCCGGCGACGACCGCCCGTCCCCGGCTCACGTAGCTGTTGACGCAGTGGTCGGCGGCGCTGCTGCTGCCGGCGTCGATGCTCACCACATCGGAATCGGCGTGGGCCGACGGCATGAGACCGAAGCCTCCCGCCACCCCGCCGAGCAGCAGCACGAGCCCCCATCGCCCCAGTCGCTGCGATGACTTCATCGTGTTGTTCCTCCCCCAAAGAAGGTGTCTGGCGGTGCTGTATCGGTTAGTGGGTACTGGCGATCTTCTTCTCGACCACCGCCACGTCGGTCGGCTTCAGGTAGCCGTGCTCCTGGAGCCACATGGCCGTCTCGTGCGTCTGGCCGTGGAACTTCACCCGGCCCCGCTCGAGGATCGAGACGTGGTCGGCCAGCTGGAGCAGGACGCCGACGTACTGCTCGACGAGGACGACCGTACGGCCCTCGTCGGCCAGCTGGCGGACGACCTCGGTCAGCTGGGCCACGATCCGGGGGGCCAGGCCGAGTGACAGCTCGTCGAGCAGGAGGCAGCGGGCCCCGGTCATCAGCGCCCGGGCGATCGAGACCATGCGCTGCTCGCCGCCGGAGAGCCGGAACGACGGGACTTCCTCCCGTTCCCGCAGGCGGGGGAACAGGTCGAGCATCTGCTCGGTGCGGGCCTCGACCTCGGCCTTGTCGAGCCCCCAGCCGCCGGCGGCCAGGTTCTGCCGGACCGACAGGCTCGGAAAGACGCGGCGGCGCTCGTTGACCATGGTGATCCCGGCCTGGGCCCGGCGGTAGGCGGGCCAGCGGGAGATGTCCTGCCCGTCGAGCGCCACCGACCCGCTCGAGGTCTTCTTGACACCGCTGATGCCCGACAGCAGCGACGTCTTGCCCGCGCCGTTGGGGCCGACGATGCCGAGGATCTGGCCCGGCCTCACGTCGAGGCTGACCCCCCGCACGGCGGGGACGACGCCGTGGAAGACCTTGAGGTCCCGGACCTCGAGGCCCGCTTCCTCCGGCGGAGCCGGGGCTGCTTCCGAGTTCCCAAGCGTGGCAGTCATCAGACCGACACCACCTCTCCGAGGTAGACCTGGCGGACCCGCTCGTCGGCCAGCACGTCGTTGACGGCGCCCTCGGTGAGGACTTTGCCGTCGACCATGACCATCATCTGTTCGGCGATGCCGGTCACGAAGCGCAGGTCGTGCTCGATGGCCAGCAGGCCGAAGCCCTCGGCGGCCTGCAGGTCGAGCAGGACCTCGAGGAGCTCCGACACCTCCTCGTCCTCGAGGCCGGAGACCGGCTCGTCGATGAGCAGCACTTCGGGCCTGCGGGCCAGTGCCCGCACCATCTCGACCTTCCGCCGGATCCCGAACGGCACCACCTGGATCGGGATGTCGGCCAGCGCCGTCACCCCGAAGCGCTCCATCAGCCATTCGGCCCGCAGGACCAGGTCGTCGGACTGCGCCTGCCCGGCCAGGACGTTCTGGCGGACGGTGAGGATCTCGGCCAGCCGGGGCAGCTGGAACGTCCGCCCGAGGCCCTCCCGGATCCGGGCGTAGGCCGGCATGCCGGTGATGTCGAGGTCGCCGAGGCTCACCGTTCCCGTCGTCGGGGGGACGAAGCCGGTGAGGGCGTTGAACAGCGTGGTCTTGCCGGCGCCGTTGGCGCCGACGATGGCCAGCCGCTGCCCGGGGCCGACCCGGACGTTGACGCCGTCGACGGCCTTGACACCGCCGAAGTGCACGCCGATGTCGGTGCCGACCAGGGCCCGGGCCACCCTCGGGGCCCGGAGGTCGACCTCCTTGGCGGAGGCCATCACCGCCGCCGGGGTGGTGGCCAGTATCGGCTTGTCGTGGATCTCCTCCAGCGCGGCGTGGCCCTCCTCGAGGGCGATCTCCTCGATGAGCTCGGGCTCCCGGCGCAGGTTGCGGATCCGGGCCTTGATGGCATCCTGGCTCTGCGAGGCGATCAGCGCCACCAGCAGGATGCTCCCGGAGAGCAGGTTGGGGTTGATGTGGTGGGACTCCAGCACGATCGGCAGGGCCGTGAACACGGCGGCCACCGCCCACAGCGCTGAGGTCGTCCGCATGCCGGAGGCGATCGGGATGGCCAGGAAGATCACCGACCAGATCACGCCGAACTGCGGCGGCGGGGGCGGCGTCCCGTTGACGAAGGCGAAGAGCACGCCGGCCACGCCGATCAGCAGGCCGGACACGCCGAAGATGATCACCTTCTGCACCCAGCGGCGCACGCCGACGGCGTCGGCGCCCTCGGGCTGGTGCCCGGTCATGATCCAGTTGGCCAGCGTCCTGGTGCGCTTCACCTTCCAGACCGCGCCGGTGATGGCCAGGCAGACGAGGCCGGTGATGAGGAACACCACCCGGGTGGTGGTGAAGAACCCGTTGATGGCGTCGGGCTGGGCCACACCCCGGCCCGAGGCGCCGCCGGTCAGCCAGCCCATCGAGAACACGACCTTCTCGATGCCGATCTGAACCACGAGGGACGCCACGGCGAAGTACAGGCCGGTGACGACCAGGGAGGCGAGGCCGCCGGCGACCGACACCGCCGTGCACAGCCCGACCCCGACGAGGACGCCGAGGGCCGTCTTGCCCGCCGAGCCGCCGTGGGCGTGGAAGGCGAAGAAGTAGGCCGCCAGGCCGGCCAGCGCCGCGCCGTTGAGCGGCAGCTCCCGCAGCGCCGCCAGCGGCAGATACAGGCCGAGGCCCACCAGCCCGTAGCACAGCGCCGTGGAGGCGGCGTAGGTCAGGTGGTTGGGCAACAGGAACTCGCCGGACAGGCCGAGGCAAAAGACGACGACGGGCAGGATCAGCCGCGTCACGGGCAGTTCCGGGCGGGTCCTGGCCGGTTTCTCTCCCACTTCGCTCGCCACGGCGCCCGCCTCGGCCTCGGCGACGGCGGCCCCTCCTCCGTTGCGTCGGGTTCCGATCATCACGGCTCCTTGTGAATGGTCGAGGCGGTCACGTCTGGATGTGGGCCAGGTCGCGGCGCTTCACTCCGGCGTAGAACACCGCCACCGCCACGATCCCGATGGCGCCGAGGTTCTCGAGCCCCGGGCCGAGGTGGATGATGCCGGCGCCGAGGATGCCCTGGGACAGGCCGACCAGGAGGCTCCCGATGAAGGCGACACCGAACGACTCCAGGCCACCGAGGATCGCCCCGGCCAGGGCCCAGATGGTGACGAAGAGGATGAGGTAGGGGTCGAGCGTGACGCGGGGGCTGACCAGGATGCCGGCCAGAGCGGCCAGCGCGCCGGCCACGGCCCAGACGCCGACCACGAAGTAGCTGAGCGGGATCCCGAGCGTGGCGGCCGACTCGCCGTCGTCGTAGATGGCCCGGACGTAGATGCCGGTGCGGGTCCTGCTCACGACCCACGCCATCAGCAGCGTCACCACGATGCAGGTGAGGAACGTCCCGATCTGGTGGTTGGACACGTAGGTCAGCGCCACCTTGAACCCGCCGCTGTCGCCGAACGGCGAGGCCGGGCTGACCTGGATCGGGGGAAGGATCTTGTCCGACCAGCCGAAGAGGAACAGGGAAACCGTCAGCGTGAAGATCATGACGAAGCCCCGGGGCCACTCCGTCATCTTGAGGTTGCACACCCCGAGGATCGCCCCCATGGCCGCCCCGACCAGCACGCCGCCCACCAGGGAGACGAGGACCGGCGCGCCCCAGACGTTGGACATCTCGAAGTAGACGGTGGCGCCGAAGACCGCCAGTCCCGGGATCCCGAGGTTCACCACCCGGTTGATCCGGAACGAGGCCACGAGGCCCAGGGCCATCATGGCGTAGATCGTCCCCGTGAAGATGCCGATGATGACGGCCGATTCGAAGACGCTTGCCGTGACGCCGACGACCACCTCACCCCTCCTTGAAGCTCAACGGTGCTTTCGTGATCGTGGCCGGCCCACTCACGACAGGCCGGCCACGATCACAGGCTCGGATTTGGAGATTCCTCAGCTGTTGCAGACGGTCTTGGCTTCGGGCGGGATGTTCCCCGCCGAGCAGTCGAAGACCGGATCAGGACGGATCCGCTTCAGGTCCCAGCCACCGTCGGAGGCGCCGATCCACTTGTAGATGAACTCCCGGTTGAAGGAGTAGGGGTTGGCGTTGTGGCTCTGGGGCGGCCAGTGGAGCACGACCCCCAAACCGGAGTCCCAGGAATTGGCCTCGAGGATCTTCTTGAAGCCGTCCCGGGTCAGGTCCGGGCCCATCTGGGCCGCCGCCTTGGCCAGGATCTTCACGCACACCCAGCCGGACTGGGTGATGTGGTGCATGCCGGCGTAGCGCCACTTGAAGCCCTGGTACTCCCGGCCGTTGGTCCGCAGCAGTTCGTCCCGCAGCTGCTGCTGCTCGGGCGTGTTGCCGCCTTCGGCGTTCTCGGGGTCGGGACCGGTCGGGACGCCCCACGAGGTGATCGTGTAGAAGCGGTCCTTGATGTACTCCCCGAAGATCGGGCCGTAGCCGGGATCGCCGGTCAGGTGGTTGGCGGCGTAGCCGAGCTTGGGTGCCCACTTCTGGGTGCTGGCGTCGTGGGCGAACTTCGCCACCGGTGCGGGCCAGGAGAACGACAGGACGAAGTCGGGGTTGGCCGTCCGCATGGCCAGCACGTGCTGTGACTCGTCGGGCGAGTCCCACTCCTGGGCCACGCTTCCGACGACCTTGATGCCGTACTTCTCGAGCTGCTTGGTCGCCACGTCCTTGGCCGCGATGTCCTCGCTCACGTTCAGGTAGATGATGCCGACCGTCTGCGGCTTGATGATCTTGGCCACCCAGTCCGACACCGCCGAGGCTTCCCGCATGCCGTTGGCGTGGCAGGGGAACATCCACGGGTCCTCGTACTCGCTCTTGAACCAGCCCCACGACATCCAGGGGATCTTGTCCTTGGGGAGCCGGTCGTGGATGACGTCGGTCAGCCAGGTGATCGACGGCACGAGGGCGAAGACGTTGTCCTTCATCTTCTCGTAGCAGGCCCGGCCCCGGGCGATGTCGCCGCCGTCGTCGCAGGTGACGAGCTGCAGCTTGCGGCCGGCGACCCCGCCGTTGCGGTTGACGTACTTGACGGCGGCGTCGAGGTTCTGCTCCTGGACACCGGCGATGGCCGGGCCGAGGCTCCGGGTGGCCGACGTCATATTGATGGTGCCGATCCGGATCGTGTCGGCGGTGACGCCCTTGTCGGAGGCGTAGTTGGCCTTGCCGCCGGGGGCGGGGGCCGGGATGGGGCTGCTGGCCGAAACCGGGCCGCCGTTCCCGCCGAGGGTCGGAGCGGCCGGCGTGTTCGCCTTGGAGCCGGACGGGGCGTTGGAGGCGGCCGAGCGGGCGACCGGAGCGTTGGCCGTGGCCGCCTTGCCGGCGGCCGGGTTGGAGTTCGCTGCCGCGCCGGCGGCGGACGAGGACGCCGCCTGGCCGCTGTCGGCGGCCGGGGCGGCGGCGTTGGACGGGGTGCCGGCCGACGAGTTGTCGGCGCCGGGTGTGGACGAGCCGGCGGAAGGCGCCGGTGAGGCGGCCGGGCTCGTTTCGGCCTTGGAATTCGACGAGGCCTGCTTGGAGGACCCGCCGGAACAGGCGCCTCCCAGTAAGGCCAGGGTGCTCATCAGGGCGACGTAGCGCCAACGTCTACGCAAAGCCATCACCTCTCCTCGCCGCGACAGGACGTCC
>Ga0070741_10012228_pt1 | contig 15581 bp, 9 predicted proteins | sample Coa_R1_4_FD_66440 | JGI IMG/M metagenome (GOLD analysis project Ga0070741, IMG submission 66440) | Surface soil microbial communities from Centralia Pennsylvania, which are recovering from an underground coalmine fire - Coalmine... | ecosystem: Environmental > Terrestrial > Soil > Unclassified ... | reverse complement strand
GCGGCCTCGCCCTTCACCTGGAAATCCCTGACATTGATCAGGCCTTCCTTGGCGCCGGGCTCGACGGTCGGCGGCTCCATCGCGAGCGCCAGCTGGCCGCCGATCATCTTGGAATAGGTGTCGGTGAAGCGGAAGAACGAGCCGGCGTCATTGGTCTGCAGCACGATGATATCGCGGCCGGCGCCGGCCTGGCCGCGGCTGTGCATCTCTGCCGTCACCGGCGTGCCGGAGTCGCGGCCGATCTTGCCGTTCAGCGTGAAGCTCCGGAACGTGCCGCCGCGGCGCGAGAATTTGCACTCGACGCTGCGCAGGGCCTCGCCCGAGAAACCGGCGACGGCGCCGAGCTTCAGATCGACGTCGAAGTCGATGTTTTTGGTCTTGCTCTTGCTGTCGTCCTTGCCGGACGAACCCGAGATCGCCGATTTCAGGAAGCCGCGGCCGTCGAAGACCTCGCCGCGCATCACCACCTTGACCACGCCGTCGGCGCCGCGTTCGGCCCGCAGCGAGGCCTTGTCGCCTTCCGACGGCGAATAGGTCGGGAAGTTCGCGTTCAGGAGCTCGCCATTCTGATCGACTTCGAGCGTGCCCTTGATCGAGACGCCGCCACCTTCGACGACGATGTCCTCGAAGCGGGTCGACTGCGCCTTCGGCACCACGTTGAAGGTGGCCTTGCCCGATTTGCCGGGCACCTTGACCCAACCGGGCAGGATGTTGTCGAGCTTGAGCTGGGTGAGATCGGCCTCGATGCCCATCCTGGTATCGTGGTCGCCGAGCTTGCCCGTGAGCTTGATCGGAATCGCGCCTGACACCGCAGGTCCGAGATCGAGCCCGAGCCGCGCCCGGCTCGCATCATCGAGCGTGGCCTGCAATTTGACGTCGGCGTCGCCTTCGGCGGGCTTGCGGTAATCGAGGCTCGCCGCCTGGCCGCTGATCTTGACGTCGCCCTTGACCTGATAGCCCTGATTGTTGGCGATGACCTTCAGCGTATTGGCCTCGAGCTTCTGGCTCATCACGAGCTTGTCGGCCGAGAATCCATTGAGATCGGCCGTCAGGCTGTAGGTGGTGTTCTCCTTGGTCAGTTCGCCCTTGACCGGCATGCCCATGTTGATGACGGCGGAGAACGTACCCTTGCTGGTGTTGGGATCGACCGGCGTCGCCGAAACGTCGCTGAGACGATCCGAGGCCAGGATTTCGGCAGCCGCCGGTACCGGACCATCGATCTTCAACCTGACCCGCGACGGCGGCGGCTTCGGATGCATGTCCGGCACTTCGAAGAGGAAGTCGGAGATGTTGAGCTTGCGGCCCGACGGCGTGTCGGCCACGCCCTGACCGATGGTCACGGTCGCCGAGCGCCCGGTGACATGCGCCTTCAGATCGGCATCGTGCACCGACGGCAGACCGTCCACCGGATGCACCGCGACGCCGCTCGCCACGATGTTGACGGCAAGACCGTCGTCGGGGATCGGCGGCCCCTTGCGCGGCAGATTCTTCACCAGCGTGTTGACGCCGACCTCGATGCGCTGAACCGTGCCGCGCTCGATCCGCTCGATCACCCATTCGCGCACTTCCGGCACGATGATGGTCGGCCAGATCCGCTTCAGGTTGGACGCCGACATCGGTGTCCCGGCGAGCCCCAGCCGCAACAGCGGCTCCCCGGAATAGTCGATGCTGCCGGTGCCGGCGATGCCGACCTCGCCATTGCTGATATCCGCCTGGGTCAACAGCACCTGCTTGTGATCGGTGTCGAACCGGAAACCGATCGAGATGCGGTTGAAGATCAGCGGCGGCTCCTTGTCGATGCCGGCCAGCACGATGGTGCCGCCGGACAGCCCGAGTTGCCAGCTGTTGACGCTGCCGTTCGGCGGCTCGAGATGCGCCAGCAGCGTGAGCCGGTTGGCGCCGGAGATGATCTTGAAGGGCGCCACCAGCACGCGCCGTCCCGCATCCCATTCGACGCTCATTTCCGCCGAGTCGATCGCCATCGGATAGTCCGGCGTATCGGTGTCGATGATGTTGCCCGCGCCGACGTTGATCTTGCCGCGCAGATAGGTCGGCACGCCGTCGCGCCCGAGTTCGCCCTTCAACTCGCCGGTGAGCGGAACATCGGCGGTGTAGGTCACGTCCTTCAGACGCAGCGCCAGCAGGATATTGCTGGTCGGAACGTTGCTGGCACGGACGTCGACGCTGCGGACTCCGTTTTCGGGCGGGCCCACGATGACGCGCACCGACCAGGGGCGTGCGCCCTCCTCGCCGAGGCTGAGCGCCACGCCGCCACCGCTCGGCCGGCGCAGGCTCAAGTTGATGTTCTCGAAATTCCATTTGTTGCCGCGCTGCTGGTCGTCGACGACGAGCACGCCGTTCTTCAAGCCGATCTCATTGAGGTTCTGCCCATCGAGACCGGTGAGGCTGAGGCTGTCGAGCCAGTCCAGTCCGGCGAGCAGACCGCTCGGCGGCGAGGTCGAACCCGCGGTCGGTGGCGGATTGATGGGCAGCACCATCGAAGGCGCGGCTTGCGGCGCTTGCTGGCCCTGATTTGCGGCCAGGCCCGCCGCGCGCTTGGAAGTGACGCCGGTGGCGAGCGGCTTGGTGGTGTCGCCGGTCGACACCGTGACGTGGCCGTCGGGCGTGATGCGAACCGACAATTCGGCATCGACCAGATTGAGGCTTTCGGCGCGCAGCCGTCCCATCAACAGCGCTACGCCCGACAGCCTGACCTCGGCCTTGGGCGCGGTGGCCACCACGGCTCGATCGTGGTCGCGCACGATAATGTCGCGGATGCGGACGGCAATCCGGATGCGGCCCGCGCGCTCGATCTGGGTGCCACCGATCTCGACCGTGTTGCCGTGACCGATATTGTCCTCGATGGCGGCCGCAAGCCACGGCGTCACCATATCGAGATTGATCGGGCCGGCGCCAAGCCGCCACCACAGGCCGAAGAACGAGACCCCAAAAATCAACGCGAGGGCGGCGGCGACGATCGCCAGTCGGCGGACCCAACGCTCGCTCGCGAGCCAGCGCTGCAGGCCGGCCAGCCGATCGCCGATGCGATGAATCCCGGAGGACGATCGCGACAACAGCCGGCGCGCGCGATAGCCCGCCGCCTCGTCATGGTCGCCGTCCCACTCGGCTTCATCCCACTCGGCTTGCTCGTGCGGCTCGTAGGCTTGATATGACGCCTGTTGACGTGTCGCCTGGGCCTGCGATTGCCTCGCCACGGCGTCGCGGAGCCGGCGCTCGTCCTGGGCTGCATCGTCGGAGCGATCCCGCCCGTCCACGGACCGCGGGCGCCCCTGGGGCGGCATCGCTGCCAATCCTGGATTGGGCCTGTTGCTCGTCATGCGGCGCGACTGCTCATTCAACGAGGGCACAGGCGGGATATCGATTTCCTTGTAACCATAATCCGGCGCCGTCAGACTTGCCCAGCCACCGGACCGAATCCGGCCTGCCGGACGGGACCCGCAATAGCTCAATGATTGAGCCGCCGAAAGCGTCGAAAGGAAGGCGTATGTCCAAGAAATCGCGCAAGAAATCCCCCAAAACCGCGTCCAAGGCCAAATCCTCGGCAAAACCGGCGGCGGCCAAAACGAGGGCCCCAAAGACCCGCCGCGCAACGGGCAGCAAAACGCGCAAGTCGGCCGCTTCCGGACCTTCGCACAAGGCCGCATCGAAAATGTTAAAATCATCTGACCCCGCGCGGCCGAAAGCAGCTGCTGGCAAGGGCTCGGCTGTGGATAAATCTCCTGCGCTGGTCGAAGGTGCCAAGGCACCGGATTTCCGTCTGCCACGTGACGGCGGCGGTAGTGTCGCGCTTTCAGACTTTTCCGGCAAGAAGCTGGTGCTGTTCTTCTACCCGAAGGCCGATACGCCCGGTTGTACCCGGGAGGCCATCGACTTCACGCGATTGGCGAGCGATTTCGCCGCGAGCGGAACGGCGGTCCTCGGCATATCCGCGGATTCGCAGAAGGCGCAGGAATCGTTCCGCGACAAGCACAAGCTCTCGGTTCCTCTGATTTCTGATGAGAAACATCAGATGCTCGAGTCCTATGGCGCGTGGGGCGAAAAATCGATGTATGGCAGGACCTTCCTCGGAATTGTCCGGACCACGGTGCTGGTCGGCCAGGACGGCCGGGTCGCCAGGATTTGGCGTCATGTCCGGGTCGACGGCCATGCCGATCAAGTCCTTGAGGCCGCACGCGCGCTCTGATCCCACCGGTTCCGTTGGCGAAAAATTAACCATGACGGCCGCAGATTGCTCGCGCAATTTGGGCCGTACGGAGCCGTTGATCCGACCGGCGCGGGAGTGCCGATGTCGCATCGTTCGGGTCATTATTCCGAGTACCCCCAGCACCACTCCCATGACCACGGCCGTCTCCTGACGCGCCGTGTCGCGACACATCAGACGCCGGCCGCGGCAGTCGCAGCCTCGCAATCCGGCTACACCATCGTCCACGCCGGCAAGCAGGTTCGCTTCGGACCGGTCGCGTTCTGGATCGTGGTCGGCACGGTGACCCTGCTCGGCATGTGGTCGGCGGCGACCGCCACCTATTTCGCCTTCCGCGACGACGTGTTGACGCGGCTGATCGCGCGTCAGGCCGAGATGCAATACGCCTATGAAGATCGCATCTCGGAATTGCGCGCCAAGGTCGATCGCACCACGAGCCGCCAGTTGCTCGACCAGGAACAGTTCGACCAGAAGCTCGATCAAATCATGAAGCGGCAGACTGCGCTGGAATCGCGCGCCACCGCGCTGGGCAGCATGCCCGACGTTACCGGCTCGATCCGGCCCCCTGCCCGCGGCGCAGCCGCGAGCGAGCCTGCATCCAGCGTGCCGAAGCCGAACCCGATCAGCGATACCGTGATCTTCGTGGCGCCGCCGGATCGCGAGGCGCGGCTGGAATCGCGCGCACCGGTGGTGGCGAGCCGGCCGCAGAATCAATTCGCCAAGATCCAGGGCGTCGACAATGTCCTCGGACGGCTGCAGACGTCGCTGGATCAGGTCGAGGGCCGCCAGATGGCGGCTCTCAATGCATATGAGGACAGCATCGAGTCCCGCCTGCGCCGGATGCGTGGCGTGATCAACGATCTCGGCCTCGACATGGCGCAGCTTGAGGCCGCCACCCCGCGCGCGCCGATGGGCGGGCCGTTCGTTCCGGTGAGGCTGCCGGCCGATGCGAGCGCCTTCGATCGCGAGCTTTATCGCATCAACATCAACCGCGCCCAGATGGACCGGCTGAGCCGCACGCTGGCGCTGGTGCCCTATCGCAAGCCGGTCATCGGCGAGGTCGAATTCACGTCCGGCTTCGGCGTGCGCAGCGATCCCTTCCTCGGCCGTCCCGCCATGCATACCGGCCTCGATTTTCGCGCCCAGACGGGCGACCCCGTGCGCGCCACCGCCAACGGCAAGGTGGTATCTGCGGGATGGTCCGGCGGTTACGGGCGCATGGTCGAGATCGACCACGGCAACGGGCTGTCGACGCGCTACGGCCATCTCTCCGAGATCGACGTGAAGGTCGGCGAGTCCGTCAAGATCGGACAGGTGATCGGCGAGGTCGGCTCGACCGGCCGCTCCACCGGTCCGCACCTGCATTATGAGACGCGGATCGACGGCGAAGCCGTCGATCCGCAGAAGTTCTTGCGCGCCGGCGTGCGGCTGAGCGCGGGCTGATCGCAAACAAAGCTAATCCCTCATGGTGAGGGAGGCGCGCGCCAGAGCAGGTCGAGCGATAGCAAGACCGTCGCGAACAACGCCACAAGAGTGCCGTCTCGAAGGACGGCCGCGAGACGAGAGAGCATCCACACCTCCGCATTCCCGCGGCGCGATTCGTGTCCGGGTCTTGCAATTCGTTGTCCCTCTCCAACTGAGAGGGTGCAGGGAATGCCAGGCGCTGGCCGCACCCGCAGCCTCGTTTGCGAAAACAAAACAGGCAAACGAGCATAGTCACTACAGGTAAAGCCGAAATCACACGGCATTCCCTGCGCAATGGGTTTACGGCTTACTCCGCGCTCTCCCCGGGGTATCGGGCTTGTTAGCCCCCGTCGCTTGCGGATCGCCCGCAAACTTGACACCAGCATCGAGGTGACAGGACCACACGGCTTGGCCGTACGCGACCCTGCCGCACGTCTTGCGGCAGAAGCACGTCCATCGCATCCCGCCCCCGACGTTCGTGACGCGCCCTCAGTGAGCGCGGGACGGATTCGTTAAATCATAAGTTCTGTGTTTCGGAAAGATAAATATTTTTGCTGAACGCGCTTGACTCGTCGGGCAAAACAGGTGGCGAGTTTTCGTTTTGCCCGTCGGGCTGAAAAAATCACAGGCGAAACGAACTGAAAACCCGGCTTATGACGTTCCGCAAGCCTCTCTCAATAGATCGGCACGCGATGTGTTCTGCAGTCGAACGGGCTGCTCGAACCGTTGCCGTCAATCTTCTGACTGTAGAATCGCCCCATCGAAGGAGCGGTCACGAACTTGTTGAAAGTCATCAATGGCATCTCGCAATACTGATAATATGTTCCCCGCACGTTAATCACCAGGTAGCTTTGGGCCTCGTCATAGCAAACGCGCTGAACATGCGTGCTTCGAGGCGTATCCGTGCAAATGAACGGTCTCAGGTCGACAGTCCCGCGAAACTTCACGTCGACCATCTCGTCCGTGACGGGCATTGTGAACAAGGCGACCAGCACGCTTGCTATGGAGTGCACCATCTGTATCTCGCAAGTTAGTTCACCGCGACGAAATCCCACCGCGCTTGGCGACTCTACTGACCATCCAAACCCAATGTTCTCCCGGAAAAGCCTGCAACGTCGAAGTACCGTTGACCCCTCAAACGCTGGAACTTCAGGATAGTCCGCAGGCCGTTCGCAGCCGGCTCGGATGCGATGGTCTCGGAAAACCACTCGAGGATGGGTCCGTTCGGCATAGCTTCGGTCATCACCCGTCCGACCAAATAGCCTTTTGGCTTCCGCGTGAGTCCGAGGATTCGCGCCGCCGTGGCGCCGACATCGGCGTTGCTGACGGGCAGCGGATCGACATAGCCGGATTTGAAATCCGGCCCGATCGCTGCCATAAAATTCAGGGTGTCGCCGCGGCTGAAACTGCCATGCATGCCTTGGCCCTGCCTGAGCACGGTGTCAGCCACTTCAACGGAGCAATTCGTAGGTTGTTCGCAACCCGAGGACCACGACCGAAAGTTCACCACAATGTCGGGATGAGGCGTTACCGCCTTGCCTCTCAGGCTCAACAAGGAAAGGGGCAGTGTGCCCGGGAGCCGGCCGAGATCGTCCTCGACGAAAATTCCGCTGACATAGTCCTGTTCAAGCAGGGCGAGGACGGCGCGTGCCGCAAGGTTCTTATCCTTCTTAGGCAAATAGATGAGATCCGAGCCGCCATTGGTGGCAACGATCAGATCCGGATTCGCGGGATCCTGACCCAACAAGCCGTTGCCGGCCTTCGGATGCGCCCCTTGTGCAACGGCAGCCTTCTTGTCGTTTGGGTCGAAGAGCGGCAGATCAAGCGCCTTGGCGAGGTCAAGCGCGACGAAGCCCATCGGCAGAAAATCCTTGGGCGTGTCCTCGTAGGATCGCTGTGCCGCGGGACTAGTCTTGCTCTCCTTGGAGATGGTCGAGAAGCCGTGGTCCGAGGAAATGACGATGTTGGTGGTTGCAGATAGACCAAGCTCATCGAGCGCTGCCCGAAGCTGAGCAAGGTTGTTATCCGCATTCTTGATGCCGGCCATCGACGTCGGTCCGTTGATCCCGGGCGTCGTGGAATTGAGACTGTCGCCGTTGTTGTGCTGGCTGCCGTCCGGGTCGCGCGACCAGAACACAAGCACGAACGGTTTGTTTCGAGCCTTGAACATCGGCAATATGATCCTGGTGGCGACGTCGACCATGTACTTTTGTTGCTGACTGTTCGCCGTTGTGGTGCCCGGTGTTTTGGCATCGCCACTTTTGCCGTTTTCTCCCCGGGAAGGCGTTTCCAGCGGAAGATTCAGCCGGGCCAGCGCATCCTTCATTTCGTCGGACAGCGGCACTCCGTTTTTGCCGCCAGTGGCATCGTCAATGACGATCGAATGTATTCCCGACGCGCCGACGCTATCGGTGTGGTCGAAAATGAAGGTCGGACCGAGCTTGCCGATGGCAGCGGTGCTGTAACCTTGCTGGCGCGCCAATTTGAGCAGGGTATCTTCGTTGAGGTAGTCGCCACCAAAATGAGCATCCGCGTCGAGAATGACCGCATCGTTCTCCAGAAACGGCGTGCTGGTGCCGTTGGCCGGGCCGACTTCGTAGCCCGTGTAGATCGTGTTACTGAAGTCGCCGGTATCGCCGAGGTAGTGTCCCGTGGCCATGGCGGAGGCGTTGGCGGTCGTGAAAGTGGGAAACAGGGAATGGGAGTTCTCGAAATGAACCCCCTTGTCGCGGATGTCGGCCATGGTCGGCGCCGTCTGCGAGGTCACGATACGCCCTCGCAGGCCATCGGGCACGAACAGAATGAGATTATGCGGCGTGGCGTTTTGCGCGCAGCCCACGGCCGGAGCCAACGTCACCATGGCGGCCGATAGCAAAAAGCCGGCGTATCGCATCAAAGTCCTCCCGAAATACTCACTGCTGCATGCGGCTGCTCTGACGGCGCTGTCACGACAATCCAAGTCTCCGCATTTTTTCCCAGAGCGTCGTGCGTGAGACACCGAGCAGGGCTGCGGCCTTGCCGATTTCGCCGTTTGTCTGCCGCATGGCCTCTTCGATTTGAAGCCGCTCGGCTCGCTCCCGCGCTTCGGCGAGGCTTGCGATCCGGTTCTCCGAAGTCGCGAGCAGTGTCTTTTCGGGAAAAAGATCATGTGCCGACAAGTGCACTGCGCCGGCCGAGAGGCCGAGCGCCCGCTCCAGCCTGTTGCGCAATTCGCGGACGTTGCCTGGCCAACCGTGATCGTGAAGGGCGGCACGGGCCTGCGGCATCAACGATGGAACACGTTGGCCCGCACGTCGGGCGATCTCCACAATCACGTGCTCTGCGAGCGGAAGTACGTCTTCCGGACGGGCGCGCAGGGGCGGGATACGCAGTTCGATTGCGTTCAACCGGTAATACAGGTCGGCACGAAAGCGTCCCTCAGAGACGAGCGCTGCGAGGTCAGCGTTGCTCGATGAGATGATGCGAGCGCTCGAGGTAAGCGCCTTGGTACCCCCGACCCTACGATAGGTCCCATCCTCGAGTAGACGAAGAAACTTGCCTTGCAATTCCAGCGGGAGCGCCGACACCTCGTCAAGAAACAAAGTGCCGTCCCGGGCCTGCCCGACGAGTCCGGCATGCTCGTCCGGAGATCGGCCTTCTTCCGGCAACTCATGGCCGAACATGATGCCTTCGGAATTTTCGATCGGGACCGTTGCACAGCTGACAACGATGAAGGGTCTGTCCCTTCGAGCGGACGTCTTGTGAAGTTGCCGCGCCGCGACCTCTTTGCCGACACCCGTTTCACCCAAAAGGAGGACAGGTGTCGACGCATCCTTGACGCGCTGCAGTTCGGATTCGACGCCGCGCATCGCGGCCGAGCATCCAAGCGCTTCTCTCCCTTGAACATCGTTGCCGGACGCAACTTCCCGCAAGCAGAGAACTTCAATCTTTTTCAGCAGTGTTTCGACCTGAAAGGGCTTGGTCACATAGTCGTCCGCGCCGGCTCTGATGAGGCGCACCGCCTGCTCTATTTCGCCGAATGCCGTAATGAAGATGACCGGCGTCGCACCGAGGTCGGGCAAGATTCGACGGAATAACTGTTCGCCGTCGAGATCGGGTAGCCGAATGTCACAAATCAGAACCCGACAGGCGGTCTTCGGGAGCTGAACTATTGCCGCTTCTCCGGTCTGCCACCACTCGACGACGTAGCCCTCGAGTTCGAGGCGCTGCGCCAGCGACTCACCCATGATGGGATCATCTTCGATCAGGCCGATCAGAGGGCGCTGACTCAGCGGCGGACGGTTCATCCGGGTTTCGACCGAAGCATTCACCTCGTGCCTTGCTCCGTCCTGCCCTCTCCAAGAGGCAAGCTGACCAAAATTGTCGATCCGTGATCGCTGTCTTGCACCGTTCTCGCAATGACACGACCGCCGAGTCTCTCGACGACGTCGCGAATTACTCGGATACCGAGACCGCGCGGAAAATCGCTGCGTTCCCCGACATCGGCTTCAGTGAGGGCCGCCAAGACTCCCGCCGGGAGGCCTGGACCGTCGTCCGCGACCTGAAGCATCAGACGCCGGCTCGCCGAAACACCATCGCCAATTTCAACCCATGCCTGGAAACCGACCTTGGTTCCCGGCGGCGAGGCCTCGCATGCGTTGAGGAGGAGGTTGAGCGCGATTTGCCGTGTCTCGGTGGCTGCGATGTCTGCCGTCCCATCGATTTGGCATTGCCACAATAACGTCAATTGCCGGCGCGCCAGTTCTGGCTCGATCAGGGTCCGCAAATCATCCAGATCAGCTGCAGTCAGCCGCCGGCTATCGGACGGCATACGGTGAAAGGCCAGAACGGAGTTGACGACGTCGCCTATGCTCCAAAGGCCGCGTTCGATAAGGTCGAGACTCTTGACCCGGATATTCGGGTCGTCGCCGAATTTGCGCACCGTATTGAGCGCCGTCGACATGCCTCCGAGCGGATTCCGGACCTCGTGAGCCACGGTTGCAGCGAGGCGGCCCAGGCCGCTTTCGCGCTCGCGCTGCGCCAACCGGGCCGCGAGGGTCTCCCGTTCGCCGATGGCTTCGACAAGACCGTTATAGCCTCGTAGCAGTTGGCCATACTCTGTCGTCCCGTGCGGCAAGCGCTCAGGTGAAACGGGCCTAAGGTCTCCGTCCTGCGCGCGCCGTAACTGCTCGGTCAGCAAGCGGACCGGTGAAATCATGCGGCGAACGATCAGAAAACCGATAGCCGCCGCTGCCAGTCCGGCAAACACTGTTGCCAGGAGAAGATTGCGACGTATTGACTGCCGCTCCGCGAGCAAGGCCTTGAGTTCGACTGCAACATAGAGGTCGGCGACATGGTTACCGTCGCGGATGATTGCACGAGACGCCCAGCCCGTGCCGCTCGAAGCTTCGAAGACAAAGCCGCCTTGGGCTTCAAGCCGGCGGCGCAGATCGGAGTCATGGAGCGGGTCGGCGGTGGTCCCATCGCCGTTCGGTCCGGAGACGTCGGCAAACAGCGTTCCGTCCGGCAATCTTACGATCGCTCGCTGCTCCCGCATGCCCTGATGAAACCACATCGTGCGACGCAATGCTTCGGTCGTGTTAGTCAGATTGCGCGCGACGACATGCGGATAGACCGTCGTCGCGATGCCATCGAGATAAACAGCTGCAATCTGCCGTACACCGAGTTCTCTCATGTGCGACCGACGACATCATCACGCGGGAAAGAAGGAGCGCAACAACCAGAATCAACGTGCCGGACACGATCGGAACCCGCGCAGCCAGCGGCCATGGGCGCCACCATCCACGCGGCAGGCGGCCGAGATGAATACGCCGAAACCACGCCTCCGACTGCCGGTCAATCCGCGTAGATCCGGCGGGCGTGCGAATGGTTCTTGCGAGGTGCGACAAGTCAGACATTGTTCTTGCGGTCGACGCGTAGCTCACCCATGTGACGCTTCCCGGATCAATCGAAACCAGAGCCGTCGAATTGCAGTCATCGACGTTAACCCCGCCGATCCTTCATTTGAAGTCTCAATGATGCGCGGGAGCCCGCATCACGCCGAGGAGGAACATCACTCGATACAGTGCGGGAATGATTGTGCGCGCGTAACCGCGGCGGTTCGCTGACCTGGTGCCGCCGACCGCCGGATCGGCCGCCTGCGAGACGCCGTCTGCTGACTGCCCGCGCATGGGCCGATTTGCTCCGGACTTCGCCAACGTGGCGCAGCGCTGCCGTCCTGCGCGCAGCAGGCTTCGGCGCGGTATCGATCGCCGCCTCAGCCTGCATGGAAGCTGGATGCCACTGCTCCGGCGTCGTCACGGTCTTCGCGACCGTCGAACTCGCGGCAACGACCTGTACAACCCGATAGTGCTTATCCTTGAGTTCTCTCAGGATGTCCGGGAGTGCTGCGACCGTGTTCTCGTGAATATCGTGCAGAAGCAGGATGCCCCTGCCCTTGGCGTCGAGCCGGGCCATCGCGCGCTTCACGATCTCGGTGCTGCTGATCCCTTTCCAATCGTCGGCCGGGATGTCCGCGCTCCAGGTCATGAGCTTGCGGGAGGCAAGGGCGGCTTCGGTCGATTTCGAGGTCAGAAATCCGGGTACCCGGAAAAACGGTGCCAGCGCTCCCGGATCCTGGAGCGCGGTGCCGACTGCGGCGATCCCCTCGTCGATTTCGGCGCCGGCTTGCTTCTCGGTCATACGCCCGAAAGTAAAGGGGTGGCGGAAGCTGTGTGTTCCGATCGTATGACCTTGCGCCTCGACCTTCCTTGCCTCGTCCGGAAAGGTTTGCGCCATTTCGCCCACCATGAAAAATGTCGCCTTGAGGCAGTCGTCGGCGAGTATCTGAAGGACACGGTCGGTGTAGCGCGGCGATGGACCGTCATCAAAGGTGATGACCACTTCATGATCAGCGAGAGGTAGCGTCTCGGGATATTGCATCGAGCCGATCAGCGGATGTTCAACCGGATCGACCGCGATGATCCTGCTGATGCCGAGCGCGTCGGCCTTGCAGTCGCCATCGGCTGCGAGAACCGGTCTTGCCATCGAGGCACCTGCCAGAATTGCCGAGACAAGAAGGCGGAACGCGATGCGCCGGCGTCGTCCTCCCGAGGCAGCCGCCAGACTCGATGTGAGCAAATTCAGGAATTCTGCGCCGGTCATTTTCACTCTTGGCTGCGGATTGGTGATTCCGGAAGGCTGCAAGTTGCTTCTACGATCAATCGGACGACTTGGATTTCCGATTCTTTTGTTTCTTCAATTCGAGAATGTCCGCCTGGCTGCGATAAGCGCGTGCCATCGCTAGCAGGTTTTCCGACGTCTCTTCGTCGAATGCCCGCCGGGCGGCTGCTTCCGCTTGCTCTGCCTGCTTTCGGAATTGTTTTTCCGGTTTCATTGCGTGACGATTTCTGCGCTTGTCATACGTGTGTCGACGGCGCAGAGGAAATGAAGAGCATCGCGGGATGTTTGCAAGCAAATTGTTTGAAGACGGCACTCGTCAGTCGGAACACGGAAGACGATGTTCAACATTTCGGACATCATCGGCGATGGTTGTTCGGATTTCCGAACATGATGCGATACGAAGGAATCGTTGCTGCGTCGAAGAGCTGTGATAGCCTTCTCGTTGCGTACCGAACGGTCAGTGGAGGTACGCAGTGCAAGTAACTCTCCCCCGCCCAAGGTTTGATCGCCTCGGGCGGATTTTTTTGGTGTGGCAACGCTTTGGTGCTAAAGTAATGAAGGCCGTGATGCGATTTCACACCCCTGTGCAATAGCATACGCGCCTTCCAGAAGGAGACTTGCCCCGTCCTTGAATCTCAAGGACGGGGTTTTTCGTTGAGACGACTCCTTGTCGTCGAAAGAACGTAAGCTGCAAGTTGCTTGCAAAACTAATTGTGAGGCCTAGTCTACATGCGCTCACTACGCCGCCTCCAAAGTGAACGTGAGCACTACGGACCCGCTCCGCCAGCCAGCCCCTCGGAGCGGGTTTCTCAATCCTCGGGATACGAGAGCCGCCTGCTCTCGCGTAGATCAAGGATGCGGACAGATGATGCGCTTGCAATTCCTTGTCGGCGTATTGATTCTTGCATTGTTGGCAGCGGCGGCTGTTTGGGTCGCCCTTGAGTATATTCCGCGCTGAGTGTGGCTACGCGACAGAACAACACGAGGGGTTACATACGCATGAAACGCATGCGACCGCGCGGCCATCTAAGGATGGGTCGAACCCTAATGCGTCGTCTCGTGGCCCACCTCGCCGGTGATGACGTCGCCGAACAGGTGCCACGCCTCGCCGTCGAATTTCATCAACTGCATCTGCTCGATCGGAAAGAAGTCGTCCGGACTTGTGTTGATCTTGATGCCGGGCAGCATCACCTCGGATGAGAAGTCCTTGAGGTTCGCGGCCTGCTTCATGATGTTCTCGCGGGTCAGATCGTCTCCGCACTGCTTCAGCACCTGCACCATGGTCTGCGCCACCGCATAACCATAGACGTTGTTGGAGTTCACCTTGTCGCCTTCCGGATAATACTTGTCCATGAAAGCGCGCCACGCCTTGATGCCCGGATCGTCCTTCCAGGCCGGATCGGTCGGGTCCTTCAGATAGGCGGACGAAATGATGCCCTTTGCGTTTTCAAAACCGGCCGGCCTCAAGACGCCGGCGACCGATGTCGAAACGTTGGCGAGGAAGAACCGTGGCTTCCAGCCGATCTCGCCGACCTTCCTGATCGCCTGTGCCGATCCTTTGGGCGCCGCCCATGAGAAGAACGTATCGGCGCCGGAATCGCGCAGCGCGACGATCTGGGAGTCGATACTGGGATCGCTGACCTCGTAGGACTTGTCGGCGATGATCATCTTGTCGGCCTTGTCGCCGAGGCCATCGCGCAATCCCTTGACCTGATCCTTGCCGGCGTCGTCGTTCTGCCAGAACACGGCGATCCTGGCGTCGGGGTAGTGCTCGAGAATGTATTTGCCGTAGATGCGCCCCTCGCTCTGGTAGTTGGGCTGCCACCCCATGGTCCACGGGAAGTTCTTCGGATCGCCCCATTTGGTGGCACCGGTCGCCACGAACAGCTGCGGCACCTTCTTGGCGTTCATGTATTTCTGGATCGCCGTGTTGGACGGCGTGCCGAGCGACTGGAAGATCAACAAGACTTCGTCGCTCTCGACCAGCTTGCGCGCCTGCTCGATCGCCTTCGGCGGACTGTAACCGTCGTCATAGGTGATGAACTTGATCTTGCGGCCGTTGATGCCGCCCTGATCGTTGATCATGTCGAAATAGGCTTTTTCGGTGAGGCCGATCACGCCGTAGGACGACGCCGGACCGCTATAGGGCATGATGTTGCCGATCTTGATCTCGGTATCGGTCGCGCCGGTGTCGTATTTCTTTTCGGCCTGGGCTGAGGTAGCTAGCGCGGCGGCGGTGGCGAAAGCCGCTGATACAACAAGGCGTCTCGTAAGAGCCAACATCGTTCTCTCCCGCTGATGATTATTTGTCTTTGAGAGGCAGTCTCGCAAGCTTGTCCTTTGCTGGCAAGCATCCCGGCGATTGCACTTAAGTTCGCATTTTCCGCGCCGCGAAACGGCATTGTTGCGGCCGGTCATTTGTGATTGATGCTCGCAAGGGGAATTTGCCTTGGAACAGAAACGGATTGACCCGCGACATCCGGGACTTGGCGCTGCCGGCTTTCGGCTGGCACGCTGGCTCGCCGCGCGGACCATGGCGCGCGCGGGGTTTTACCAGCTCGGGTCCGACTACGCCAATGCGCAGCTAACGCTGGCGCGCGAGAGACTCGCACGCGGCGAGACGCTGTACCTTGCAGGCCTCGGCCCGCCCGGCACGCATAATTCCGGCGTGGCGCTGGTGGAGGTTACGCAGGCCGCGGGCCCACGCCTGATCCTCAACAATGAGGAAGAGCGC
>Ga0070741_10012227_pt1 | contig 15582 bp, 11 predicted proteins | sample Coa_R1_4_FD_66440 | JGI IMG/M metagenome (GOLD analysis project Ga0070741, IMG submission 66440) | Surface soil microbial communities from Centralia Pennsylvania, which are recovering from an underground coalmine fire - Coalmine... | ecosystem: Environmental > Terrestrial > Soil > Unclassified ... | reverse complement strand
TCGGCTGGAAGGTCCTGCCCGAGAGCCCCACGACCGGCGACATCGTGCGAACGACGATTCACAAGCGGCTCATTCGCAGCGTCTTCGGCGCGCCGATCACGCTCAGGACCTATATCGACGATGTCCTGGTAGCGGAGAGCGCGGTCGGTTGGGATCCGCGCTACCAGGCGCCGTCCACCGCGACCTCGAAGCTGACGGCGGGTACGCAGCTCGGCAACGTCAAGCCGAACGGCGGGAAGATCGACGGGCTCGGCACGCCGACCGGCGACTGGCAGTCGAACGGGCTCGCACAGCAGCGCGCGACCTCGGTCGATCTCGATCCCACCGGCGGCACCAAGAAGGTGACGGTGAACGGCACCGGCGACAAGACGACCTACGGCCAGGGAGGCGACGCGCGCACGCTCAAGATCTCGAACTCCGCCGTCTCGAAGAACATCGGCGAGACGCCGGAGGCCGACATCTTCGAGACCGCGGGCACGACCAAGGCGCTGTGCCCGTGAGGCGGCGGTTTCAGACCGCGCTCATCTCGGATTGACGGGAAAGTTGCCGAGCGAAGTGGAGGGGGCCGGGTGAGGCACGGCGAGCGCGATGGCGGTCGCCAGGCCGGCGACCACCACGGTGCCGGCGGCGCTGCCGATGGCGATCCAGAACGCGCGGCCGCGCTTGCGCCGGATCGGCGGCGCAGCGCGCGCGATCGGCGCAGGAAGCGGCGCGGCGATCAGCGCGGGCGACGGCGGTGAAGCGCGCGGCGTGAGCTCCTCGGGGAGCGCGTCGATCACCACCGGCTCCGTCGCGGCGGGCGCTGCCTCGGGCGGTGGCGGTGCCGGCTTGGGCGTAATCGCCGCGACGACCGGCGCCGGCTTCGCGATCGGCGGAGGCGGCGGCGCGGGCTTCGGTGGCGGCGCCGCTGCGACGATCACCGGAGGAGGCGTTGGCTTCGCGATCGGCGGAGGTGGCGGCGCGGGCTTCGGCGGCGGCGGCGGCGCGGCGGCCATCACGGGCGGAGGAGTTGGCTTCGCGCTCGGCGGAGGCGGCGGCGCGGGCTTCGGCGGCGGCGCGGCGGCCATCACGGGAGGAGGCGTTGGTTTCGCGATCGGCGGCGGAGGCACCGTCGCGCGCGCTGGAGCCGGCGCCGGCGCGGGTGGCGCCGCGGCCACCTCCCACTCGGGCGCGTGCAGATCGTCGCCCGCCCGGCGCGGCGCGCGTTCCAGCTCGGCGATGTAGCGCTCCGCGTCCGCTCGCTTGGGCGTCGCCGGCTCGGCGGCGAGGTAGCGGCGATACAAGTCGATCGCGCGCCGCGCCTGCCCCGCGTGCCGCTGCGCCTGCGCCGCGTTCCAGAGGAGAATCGAGAGCGGCCGATAGCGATAGCCCTCTTCGAACTCGGCCGCGGCCTTGCTCCAGTTCTTCAGCTCGTAGTGGGTCTGTCCGAGATCGAAGTGCGCCTTGGCGCGCCGCGTCCGCTCTTCATCGGACAGGCCCTCCCCCCATGCGCTCGCCGAAGCCAGGACCAGCAGGGCCATCGCCGCGCAGGTACGCATCGAGATCATCATACCAGGGGTCGCGCCCGGCGGGTGAGCGGCGCGCGCCGGGACAAGCCGCGGCCGACGTGATAGTGCTGCGTCGATGACGCGCAATCCGTGGAAGCAGCTCGCCGCAGCCGCTCGCCCGCGCGACGACGGGCGCCGCGATCTCGTCCCGATGATCGGCACCGGCTTCAACGCCCGCGCCGGCGAGACGGTGAGCTGGCACGGGCTGCTGGCGCGCATCGCCGGCCGGCGCGCGCTGCCCGATCCGCGCGCGCTCGTCGGCAACGCGACCTTCGTGTGGGAGTCGCTCTTGTGCGGCTTCGCGGCGCGCGAGAACTGCAATCCCTCGATCGCCGAGGGGCGGCTGCAATCGCGCGTGGCCGAGGTGCTGCTCGAGACCTATTCGGTAGGCGGCATCACGCGCGGGTTCGCCGATCAGTTCCTGGCCAATCGATTTCGCGACGTGGTGTCGTTCAACTTCGACTACGGCGCGCTGAGCGACGAGCCGCGCTGGAGCCACCGCGAGCCGGAGCGCTTCAACTCCGTGCACACGCACGCGCGCACCGCCGCCGGCACGCGCATCTGGTATCCGCACGGCAGCGTGCGGCGGCCGGAGAGCATCCTCCTCGGCGTGCGGCTCTACGGAATGCAGATCCAGCACCTCGAGGACGCGCGCGAGCAGTTCAAGCTCACCGAGAAGCAGCTCAAGGTCGAGCTGGGCCATCCGGGCGGGCATGGGGGCGAGCGCGACTCCACCGACGAGGAGCGCCGGACGCTGTGGCACGCGCACCGGGAGCAGGGCGAGAGCTGGGTGGCGGTGACGATGAACGCGCCGCTCCTTTGCCTCGGGCTCGGCATGGGACGCGAAGAGTGGCCGCTGTGGTGGCTGTTCAATCAGCGCGCGCGCAACCACGCGCGGCGGCGCATCCGGATCCCCGCGTTCGTGATGCTGCCGGCGTGGGAGGCCGAGCCGCTGCGCGTGGTCGCGGAGCTGGCGGGGCTCACGCTGCTCACGTTCGACAGCTATGACGAAGGCTGGCGGCGGCTCGAGGACGCGCTCGCGCTTTGACCTGCTGATCGCGTGCACCGGGTCGTCGCTTTGCCTTAAAATGGTGCGATGCGATTTCCATGGTGGGCGTTCCTGCTGCTCGCGGGCGGTTGCTCGAGCGACGTCACCGCAGAGCAGAAGTGCGGCCAATTCGTCTCGACCCTTTGCAAGAAGCTCTTTCAGTGCGGAGCCGGCGCGGCCGCTTATGCGAGCGAGCCCGATTGCGAGATGAGCTGGAGCTCGCGCGTCGGCTGCAATCAATGGGTGGTGCCGCCGAGCTGCAGCTACGATTGGGGCCCGTTCGACCAGTGCCTCTCCGACGTCGCGGCCGAGTCGTGCAGCGACGCGCAGCACGGACCGCCCGGCACGTGCAGCGCCGCCGCTGCGCCGCCGATGTGCGCCGGCGGGCCGGTCTTCTGCACCGATCACGGCGAATCCTCGTCGGGGGCGGGCTGCACGTTCACGATCGCCGGCTGCGGCGATCAGAAGACGTATGGCATCAACTGCGCGAGCGGCGCGTGTAGCTGTCAGGTGAACGGCGCGACGACGCAGCCCGCGGCCGGGCTCACCGACTGCTCGCGCGACGAGGCGATCCTGAACACCGCGTGCGGCTGGAACCTGTTTCGCACGTATCGGCCGGAGCCGCCGGATCTCGCGCCGCCGCCGGATCTGACTCCGGGTTGCATCATCAATGGAGTCTATTATCCGATTGACGCCGCGAATCCGCAGAACCCGTGTCAATCGTGTCAATCGAGCCGGAGCGACGCGTGGAGCGATCTCGATAACGTCCCGTGTGGAGCGAACGGCTGCGGACAGTGCAGTCAAGGCATGTGCGGCGTCGGCTTCGTCGCCTATCAGCAGAGCAGCCCCACCGCCATCGCCGTCGACGCGGCCAACATCTATTGGATCAACTCGTACGGCGCGGGCGACGTCTCGAAGATCGCGCTGAGCGGCGGCAATCCGAGCAGCCCGACGGTGCTCGCCACCAATCAGGCCAATCCCACCGGGCTGGCGATCGACGCCACGTACGCGTACTGGACCAATCAAAACTTCAGCGCCTCGACGGGATTTCTGCAACGGGCCACGCTCGGCAGCAGCGGCGTGCCCGGCTCCGCGCTCGCGGGAAGTCTCACCACGCCCGGCGCGATCGTCGTCGACGCCGCCAACGCGTATTGGGTCAGTCAGGGAACCACGGGCAACAAAGACGGCGCCATCCTGAAGCTCGCGCTCGGCGGAGGAACGGGGACGCCGACGCCGCTCGCCTCGTCGCTGGCGAGCCCGCTCGGGATCGCGGTCAACGGCGGCAACGTCTACTGGACCAACAGCGGCGACGGTACGGTCATGAAGATCGCGGCCGGCGGGAGCGGCACGGCGGCGACGATCGCGACGGGACAGATCGTGCCGTCCGGCATCGCGGTCGACGCGAGCGCGGTCTATTGGGTCAATCAGGGAACGGCTTCGATCAACTACACAGATGGAACGGTGATGAAGTTGCCGTTCGGCTCCGTCAATCCCGTCCCGCTCGCGTCGGCGCAGCGGCAGCCGCTCGGGCTCGCGATCGACGCGGTCGACGCGTACTGGACCAACAGCCGCGACGGCACGCTCTGGAAGGTGGCGCTCGCGGGAGGCACGCCGGCGCAGGTCGCCTCGTTCCAGCAGTCGAGCTCGGTGCAGGGCATCGCCGTCGACAGCCACTGCGTGTACTGGACCGGCTCGACCGCGGTGCTGAAAGCGCCGAAGTAGCGCGTGGCGAAGATGGGGAAGGCGCTCCTCGACTTCGCGCGGGGCGGCGGGTTGGCGGCGGGGAGCGCGATGCTGCTCGGCCTGTGGTTTCAGGGGATGCACCGGCTCGGGTTTCGCGAGGCCTATCCCGATGGGTTCGTCGACGTCCTCATCCCGGGCGTCGTCGGCGTCGGGCTCGGCGCGACGCTCGGCTTGCCGGCGAGCGCGCGCGGGCCGCTGTGGTTCCTGTTGCGCGTAGTCGGCGTCGCGATCGCCGGAATCGCCGCCGCGGCGCTCTTCGCCATCGGTGGGACCCTGTTGCTGGTGAGCGTGTTCGGCATCGCCGAGCGAAACCTTCCGCCGTACTTCGCCGTCGCCGGCGTCGCGCTCGTGGCGGTCGGGCTGCGCCGCCTGCCGCGCCGGCGCGCCGCGCGCGCGGTGCTCGGCGTCGTGGTCGGGATCTTCGTCGTGATGCGGCTCCTGGTCGTCTGGCCGAGCGCCGCGCACACCGTCATGTGCCGGCTCTTTCCCTTCCCGAGCGAGAAGCTGCGCACCATCTTCGATCACCACTGCGGCGCCGTGTGCGGCGGCGAGCGGAGCAGGGTGGTCAGCCTCGACACCAAGCTCGTCTACGGCTCCATCGACGCCAACCTCGCGTGCAGCGTGAAAGCGGACGCGGTCCTCGAAGTGACGCGGCCGTTTTTCGAGGACGCGTGCGGCGACGTCCACGACGCCGCGCCGGCGGTGCCCGCGTTCGTGCGCGCCTACCCGACGATGGACGCGTGCGTGAAGGAGCATCCGGCGGCGGTGTGGCGCGAATGGTACGCGCCGCTGCCGTCGCCCTGCTGCTTGCGTCAGCTCACCGAGCGTCACGTCGGCGAGCGCATCCACGTCTCGCGCGCGTGGGAGTTCCTCTTCAACCGGTGGAAGTGGAGCGGGTGGAGCGAGCGGTTCGAGGAGCTGTGATCGCCGCTGCGATCGACATGTTGGGGACACGGTTGACGCGCCCCGCGCGCGCGTGGCTCACTCGGGCGTGCCCTCGACTCGGACCTGGTTGCGCTCGCCGCGCTTCGACGCCTGGCTGCAGCTCGGCGCGCTGGCCGGCGTCGCGCCCGCGCTGGTGCTGTACGCGGCGTGGGGCGCGCGCGCCTCGTCGCTGGTGCCGCTGGCGTCGCTGATCGCGATCCCGTTCTTGCACGTGTTCGGCTCGTTCTTCTTCGCGTTCTCGACGGAGCGGAACGCCAGCGCGTCGACGCCGCGCGCGCTGGCGATGACCTGGGCGCTGTGGGGCGCGGCGGTGCTGGCGCTGTCGGCGTGGGCGCCGCGCGCGCTGGCGACGTTCGCGCTGGTGTACGGCGGCTGGCACATCGCGCGGCAGAACTTCGGGTTCCTGCGCGAGCTGGCGCAGCGCGACGGCCTCGCCGGCGATCGCGTGCTCCGGCGGCTCGATCTCGCGGTGTGCCTTCAGCCGGCGATCGCGCTGTGGCTGCTGATCGCGTGGCGCGGGCCGTGGCGCTTCTGGACCGCCGACGTCTATCACCCGTCGGTGCCGGCGTGGCTGGTGGCGCTGGCGTTCGCGGCCGTGCCGGCGACGGTGATCGCGCGCGAGCGGCGGCTCGGCGCGCGGCGCGGCTCGTCGGCGGCGGGGCTCCTGCTGGTGGCGGGAAATTTCGCGGCGCTGCTCGGGCCGGCGCTGGTGCTCGACGAGCTGACGATCATCTACACGCTGTCGGCGTCGTTTCACGGCGTGCAGTACCTGGCGTATCTCGCCGAGCGCGAGCGCGAGCGGCGGCCGTTCGAGCAACCGACCGCGGTGCTGGTGCCGCTGGCGTCGGCGATCGCGCTCTCGATGGCCGCGTGGGCGACGGCGCTGGCGCTGGCGGGCTGGCTGTTCTCGCCGGCGCGCGCCGGGCAGCTGCTCTTGGCGGCGTGGTACGCGATCGTGCCGTTCCACTATTTCGTCGACGGGCGCATCTGGCGGGCGCGGCGAAGATGAGCGCGCGCGGCTGGCTGACCGGCGCGGCGGCGGCGATCGTGGCGGCGCTCGGGATCTTTTTGCTGCGCGAGACGCGGCGCGCGCCGGGCGCGAGCGACTCCGCTCAAACGCCGGCCGCCGCGTCGCTGCCCGCCGCGGCTTCGTCGCCCGTCGCTGCGCCGCCGCCGTCCGTCGTCGCGCCGCCTCCGTCGCGCGTCGCTGCGCCGCCCGTCGCTGCGCCGCCGCCCGTTGCTGCACCTGCGGCTGCGCCCGCGACCGCCGCGTCGCCGGACCCGTTCGTCGAGCCGCCGCCGCAGCTTCCGCAAGTCGAGCACCAGATCAAGGCGCGGACGCACCTCATGGTGTCGATGGAGATCAGCGCGCTCGAGTCGGAGCTGCGGCGCGCCGAGCAGACCGGCGACGCCGAGCGCGCGCGCGATCTCGAGCAGCGCCTCGGCGAGCTGCGCCACCGCAAGCGCCTCCTCGACGAGGAATTGGGCGAGTCGTCGCGATGACGAAGAAGCCGCGCGCGCGCACCGAGAGGCGTGAGCGCGAGCGCGCGGCGGGAAAGTTGGTGCGCGACCTCGCGCGGCTGGCGGAGCTCGAGCCGGGCGGCGCGCCTGATCGGCCGATCGAGGTGCCGTCGTCGTCGGTGATCGCCGTCCGCGCGCGCGCAAAACCGTGCCCGCTGTGCGGCGGCGCGCTGCGGCTCGACGAGGAGACCGCCGAGCGCGTGGACGGCCGCAGCCTGCGTGCGGCCCACGTGACGTGCATGCGCTGCGGTGTCGCGCGGCGCCTCTGGTTCCGCCTCGGCTCGCCGCTCGCCAGCTGATATGAACGGTGTTTACTTGAGGTACGTCCCGCTGTACAGCGGGATGACTTTGCCGCGCGTGAGGCTGGCCTCGCCGCCGCCCGAGGTCTCGCCGTCGCCGACCGAGCCCTTCACGTTCAGCACGTTCTCGGTGAGCGTGAGGGTGACGGTGAGCGTCACGTTGACGTTCTGCGGGTTGGCGAAGTAGGCCTTGACCGCTTCCCACACCTCCGCCGCGGTCGCGCCGTCGCCCTTCGACAGCACCGCGTCGAGGCGCGAGGCGAGATCGGCCAGGTGATCCATCTTGCTGGTGAGCGCGACCGCGACCGAGCCGTCGGTGGCGTCGGGCACGCCGGCCATCTTCGACTTGATCGCGCCCTGCACGCCCGCGGGCAGGAGGTTGAGCATGCCGGGGAACGCGCCGAGCGAGACCGTGCCGGTGATCGACTGCGACAGGCCGGCGTCGAGCTTGTCCTTGGTGACGTCGTAGCTGATCTGGCACTGCGCCTGGCCGGCGAGGCCGACCGAGCCCTTGAACAGCTTGACGCCTTCGGGCGCGAACTCGCCGCTGGCCTCGCCGCTGACTTTTTCGTAGAGCGTCGCCGACAGCACCTGGTCCATCTTCGGCTTGCCGTCGGGGCCGTTCTCGGCGTTGCCTTTGGCGTCGGTGGCGGCGACCTGGTTGCTGGCGACGGTGACGCCCATTTCGCCGCTCGCGCCGAGCTTGCCCTTGGCGCCGCCGCCCTTGAACTCGAGCGCGATCTCGCCGGTGTCGGCCATGGTGACCGACGCGGAGGTGAGCTTGTCGGCGAACGCGGCCTGTCCGGCGCCGGCCGCGAGGTTGCTGAACGGCGACGGCAGGAGCGCGGCGCCGCCTTGCGACGCGACGAACGCCGAGAGCCCGCCGAGCCCGTCGCAGGTGGTCTTGTCGGCGGTGGCGTCGAACGTGTACGTGAGCGACGCGCTCAGCTTCTTGCCGACGCTGATCTTGGCCTTGCCGCCGGCGTCCTTGGCGTTGGGGTCCTTGGCGTTGGGATCCTTGCCGGCGTCCTTGGCGTCGGTGGGAGCGGCCTTGGGGTTGGGTCCGTTCCCCGCCTGCGAGCCGTCGGCGCCAGGCGGTGCAGCGCCGCCCGCAGGTGCGCCGCCCGCCGGCGCTGGCTTCGCGCCGCCGAATGGAATCGGAACCGCCGGCGCCGCGCCGCCGTTGAGGTGCATGATCGCCGCGGCCTTGGCCGGCAGCGTCCCCGAGACGGAGACGTCGCCCGAGGTCTCTTTCTTGTCGCCGGACTTCTCCATCCCGACGGCCGCCGAAGCGTCGCCGGTGATGGTCGCGGTATACGTCTTCGCCGTGCGCGTGATCTTGATGCTCGCGCCCGCCGCGACGGTGACCGGCACGCCGTCGATCGGCACCGTCAGGTTGCCCTTGAGCGAGAAGGTGGCGAATCCGGATGCGCCGTTTCCGCCGGCCGGATCGGGGACGAACTGCTCGATGCACGGGCCGACCGCCTTGCCCGCGATCGCGCACGCCTCGCCCTTGAGCTCGGCGACCTTCGCCGCCGCCGCCGCGCGCCACTTGCTGAGGCGCCCGCCGGTGAGCTTGTCGATCGCGTCGTAGGCCTGCTGCCACTTTTGCTGTGCGGCCTTCTTGAGCTCGTTCCACGCCTTCGACGCCGCGTCGGCGACCTTGGTGATCGTGTCCTTGACCGACTTGTACTTTTCGGCGATCCACTTGACCGCGTCGTCGGCCGCTTTCTGCAGTTTGGCTTTGTACTCGGCGGCTTTTTTCTGCGCGTACTCGACGGCAGCCTGGCCGGCTTTGTACGCCAGCGCGATCGGCGCGACGATCGCTTCGCCCGCGGCCTCGAGCGGACCGGTGATCCAGTTGGGCAGCTTGCTCCACCACGAGCCGGCGACGCCCTTGGCTTTCGCCAGCAGCGACATCGCGCCGTTCTTCGCCCAGTCGACGGCGCCCGACACCGCGCTCGAGATCGCCTTCTTGGCGCTCTCCCACGTATCCGACGCCCACTTGAGCACCGCCTTCGCCTTTTCGCTGATGGCGGTCTTGGCGGCTTCCCACTTGTCCGAGATCCATTTCTCGGCTTTGGCGATCGCGTCCTTGATCGGCTTGAGCTTGCCCTCGAGCCATTTGTCGACGGCGTCGCGGACCTCGGTGAGCGTCTTCTGGATGCGCTGCGCGGTGGCCTTGGCGCTCTGGATCTTGCCGTCGGCCCACGCCAGCACTTCGGCGCCGCCGGGGACTTTCTTGATCGCCTTGGTCATGCCGTCGACGACGTTCTTGCCGAGGGAGGTGACCTGCGCGACGATCTGCGACTCGGAGCAATCCCAATCGGCCGCGGCGTCGGGCGGCTTGGCGTTGGCGGTGAGCTGCTGCGCGACCGGCGGCGCGCCCGCGGCGGCCGGCGCGGCGACTTGCGGCGGGCCCTGCACGAGCGGCTTGACCGGGTCGGTGGCGTAATCGGCGATCGGCGCGGCGACGGAGAAGCCCTGCGCGGCGGTGCCGCCGGCGGCCGCGGCCTGCGTGGTGTCCTGCTGCGCCTGCTGCGCCTGCTTCTGGCCGCTCGTCGCGTCGGCGTTGGTGGCCGTCTGCTGCGCGCTCACGCCCGAGGTCATCTGCGAGTCGGCCTGCGTCGCCGCCGCGTCCGCCTGGCCCTGGCCCGTCGCGGCCGCGCCTTGCGCCTTCGACTGCACGCCCGACCCGAAGCCGCCGACCTGGCCGGACAGCGACTTGATCGGGTTCATGATGAAGTCGGGGATCAGATCCGACGCCGACAGTCGCTGCACCGGCGCCGCGCCGCCGCCCTTGGCCTGCTGCGCGACGTGCGTCGACTCGTGGGCCATCAGCTTGGTGTCGTTGGCCGACTCGCCCTTGCCGAGCCAGATGTGGCTGCCGTGGGTGAACGCGCGGGCGCCGAAACCTTCGGCTTGCGATTGCGCCTGCTCGCTGTCGTGCACGCGCACGTGGCTCAGGTCGGTGCCGACGGCGGGCTCGATGCGCTTGCGCATGCCGTCGTCGAGCGGACGGCCGGCGTCGGGTGGCTTGACCGACGAGGCGCCGGTCGGTTGCGCGCCGCTCGCCTTGAGCTGAACGCCGGGCGCCTGCCCGCCCGCACCGCCGCCGCCGCCTTTTTTGCCGCACTCCTGGCACTCGCCGCCGGCCATCGCGCCGCCGCACTCGGGGCAGTTCGCGTGCTCGGCGCCGCCGTGCTCGTGGCCGTGCTCGCCACCGCCCATCGCGCCGGCGTGCTCGTGACCGTGCTCGCCGCCCGCGTGCTCGCCGCCGCCGTGCTCGCCCGCGCCCTGTTCGTGGCCGTGCTCGCCCGCGTGCTCGCCGTGCGCGCCGCCGCCGTGGTCGTCCTGTTTTCCCTGGGCGCCGCCCTTCTTCTTTTTCTTTTTTTCGCCGGGCGCGGCGCCGGGCTTCGTCACTTGATCGGCGACCGCGTCGGCCTCGAGCTCGTGCGCGTCGCCGGGCTGCGAGACCTGCACGCCTTCGTGCTGTTGCTGCTCGGCGCCCGGCGTCTCCTTGCGCTGGATCTCGGGCGCGTCGCCGCCGGCCGCGGCCGCCGGCTCGGCGGCGCCGGTCGCGCAGTCGTCGCAGCAGGTGGTGCAGCCCTCGGCCTTGTCGCCGCCCGCGGGCGCGCCACCTTGCGGCGCGGCGCCTTCGGAAGACTTGCCCTCGGCGAGCGAGGCCGCCTTGGCGCCCGCTTCCTGCGGCTCCATCTTTTCGACTTCGGCGGCGGGAGGCGCAGCGGGTCCGGCGCCGGGCGCGTTCGCTCCCGCGGGCGCTTTCGTGTCTCCGCCCTGCGCCGCCGCCGCGTCGCCGCCTTTCGCGTCCGCGCCGTGCGCGGCGTCGCCACCTTTCGCCGCGTCGCCACCTTTCGCGTCGGCGCCGTGCGCGCCACCTTGCGGGTCGGCGCCGCCTTTCGCCGTGTCGCCGCCTTTCGCCGCGTCGCCACCCTTCGCATCGGCGCCGCCTTGCGCGCCGCCTTGCGCGTGCGCGCCGCCTTTCGCGTCGCCGGGTTTGGTGTCGCCCGGTTTCGCGTCGCCCGTCTTGCCGTCGCCGCCCGGCGCGTGCGCGCCGCCGTGCGGATCGCCGGCCGCGTCGCCGCCGCCGCCCGGATCGCCCCCCGCGGCCGCCGCGTGCTCGCCGCCTTTCGCGTCCGGCCCCGCCGCGCCGTCGGGCGCCGGCGGACCGTTCGCCCCCTGCGGGCCCGCCGGCCCTTGCGCTTGCGGCCCACCCGGCGCGCTCCCCCCTGGCGCGCCCGGTTTCGCCGCTCCCGGCTTGCCACCGACGAGCGGCGCCGCCGGCTTGCCGATCGCTGCCGGCGCTTCGGGCTTCGGCGCGCTCTTGGCGCCGCCGCCCATCGCCCCCGCCCCCACTCCCGCCCCCGCCTTCATCTTATCGGGCCCGGCCGCGCCCTTCGGCGCCGCTTCGTGGCCCGGCTTTTCTTTTCCCGGTTTTTCCTTGCGATGGATCGCTTCGCGCTGAATCGCCGACTTGATCTGCGCGCCGGCCGCCGCCCGCTCGCGCTTGACGCCGTTGAAGCGCGCCTGCCCGACCGACTCCGAGAGGTCGCGGCTCTTCGCGAGCGCGGGATCCTCGACGGCCGCGGGTTTCAAGTCCGCGCCCGGAGTGCCCGGTTTCTGAGAAAGTGCGCCCGCGCTCATAACAGGGATCCCCTGGTATTGGTTATCGGACCAGGGTCGCAAAAAGTTGCGGGCTCTACAACCATCATTAAATAGACGCGTCCGGCAGCGGAATGTCGCGGTTTTTCGCGCTAGCATTTCGGTCCGAGGGGGGAATCGATGCGCGCACGCGGCTGGCTGGTGATCGTGCTCGGGCTCATCGCGGCGCGCGCGGGCGCCGCTTCACCGCCGGCCGTGGCGGCGCTCCAGGCCGGCCGCTTCGACGACGCCGCGCGCGAAGCCGCCGCCGCGATCGCGCGCAACGCCAACGACGCCCCCGCCCACCTGGTCGCCGCCCTCACGCGCTACAAAGCCGCCGCGCACCAGCTCAACCTCGACGTGCGCGGCCTCGCCGCCGGCCTCGACAGCCGCGCCGTCAATTTGCAATATCTCCGCTTTTCACTCGGCCAATTCGAAAAGGCGTTGCTCGACACCGACGCCGAGCTGGCCGCCGCCGCGCGCGATCCCAAGGTCTCGCTCGAATTGTGCCTCGCGTGCTGGCGCATCGACTGGAACGGTGACGGCCGTATCCGCTCGGGCGACGAGCTGCTGTTCCAGATCGAGCAGGACGCCGCCGGCCAGCCGCTCCCCGACGGCGATCCGCGCCGCAAGCCGACCTTCCGCTTCGACGTCGGCGACATCTACTGGGCGCGCGCGATGCTCGCGTTCCAGCACGCGCTGGTGAGCGCGGTGCTGGCCTATCACTGGAGCGATCTCGATCCGTGGCTCGCGCGCGACGAGCCGAAGACCAAGCTGCTGGTCATCCACCTCGACGACAAATCGCGCATCGCGCTGGCGCGCACGCGGCTGCTCGACGGGCTCGCGCACGCCGATCGCGCGCGCAAGGAGTACCTCGCCGAGACCGACGACGACCGCGAGTGGGTGCCGAACCCGCGGCAGAAAAATCATCCGATGCCGCTCCCCGTCGACGAAAACCTCTACCGCACGTGGGAGGCGGTGATCGGCGACGTGCGCCGCCTGGTCGCGAGCCAGGAGGGCATCGCGCTCGCCGAGCTCACGCGTCTCGCCGACACCGACGGCCCGCCGCCGCGCGGCTTCCTCGATCTCGGCAAGCTGCTCTCGGATCCGAAAGATCTGTCGTTCCACGTCGGCGACACCAAGCGCGTGTTCGATAACCCGGGCCAGAACGCCGAGGCGGCCGCGCGCACGCTGTTCGGCAGCGTCTACGTGATGAACCTGAAGCCGTCGCCGCTCCTGCAGCGGCTCGAGCGCATGAAGAAAGAAATGTCGCGCGGCGAGGAGACGCTCGAGCGCAAGCTGCGCTACTTCCTCTGGCTCAACTAGCGCCCGAACGTCGCCGCCGTCCCGAGTTCCTCCTCGATGCGCAGCAGCCGATTGTACTTCGCCACGCGCTCCGAGCGCGCCGGCGCTCCGGTCTTGATCTGCCCCGAGCCCGACGCGACCGCCAGGTCGGCGATGAACGTGTCCTCGGTCTCGCCCGAGCGGTGCGAGATGATGGTGCGCCAGCCCGCGCGCCCGGCGAGCGCGATGGTGGCGAGCGTCTCGGTGAGCGTGCCGATCTGGTTGAGCTTGATCAGCACCGCGTTGGCCGCCTTTTCGCGGATGCCGCGCTCGACGAACTTCACGTTGGTGACGAACAGGTCGTCGCCGACGAGCTGCACGCGATCGCCGAGCGTCTTGGTCAACAGCTTCCAGCCGTCCCAATCGCCCTCGGCGAGCCCGTCCTCGATCGACACGATCGGGTAGCGATCGACCCAGCGCTTCCAGAACTCGACCATCTCCTCCGACGACTTCTTCGACTTGTCGCTCTTGGCGAACGTGTACACGCCGCCGCTTTCGAATTCGCTCGACGCCGGATCGAGCGCGATCGCCACGTCGGTGCCGGTCTTGAGCCCCGCGTGCTCGATCGCCTGAAGGATCAGCTCGACCGCCTCCTCGTTCGACTTCAGCGACGGCGCGAAGCCGCCCTCGTCGCCGACCGCGGTCGAGTAGCCCTTCTTGTGCAGCAACGATTTCAGCGCGTGATAGGTCTCGGTGCCCCAGCGCAGCGCCTCGGCGAACGACGGCGCGCCGACGGGCATGCACATGAACTCCTGCAGGTCGACGTTGTTGTCGGCGTGGCGCCCGCCGTTCAAGATGTTGAGCATCGGCACCGGCAGCCGCGTCGCGCCGACGCCGCCGAGGTAGCGATAGAGCGGCAGCCCGGTCTCCTCGGCGCCCGCGCGCGCGATCGCCAGCGAGACGCCGAGCATGGCGTTGGCGCCGAGCTTGGATTTGTTGGCGCTGCCGTCGAGCGCGATGATCGCCGCGTCCAGCTCCGCCTGCGCCAGCCCCTCCATGCCGACGATCGCCTCGGCGATCGCGCCCTCCACGTTCTCGACCGCGCGGCGCACGCCCTTGCCGACGTAGCGCTGCTTGTCGCCGTCGCGCAGCTCGACCGCCTCGTGCTCGCCCGTCGACGCGCCCGACGGCACCGCCGCGGTCCCGCGCGCGCCCGAGGCCAGCGTGACGTCGACCTCGACGGTGGGATTGCCGCGTGAATCGAGAATTTCGCGGGCTCGTACGGCCAGGATCTCCGACATGCGCGTCCTCCGGTGGGCGCACTTTCGTCCACGCCCGCTCAAAGATCAAGCGCCCGCTTTCCGCCAGTAAACGGGCACCTCTTGACAGCGTGCGAACGATGGTCAACTTGCCGATTGCGAAACGACTTACTCACGAATACGGAGGATGACCATGCTCGTACGTTGGACTCCTTTCAGCGATGTGGCGCGGCTCGAGGCGGAGATGAATCGGCTGTTCAACGGCTCGGCGGCGACGGTCGAACCGCGCGCGCGCGGCCAGTGGGACCCGGCGGTGGACGTGACCGAGGACGTCGAGAAGATCGTCGTGCAGGCCGATCTGCCGGGCGTCGATCAGCAGGGATTGGACATCCAGATCGAGCAGCAGGTTTTGACGCTAAAAGGCGAGCGCCGGTTGGCGCGCCCCGACCAGACGGCGGGCGAGCTGTACCGCCGCTACGAGCGCACCGCGGGCGCGTTCTCGCGGCAGTTCCGGCTTCCGCCGACGGTGGACCCCGAGAAGATCAGCGCCTCGCTCAAGGACGGCGTGCTGACGCTGACCCTGCCGAAGAAGGCGGAGGCGCAGCCGCGGCAGATCAAGGTGTCGGTTCAGTAGCGAAACGCGAAGAATTCAGTAGGGCGGGGTAGCGGGCTCAGCCTTTGAGCCAGGCGGTCACGCGCGCCACCACGTGCGGCGCGTCGAGGCCGAGGTGCTCGGCGATCACCTTCGCCGGCGCGGAGGCGCCGAAGCGATCGACGCCGATGGTGAGCCCCGTGGCGCCCACCCAGCGGCGCCACGTCTCGGTGCGCCCCGCCTCGATCGACACCCGCCGCCCGACCGGCGGCAGCACCTCGTCGCGATATGCGGCATTTTGCCGCTCGAACACCTCGAGGCACGGCAGCGACACCACGCGCGTGCGCTTGCCGCTCTTGGCCAGCTCGCGCGCCGCCTCGACGGCGACGCCGACCTCCGAGCCGGTGGCGAGGAACACCACGTCGGGCGCGCCGCCCTCTTCGCGCAGCATCACGTAACCGCCGCGCGCCGCGTCTTCCGCCCGCGTCCCCGCCGGCGGCTCGGCCACCTTCTGCCGCGACAGGATCAGCTCGGTTGGCCCGTTGCGCCGCTCGAGCGCCGCCGTCCACGCCGCCGCGCACTCCACCGCGTCCGCCGGCCGCCACACGTCCACGTTCGGGATCAGCCGCAGCGCCGCCACGTGCTCGACCGACTGGTGCGTCGGCCCGTCCTCGCCGAGGAA
>Ga0070741_10012226_pt1 | contig 15587 bp, 11 predicted proteins | sample Coa_R1_4_FD_66440 | JGI IMG/M metagenome (GOLD analysis project Ga0070741, IMG submission 66440) | Surface soil microbial communities from Centralia Pennsylvania, which are recovering from an underground coalmine fire - Coalmine... | ecosystem: Environmental > Terrestrial > Soil > Unclassified ... | reverse complement strand
ATATTTCCTATTTCCAACCACGGCGCCGCAGGAGCCGTTAGTATCGGGGTGCCCAATTCATGGGGCCCGGGCAGCGCCATGTTCCATGGATCCGGGTCGGACTCGGAGGTATGTATAAGGTCGGTCGTTCCCGAACTGGCATTCGGAGTGCAATTCGAACTGCCTTCATGGAGATCCGACTGGTTTCACCGGCTGAGGATCTGTATCAGCTTTGTCGCGAGATTGTCGCGACCATGTCCAACTGCGGCTGTGCTCTGTCAGTGACGGCAGACGATCCAGGGTCTGACGCTGATCTCTACATTTGGGATTTCCAACCGACCCTGTCGGTTCCAGTCCGCCTCCAGCCGGATCCGGCGAAACATCTCTTTTTGGTCGATCGCAATGACCTGTCCTGTTTTTACAGGAATACCCAGATGCCGGATGTGCATCTGTTGCTGAAGCCCGTCTCGCGCGCCATGCTTACGGCGTTTCTGGGATTCACCGCTTCTCTCCATTCTGAAGATGCCCTGCGAGCCGATCGGGACCAGATGCTCCAGTGCATGATCCAGACGAACTCGAAATTGCAGCAGACCGATCAGGGCCAGATCAATTTCTTGGCGCGAGCGATTCGTGATTTCCGAGCTCCGCTTATCGCTTTGAACGGCTATTGCGGTCTGATGCAGAGTGGTTCTCTGGGGCCGCTCACCGAACTGCAGCGCGAGGTGCTGCGGCGTATGCAGAACAGCGCCAAGCGCCTTTCGCGGGCCACCTCCGCCCTATTTCAGTTAAATTTCGGCCGCCGTCCCGAGGGCCGCCCCCAGATGATGTCTCAGGACATTGTTCGGTGTATCCAGCAGGCATTGGATGATGTCGCCGCATTCGCCAGTGAAAAGCGGATTACCATTACGGCTGACTTCTGGCCTTGCGAGGAGCGCTTGTATTTCGAAGCCGATCAGATGGAGCAGGTGTTTCTCAGCTTGCTGGACAATGCCTGCAAGTTCTCTCCCAAACATGGATCGATCGAGATCCGTGGATATCCCTACCTTTGGGAGCGCTCGGCCGCCGGACTATTACCGGTGCCGAGCAATGGTGAAAATCCGGATACGCCGAACAGCTATCGTGTGGATGTACGTGATTCCGGCCCCCCCGTCCCAAACGACCACGTGTGCCGAATCTTCGAAGAACATGCTCCATATACCGGTATGCGGGACCGTTCCGGCGGCGGGCTTGGGCTAGCGCTCTCCCGGATGATCGTTGACCAGCACCAAGGGCGGGTATGGGTCCAAAATACGGATTCCGGCCCCATGTTCTCATTGGTGCTGCCGATGCGTCTGGAAGCACAAGCAGGACGTACTCCCGAACGGATCGACAGATTCGAAGCGGCAGATGTTTGGTGAGGTGGATATCCCTGCGGAGTGCCGGGATGTGGCGCCATTGCCACGTAACCCGGAGGCAATTCCTTGTTGCTGAACAAACCGGGCAACCAAGATGGTATTGTTAGGATTTGGCCGGAAACCTTCGCCCCAGCGGGCCATCCAAGGATTAGCTGGACGCTCGTGGGCTTCTGTGTGGGACTGTTCATAGCACAGCCGGCTCATGCCACTCTTGACGCCTTACAAGTAGCAATTCTGATCAATAAAGATGAGGGCATCTCATCCCAAGTAGCACGAATGTATCAGAAGCTCCGCGCCGTGCCTGATGGCAATCTGCTCCATCTCTCGCTTGGAACCAACCGGCAGATCACTGGCGAGCAATATTGGAAATTAGCCGCGGACCCGATAAGGAAATATCCGGAAGCTCATCCGGACGTTCGTTGTATTCTTACAACTTCAGGCGATCCCTATACAGGGCGTCTGAGCGGCTCCGACGATTCCATCGTCGCTTTCGACAGCGAGCTGGCGGCCGTCCTTCGCTTCGACTCGATCAATCAGCGAACCGACGGCAATGCCCAAACACGCGAGATCCTGCCGGGCACGAACTTGAAGAACGTCGCCGTTGCCGACGACGGCTCTGTCTTCGGAGGCGTAGACGATCAGAAGCGGCTCTGGGTGCAGCGCGGCGTGGATACAACTCCAAAGGTTGTTGAAGGCGTGCGACGCCTGCTTTGGGGGCCCGTCTCCCACGTGGCGCTGGTCCAACCAGAGACCGGCGACAGCCGCGTCTACGATTCACCTCTTGAGAGCTGGCGTGATCTGGGTGTGATCACTGAAGCGCAGTGGAATTCCGATGAGAGCCGTCTTCTTTTCGTGCAGGCGCGCCGGCCCGGGCAACTCGGCACCCTGAGTATGTTAGCGGATCGCCAGGTAGAGCCCCTCTACCGCCTGGACCGGGATCGGTCCAGTCCACGTAATGGCTTTCGGTGGACAGGATCGCGCCTTCCTCTTAGCCGATTTCGGTTTGGATGATGAACCTTCCCCCGCTGGCCAATAGAGCCAACTGAACTATCGATCGAGCCGAACCATTTCCTTCCGATGAAGCAGCCTGGATCTCGAATGCGCAGGAATTTCGCACTGTTGTTTGTCGCTGTGCTGCTGATGATCATCTACGGATCGCTGTTCCCGTTTCAGTTCCTCGCACGCCCGGGTGATCCACTCGCCTCCCTGCTCTCAACCTGGGATCAATTCTCTAGCCGCGGTGATGTCCTTGTCAATATTATTCTCTATTTGCCACTGGGCTTCTTTGCCGCCGGCTCTCTGTTGAATTTGACTCTCTGGCGAAGGATTGTGCTGGTCACGACCGGTGGCCTGTGGCTATCGGTGGGAATGGAACTGGCGCAATTCTATGACATTGGCCGCCAATCCAGCATGTCGGATGTCTATGCAAACACCGCCGGCGCGTTCTTCGGTGCGTTTGCCGGTAGCCTGCTGGGCGAGGAAATCTCCTGGGCAGGTTTCGGGAGACTCCGCCGTCGGCCTTTCCTCGGGCTGTTGCTCGCCTGCTGGGCGGGATATCGGCTTTTTCCGTATGTGCCGGTGATCGATCTCCACAAGTACTGGCATGCCGTGCGTCCCTTGATTACCGACAGGAGCGTTTCGCTGGCCGATTGGTATCGCCACATGGCGATCTGGCTCGCTCTGGCGGAAATGCTCGGGGAATTGGCGGGGGTGGCCTGGAAGCGGGTGGCCATTTGGGGCGCTCTCGTCGCTGTGACTCTGGCCCGGATCTTGATCCTCGGAATCGTGCTCTCCCGGGCTGAGATCGCCGGAGGCCTGGTGGCGGCGTCGCTTTGGTCCCTGTTTTTGGTCCATCGGCGCGCGGAAGCACCGATTATCGCGGTGGTTTTTGCGGCAGGAGTCGTACTCCAGGGCCTGGCGCCGTTTGATTTTATTTCGACTCCGCACGCCTCGGTCTGGATTCCGTTTGCGGGGTTCTTGAACGGATCTCTCACAGTCAACATGCTTTCGTTTTTTGAAAAGATGTTTCTGTACGGAGCATTGGTTTGGCTGGCGGTGCGTGCGGGAATTGGCTGGGGGCCGGCCACGGTGCTCGGATGCCTGCTCGTGTTCTGCATCCGATTGGCCCAAACCTACCTGCCCGATCGCTCGGCCGACATGTCCGATGTGGTCATGCTCCTGCTTTTGTCTGCGGCGGCGCAGTTGATGGGCGAAAATCCCGGCCGCGCCGGCCCAGGAATCCAGTTGGTTCGGCCGATCAAGGGGACGGGGCTTTCTGCAAATCCGTAATGTCCTCACATTGAATGATGCTGTCGAGCCAGCGGATCTGATTCTGGTCCTCGCGGGCCGTATGGAGCGGAAGGCCTACGGCTTGCAACTGTATCGAGCGGGCATCGCTCCTCGACTGCTGCTCAGCGTCGGACGCTTCGAAGTCAGCAAAATGCGCGGGTTGGAGCTAGAGGGCACTGAAGATCTGATCGCAGTTCGCGACGCAACTCCGCCTGAGGAGCGCCATTTTCTGGTTCACATCGGTTCTTCTGGCATGCAAATCGAAAAACTCCGATTACCGCGCTGGAGCACATACGGGGAAGCGTTGGGATTGCGAACCTTCCTCGATAAGCAAGCAGTGCATCGCGTGCTGGTGATCAGTACCGATATCCATCTGCGACGAGTCGCTCTGTCGTTCCGCAAGGCATTCCAGGGCACCCGGTTTAAGTTTGTCTACTGTCCGGTACCGCGTGGAGTTCAATGGCATCAGGCGGATTTCCAATACGTCGTTCAAGAGCTCTTTAAGCTCGCCGGATATCGTGCGCTCCTTTCGCTGCCGCCTCGGGCCACCCGACTTTTGATGCAACTGAAGTAACGGTTGAGGCATCAAAATTGCGACGAGTGCCTCTGATTCCGCGCCTGGGCAGGCAGGAAAGCCAAGCAGACCTCTTCGAACGTGTTTGGTACGATTGCGGCTCTTTGACCTGCCCCCGCAGGACACCTTCGCGTCTCTCGAAAGCTCATTGCTGGCGGAAATACAATAACCAGCAGTTCCGTGCAGAGGTCGCATTTCGGGCGGCAAGCTGGTCATGGGATGATCATCGGGTAACCCGGTGGATCGCAACAGACCCAGTCTCGCCTTAGTAGTGGAAACGGCTGGAATCTTCGCATGACCTCGACGCGAGAGCCCCTCACTGATACGGTCCAGAAATTCGCGGCCCGGACCTTTGGTCGTATGCCCCTGGGGGTCCGGCGGTCAAGGCAAACGACGGCGCAGTCAAAAACCCTCATAGCCAGACGCAAATTGGATCGAGGTTTAGGAGATCCGGCGCGTGCGGTCTTGATCGTGATCCGGCGCTCTGGTCATTCGGAGAGTTGTTCTGACTTGAACGCCACCAGATGGGCGCGCTTCGCCGCGAGCCCGACGTATAGGCGAGTGTCAACGTGCGTCTCCCGAACCCGAAACGTCGCTATTCTCGAATCAATCGGATCGGTACGTTTCCGAAGAGCGTTTTTGGCTGGCTGCCCCAAAGCCGCGGGGCGCGCCTCGAAAACGTCGAAAAAGAGGAGGCAGCTGAAGTTTGTATCTCCCCTGTTATTCACAGGACGTAGTACTCTCGTTTGGATTTCTGCCATGGGGTGCAAGCCCTATAATGTTTCAGGAGGGAATAGCCACGAAAGATTCTACAGCGCCTTTTCAGCAATCTACGGTTGGCCGGTCGCCCACAGTCGAATCTTCCGGACTTACTGCGATTGTTCGGGATCGAAAGACTCCCCAGCCCAGGGCGGACAGGATTTAGGCGAATGGCCCGACGCATGCACGGCCCTCGCTCAGGAGGCCCTGCCCTGCTGCAAAGAATCGCGGATACGACCGTTCTGACTGGAATCGCCATCTTGTACTCGCTAGCCGTTTTCTTGCTGAGACTACGCAACTCCTGAAGCTGCAAAATGCTGAATAGTCTCTCGGTCGATGTCGAAGAATACTTCCATCCCACGGAACTCGAAGCCTGTGTGGATCGTAGTCAATGGGGGCAGTTCTCGTCCCGGGTCGGCGATCAGGTCCAACGGATTTTAGAACTATTTGCGGAAAAGGGCGTCAAGGCCACATTTTTCGTCCTGGGTTGGGTCGCTGAAAACAACCCGCGCGTGATTCGATCCATTGCGACCGCCGGGCACGACATTGGGTGCCATAGCCACTGGCATAGGCTCATCTACCAGTTGACACCGGCCGAGTTTAAACGGGACACCGAAAGCGCCATCAGAGCAATCGAAGATGCCTGCGGGCTGACTCCCCGGGCCTACCGGGCTCCTAGTTATTCGATCACCGCAGCGTCCCTCTGGGCACTCGAAATCCTCGCCGAATGTGGATTTACGATGGATTCCAGCATCTATCCGATTTCTCATGACCGCTATGGAATCCCCGGATTTGGCCGCCACCCGCACACCCTCAACACTCCATCCGGCGCCATTCTCGAAGTCCCCATTGCCACTGTTCAGCTCCTCAACGGTCGCGTGGCTCCCGTAGGCGGAGGCGGCTACATGCGGCTATTGCCTTACCGTTACACCGCAGCTGGAATTCGCCGCCTCAATCAGCAGGAGCATCAGCCAGCCTGCATCTACTTCCATCCCTGGGAGATCGATCCGGACCTACCTAGACTGGCGTCTGCTCGTATTTCTCGATTGCGGACGTACGGCGGGCTCACGCGAATGTACCGGAAGCTCGACCGGCTTCTGTCCGAGTTCAGGTTTTCCGGATTTGGTGCCGTTTATGGCGAGTCGACTCAATCTGCCGCCTAATCCGGCCGTCATCCGTCGGTCCACATTCCAAGTTCGCCATGGGTCACTTCCGGCCGAGCTGCCACTAATCGGTCCTGCTCAGCTTCCACATATAGTACGTATTGATTCTGACGTTCTATTTTACCCGCACCGAGCAGTACTCGTCCGATCTTTGAACTCTCGCCTGTTAGGGGAACTCCCCCTTAAGGAAGACCTAACACCTAAGTCCGAGCAGATTTATTCCCTCGGGAGGTTCTGTGTCTACTGTTAAGTCGCAACTTCTTCCGAAGACCTACACCTGGACCTTCCCCGGCTCACCGATTCAAGTGCAGATCCGGTTGTCTGTCATCAATGAGTTGGGAAGCCTTCTGCCGCGGTCCGCACGCCTCGAGTTGGGCGCACCGTCCGGTTGTGGGCTTCTTTTGGGCGACGCAGCGCGACTCGGTGCCACCGAGATCTCCGGTTTCGAGTCCCTCTCCGCGCTCACTCCCGCCGGGATAGAAGACGCCAAGCGTCGAGCCGCGAGCCGCGTGGTTGGTTTCTATCGGACCGCAGAAAAGGGCTCGCTGTGCATGTCGGAGCAGGAGTTGTCTTTGGCCCGCACCCATTTCTCCGATCCGCATTCGGTCGTTCTGCTCATCGAGACTGACCAAACCGGCCCCGGGAACGCGGTGTTTTTCTTTTGGGATCAGGGCCAGATGTATGGGGATTTGGCACTGATGGAATTCCCGTTTGATGCCGATCAGCTAGGCAGGAACGAGCAGGTGCGCGCCCGAGCGCGTGAAGAGATAATCCCGGATGCTGAAAAGCGGGGGCCCGACCCGCGCCGCAGTCGGACCCGGCGCGTCCATCCACTGCCAGTTGCCGTTGCGCTCGGGCTCGGAGCGATCGCCGGTTATTTTTATTTCAACGCCGGACGTCAGACCGCCGTAAGAGCGGATATACATGCGGTCGCCGTGCCCGTGAGTGCCGCACCCTCGCTCGGCCTCTCGATCGAGAGAAAGGGTTCAGACCTGCTTTTGTCTTGGGACCGGCTCTCAGCCCCCGTACGCAGTGCCAGCTTTGGCGAGGTGATGATACGCGAAGGAGACGCCAGCCGAAAGCTTCCGCTTAACGCGCAACAGCTTCGATCCGGCAGTATCCTGTACGCACCGACTACTGACCAGGTGGAAGTGCAACTGAATGTCGTCAATGGAGAGAAGGTGACCGGAGAATCGATGACCGCGATCCTGCCCCCGGTTGGTCCGCACCCCCAAGTCGGCCTTATCACCTCCGCCCAAACCTTTGAATCGCCACGACAGCCGAACGAACCCGTCGCGGCACGGACGCCCGCGGCGGTCGGAGCATCAACGCCACCTACTGCGGCCACCGAGCCGCGCCACCCTCTCTCTGCTTCCGCCGATCGCGAATTAAGAAAATTCTCAATTCCCCGTGGACTCGCGAGCCAACGCTCGGCTGCAACCGTGCCGATTACCGAGCCGCCCCCGGCCGTCGCCGGTAACTCACTCGGCGCTCTGGGTTCCCCACTCAACTGGCAGCTTCCCGCGATTCCCGCCCCGGCTTCAATGCCCGCCCCAGCTACTTTGGCCCGCACCAATGGCGCCCAGGATCATACAATTCCTTCGCCGGTGGCCGCGCCCGCGAACCACGAGACCGCCCTCCCGCAGCCGCCCGTTCCGACCCATCAAGTCACTCCACGGTTTCCATCCGACGTCAAACGGTATTTGATTAACAACACCCTGGTAAAGGTCCTCGTCCATATAGATGCGCAAGGTAAAGTCATCCGAGCCGAACCGATTTCCAAGCAGAGCGCAAACATTGTGCTGATTCAAGCAGCTCTGGACGCTGCGCGGGGCTGGGCATTCCGACCGGCGACCGTTGGTACCACGCCAGTGGCCAGTGAGATGGTTTTAGAGTTCAATTTCAGTCCTGGCCGCTGACCCATCGATCAGCGCATCGCCAAGCCGCAGAAGCCCTGCCGTAGTGCCGAGACCAAAGCAACAAGGTAGGATAGCTTTCGAGAATCTGTGTAAAAATTGTCGCCTCTGCTTAAGACTCGGACACAGGGGTCGACTTTTGGTTTTCCGCCGAGCAGGACGCGGCTTTAGCCAAGCGATTCTTTCGAGCCTTCCAGCCCCGCGGTCATCTCCGCCCGCGAGTGATCGCCGTCGACGGCAGTCCCCTTATCCAAAGGTGATCCCGGAGCTGAAGCAGTAACCGCCTTCTCGCACGCGCTTCGATTTGTTGCTGGGCGTGAATGAACACGAGATGCACCACCGCGCGCAACTCATCCTCGCGGAGCGCATACTCGGCATCACGCCTCGTCTGATCCGGCAGAACCAGGGACGCATCGCCTCGAATGCAAGGGGGCAAAGGGCGCAGAGGGCTTGATCCCTAAGCCCTCACGCCATCGATTTACGCAAATGAGGCGCCGGATCTGCCTTTTCCGGCTGGGCGGCGTCTCCATAGTACGCACAACCTCTTGAATCTTCGACATTGATTGGCGCAAGGTTGAGGGCCGGCAGGTGGAAGCGAACTCCGCTTGACCTTCGGCGCTCCGATGTTGCTGCCAGCCCGAACGAGATTCAAATCTTCGTTGTGTACGATACCTTGATGGACAGGTGAGCCGGACGAAGCCGACTGGGGCCCCTACATCCCACCACCGCCTCGAAATGTTTTCTCCTCTTCACGTTCATCCCAGTAGGGCCGTGCTCCGTAGTAGGTGTAGATTTGGTTTCTCCACGTCGGGTCCGCCATATCTGGCCAGTTGTTTTTATCGAACCCGGGTGCGGCTTTCAACAGTTCCTTGTCTGCCGCAAGGACAAAGCATTTCTCGTCCTCGTCCAGCGTCAGGGAAGTCCAGGGGATCGCGAATAGTTTGCTTCCCATGCCGAGAAATCCCCCGAACGACAGGACTGCGTAAGCGACTCGGCCTGAGGGGACATCGATCATAATGTCTTCGACTTTGCCGAGATCCTCGCCTTGCGGGTTTTTCACGCGGTCGCCATCGAGTGTACTTGCAGACATGACGCGCCGGTATGGTCTGTCCGGGTCGGTGTGCTTGATGCTCTTTTCAGGCATACACGTTCTCCTTTTATAGGGAACAGAGCAAACCATCTTCCGAAACGGGCATGGCCAGAGCCGTTAACGTGCTGTAGCGCGGGTTCGATGCCCGGCTTCCGCTCCATCTTGCAGTCTGCATTCTCACCGACTGCTCTGAATGGATCACAACTCACTGGTATTTTCCCGTCTTTTAGCCGAGGACCGCAGCAGTTTCTTTCTGTGACATGCGGCGCGCGCGCAGCCGGGTGTGCAGAACGGAAATGAGCCAGGGGAGCAGAAGGATGGTGATGTCAGTGGCGGCGTGGAACAGCAGGAGATGGCGGTCGGTTTCTACGCCGTCGGCGAGAATAGCGACCGCATACTCGAGAGCTGCGATCGCCTGGATCACCAGCGCGAGCGCGGCGAACCGCCAGTCGGCGGGAGAAAGGAGTAAGAGCCAGGCGGCGCTTCCCGCGGTCACGAGAGCGAGCAGGACGATGTGCCATGGCGCGTGTTTCAGCAGGATGGAGCGGAAGTCGGACCAATACGTAAAACTCGTGGCTTGCTCGCGCGGCTTGAAGCCGTCTTCCAGGGCGCGGTTGCCCCACGGGCGGATCCGGACCGCGGTTGTGGAAAGGTTCTGATAGAGGACTCGAGCCGTGACCGAAGGATGGCTGACGTAGTAACGAAATAACCGGCTGTAGTTGCAGCGGGCCGCAAATTCCGCGGTCCACTTGGGATCGGCCAGCGGGCTGTCGGGATAGAAGGCATGAGTTCCGACCAAACGAAGTTCGGCCTTCCCCAGGCCGAGGTCTTCGAGTGTTCGGAGCCGGTCCGGAGAATTCGGCGCGAGTTGCTCGAACACCACATTGAAGACGGCAGTGCTCCGCCAGAGCGGACTATCGCGCCGGAGCACGGCGTAAGTTCCCAGAATCAGCAGCAGCGATCCGGCAATCCAGGAGGCGCGCGCCAACCAGCCGCGGCTCGAGTATGCGAAAGCCGCGAACAGGGGAAGAAACAGCAGCCCGGGAAGGACGTGCTGGGACTTGGAGGCGGCAAACAGGGTTGCGGCCACGGTCATAAGCGGAGCAAGGAGGGGATGCTCCCGACCGCGCGCCACTTGTAGCCCCGTGGCGACGGCTAGCACGAGGAAGACCAGGGCTGCCGTATCCATGTAGAAAGAATTCATGTACTGGACATAGGCGACGTCGGTCCAGATGAACACCAGCATCACGCCGCCAACAAGTCTCCAGCGGACCGGCAGAGCGTATATCCAGATCGCAACGGCTAACAGCCACAGCGCGGCGCCGACGCCGCCCAGCCAGCGAATGTCGAATAACGGTCCAGGCCGAAAAATGCGCTGCGCTCCGCGTGCAATCTTTACGAGGAAGTACTCGGAGGATATGAATTCGGCTGCACGAAAGCCGCGGTTGTATATATATGGGTCCGTTCTTAGATAACGATAGACAAACTCGCCGTACTGGACATGCGATTGCCAGTTGCCGTCGGCGGGCCCCAGACCAAAAGGGCCTGCCATTTTAGGGAAATCGCCATTGTTGGCAATGCCGACGGCCGGGCGCACGAATACCTGCAAACAAATACAGATTGCGCAGAGCGCCAGCAGGAGCGGCGCTGCCCAGGGCCGGATCCGAGCCATAGAGTGAGAGTATACACGGGTGAATCGATTGAAATGGATTCCATTCGTAAAGAGATGCACATCTCCCGGGCTTGGCGCCGGCTCGGACGGGTCACAAACCGTGGGGTATCATAATCCAAAGTGGATCCTCTGACCGAGCCGACTGCGGACGCGATCCGAGACCCGCAGCCTGCGGCCCGTGAACGCTCTATTCTCGGGCTTGTCTCCGGTTTCCCGGTGATCGGGCCGCTGTGTCTGGCGCTCCTGGTGTGCGGCTTCTGCTGGAAACTGACGCTCACCAGCCAGTACACGTGGATCGACAATCCGGATATCACACGGATGGACGTCCCGCGGCTCCAGTTTCAGCGAGCGGCCTGGCACGATCACGAATTTCCGCTGTGGGACCCGCATTTATGGTGCGGGCAGCCGTTCCTGGGGGAGATTGTCGGGGCGGCGTTTCCATTGAATTGGCCGTTCTTACGCCTGCCTCGCGGTTCAGTGGGCCTGTTCTCGTTCGAGGCACTGAACTGGTACTTCGTTTACCTTCACTTAATAGGGGCGCTTGCGGCATATTGGCTGTGCCGCGAGCTGAAGCTCGGGGTCACCGCGTCGATTCTGGGTGGATTCGTGTATTCGTTTGGCGGTTTCACCGGGGCCACGCTGTGGCCGGAGGTCCTCAGCAGTGTGGTCGTGGCGCCTCTGGTTTTTGTATTTCTGGTTCGCGCGCTTCGCGGGAAGCGGGAGTTTAGTAGCGCGGCCTTATCGGGGATGTTTCTCGGGTTGGCCTGGCTCAGCGGGCATCATGAGGTGCCCATCTATCTTTCGCTGACGGTCGGGGCGGTTTGGCTGTACGGCTTTGCCTGGCGGCGGGATTGGCAGAGATGGCTGGTCCTTGGCTGCCTGAGCCTGATCATCACCATCCTGGTCAGTGGATTTCAGACTGTGCCGGGGTACGAGTACGCGAAGCTGGCGCTCCGCTGGGTCGGAGACGGCGATCCGCTGGAATGGAACCAGCCGGTTCCCTACCGCGTGGATGCGCAATACTCGATGATCCCTTCTTCCCTGATGAGCCTGATCGTGCCGTGGAGTGCCACTTATTCGGAGGGATATACGGGCGTGGTGGCGCTTGCGTTGGCGGTGATCGCCGTGATCCGGCTGTGGCATGAGCGCTGGGTGCGGCTGTTTGCGTGCATCGCGCTCGGTGGACTGCTCCTCGCATTGGGCTCTTGGAATCCTCTGCACGGCTTTCTGTATTCGGTTCTGCCGCTGTTCGACAAGGCTCGCACGCCGACACGGGCCCTCTCCATCGTTCAGATTGGCGTGGCCGTTCTGGCGGCGGCTGGAGTGAACTCGCTGCGGAGCACCACGCCGGAGGTATTCCGGGGCGCGGCACGCACCTTGATGGTTTGGGGGGCAGGAGTGTTTGCTCTCGGTATAGCGGTGACACAGCTACACCTGCCGGCAATGTCCGAATATATATACCTTTCCGGCCTGATCGCGATTCTACTAGCCTGCCTGTTCTTGGCGCGCTACCGCGGCGCGGTTTCGAGCCGAATTGTGCCGATAGCCCTGCTGACGCTGACGTTCATCGAATTGGCAAGCGGCGGGGCCCGGCTTTTCACGGAACGGACGCCCGCGCAACCTTCCAAATTCCTGCCGGAGCTGAGCCGGTACCACGACGTCGCGAACTTTCTACGAGGTCAGCCTGGCCCGGTTCGAGTTTATGCGATGGAGGTGACGGACTCATTCAATCTCGGCGATTGGGAAGGCATCGATACCCTCACCGGATTCGGCGCTGGGATCACGACCGATCTGGCGCGCCTCGATTGGGCGTCGGTGCGCGGACAGAATCTGTTAGGCGTTGGCTACACTCTTTCCAAAGCGACCGCACCGCGGCCGGATCAAACGCTCGTGTTGCATAGCAGCGCCGGTTTCAACCTCTTTAAGAATAATGACGCGTTTCCACGAACTTGGATTGTGCATCGAATGGAGCCGGCTGCTTCGGTGGAGCAACTTCGCGCAAGACTGAACGATCCGGGATTCGATGCGCGGCACGCGGCACTGCTTGTCGGTCGCATACCGGAGCTTGAATCGTGCGAAGGTCCGGAAGACGCGCGTATCTCCAGGAGGAAAGCCAATTCCGTGTTTGTCGAGGCGCGGCTGGCCTGCCGCGGCATGCTCGTTTTGTCGGATACCTGGTATCCCGGTTGGTCGGCTCAAGTGGATGGGCGGACGGCGCCGATTTACCCGGCGGATTCGGCTTTGCGGGGAGTTGTCATCGGGCCGGGACAACACCATATTGAGTTCCGCTACCGGCCGGCTTCGGCGATCATCGGGGCGGCGATGTCGGTGTCGGGGCTGCTCGGAGCCGTGATGATCGTATTCTGGGAACGGCGGCGCGCGCGACGATGACGGGCGATCAGATTGCAACCCCGGGGGTCCTCGCAGCAGGGGCGCCTGATGCCACCGCGGCCCGGCGATGGCAGCCCGACTGGCTCCTGCTCGTAATCTGCGCCGTGGCGGCGGTGCCGTGCATCTACCTGGCCTTAACCCAGTTCATGGAATACGACGGGTTCTGGCACGTTTTTATCGCACAGCAAGATAACTGGAAAAACTTCTGGTTCGATTACAAGGCCAACGATCATCCGCTGTTGTTCTACTTGATGCTGAAAGTTCTGATGAAGCTGGGCCGGTCGGTGTTTCTGTACCGCTCGATTCCCATCGCCTGTGATCTTGCTTCCATCTACGTAATTGGCAAGATCGCGCAAAAAATTTCGGTTTCGAAATTCGCCCCTGCGCTTACGGCTTTGGCATTTGGCCTCTCCATTGCGACCCTTGAGATCTCCGTCTCAGTCCGCTCCTACATGCTGGCCATCTTTTTTGTGGTGCTGTCGTTTTACTATTTTCTGGATCTTGTTCCCGGAGCTCCCATTGAAAAGCGCGGGCGATCCCGGATTCTGTTCGGGTCGATTCTGCTGCTCGCGGTGAGTTCGCATTACTTTACGTTCTTCTATGTGGCCGCCTGCGGGCTCGTGCTCGCAGGGGTCTGCCTGGTTTCGTGGTCCGCATTTCCGTGGAAGACATGGGCGGCGGACGCTCTCGCCTTTGTGCCGGTGGCCGGGCTCATGGATTTTTATTACCGGACGCACATTCGCCTGCACACGGTCACGGACGATTACTTGGCGCCGTACTCGTTTAAGAGGAACGAATCGAAGCCGGAGTTCTTTTTCCGTAACCTGCAAAGCGCGTTCAACTTTCTGTCACCCTGGCGGATCGACGATCGCGTGCACTTTCTTATCGTTGCAGTCGTGCTTGTGCTGATCGGCGTCGCCATTGTGGCCTTCGTCCGCTCGCGAGCCGTAATTCCACTCTGGACGCTGGCGGTTCTTGTCGCCGAGTTGGCTTGGGCGGGCTTCCGCGGAAAGTACCCGTTCGGCGGCTTGCTGCGGCAGCAGTTCATTTTGTTCCCGTTTGCGATCCTGACCATCGGAGTTTATGCCGACCGGTTGCTGGCGCTAGCGCTAGCGCGCGGGCGACGTACGGCCGTGGCCCTCGTTGCCACTGTGTTGGGCGTGAGCATAATTGGAATCGACGCTTACCGGTTCAAGATGTTTCCGAAGATCGGTGGGCAATTGTTTGATAACGAAATGCGGCGGTTCGATGCGGCCATTCCGGAACCGCGCGCGGTCTTTCTCGATCAATTCAATTTGATTGCGTTCTTTACCTATCATCATCAGTGGAAATGGAAATTCATCAGCAGGGTCCCTATCGACACTGAGGTGGATGAATACGCCCTGGAGCGGCCTCGGCATCCGATGATGATCCTTCGCGACCGGACGCGGTGGAATTTCGATTTCTCGGATCCCGCATTCTTTCACGACGTCGCCGAAAGTATGCGGGCGGCCAGACTGGATTCGCTTGCGGTTTTTTGCGTTCACCAGGTCCCCGGCAGTCTCACGCCCGATCAACAAGATGCATTCCAGCAAAAGGCGTTCCAACTGGCCGAGGCGGAAAATCTGCAAATCCGGAAGTTCGTGCCGGACGGGCTAAACGTCTACGCCGAGTTCGATTGGGCGCATTAGAGATTCCAGTTTTGGGGAAGGAAGCCATGTCCACACCGCACGCGCTACCGGGAAACGCAACATTGATGGAAAAGGGCGCGCTCTACAAGGAACGGTTGGCTCGACTCAAAGCAGAGCTCGGCGAAGATGAATTTCCGTGGTATCGCTACGATTCTTTCGGGAATCTCCCGGCCCTCAATCAACTACTCGAAGGCCGCTTCCTAGATCTGCTCGATGCAGTGAAGCAGACGACCATTCTGGACATTGGGTGCGCCGACGGGGACCTGGCGTTTTTTCTGGAGTCGCTCGGCTGCCGCGTGATCGCGATCGATTACGCGGGGACCAATCACAATGGGATGCGCGGCGTCCACAAGCTGAAGGAAGCGCTGAATTCGAAAATAGAGATCCTCAGCGCCGACCTGGACTCGCGGTTCGAACTGCCTGACGGTTCTCTTGACCTGGTGATTGTCTTCGGGCTTCTGTACCACCTGAAAAACCCGTATTACCTGCTAGAACTGCTCGCGCGTCACGCCCGTTTCTGTCTCCTGAGCACACGCATCACGCGTCTGACTCCCGATGGAATCAACATTCGAAATACGCCGGTGGCGTACTTGCTCGGACCGGATCAACTGAATCAGGACGAGACGAATTATTGGATCTTTTCCGAGGCCGGCCTGAAGCGACTCTTCTACCGCACGGGTTGGGAGATCT
>Ga0070741_10012225_pt1 | contig 15587 bp, 13 predicted proteins | sample Coa_R1_4_FD_66440 | JGI IMG/M metagenome (GOLD analysis project Ga0070741, IMG submission 66440) | Surface soil microbial communities from Centralia Pennsylvania, which are recovering from an underground coalmine fire - Coalmine... | ecosystem: Environmental > Terrestrial > Soil > Unclassified ... | reverse complement strand
CTGTCGGGCGAGGAGCGCGCGGCGGCTGTCGCCCTCGCCATCGCGCTGCCCACGTACGTGCTGCACGCGCTCGTCGACATCGACTGGGAGTTCGTCGCCGTCAGCGGCCCCGTCTTCTTCCTCGGCGGCCTCGCCAGCGGGCTCGGCGGCCGAGGGCCGGCGTGGGAGCGTGCGGGGGCGCGCCTCCGGCTGCGGCCGCTCCTCGCCGCCGGGGCCGTCGCCTGCCTCCTCGGCGGCGCCTACTCGCTTCTCGCACCCTGGCTCGCGACGAAGCGGGTGCAGGATGCCGAGGCGGCGACGCTCGCCGGCGACCCGCGCGCGGGGGCCGCACGGGCGCGGGACGCGATCTCGCTGAACCCGTTCTCCGTCGACGCCGTCTGGCAGCTCGCGCTCGCCTACGAGCAGGCGGGCGACCGGGAGGCGGCCGTACGCGAGTACGAGCGGGCGGCCCGCCTGCAGCCGGCGAACTCGTCGACCTGGCTCGCGCTCGGGAGCTACGACTACTGCATCGGCCGCTACCACGACGCCTACGTCGCCCTCAACCAGGCGTACACGCTCGACCCGTACGGGCCCGCGGGCATCCCAGGCGGGATGCTCGACCGCGCCCGTGCGAAGGTGAACGCCGGCGTCAACCGCGTGCCGCCCTCGCAGGCCTCCTGCGAGTCCTGAGGAGCGGCCGGCTACGCGTGCGCGCCGACGACGACGGCCAGCTTCGCCCGGCCGAGCTGGCCGGTGGTGAGGCCGTCGAGCGGGGTGACGACAGAGAGGTGGAGGTCGCGAGCGAGGCGGCGCGCCTCCCGTCCGAAGCCGGGCACGTACATGACCACGCTGCGCGCATAGTCGCTCCGCTTCGCGTTCCCGACGTGTCCGACGGGATAGCCGTGCGCCCGCGCGACCTGCGCCTCGGCGCCGGCCGCACCCGGCCGGCCGTTGCCGTTCAGGACGAGGAGCGGCGTCCGTGCCCGCGGTTGCAGGGGATGCGTGTCGACGCGACGCGCCGCGGTGACGGCGCGCACGCGGCCGGCGCCGGCAGCGGGCGCGTGGCGCGTCGCCCCTGCCGCAGGCGTCCTCGCGTGCACGCTGCGGGCGTTGTGAAACCAGCCGCGCCCCAGATAGGCGATGCCGAGCCCGACGAGGAGAAGGAGCTCGAGCGCGGCGACCGCCGTCACGGCGAGGGCGGCGCGGCGCCAGTCGATCTCGGGCCGCGCCGAGTATCCGGGCAGGTAATGGTCCATCGTCGCCCTCGCGAGTTCGCGCGCCGACGGGCGAATTCCTGCTGCGTCCGCCTCAGCCGGCGACGGCGGCCCAGGTGAGGCGGAGGCCCTCCTCCAGCTGCACCCGCGCTCGCCAGCCGAGGACGCGGGCGGCGAGCGAGGGGTCGACGACGCTGCGCAGGGCGTCGCCCGGCCGGGGAGCGGCGTAGGCGGGCCCGCGGGTCGACCCGCTCACGCGCCGGCACAGCGCGTGCAGCTCGTTGATGCTCGTCTCGATACCCGTGCCGACGTTGAAGACGCCTCCGCCGACGCCGACAGCGGCGAGGAGCGCCTCGACGACGTCGCCGACATAGACGAAGTCGCGCGTCTGGGAGCCGTCGCCGAAGATCTGCGTCCCCTCCCCCCGCGCCATCCGGTCGAGGAAGATGGCGACGACGCCGCCCTCGAGCTCCGGCTGCTGGCGCGGCCCGTAGACGTTCGCGAACCGCAGCGCGACGTGGCTCGTGCCGTGCAGGCGGTTCCAGCCGGCGAGGTACTCCTCGGCCGCGAGCTTCGCAATCCCGTACGGGGACACGGGCCGGCGGGGCGTGTCCTCGGCCGCAGGGCCGTCGCACTCGCCGTAGATCGCGCCGCCGGTCGAGCTGAACACGACCGGCGCGCCGTGGGCGCGCGCGGCCTCGAGCACCCGCACGGTGCCCACCACGTTCACGTCTGCGTCGTAGTCGGGCCGCGCGACCGAGGTGCCCACGTCCGCCTGCGCCGCGAGGTGGAAGCACACCTCCGGCCGCGCCTCGTCGAAGACGCGGCGCAGGTCGGGGTCGCGGATGTCCACCTGCTCGAAGACGGCCGCCGGCGGCACGTGCTCGCGGTGCCCGGAGGCGAGGTTGTCGACGACGACCACGTCGTCGCCGCGGGCGACGAGCGCGTCGGCGACGTGCGAGCCGATGAAGCCCGCGCCTCCGGTGACGAGCGCCCGCACAGATCTATGCTAGGCGGCCCGTGTTCGTCACGTTCGAAGGAGTCGACGGCGCAGGCAAGTCGACGCAGGCCCGCCTCGCCGCCGACTTCCTCGCCGGCCGGGGACACGAGGTCGTGACGACCCGCGAGCCCGGCGGAACGCCGCTCGGCGAGCGGATCCGCGAGCTCCTCCTGGGCGGCCCGAAGATGGGGGCCTGGGCGGAGGCGAGCCTGTTCGCGGCGGCGCGCGCCGAGCTCGCCGAGCTGGTCATCCGGCCCGCCCTCGCCCGCGGCGCGGCCGTCGTCTCGGACCGCTACCTCGACTCGTCGCTCGCCTACCAGGGCGTGGCGCGCGGTCTCGGCCTCGACGCCGTCCTGGCGCTGAACGCGGCCGTCGCCGACCTGCTCCCGGACCGCACGTTCGTCCTCCTCGTCGACGAGGCGACGGCGGCGGCCAGGCGCGCTGCCGAGCCCGACCGGCTCGAGCGCGAGGACGAGAGCTTCCGCCGTGCGGTCGCCGAGGGCTTCCGGGCGGTCGCTGCGCGCTTCCCGGAGCGCGTCGTCCTCCTCGATGGGACGCCTCCGCCCGAGGAGGTCGCCGCGCGCGTCCGCGAGGAGCTCCGGCTCGTGGTCGCGGGCAGCTGAGCAGGCAGGCGCGGCCGGTGCCCGGACGTGCGCCTGCTTGAATGGTCGCCGTGTTGTCGGAGATCGTCGAGCAGGCGGAGGCGAAGCGCCTGCTGCGAGCGGCGGTCGCCGAGGGGCCTGCCCACGCCTACCTCTTCCACGGGCCGGCCGGCGTCGGCAAGCGGACGGCGGCGCTCGCCTTCGCCGGTGAGCTGATCGGCGACCCGGGGCGGGTCGTCCGGCAGGCGCATCCCGACCTGTACCTGCTCGAGCCGCTCGGCGACCAGATCCGCATCGACGAGATCCGGGCCCTCCGCCGCGACCTGCACATGCGGCCGTTCGAGGCGGAGCGGCGCGTCTACCTGATCGTGTCCGCGCACCTGCTGAATCCGGAGGCCGCCGACGCGCTCCTCAAGGACCTCGAGGAGCCGCCCGCGTACGCCGTCGTCGTCCTGCTCGCAGACCAGCTCGGCCCGCTGCCCGAGACCGTCCGCTCGCGCTGCCAGCACGTCCCGTTCTCGCGTCTGTCCGAGCGAGCCGTGCGGGCGGTGGTCGACGCGTGGGCGCCCGGCCTTCCGCCCGAGCGGGCGACCGCGGTGGCGCGGGTCGCCGGCGGAAGGCTCGACCGGGCGCAGCGGCTTCTCGACGCGAAGGCGGCGGGACGGCGGGAGGAGCTTCTGGCGCTGGCACGCGCGGTCTACGCCGATTCGGGGTTCGCGCCCGCGTATGCGGCAGAGCGGGTGCTCGCGCTCGTCGCCGAGGGGGCGGAGGAGGCGAAGGAACGCGTGGGAAAGGAGCTCGAATGGCTCCAGCTGACGGACCGGGAGGCGGAGCTCCGCCGCCGGCGGGCCGAGCTCGGCGCGCAGCGGGAAGGGGTGCTGGAGGCGCTCGAGGAGCTCGCCGCCTGGTACCGCGACCTCGTCTGCGTCGCCGTCGGCGCGGCCTCGGTCGCGGCGCACTACGACCACCTGGCCGAGCTGGAGGCGGATGCGTCGGTCGGGCGGCTCGGCGGCGCGGTGCAGGCCGCGGAGGCGGTGCGTGAGGCCTGGCGGGCGTACGAGGAGCTGAACCTGCAGCCGAAGCTCGCACTCGAGGCCCTGTTCGTGCGGCTGCGCCGCGAGCTCGGCGCGGGCACCGAGCAGCTCGCCTCCGTGGGAACTTCGTAGCCTCGATCCGCGTCGCCGCCGATTCACCCCACGGGATGCGGGTATTGGATGGCCGCATGGTCGACCGGGTGGCCATCCTCAGGCGGGAGCACGAGCGCCTCAACGCGGAGGCCGACCGGCTGGCGCGGGCCGCGCGCGAGGTCGCCCAGCTGGACGCGGCCGGCCGGCGGCTGGCGATCGAGGATGTGCTCGTCTTCCTCAACGAGCAGGTTTCGCCGCACACCTGGCTCGACGAGCGAGTCCTCTACCCCGAGCTGCGGGAGCGGCTCGGCGACTCGCTCTCGGCCGTGTCGATGAACTACGACCACCTCGCCATCAGGCGCTGGATCCACGACCTCGCGCAGGCCGACCCGGACAACGTCGCGAGGCTGCAGGAGCTGCTGTACGGGCTCCACGCGCTGATCGTCGTGCACACCTGGAAGGAGGACGAGCTGTACCTGGCCGCGCTCGACTCTCGTTCCTGGCCGAGCTGACGCGGCCGGCGTCAGCTGCGCTCGAGGCGGAAACCGCGCAGCCGCGTGACCCGTAGGCTGCCGGGATGCGCCGGATCGAGGACTACGCGCTCATCGGCGACCTGCACACGGCGGCACTCGTCGGCCGCGACGGCTCGATCGACTGGTGCTGCTTTCCCCGCTTCGACTCGGGTGCGTGCTTCGCCGCGCTCCTCGGCACGCCGGAGCACGGCCGCTGGCTGCTCGCCCCCGTGGAGGAGCCCCGCCGGGCGATCAGACGCTACCGGCGCGACACGCTCGTCCTCGAGACGGTGTTCGAGACCCCCTCCGGGGCCGTGCGTGCGATCGACTTCATGCCCCCGCGCGGCCGCGCCCCGGACATCGTCCGCATCGTCGAGGGGATCGACGGGACGGTGCCGATGCGCTCGGAGCTCGTCATCCGCTTCGACTACGGCCGGATCGTGCCCTGGGTGCGGCGGATCGACCACGCCCGCGTCGCCATCGCCGGCCCGGACGCGCTCTGCTTCCGGACGCCCGTCGACGTCCGCGGCGAGGACATGCGCACGGTGTCCGAGTTCGAGCTCCGCGAGGGCGAGCGGGTGCCCTTCGTGCTCACCTGGTTTCCCTCGTATGGCCACCTCCCGGAGGAGATCGACCCGGAGCGGGCGCTCGACGACACGGAGGACTTCTGGCTCGACTGGGCCGGGGCGTGCACGCACGAGGGCGACTACCACGACGAGCTGCACCAGTCGCTGCTCGTGCTGAAGGCGCTCACCTACGCGCCGACCGGCGGCATCGTCGCGGCGCCGACGACGTCGCTCCCCGAGCTGGTGGGCGGCGTCCGCAACTGGGACTACCGTTTCTGCTGGCTCCGCGACGCGGCATTGACGCTGCTCGCGATGCTGAACGCCGGCTACCGCGACGAGGCGGTGACCTGGCGGCAGTGGCTCCTCCGCGCGGTGGCCGGCGACCCGGCGGACGTGCAGATCATGTACGGGCTGGCCGGCGAACGGCGGCTCGCCGAGTGGGAGGTCGACTGGCTGCCCGGCTTCGAAGGCTCACGGCCGGTGCGCGTGGGGAACGCGGCCTCGGAGCAGCTCCAGCTCGACGTGTACGGTGAGGTGCTCGACGCGCTCTACCAGACGCGGCTGCACGGCGCCGCCCCCGACGACGACGTGTGGTCGTTGACGCGAGCGCTCCTCGACTGGCTGGAGGAGGGCTGGCGCCAGCCCGACGCCGGCATCTGGGAGGTGCGCGGCCCGAGCCGGCACTTCACGCACTCGAAGGTGATGGCCTGGGTCGCGTTCGACCGCGCCGTCCGCGAGTGCGAGGAGTTCGGGCGCGACGGGCCCGTCGAGCGGTGGCGGGCCGTGCGCGACGAGATCCGCGCGCAGGTGCTCGAGCGGGCGTGGTGCGAGACGAAGCGGGCGTTCGCCCAGTCGTACGACTCCGATCGCCTCGACGCGAGCGTGCTCCTCATGCCGCTCGTCGGCTTCCTGCCCGCCCTGGACGAGCGGGTCGTCTCCACGGTCGACGCCATCCGGCGGGAGCTGTCCGTGGACGGGCTCCTGCTCCGCTACCGCAGCGAGGAGGGGGACGTCGACGGCCTGCCGGCCGGCGAAGGCGTCTTCCTGCCCTGCTCGTTCTGGCTCGCGCAGGTGCTCGCCCTGCAGGGGCGGACGAGCGAGGCGCGGGAGCTGTTCGAGCTCCTCCTCGACCTCCGCAACGACGTCGGGCTGTTGGCGGAGGAGTACGACCCGGTCGCCAGGCGGCAGCTCGGCAACTTCCCGCAGGCGTTCACCCACCTCGCGCTCGTCGGCACCGCGATCACGCTCGCCGAGGGGCGCAGCATCAGGCGCACGGGGGCGGTCGAGCCGCCTCGCGCACACCGGGCACAACGTCAGGCGCCCTGATACTCTCGCGGGCGGTGCTGAAGGGCTTGATGCAGGACTTCCCGCTCACGCTCGACCTCGTCCTGCGCCGGGCGCTCGAGCTCGGCGGGGAGGTCGACGTCGTCTCGGCGACGCCGGCCGGGATCGACCGGCGGAGCTGGCGCGAGCTGGGCGAGCGGGCGCTGCGGCTCGGGGGCGTCCTCGACGAGCTCGGCGTCCCGGCCGGCGGGCGGGTCGGCACGTTTGCCTGGAACGGCCACCGTCACGTGGAGCTGTTCCTCGGCGCGCCCTGCGCCGGGCGGGTCGTGCACGCGGTCAACGTGCGCCTGACCGGCGACCAGATCGTGCACCTGACGGGCCACGCGGGCGACGACGTTCTCTTCGTCGACGCCTCGCTGACCGGTCTGCTCGCGCCGCTCCGGGAGCGGCTGGCGGTGCGCGAGATCGTCGTCATGGAGGACGGCGCTCCCGTGCACGAGGCGTTCGCCGGCTGCCGGCGCTACGAGGAGCTGCTCGCCGGGCAGGAGGCTAGCTGGAAGCCGCGCCGGCCCGAGGAGGGCGACGCCGCCTGGATCTGCCACACGAGCGGGACGACCGGCTGCCCGAAGGCGGTCGTCTCCTCGCACCGCTCGGTCGTGCTGCACTCGCTCGCCTCGCTGCAGGTCGACTCGCACGGCGTCTCGCGCCAGGACACGGTGCTCCCGATCACGCCGATGTTCCACGCCAACGCCTGGGGGATGCCGTACACGGCCGCGCTGGCCGCGGCGAGGCTGGTGCTACCCGGCGGGGACGCGAGCCCGGAGGCGCTCGCGCAGCTCGTCGAGGCCGAGCGGGTGACGATCGCGGCCGGGGTGCCGACGGTATTCATCCGCATGCTCGAGGCGTTCGACGGCGGCCGCGACCTGTCGTCGCTACGCCGCGTGCTCGTCGGGGGCGCGCCGCCGCCGCGCTCGCTCGTCGCGGAGCTCGTCCGCCGCGGCATCGAGTTCATGCAGGGCTGGGGGATGACGGAGATGTCGCCGAGCGGGACGGCGCTGACCGTGCGGCCGGGCGCGGAGCTGGGCGGGGAGGAGGGTGGCGCCGTGACGAGCGTCGGCCACGCGACGCCGCTCGTCGAGCTGCGACACGTCGCCGAGGACGGCACCGTGCTCCCGTGGGACGGCGAGGCGGTGGGCGAGCTCGAGGCGCGGGGGCCGTGGGTGATCCGCGCCTACCTCGACCCCGACGACGACGCGAACCACACCCGCTTCCACGACGGCTGGCTGCGCACGGGCGACCTCGGACGGATCTTCCCCGACGGGCGCGTCGAGCTCGTCGACCGTGCGAAGGACCTGATCAAGTCCGGCGGGGAGTGGATCAGCTCGATCGAGCTGGAGCAGGCCCTCGCCACCCACCCGGCGGTCGGCGAGGCGGTCGTCGTCGGCATCCCGGACGCGCAGTGGGGCGAGCGGCCGGCCGCGCTCGTCGTCCCCGCCGCCGGGCGGCGGGTCGAGCCCGGGGAGCTGGTCGACTTCCTGCGCGGCCGCGTGGCGCGCTGGTGGCTCCCGGACCTCGTCCGCGTCGTGGACGAGATCCCGAAGACGCCCGTCGGCAAGTACGACAAGCGCCGGCTCCGCGCCGAGCTGGCCGAGGAGCTCGAGCGCGCGCCGGGGGCGCGCCGGTGAGCCGCGGGACGGCGCCAGACCTAGGAGGCGGACTCGATCCCGGCGCCGAGCATGCGCGCGCAGCTCGCGAGCCAGGCGAGGAGGCGCTCGCGCTCGGGCGGGGCGAGCTCCGCCAGCATCTGCGCCTCGATCTCGTCCACGGTGCCGTCCGCTGCGGCGAGGGACGCGGCGCCGCGCTCGGTCAGCTCCGTGCGCAGGATACGGCCGTGGTCCGGGTCGGAACGCCGGCGGACGAGGCCCTTCGCCTCGAGGGCGGCGACGACCTCGCTCATCGACTGCGGCGTGATCAGCGCGCGGCGAGCGAGCTGGGCGTTGGACAGGCCGCTGCGCGCGCGCAGGACGGAGAGTGCCGTGTACTGCGGCGTCGTCAGGCCGTGCTGGCGCAGGGCCTCGTCGAGCTGACGGCGCAGGGCGCGCTCGAGGCGTCCGACGAGGTAGGCGGCCCGTGGCTGCAGAGCGCGGGCAGCCTAGCGCATCATCTGTCAGGCAGCCTGACGTGGCGAAGGGAGTGAAGCGACGCGATGAGCGGCGAGACAGGAAGGTGGGAGACGGTGCGGGTCGAGGTCGCCGACGGGATCGCCTGGGTCTCGCTGCACCGGCCCGAGAAGCGCAACGCGATGAACCCGACGCTGAACCGCGAGATGATCGAGGTGCTCGAGGCGCTCGAGGCGGACGCAGGCTGCGGCGTGCTCGTGCTGACGGGTAGCGGCGAGGCGTTCTCCGCCGGGATGGATTTGCAGGAGTACTTCCGCGACGTCGACGCGGCTCCCGAGCACGTCCAGCTGAAGGTGCGCCGGGACGCAGCCCTGTGGCAGTGGCGGATGCTGCGCACGTACTCGAAGCCTACGATCGCGATGGTGAACGGCTGGTGCTTCGGCGGCGCGTTCACGCCGCTCGTCGCCTGCGACCTCGCCGTCGCGGCCGACGAGGCGACGTTCGGCCTGTCGGAGATCAACTGGGGCATCCCGCCGGGAAGCGTCGTCTCGAAGGCGCTCGCGGACACGGTCGGCAGCCGCGTCGGGTTGCTGTACGTGATGACCGGGCGGACGTTCGGCGGCAGGGAGGCGGCCGCGATGGGGCTCGTCAACGCGAGCGTGCCGCTCGCCGAGCTCCGCACGGAGGTCGAGTCGCTCGCACGCGAGCTGCTGCAGAAGAACCCGATCGTGCTGCGCGCCGCGAAGCTCGGCTTCAAGCACTGCCGCTCGATGGACTGGAACCAGGCCGAGGACTACCTGTACGCCAAGCTCGAGCAGTCGCAGCTGCTGGACGCCGAGCGCGGCCGCGAACAGGGCCTGACGCAGTTCCTGGACGAGAAGCGGATCCGGCCGGGGCTCGAGGGGTACGTACGGTGATCGACGTCGAGCGCGTCGTCGCTATCGACGTGCACACGCACGCGGAGCGCTCGGCGCGCACGGGCGCGGACGGGCTCGGGCCGGAGCTGCGCGCCGCCGCCGCCGGCTACTTCGGCCACGAAGGTGGGCGGCCGACTGCGGCCGAGGTGGCGGCCTACTACCGCGAGCGCTCGATGGCCGCGGTCGTCTTCCCGGTCGACGCCGAGTCGGTGACCGGTCAGCCGCCGGTGCCGAACGAGGAGGTGGCGGAGGCGGCGGCGGCCAACCCGGACGTGCTGATCGCGTTCGCGAGCGTCGACCCTGCGCGCGGGCGGCGCGCGCTGCTCGAGGCGAGGCGGCTGATCGCCGACTACGGCGTGCGCGGCTTCAAGTTCCACCCCAACCTGCAGGGCTTCTTCCCCAACGACCGCTCCGTCTACCCCCTGTACGAGGAGATCGCCTCCGCCGGGCTGATCGCGCTCTTCCACACGGGGCACAGCGGCATCGGCTCGGGGCTTCCGGGCGGTGGCGGCATCCGCCTCAAGTACTCGAACCCGATGCACGTCGACGACGTCGCCGTCGACTTCCCGGAGATGCCGATCGTCCTCGCGCACCCGTCCTTTCCCTGGCAGGACGAGGCGATCTCGGTGGCGCTGCACAAGCAGCAGGTCTACATCGACCTCTCCGGCTGGTCGCCGAAGTACTTCCCGCCGCAGCTCGTCCGCTACGCGAACACGCTCCTGCGCGAGCGCGTCCTGTTCGGCTCGGACTACCCGCTGATCGCGCCCGAGCGCTGGCTCGCCGACTTCGCCGAGCTCGACGTCAAGCCGGAGGTGCGGCCGCTGATCCTGAAGGAGAACGCGGCGCGGCTGCTCGGGCTCGCGCGAGTGCCCTAATCTCGTCCGGTGCGCACGCAGGTCGGGATCGTCGGAGCGGGTCCGGCCGGCCTCGTCCTCGCGCGGCTCCTGCACCTGCACGGGATCGAGTCGGTGGTGCTCGAGTCGCGCAGCCGCGAGTACGTCGAGCAGCGGGTGCGCGCGGGAGTGCTCGAGCAGGGCACGGTCGACCTGCTCGACGCCGCGGGCGTGGGCGAGCGGATGCACCGGGAGGGGCTCGTGCACGGCGGCATCGAGCTCCGCTTCCAGGGCCGCAGGCACCGGATCGCGCTGGACGAGCTGACGGGCGGGCGGACGATCACCGTCTACGGCCAGCAGGAGGTGGTCAAGGATCTGATCGCCGCCCGGCTCGACGCCGGCCTGCCGACCCTGTTCGGGGCAGAGGCCGTGTCGCTCGGCCGGCTGACCTCCGACCGTCCCGTCATCCGCTTCCGGCGCGAGGGGCGCGAGGCCGAGCTCGAGTGCGACGTCGTCGCCGGCTGCGACGGCTTCCACGGCATCTGCCGCGACAGCGTCCGGGCGGGCGTCCTCACCGCCTACACCCGCGAGTACCCGTTCGCCTGGCTCGGCATCCTCGCCGCCGCCGCGCCCTCCCACGACGAGCTCATCTACGCCTACCACGAGCGCGGCTTCGCGCTGCACAGCATGCGCTCGCCGTCGCTCACCCGCCTGTACGTGCAGTGCGACCCGCACGACGAGCTGGCGGAGTGGTCGGACGCGCGGGTGTGGGAGGAGCTGCACCGGCGCTTGGAGACGGACGGCTGGACGCTCCGCGAAGGGCCGGTGCTGGAGAAGGGCATCACGCCGATGCGCAGCGTCGTGTGCGAGCCGATGCAGCACGGGCGGCTGTTCCTCGCCGGCGACGCCGCCCATATCGTGCCGCCGACCGGCGCGAAGGGCCTGAACCTCGCTGCCCACGACGTGAGCGTGCTCGCCGACGCGCTCGCCGTCTGGTACGGGAGCGGCGACGCGAGCGGCCTCGAGGCGTACTCCGCCACCTGCCTGCGCCGGGTCTGGCGTGCCGAGCACTTCTCCTGGTGGATGACCTCCATGCTGCACCGCTTCCCGGGCGACGACGGCTTCGGAGTGAAGCTGCAGCTGGCGCAGCTGGCCTACGTCGCAACCTCGGAGGCGGCCGCGAGGTCGCTGGCCGAGAACTACGTCGGCCTCGAGCGCGTCTGATCCGCGCGGTCGCGAAGCGGGCCGGGCGGCGGAGCGCACGTCCCCCCGATCGGCCGGCCGCGCGGCCCTGCATGCCCGGCCCGGCGATCGCCCGCTCGGCCCATGGCGCGGCGCCTGGGCGGTGTCGACACTCGGCGCATGCCTCGACCGAGCCGGCGCCGCTTCCCGCTCGCATGCTGCCCGCGCGCCGGTACCTGCCTCGTCGCCGTGCTGGCGCTCGCCGCTGCGGCGGCGACGTGGGCGAGCCTGGGCACGGCGTCGACCGGGACGCGCCGGCTGATCGTGCGCTTCCGCGGCCCGGGAGGCTGGCACGACTCCGTGCTCGTCGCGCTTCCGGCCTGGTACGGCCCGCACCGCGACCCGCCGCTCCCGCTCGTCGTCTCGCCGCACTCGCGCGGCCTCACTCCGTCGCGGTGGGCGCGGCGCTGGGGCGACCTTCCCGGCCGCTTCGGGCTGATCGTGCTCGACCCCGGCCTGCACGGTCGCGTCATCCCCAGGCGCTCGTGGGCGTGGCCGCCGGACATCGCCGAGCTGGCGAGGCTGCCCGAGCTCGTCCACCGGCGACTGCCCTGGCTGCGCTACGACCCGCACCGGGTGTACGCCGCCGGCGACAGCATGGGCGGGCAGGAGACGCTGATGCTCCTCGCCCGCCAGCCCGACCTGTTCGCCGCCGCCGTCGCGGCCGACCCGGTCACGAACCTGCTCCGCCGCTGGTATGAGTTCCCGCTCTCCGGCGAGAGCTGGCGCGAGCAGCAGGCGGCGACGCGGGAGGTGGGGGGGACGCCGCGGCAGGCGCGCTGGCTGTACGTGCGCCGCAGCCCGGTCTTCTTCGCCCGAACGATCGCCTTCGCCGGCGTGCCGCTAGAGCTGTGGTGGAACCCGCAGGACACGGTCGTCGTCGGCGAGAGCACGAAGCAGACCGGCTTCTTCTACCGCACCGTCGAGCGGCTCGACCCGCATGCCCCGGTCGTCGTCCGGCTCCACCACCACGTGCACGGCTGGGTGTTCAAGTTCGACCACGACCTGCCGGCGATGCTCCGCTTCCTGCTCGCGCACCGCCGCCACGGTCCGCCTCCGACCGGCTTCGCCTACACATCCTGGCTGCCGCGCGCCGCCGTCTGGGGCTGGCGTGTACAGGCGCTCGGCTCGGAGCGGCTGTTGTGGACGATCTCGCACGTGACGCGCCGCGGCCTCGTCAGCGACTCGCCGCGCACGCTCCTCGTGCGACCGCCGTTCCCGCTCGCGCGCGCGACGCTCGACGGCCGCCGCGATCGCGTCACGGCCGAGGGGGCGCTCGTGCCGCCTGGCCGGCACCGGCTGGCGCTCGTCCCGGTGGCGCTCCGGCGGCTGACGGCGCGACCGGCCCGGCGCGGACGAGGCTAGATGCCGGAGGGCACGTGTGCGACCGCTACCGGCGGAAGCTCGGCGGCGGCCGCCTGCGCCGCGTGCACCGCCTCCGCCTCGCGGAAGCGGCGGGCGACGACCTGCGTCCCGTTCGGGAGCGCGACCGCGGGCAGGCCGAGCAGGTTCACCCAGCCGATCGAGCGCATGCGGTCGAAGAGGTCGCGCGTCTCGTCGACCGAGAGGAAGTCGTCGAAGTCGAGCGGCGGCGTCGGCATGCCGGCGACCGGGGCGACGACGAGCGGGTGCGCCTCCATCCAGGTGGACGTCTGCTGGGCGATCGCCTTGCGCTCGACGTAGGCGGCGACCCAGCGATCGACCCTGTTCTCCGGCTGGAAGACGCCGCCGAAGAGCTTGTCGATGTGGTCTCGGTTCGAGTCGTTGAGGATCTCGCGCCAGGCAGGCATGGCTGCGAAGATCAGCTCCGGCCCGATCAGCTCGGCCCACAGCTCGGGCGCGCGCGTCCCGCCCGGGAAGCCGGCGTCGACGACCCGGTAGCCTGCCTGCTCGAGCGCGGCGCAGGTGCGGTCGAGCTCGCGCTCGACCTCCGGCGCCAGCACGGCGCCGGTGTGGCGGTCGAGCCGGGCGACGACGGGAGGGTCGGGCCGCAGCGGGCGCTCGGGCGGTGCCGGCACGGGCACGCTCACCGGGTCGCGCGGGTCGGCGCCGGCGAGCACGCGGAGCACCGTCCACAGGTCGCCGAGCGACCGCGCGAGCGGGCCGGGCGCCGACATGATGTCGGCAGTCGGCGGGTAGCCGGCCGGGTCGAGCGCCTGCACGTGCGGCACGCGGCCCGGCGTCGGTCGCAGACCGAAGATGCCGCAGAAGGTGGCCGGAACGCGGATCGAGCCGCCGTAGTCGGTGCCGAGCCCGATCGCCGCCATGCCCGCGGCGACGGCGGCCGCGTCTCCGCCGGACGATCCGCCTGCGCTCAGCCGCAGGTCGCGCGGGTTCCGCGTCGCGCCGTGCAGGCCGTTGACGGTGTTCCAGCGGATCGTGAAGTCCGGCTGGTTCGCCTTGCCGACGACGAGCGCGCCCGCAGCGACGAGGCGCTCGACGACGAGCGAGGAGCCGGGGGAGCGCCGGCCCGCGAGGGCCCTGACGCCCTCGTCGTGGGTCAGGCCCTCGACGTCGAAGTGGTCCTTGATCGAGACGGGGACGCCGTCGAGCGGAAGCCCCGAGCGGCGGTCGTGGTCGCGGTCCGCCGCGCCTGCCTCGCGCAGCACGTCCGCCCGGTTGCGGGCGGCCACGATCGCGTTCACGCGCGGATTCGTCTCCTCGAGCCGGTCGAGATGCGCCTCGGCAACCTCGCGCCTGCTCGCCTGGCGGGAGCGGACGAGCCGCACGAGCTGACAGGCGTCGAGCTCGTGCAGCGCGGTCACGATCGGCTATTCTCGCGCATCCTGCGCGCCGGCCGTCCACTCGCCGCCTGCTCGGCGTGAGCGCCGACCCGACCGTTCGCGACGCGGCGCTCGACGTCCTGCGCGAGCACGGGCTGACGACGATCTTCGCCAACCCGGGCTCGACCGAGATCGCCTTCCTCGCCGACCTGCCCGACGATCTCAGCTTCCTGCTCTGCCTGCACGAGGGCTCCGTCGTCGGCATGGCCACGGGCTACGCGATCGGTCGCGGCGAGCCGTCGCTTGTGCTCCTGCACACGACGGCCGGTCTCGGCAACGCCGTGGCGGCGCTCGCGACGGCGCGCGTGAACCGGGCGCCGCTCGTCGTCCTCGTCGGCCAGCAGGACCGGCGCCATCTCGCGTTCGAGCCCTTCCTGGCCGGGCGCCTGCACGGGCTGGCGGGCGACTACCCGGTGTGGATCGACCAGCCGGTGCGCCCGCAGGACGTGCCCGGCGCGATCGCGCGCGCCCGGTACGAGTCGCAGACGGGCCGGGGCCCTGCGATCGTGATCGTCCCGCAGGACGACTGGCTCGCGCCGGCGGGCGAGCAGCGCGAGCGGGCCGCGCCGGCCAGGCTCCTGCGGGCTCGCGGCACCGACCCGGCCGTGGTGGACGAGCTCGCCGGGCTCCTCGCCGCCGCAGCCTCGCCGGCGCTCGTGGTCGGCGCCCGCGCCGACGACCCCGAGACGTGGACGGCGCTCGTGGCGCTTGCCGAGCATCTGGCCGCGCCCGTCTGGCAGGAGTGCTTCGGTGCGCGGGCGGGCTTCCCGCACGACCACCCGCTGTTCGTCGGCCACCTGCCCGCCGGGCGCTCGCGCCTGCGCGAGACGCTGGCGCCGTTCGACCTCGTGCTCGTCGTCGGCGCGCCCGTCTTCCGCCAGTACGGCTACGAGCCGGGGCCGCTGGTGCAGGCAGGGACACGGGTCGCGCTCGTTACCGACGACCCGGCCGAGGCGCATCGAAGCCCCGCCGATCCGGCGGTGCTCGCCGACCCTGCCGCTCTCTGCCGCGCGCTCGCCCGGGCGCTGCCGCGCCGGGAGGCGGCGCCTCCAGCCGCGCCGCCCGCGCCGCCTCCCCCTCCTCCGCCGCTCGGGCCCGGCGAGCCGCTCCGCGCCGGGCACGTCCTCGCCGCGCTCGCCGAGCGGCTGCCGCCGGACACCGTGCTCGTCGAGGAGTGCCCGTCGAGCCGCCCGGAGCTGCACGCCCGCCTGCCGGCCCGCGCCAACCTGGGCTTCGTCAGCGCCGCCATGGGCGGACTCGGCTTCGCGCTCCCCGCCTCCGCCGGCCTCAAGCTCGCGCTGCCGGGCCGGCCCGTCGCCGCCGTCGTCGGCGACGGGGCCTCGCTCTACCAGATGCAGGCGCTGTGGAGCGCGGCGCGGTATCGCGCCGGCGTGCTCTACGTGGTGCT
>Ga0070741_10012224_pt1 | contig 15588 bp, 16 predicted proteins | sample Coa_R1_4_FD_66440 | JGI IMG/M metagenome (GOLD analysis project Ga0070741, IMG submission 66440) | Surface soil microbial communities from Centralia Pennsylvania, which are recovering from an underground coalmine fire - Coalmine... | ecosystem: Environmental > Terrestrial > Soil > Unclassified ... | reverse complement strand
GTTCGTACCCCAGAGTGCGCTGGAAACCTGCCGCATCGTGCTCTCCCTCTCCCTCGAATCGGCCCCGCCCGGCGGGCGAGCCCATGGGGTCAATGTAGGAAGGGTGCGCGCACGCGTTCCTCCCCCTTTTGCGGTACAAGCCCGGAAGATCCCCTGTTCGAGGCTCGGCGCGCACGGCCGGCGCCAGGGGTGCCGGCGCCGACCGATGAGCCGGCGGCCTCCGGGACGTCCTAGGTTCTACACACACCCGGCGAAACGCCGGGCAGCCGAAGGAGGAGGATCATGGGCAGGATCGTCGTGACCGAGTACATCTCCGTCGACGGGGTGGTCGAGGCCCCGAGCGGGACCGAGGCATTCGAGCGGATCGGCTGGACGGACGGCTTCTCGCGCGGGCCGGAGGGCGAGGCGTTCAAGTTCGACGAGACGATGGCCTCCGACGCGCTGCTCTTCGGCCGCGTCACCTACGAGGCCTTCGCCGAGGTGTGGCCCCACGTCGAGGGCGAGTTCGCGGACACGTTCAACGCGCTGCCCAAGTACGTCGTCTCCTCGACGCTGGAGAACCCGGCGTGGAGCAACACCACCGTCCTCGGCGGCGACCTGGTCGAGGCGGTCACGGGCCTCAGGCAGCAGTACGAGCGCGACATCGTCGTCCACGGCAGTCCGCAGCTCGCCCAGGCGCTCGTCGAGCACGACCTCGTCGACGAGCTCCGCCTGCTCGTCTACCCGGTGATCGTGGGCGCCGGCAAGCGGCTGTTCGCGGACACGACGGCGACCAAGACGCTCCGGCTCGCCGAGACGAGGACGTTCGGGGACGGGGTCCACCTGCTCGTCTACCGCCCGGCCGGGCGCTAGCTGTAGCGGTCACACGGGCGGCCTCGTGCGGGTCAACGCCAGGAGACCCACACGCGTGAAGAAAGGGAGGCCACCGTATGACCGCATCGCCCGAACTGCCCTTCGCCGAGCGTCAGGCCGCGACGTCGCTCGGCTCCCGCCGGGGCGTCCTGATCCTGCTGCTGCTCAGCCTCGTGCAGTTCATGGACATCCTCGACGCCTCCATCCTCAACATCGCGCTGCCGTCCATCAAGCACGACCTGGGCTTCAGCCAGCAGAACCTGCAGTGGGTCGTCGACGGCTACATCCTCACGTACGGCGGGTTCCTCCTCCTGGGGGCGCGGATGGCGGATTTGCTCGGCCGCCGGCTCGTGATCGTCTCGGGCCTCGTCCTGTTCGCCGGGTCCTCGCTCGCCGGAGGGCTCGCGCACTCGAGCTCCCTGCTGATCGGGGCGCGCTTCGCCCAGGGGCTCGGCGCCGCGCTGCTCTCGCCCGCCGCGCTGTCGACGCTGACGACGACGTTCCGGTCGGGGCGCGAGCGGCACACGGCGCTCGGCGTCTGGGGCGCGGTCTCCGGACTCGGCGGCGCCGCCGGCGTGCTCTTCGGCGGACTGCTCACGGAAGGACCGGGGTGGCGCTGGGTGCTGTTCGTCAACGTCCCCCTCAGCGCGATTGCCTTCGCCGGCGCGTTCGCGCTCCTCAGGCCCGAGCGGATCCGGGCGCGGCTGGCGTCCTTCGACGCCCTCGGGGCGGTGCTCGTCACCGGCGGCATGCTGCTCCTCGTCTACGCGCTCGTGAAGGCGCCGGACGTCGGCTGGGGGACGACGCGCACGATCGCCGAGCTCGCCGGCGCCGCCGCGATCCTCGTCGCCTTCGTCGCCAACGAGCTGCGGGCCGCCGACCCGCTCGTCCCGCTCTCGATCCTCCGCATCAAGGGCGTCGCGCACGCCGACGCCACCCAGCTCGTGGCCGTGGGCGGCTTCGTCCCGATGTTCTTCTTCCTCACCCTGTACATGCAGACGGTGCTCCACTTCTCGCCGATCGAGACGGGGCTCGCGTACCTCCCCCTGACCGGCGGCTTCATCGTCTCGTCCGGCATCGTGTCGCAGCTCCTGGGCCGCTTCGGCACGAAGCCGGTGATCGTCGGCGGCGCGCTGGTCGTCACCGGCGGGCTGTACTGGCTGTCCCGGATCCCCGTCGACGGCTCCTACGCGGCCGACATCCTGCCCGGCATGCTGCTCGTCTCGCTCGGCGGAGGAGGCGTCTTCGTCGGCGTAACGACGGCCGCCAACGCCGGCGTGGAGGAGGACAAGGCGGGACTCGCCGCCGGGCTGCTGAACACGGGCCAGCAGGTCGGGACGGCGCTCGGCCTGGCGGCCCTCTCCGCGCTCGCCACCGCCCACACGAAGGCGCTCGCCACCGCCCACGAGAGCGTGGCGCAGGCGGCGGCCGGCGGCTACGGACGGGCCCTGCTCGGCGGCGCCGCGATCGTGCTCGCGGGCGGCCTCGTCGCGCTGACCGCCCCGAACACCCGCCGGCAGGCGCCGGCGGCCGAGGCGGAGCCGGGGCTCGACCTCGCCGCGTAGGCGGGCTACGCCCGGGAGGGCGACGCGGACCGGACCGGCGCCGGACCGCGTCGCCTCTCCGGGCCGTCGAGCGTCCGCCTGACCTGCCGTGCGAGGTCGTTCGCCGAGAAGGGCTTCTCGATGAAGGCTGCGCCCGGGTCGAGCTCGCCGCCTCGCGTCACCGCCTCGTCGGCGTAGCCGGACATGAAGAGCACCCGGAGCGACGGGTTGCGAGCCGTGATCCTGGAGGCGAGCTCCCGGCCGCTCATCTCGGGCATCACGAGGTCGGTGAGGAGCAGCCGGATGGTGCCGTTGTGCATGTCCGCAAGGCGGATCGCCTCGGCGGCGCTGCCCGTGGCGAGGACGCTGTAGCCCCGCTTCCCGAGCATGCCGGCGGCGAGGGTGCGGACGGCATCCTCGTCCTCGACGATCAGGATCGTCTCGGTTCCGCCCGGCCCGGCCTCGGCGGGCCGCACCGGGAGGGTCGGGTCTGCCGTCTCCGCGACCGAGGGCAGGTACACCTTGAACGTCGAGCCGTGTCCGGGCTCGCTGTACACCCAGACGTTGCCGCCGCTCTGCTTGACGATGCCGTAGACGGTCGAGAGGCCGAGCCCGGTCCCGGTGCCGACGCCCTTCGTGGTGAAGAACGGCTCGAAGACCCGGGCGAGGGTGTCGGAATCCATGCCGATCCCGTCGTCGGTGACCGAGAGCGTGGCGTGGGCGCCGAGATGCGCCTCGGTGTGCTCGGCCACGTAGCTCTCGTCCAGGTCGGCATTGCTCGTCACGATCGTCAGCTTCCCGCCGGTGGGCATGGCGTCGCGGGCGTTGATGACCAGGTTGAGGAGCACCTGCTCGATCTGGTTCGGGTCGGCCGACACGCGGTCGAGGTCGGGGTCGAGCGACGTGACCACGTCGATGTCCTCGCCGATCAGCCGGGTGATCATCGGCATGATCCCCTCGACGATCTCGTTCAGGTTCACGATGCTCGGCTGCAGCACCTGGCGGCGGCTGAAGGCGAGCAGCTGACGGGTCAGCACGGTCGCGCGGTCGGCTGCGGCCGCGATCTCCCGCAGCTCCTCCGAGGCCGTGCCGGGCTCGGAGTCGTCGATCAGCGCCTCCGCATAGCCGCTGATCACCGTGAGCAGGTTGTTGAAGTCGTGGGCCACGCCGCCGGCGAGCCGGCCGACCGCCTCCAGGCGCTGGGCCTGCCGGAGCTGGTCCTCGAGCAGCCGGCGCTCGCTGATGTTCCGGCAGATCGCCTCGACCCCGATCGGGCGCCCGTCTTCCTCGATCAGGCGGCTCGCGACCTCGACCTGGACCCGGCTTCCGTCCTTGGCGATCAGCTCGTGCTCGTAGACGGTCGACTCGTGGTCGCCGAGCTTTCCGACGCGGGCGCGCTCGAGCTGCTCGTGCCATTCCTCCGGCACCAGCTCGCGCAGCGGCCGGCCGAGCAGCTCGTCGCGCGTGTACCCGAGGGTCCGGAGGAACGACTCGTTGACCGCGGTCAGGCGCGAGTCGAGATCGACCGTCGCGATCAGGTCCGTGGCGTTCTCGAACAGGTCCCGGTAGCGGGCCTCGCTCGTACGCAGCGCGGCCTCCGCCTGCTTGCGCTCGCCGATCCCGCGCGAGATGGACGACGCGCCGACGATCTCGCCCGAGGCGCCGGCGATCGGCGAGATCGTCGAGGCGACCTCGACCTGCGTCCCGTCCTTGCGGATGCGCACGGCCTCGAACTCGACCTTCTCTCCGGTCCTCAGCGTCTCGTTGATCGCCTGCAGCTCGCCCTCGCCGTCCGGCGACAGGATCGCGACCGACCGCCCGATCATCTCCTCCGCGGTGTAGCCGAACAGACGCTCCGCCCCCCTGTTCCAGCTGGTCACGACGCCCTCGAGGTCGCGGCCGACGATCGCCTCGTGCGACGACGCGACGATCGCCGCGAGATGGCGGAGCGCGCGCTCCCCGCGGATCCGCTCCGTGACGTCGGTGGCCAGGACGACCCGCGCCGGGTGCCCTTCGAAGACGTGCGACTGGGACGTCACCTCGACGTCGAGCGTGGTTCCGTCCTTCCGCGCGTGGCGCCAGACCCCCGATTCGTTGAGCGTTCGGTCGACGTCGAGCGATTCGAGAACGGTGCGCAGGTGGGGCACCTCGGCGGCGGGCCGGATGTCCAGGATCGTCATCCCGAGGAACTCCTCACGCGAGTAGCCGTAGTTGCGCACCGTCGCCTCGTTGACGGCCAGGAAGCGCAGGGTCTCGGCGTCGTACACCCACATCGGGTTCGGGTTCGCCTGGAACAGGAGGCGGTAGTTCTGCTCCGAGACAAGCGCCTCTTCCTCCGCGCGCCGGCGCTCCTCGAGCTCCCGGTTGACCGAGGCGACCAGGGCGTTGATGTCCTTGCTCAGCGCCGTCAACTCGATCGGGCCGCTGATCGGGATCGGCAGCGGCGACGGCCGGCCGGCCGACCTCCGGACCGCCGCGCTCAGCCGCCGGAGCGGGCGGACCAGGTTGCCGTACACGAGCCAGACCATGAGCAGGATCGCGACCAGCGTGAGCCCGATGATCACGAGTTGGCGCCGGTCGACGAGCCTGGTGGCGAGGACCGCGGACATGGGCTCGCCGGCGAAGACCTGCCAGCCCGTGCTCGGGACCGTGGACCGGGCGTAGTGCCGGGAGACGCCGTCCGGGTCCCGGCCGTCGCCGTGGCTCGCCCCCGCCACGAGCGGCATACGCCTGAGCTGCGCCCCGACCCAGCGCGAGGAGCCGACGGATCGGGCGACCACGGTACGACCGTCCCGGCCGGTGACCAGGAACTCGAACGGGTGGCCCCCGCTGAACGACGATGCGAGGTAGGGCCCGACGGGCGCGAGATCGACGAAGGCGGCGACCACGCCCTTCCCGGCCGGAAGCGGCGACGTGCTGAGCACGACCAGCGCGCCGGTTGCCCGGTCGCGGACGGGTGCCGCCAGCACCGGCCGGGACAGGGCCCCGTGGAACCAGGGCGAGCCTGCGTAGCTCGCTGCCCGCCTGCCCGCCGACGAGCACGCGACGCGGCCGTCGGCCCGGATGATGTCGAGGTGGCTCCGGTCATGGCCGGCGACGCCCTCGAACGTCAGGGAGCACCCTGCGGGGCGGACGAATGCCTGTGTGATCTTCGGATTCGCGGCGAGCTGCCCGGTCGTCGCCCGGGCGAGGAGGACGTCCTGATCGAGCTGCGCCGCCGTCTTGCGGGCGGCGAAGCGCGCATCGGCGAGGGCGGTGCGCTTCGCGTCTGCGTCGGATTCGCGCTCGAGGTAGACGAGGGCTCCGCCGGCGGCCGCGACGAACAGCAGCACCAGCAGGAGAAAGTACGCGCGGAGCGACCAGCCCCGCACCCGCAACGTGGTGAGCATCGCCCGCTTCATTCGCTCATCACCGTCATGCCGCCCGCACCGAAGCGCAGCCGGCCCGTGGCGATCAGGTCGAGCGCGATGTCCACGAGGGCGGGATCCCACTGTCGGCCGCGTCCGAGCTCAAGCTCGCGCACGACCTCGTCCTTGCTGAGCGGCAGCCGGTACGGCCGGCGTCCCGACATCGCCTCGATCGAGTCCGCCAGCGACACGACCCGGGCGACGACCGGGATCTCCTCACCCGCCAGGCCCTCCGGGTATCCGGCTCCGTCCCAGCGCTCGTGGTGGTGGCGTACGATCGGCCGAACCGAGTCCAGCAGCGCCAGGGGCGCAAGCATGCGGTCGCCGATCACCGGATGCGCCTCCATGGTCGCGCGCTCCTCCGCCGTCAGCAGCCCGGGCTTGAGCAGGATGCCGTCCGAGATCCCGATCTTGCCGACGTCGTGGAGCACGGCGCCCAGCTCGAGCACCTCCAGCACGTCGTCGGACAGACCGCCGCGCCGGCCGATCTCGACCGCCAGCGCGGCCAGGCGCTCCGTGTGTCCCACCATGCTGTCGTCGCGCACCTCGATCGCGTTCGCGAGCACGCTCGCGACCGTCGGCGCGAGCAGCCGCTCCCGGAGCTCCACCTCGGCCAGGACCAGCCTGCTCAGGGCCTTCTCCACCTTCTGACGCAGGTCGGCCGCCTTGAACGGCTTGGCGATGAACCCGGCCGCGCCCCGGTCGAGCGCCTCCTGCAGGCTCGTCTCGTCGCCCGATCCGGTCACCGGGATGATCGGCAGGCTCGGCCGCCGCGCGTGCAGCGCGTCGATCAGCTCGAGCCCGGAGATGCTCCCCGGCATGTTGATGTCGGTCAGGACGACGGCGATCTCCTCCTGCTCGACGAGCTGCACGGCTTCCTGCCCGGACGAGGCGGTGAGGACTTGGTGACCCGCCTTGACGAGGATCCCCGCGATCAGCTGCCTGACGGCCGGCTCGTCGTCCACGACGAGCACGCACTCACGGTGACCGGCAGGGTCAACGTTCGGCGCAAAGCTCACAATCGAGTTGTCGGCGCCGGATGGCGATTCTTGACACCGGAACGAGCGATGCCGTTCCGGGCGAACGGTCGGCGCGCCGGCCCGGCCGGCGCCCCGACCCCCGTCAGTCCGAGCCGGACGGCCTCAGTTCACGCACTTGGGGATCGTGTTCTGCGGGCTGCAGTTGTCCGGGATGTTCCCGCCCATGGTTCCGCCGGCGATCGAGACGTTCGCGTTCGCGGTGGCGATCGCCCCGCCGGCGCTCCCCTGGTTCGACTCGATGCGGACGCCCTGCAGGCTCGTCGTTCCGAGGTTCGCGACCGCGCCGCCCAGGCTCCCGGACGTGTTCAGCGTGACCCGGCCGCCGCTCACCGTCGTCGTCCCGGACGGTTGCGTGTTGAGCGCGCCGCCGTTGATCGGAGCGGTGTTGGCGGTCAGGTCCGAGTTCTTGAGCACGAGCGTGCCGAAGTTGATCAGGGCGCCGCCGCCCACACCCGTCGTCGTGTTCGCCGTGAACGTCGAGTTCGACACCGTGGCCGAGCCGCCGGCGCTCACGCTGATCGCGCCCCCGTTCGAGGCGCTGTTCCGGGCGAAGTCGACCTTCTGCACGGTCAGGTTCCCCGCGGTCTGGATCGCCCCGCCGAGACCCGTCGAGGCGCCGTTCAGCAGGGTCAGGCTCTCGACGCGGAGCGATGCGGCCGCCGCGACGTCGAAGAACCGCAGGTCCGCCGTTGCCGGGTCGCGCATGATCGTCGTGTACTTCGCCCCGACCACGGCGATGTCGCCGGTCACGGTCGGGAGGGCCGCGCTGAGCGTGTAGACGCAGTTGGCGGCGAGCTTGAGCGCGCCGGTGCCCGCGGTGTTCGCGGCCGTGAAGGCGGTGGTCAGCTCGGTGGAGTCGCAGGCGACGTTCACGCCCGACCCGCCGCTTCGTGCCGCCGACGACCCGACGAGGAGCAGCGCTGCCGCCGCCAGAACGATGGCGAGGCAAAGACCTCGCAGTGCGAAAGACATGAGACCCCCTGAATCGAAAGTAGAACGGTCGCGTCGATCCTAGGAATCGCGTCGGTTGGCTCGACCGTCGGTTCGGGGCCGGCCGGTCAGCCGGCGACGCCCGAGCTGCCGGGACGTTCTGCCGACGGAGGCTCGTGCTCGACGATCAGACCCGCGTATCCGAGCTCCTGCTGCCGCCCGCATACGGGACAGATGCCCGTGCCCCGGCCCGGGTCCCCCTGGCTCTCGCGACTCGGTAGGCGACCGCTGCCCGCGCAGCGGCTCGTCGTCACGTTCCCCATGGGCCCACCGACCATGCAATCACCTCACCGGAGGCGCGGGACGGCCGCATCCGGGTGAGCCCCGACGCGGCTGCGGAAAGCCCGCACGTGGAACGAACCTCGGACGGGTTTCGGCTCGCGTAGCGTGGGGATGAGCGTCGCGGGAGGAGCGCCACGAGGAAGGGCCTGCTCATCGGTCTGCTCGCGCTGTCGGGCGGCGTCGCGTCTGCGCCGGCGGCCGGCGGCTCGCTGCCGCTGCGGGCGGTCGCCAGGACTCCGCTCTCCGGCCCCGCCGTACGGTTCGACTACACGAGCTTCGACCCGAAGACCAACCGGCTCTGGATCGCGCACATGGACGCGGACGAGCTGCTCGCCTTCGACGTCGTGCGCCGGCGGATCGTCGAGACCGTGGCGGCGCCGGGCGTCCACGGGGTCGTCGCCGTGCCGGCGCTCGGCCGCGTCTACGCGTCCGCGACGGACGACCACGAGGTGCTGACGCTGGCTGCGCGCACCGGTAGCGTCCTCGCGCGCGCCCCGGCGGGACGCTACCCGGACGGTCTCGCCTACGACCCGGTCGAGCGCCGCGTCTTCGTCTCGGACGAGAGCGGCGGCGTCGAGACGGTCCTGAACGCCGCAGGCCACCGCATCGCGACGATCCCCCTCGGCGGCGAGGCCGGCAACGTCCAGTACGACGCCGGCTCCGGGCGCGTGCTCGTGGACGTCCAGACCCGCGACGAGGTGGCCGTCATCGACCCGCGCGCGAACCGAATCGTGCGCCGGGTCCGCCTGCCCGGCTGCGCCGAGGATCACAGCCTGCTCGTCGACTCGCCTCGCCGCCTCGCCTTCGTCGCCTGCGAGGGCAACGCCACGCTGCTGACGCTCCGTCTGCCGGCGATGACGGTGACGGGCACCTTTCGGGTCGGATCCTCGCCGGACGTCCTCGCCCTCGACGCAGCGCTGCGCCGCCTGTACGTCTCCGCCGAAAGCGGTGTCGTCGGCGTCTTCGCCGAAACCGCGCGGTCGGTGCGACCGCTGGGACTTGCGTTCCTCGCCGACGAGGCGCATTCGGTCGCCGTCGATCCGGCCACGCACCTCGTCTACTTCCCGTTGCAGTGCGGCTCGACCGGCCGGCCGCAGCTCCTGATCATGAAGCCGGCCTAGGCCGCGCCGGGCGTGAACGCGGTGGAGCGGGAGAGCGTCTCCCAGCGCATGAGCTCGGCCGCCGCCGTCTCCTTCGCCCGGCGGATGGACTCGAACGCGTCCGCGCCGAGGACCAGCAGCAGCGGAGGATCCTCGGCGTCCAGGACGGTGATGATCGCGGCCGCCGCCTTGGCGGGGTCGCCCTCCTGGCGTCCGTCCTGGCTCGCGAAGTACGAGCGGGCGGCGCCGACGGTGGACGCATACGCCTCCATCGGCTCGGCGGCGTGAAGGTTGCGGCCGAGGAGGCCGGTGCGGAAATTGCCGGGCTCGACGATCAGCACGCGCACGCCGAACGGCGCGACCTCCGCGGCGACCGACTCGGACAGGCCTTCGAGTGCGAACTTGGCGGCGCAGTAGGCGGAGACGCCGGGCCCGGCCATCCGGCCGCCCTGCGAGCTGATCTGGACGATCGTGCCGGACCCCTGCGCCCGCATCCGCGGCAGGACCGCGCGCGTCAGTGCGGCGGGGCCGAAGAACATCGTCTCCATCGCGTGCCGGAGATCGTCGGGGCTCGTCTCCTCGAGCGCGCCGACGACCCCGATGCCGGCGTTGTTGACGAGGACGTCGATGCTGCCGAAGTGCCCGACGGCCGCGTCGAGGGCGGGCTCGAGGGCATCCGCGTGCGTGACGTCGAGCGCGAGGACGAGCACGTCGTCTGCCCCGAGGTCGGCAAGCGCCTCGGGGCGACGCGCCGTCGCGACCACCCGGTCGCCGTGCACGAGGGCGGCTTCGACCAGCGCGCGACCGAATCCGGACGACGCGCCGGTGACGAACCAGACGCGAGGACGGCGGTTCACTCGCTCCACCTCGTGACGCACTCCCCGGATCCGCCGGTCGTGTAACCGTTCTGGCGATGTTTTGAAACCCGCGGCCGGCGAGAACAGAGGGGGGTGGAGCGGCGGAGGCTCGGCAGCGAGGGGCTCGAGGTCTCGGCGCAGGGACTCGGGTGCATGGGGATGACGCACGCCTACGGCGGCGGCGACGAGCGCTTGGGGCTCGAGACGATCGAGCGTGCGCTCGAGCTCGGCATCACCTTCCTGGACACCGCCGAGGTGTACGGGCCGTTCACGAACGAGGAGCTGGTCGGCCGGGCGGTCGCGCGCAACCGCGAGCAGTTCGAGATCGCGACGAAGTTCGGGTTCGTGATCCGGCCCGACCGGCCGGCGGACCGTCAGGTCGACGGCAGCCCCGAGAACGTCCGGCGCGCGTGCGACGGGTCGCTCGCGCGGCTCCGGATGCAGTACATCGACCTCTACTACCAGCACCGCGTCGACCCGGCCGTGCCGATCGAGGAGACGGTCGGTGCGATGGCGGAGCTCGTCGAGCACGGGAAGGTGCGCTACATCGGCCTGTCCGAGGCGTCGCCCGAGACGATCCGGAGGGCGCATGCGGTGCATCCGATCACCGCCGTGCAGAGCGAGTACTCGCTCTGGACGCGCGACCCGGAGGACGGCGTGCTGGACACGCTGCGCGAGCTCGGGATCGGGCTGGTCGCCTACTCGCCGCTCGGCCGCGGCTTCCTCACGGGGCAGATCCGCTCCGTGTCCGACCTGCCGGACGACGACTGGCGCCGGACGAACCCGCGCTTCCAGGAGGACGCGCTGCGCAAGAACCTCCAGCTCGCCGACCGCGTCCGCGGGCTCGCCGCGCGACGTGGCGTCACCCCGGCGCAGCTCGCGCTCGCCTGGGTGATGGCGAAGGGCGACGACGTCGTCCCCATCCCCGGCACCAAGAGCCCGCGCCGCCTGGAGGAGAACGCGGCCGCTGCGGAGATCGAGCTCTCGGCGCAGGACGTCGAGGAGCTCGACGCCGCGATCGCGGCAGACGACGTGGCCGGCGACCGCTACACGGGCGACATGATGGAGCTCCTCAACCGCTGAGGCGCTCAGGCGGGTCCGCCGCCGATGCGCCTGCCGGACTGGAGCTCCCAGGCGCCGATGAACGCGTACTCGACGGCTTCGGCGTCGCCGGCGTCGAGATCGGCGACGACCATCATGTGCTTGCGGTAGCGGTTCGGCACCGAGAACGTCCCGGGGAACGCCTGCAGGAGGAAGTCCCTGAAGTCGAAGGAGGCTCGGATGACGACGTGGCGGTCGTCGAGCTGCCTGGCGACGAGACGCCCCCGGTACCGCCACTCGAGCGCAGCGCCGCGGCGACGCTCGACGACCCCGTCGAGCTCGGCGGCCAGGCCGCGGAGGTCGGCGGGCTCCATCGCCTCAGCGGAACTCGTCGATGCCGTGGCCGTCGTCGCGCTCCCAGCCGTACGCGGCGAGGTAGCCCCAGCAGTCGGGCCGGCTGCCGTCGGTGTCCGTGACCCCGTAGGCGTCGGCGAGCTGTCGCGCGCTGACGATCGCGCCGCTCCAGCGTCCGGCGTCGCGGTCACGGGCGAGCGCCGCGACGCCCCGCGCGACGTACGCCGGCGACTCGGAGATCGCGAAGCCCGGGCGCGTGCGGCAGGCATCTCGCCAGGTCGCCTCCGTGACGCCGAAGTTCTCGAGCATCCGCTCGGAGCGGAGCCAGCCCGGCGTCACTCCGACGGCCGCCACCGCCTCGCTCTCCAGCTCGGCCGCGAGCCCCTTCACGATCCGCTCGACGCTCGCCTTGACCAGGTCGTAGTAGAAGCCCACGTTGCGCCGGAAGTCGGCATTCGCCTGCGAGGTGCCGTCCGTCATCTCGACCACGAGGCCGGGCGTGTCGAACGCCGTGGCCGTCCGCAGGACGAGCGGAAGTGCGGCGCGGCACGTGATCAGGTGCGTGTGGACGCCCATCTCCAGCATCCGCAGCCCACCGGCCCAGTCGTGCTCCCAGAGCGGCTTGTCCCACTCCATGTAGCGGTCGCCGCCGAAGATGTCGTTGACCAGGACGTCGAGCCTTCCCTGCTCGCGGTCGATCGCCTCGACGAGTCCCGCGACCGACGCGGGATCCTCATGGTCGACCACGAGCGCCGATCCCTCTCCGCCGGCGGCCACGATCAGCTCCCCGGTCTCCTCGATCGTCTCGGGCCTGCCAAGCTCCGACGGCCCGGACTCACGGCTGCTGCGCCCGGTCGCGTACACGTGGAAGCCTGCGCGCGCGAGCTCGACGGCGATCGCGCGCCCGGCCCCGCGCGTGGCCCCGGCAACGAGCCCGACCCGCTGCGACCCGGACGGTGGCGGTTCGCGGTCCGGGTGCCCCGTGCTCATCGCGGCCCTCCCCAGGGCTAGCCCGAGACCACGAGCGCGACCGCCGCGTACTGGAGCGCGACGGCGGCGATCACCAGGGTGTGGAAGAGCTCGTGGTAGCCGAAGACCCGCGGCGACGGGTCGGGCTTGCGGCGGGCGTAGACGACCGCGCCCGCCGTGTAGCAGATGCCGCCGGCCAGGACGAGCACGGCGGTCCCCGTGCCCGCCCGCTGGAGGATCTGCGGGAAGACGAGGACGCCGACCCAGCCGAGGGCCACGCCGCCGACGGCGGACAGCCACTTGGGTGCGGCGACCCAGGCGAGCTTCGTGAGGATGGCGATGGCGGCTCCGCTCCAGGCGACGGCGAGCACGGCCTTCTGCCAGGTGCCGTGGAGGACGAGCAGGCCGAACGGCGTGTAGGTGGCGGCGATCAGTCCGAAGATGCCGGCGTGGTCGAGCCGCCGGAGCCAGAGGCGCGTCGGGTACGGCCAAGTGAACCGGTGGTAGAGGGCGCTCGCGCCGAACATGGCGACCACGCCTCCGGCGAAGACCGCGGCCGCGACCTGGGCGCGCGCTCCGGCTGCCGCGAGCCCGAAGACGACGCCGAGCGGGATCGTGGCGTAGAAGGCCCACTCGTGGAAGACGCCGCGGAGACGTGGTTTCGGCTCAACGGCCGCGGCGGGCTCCACGGCGTCACGGTAGCCGCTTTCCCCGGCTCGGGGCGGCCGGACCGGTGCGTTGCTACAGTCCAGGGAACCAAGAGCGAGTCCGGTTTGCGCGTAGAAGCGCCTTCCCCACCCGTTCGTGACGGAAGTAAGGGAGGTGTTTTCCATGGCTAACGGAACCGTGAAGTGGTTCAACGATCAGAAGGGGTACGGGTTCATCACCCCGGACGAGGGATCGAAGGATCTCTTCGTGCATCACTCCAGCATCGCCGGCGACGGCTACAAGTCGCTCGCCGAGGGTGCGCGGGTCTCGTACGAGGAGCGCGAGGGTACGAAGGGCCCCGAGGCGACGAACGTCGCCCCGGTCGTCTGAGCAGGGTGAGTCGCCCGCCGGACTCCGGCGGGCCTCACGATCGTGCCCATGCAGCTGACGAGGGGGTCGTGATCGCTGAAGAAGAGGACAACTCGAGACGCCTGGCCGTCGGCGACACCGTCGTGTACGCGGCCCACGGGATCGGCCGGATCGTCGGGCGGGAGCAGGGCCGGGCAGGCGGCGCCGACCGAGACTGCTTCGTCGTCGACCTCGCCACCGGCCTGCGCGTCACGCTCACCGTCGAGGACGCCGCCGGCCGGCTCCGCGCGGTGATGGGGAAGCGTGAGCTCGAGACCGTGCGCCGGACGCTCGCGTCGACGCCGAGCGCGCGCGACGAGCCGTGGACGAAGCGCATCAAGGAGAGCAAGGCGAAGCTCGCGGCCGGCCGGGCCACCGATCTCGCGGAGATCGTCCGGGACGGTGAGCGCCTCGAGCGCGTCAGGGGCGGACCACGTCTGTCCCAGGGCGAGAGCCACGTCTACCGGCGGGCGCGTGCGCTGCTCGTCGGCGAGGTGAGCTCGGCGCGCGGCGTGGACGAGGACGAGGCCGAAGCCTGGATCGAGGAGCAGATCGGGCTTGCCGATCCGGTGGCGGACTGATGGCGCAGAAGAAGTCACGCCAGACGTTCGAGAAGCTGAAGCGTGAGCAGGCGGTGAGGGAGAAGCGGGTACGGAAGCAGGAGCGCCGGGCGGCGGCGAAGCTCGCCAAGGCCGGCGGTGCGGTTCCCGACGAGCAGCCCGCCGACGAGGAGGGGTTTCCGTCTGACCAGGGCGCCTGAGCGCCGCGCGGCCCGCTTCCGGGGCAGGGTCGCGGTCACCGCGGGTGCGGGCGGATACGGGTTCGTCGAGCCCGACCGCGGCGGCGGAGAGGTGCTGTTCCGCGACAGCAGCGTGACCAGCGGCCTTCGCCTGAGCGTCGGCGACGCCGTCCGCTACGCGCTCGCCGCCGGCAGCTTCTCCCTCGAGGCCGTCGGCGTGACCCGGTCGGCGGCAGGCGACGACGAGTGGCTCCGGTGAGCAGCCCCGAGCAGAGGAACTTCGAGGAGATCGAGCGTCTCCAGGGCCTGCTGGCGACGCTGCGGGAGAACGCCGGGACCACGCGCGAGACCGAGGCGATCCGGGAGATCGGGTTCGAGATCGCGATCGCGATCCGCGAGGTCGGTGCGATGCTCGTCAACGTCGGCTGGGAGCAGTCGTTCGCTGCGCAGAAACCGGAGCTCGATTGACGATCCCGGGCGAAGCTCGGCGTCGCCGCCGGCTGGTCGCCGGAGGCGTGTTCGCCCTGGTCACGGTGGCCGCCTCGATCCTGGTCGCCCGCCGGCTGACGCGGTCGAGCTGGCCCCTCGACCACGCCGAGCCCGCGCTGGTCGCCGCCGCCGCTCTCGCGTACCTCGCCAGCCTCGTCTTCCGCGCGCGGGCCTGGCACCGGCTCTTCCCCGAGGGCGAATGCCCGGGACAGGGGCGCTGTCTGGCGTCGGTCGGCGCCGGGGCCGCGAGCGGGGCCGTCCTGCCCTTTCGCCTCGACTACCTGATCAAGGTGGGGATGCTCCAGAAGCTCGGCGGGATCCGGGTCGGGATCGGCGCGATCGTCCTCTCGATCGTCTCGCTCGGGATGATCGACGCCATCGCGATGCTGCCGCTGTCGATCTCGGCGACGGCCACGAGCAACTCGCTCCTGCGCGGCCCGCTCCTGATCGTCGTCGCGTTCGGGATCGTCTGCTCGACGCTGCTCGTCGCGAGCCCGCGGCTGAACCGGATCCCGGCGCTGCGCCGGAGCCGGCGGCTCCGCGCCCTCGGCGAGCACGTCGCCCGCCACGCGTCGCCGCTCGGGCGCCGGGACGCGGCCGTCGCCTGGTGCTACCTGTTCGCCTGCTGGTCGGCGCGTGCCTTCGGGAGCGCCGCCCTGCTCAGCGCGCTCGGGTTCGGCTTCTCGCCGCAGACCGCCCTCGCCGTCATCTGCCTCGGCGCCGCGGCCTCCGTGATCCCGATCACCTCGGGAGGAGCGGTCGCCAACGCCGGCGCCGCCGCCGCCATCCTCCTGGCGCTCGGCGTCGGGAAGGACATCGCGATCAACTTCTCGCTCGCGTCCGCGCTCATCCTGGTGGCGAGCGCCGT
>Ga0070741_10012222_pt1 | contig 15589 bp, 10 predicted proteins | sample Coa_R1_4_FD_66440 | JGI IMG/M metagenome (GOLD analysis project Ga0070741, IMG submission 66440) | Surface soil microbial communities from Centralia Pennsylvania, which are recovering from an underground coalmine fire - Coalmine... | ecosystem: Environmental > Terrestrial > Soil > Unclassified ... | reverse complement strand
CCTCTCCTACACCGCGGCCGGGTTCGTGCTGCTCGTGGCGAACGTCACGTCGTCGCTGATCCAGCCGGCCTTCGGGTACCTGGCCGACCGCCGCGCCCGCCGGGCGTTCCTGCCGGCGGCGCTCCTGCTGGCGGCGAGCGGGGTCGCGCTGATCGGGTGGGCGCCGAGCTACCCGGTCCTGCTCGGGCTGGTGGTGGTGGCCGGCCTCGGGATCGCCGCGTACCACCCGGAGGGCTACCGGACCGCCCACCAGGTCGCGGGCGACCGGAAGGCGACCGGCCTGTCCCTGTTCTCGATCGGCGGGAACGTGGGGATCGCGCTCGGCCCGCCGGCGGTCACGTACCTGGTCACGACGTTCGGGCTCCACGGGACGGCCGGCATGCTCGTTCCCGGCGCCCTGGCCGCGGTGCTGATCGCGGCGGTCCTCCCGATGCTCGTGCCGCCGGCGGCCGTCCGCACCGGCGCGGCGTCCGGCGCGCGCCCGACCGCGCGCGACATGCCCGGAGCGATGGCGCTCCTGATCGGGGTCGTGACGGTGCGGTCGTGGACGCAGCTGGGCCTGGTCAGCTACGTCCCGTTCCTCTACGTCGATGTGCTCGGCGCCGATGCGCGGGTCGTCGGCCCGCTCCTCTTCCTCTTCCTGGGGGCAGGCGCCATCGGCACGCTCAGCGGCGGCCCGATCGCCGACCGCTGGGGCGCCCGGCGGTACATCACGGCGTCCATGCTCGTCTCGGTCCCGCTCCTGGCCGGGTTCCTCTGGGGCCGGGGCGGCTGGCCGGCGACGCTCTGCCTGGCGGCGAGCGGCTTCGTCCTGGTCTCGTCGTTCTCGGTGACGGTCGCCCTCGGCCAGTCGTACCTCCCGCGCCAGCTCGGGATGGCGGCCGGCCTGATCGTCGGCCTGGCCATCGGCACGGGGGGCATCGGCGTCGCGCTCTTCGGCTGGATCGCCGATCACTGGGGGCTCTGGGCGACCCTGCGCCTGATCGCGGCGCTGCCGCTCGCCGGGTTCGCGCTCGCGCTCTTGCTGCCCGAGCCGCACCGCTGAGGTGACGCGGCCGCGCGTGTCCGCGCGGCGTGGGCGCGGGGGCCGGCGCGGCGGCCGCCTCAGGCTAACCCCCGGGGGTCGCGTTCGTCGTCCTGCTCCGGGTCGCGCAGCTGGTCACGGGCGGGAGCCGTTCGGCCGCCCTCCGGCACGGTCGGCGAAGCAGTGCTGTCCCAGTCCGGCCGTAACCTTCGTCGCCCGGCCGGGCCGCGCTCGGGGGGCGCCGCCTCGGCGCTTCGGCAGCCCGGACTGGCGGCGCAGGTGGGCCGCAGCGGTGCGGGTTTCGGCGCCGAGGCGTACCGCCCCGCCCTGCAGCCGATACCGTGGCTGGCTCACGCCTCGCAGGCGCTTGATCCGGCTCTTGCTGCCCCGCGCGACCATACATCCCGGACGTCGCCGGAGCACCTCGGCCGCGTCCGTGCTCCGGCGGCGATCACCCGGCGTGGGCGCGCGTCAGCCCGGCGATGTCGAGCTTCTTCATCCGGAGCAGGGCCTCCATGGTCCGCCCGGCCCTGGCGGGGTCCGGGTCCGCGAGCAGGCGGGGCAGCACCGCGGGCACGACCTGCCAGGACAGGCCGTAGCGGTCCTTCAGCCAGCCGCACTGCTGGGCCTGCTCGTCCCCGCCTGCGGACAGCCGCTCCCAGAAGTAGTCCACTTCCTCCTGCGTCTCGCAGCTGACCTGGAACGAGACGGCCTCGTTGAACCGGAACAGCGGGCCGCCGTTGAGCGCGGTGAACGTCTGGCCGTCCAGCTCGAAGGCCACGACCATGACCCGTCCCGCGGGCTGTCGATGAATCTCATGCCCGGCTTCTCCGTACCGGGTCGTGCTGAGGATCCGGGAGTTCGGGAAGATGCCGGCATAGAAGCGCGCCGCGTCCTCCGCCTGGTCGTCGAACCACAGGCACGGCGTGATCTTCTGGATCTTGGCCATCGCCTCACTCCTGGTGGGGTCTCGCCAGGGCCGAGCATCGCCCCGACCACCCGGTAGTCGCTCGGGCCTCCCGGGAATCGACAGGTGGCGTCGACCTCTGCGTGGGCGAGCCCGGCGTCCCGGAGCGCGGCGGCCCCTCGCGACCCGAACCGTGGCCCGGGGGCTGCGAGCGGCTCTGCGTGCCGGAACCGCACGGCTGGGGTAAGATGACACCTTGTGTCCGCGCGGCCGGAAGCCCCGGCCGGGGAGAGGAGCGCTGATGTTCGCGTCCGTCGAGGAGGTCCAGGAGCGGTTCCGTGCGAGCCGCTACATCGCCAGCCGCCGCATCGCCACCGTGATCTACCTCGCCAGCCGGATGAGCCGGCCGGTGCTCGTGGAGGGGCCGGCGGGCGTGGGCAAGACCGAGCTGGCGAAGGTGCTGGCCGAGGCCACCGGCCGGCCGCTGGTCCGGCTGCAGTGCTACGAGGGGCTGGACGAGGCCAAGGCCCTCTACGAGTGGAAGTACGCCAAGCAGCTCCTCTACACGCAGATGCTGCGGGAGCGGATCGGCGAGCTGATCGCCGACGCGCCGACCCTGCCCGAGGCGGTCGACCGGATCGCCCGCCAGGAGGACGCGTTCTTCTCGCGCCGGTTCCTCTCGCCGCGGCCGCTCCTCGGGGCGATCCTGGCCGAGGAGCCCGTCGCGCTCCTGGTCGACGAGATCGACAAGGCCGAGGTGGAGTTCGAGGCGTTCCTCCTCGAGGTCCTGTCGGACTGGCAGGTCTCGGTCCCGGAGCTCGGGACGATCAAGGCCCGCCACCTGCCCCTGGTCGTGCTCACCTCCAACAACGCCCGGGAGCTCACCGACGGCCTCAAGCGCCGGTGCCTTCACCTCTTCATCGACTTCCCCAGCGCGGGCGAGGAGCTGGCGATCCTCCGGCTCAAGGTGCCCGAGATCTCCGAGCAGCTCGCCCGGCAGGTGGTCAGCGCCGTCCAGAAGATCCGCGCCCTCGAGCTCCGCAAGGCGCCCTCGGTCTCGGAGAGCCTGGACTGGGCGCGGGCCCTCGTGATCCTCAACGCCGACCGGCTCGACGCCGCCCTCGTGGAGTCGACGCTCACCCTGGTGGTCAAGCACGAGCGCGACCTCGAGCGCGTCAAGGCGAGCCTCGACAAGGTGCTGGCGGACACGTAGACGGGCGGCCGCCGCGGCGCGCGCGGGCGCGCCGGGCGGGCCACGGACGGGCGGTGGACGAGCGCATCCTCGAGTTCATCGGCGACCTCCGGCGGGCCGACGTCCGCGTCGGGACGACCGAGGCGCTGGACGCGCTCCAGGCCGCGGCCGCCATCGGCCTCGACGACCGGGAGGACTTCCGGCACGCGCTGGCGGCGACGCTGGTCAAGGAGACCCGCGACCTCGCGACGTTCGACCGCCTGTTCGACCTCTACTTCTTCGACCTGAAGGGGCTCGGGGCCGAGGCGGCCAGGGCGCTCGGCCGCGAGGACCCCTGGGCGCGGGCCCTCCTCGAGCGGCTGCTCGCGGAGGCCGACCTCGATCTGGATCCGCTGACCGACATGCTGCTGCTGGCCGACCCGGCCTCGCTCGAGCTGGCCGTCCGCCGCGGGGGCCGGAACGTCGGGCTCGAGCGGCTCTTCTACTTCCTCCAGGTCGGCTACTTCACGCGGCGCATCTGGGACCAGTTCCCGTGGCAGGAGATCGAGGGGGACCTGGACGCGCTCCTCCGGGCGGCGGAGGCGCAGGGGCTGGACCCGGGCGCCCTGGCCCGGCTGCGGACCTACATGGAGCTCCGCCTGGAGGCCTTCCGGCGCATGGTGCGCCAGCACGTCGAGCGCGAGCTGGCGCGGCGGGGGCCGGGTTCGACCGAGCGCCTCCAGCGCGAGCTGCTCGCCGACAAGCCGCTCTTCACGCTCTCGGCCGACGAGGTCGCCCAGATGCGGGCGGTCGTCGCCCGCCTGGCCCGGCGGATCAAGGACGCGCTGGCGCTCCGTCGCCGGCGGGAGCAGGAGGGGAAGCTCGACACCCACCGCACGCTCCGCGCCAGCCTGCCCTACGGCGGGGTGCCGGTCGACCTCCGGTGGCGGCGGCGCCACCGGGACAAGCCCCGGCTGGTGACGCTCTGCGACGTCTCCGACTCGGTGCGGAACGCCTCGCGGTTCATGCTGCAGCTGGTCTGGAACCTCCAGGAGTGCTTCTCCAAGGTCCAGAGCTTCGTCTTCGTCTCCGAGATCGCCGAGGTCTCCGACGCGTTCCGGACGCTGCCGGTCGAGCGCGCGGTCGAGTACGCGCTCGGCTCGGCGCCGGTCGACTACCACAGCCGGTCGGACTTCGGCTTCGCGTTCGCGCGCTTCTGCCGGGAGTCGCTGGACCGGCTCGACCGCAAGACCACGCTCCTGGTGCTGGGCGACGCCCGCAACAACTACAACGACCCCCAGGCCTGGGCGCTCCGGCTCATGCGGGAGCGGGTGAAGGGGATCATCTGGCTCAACCCGGAAGGGCAGTGGGGCTGGGGGGTCGGGGACTCGGTGATGCCGGTCTACGCGCCCCACTGCGATCTCGTCCGCGAGTGCCGGACCCTGGCCCAGCTGGCCGAGGTGGTGGACGGGCTGATCCAGGGCTGGTGGCGCCGCCGCGGCGCCGCCTGATCCCGCTCGATCGCCCACCGGGGGCGAACGGCGCGGCTCGCGCGGGGGCCGCCGCCGCGACCCGCCCGCCGGCCGCGCCTCTCATCCGGCCCGCGAGGTCGCGGCGCGCGCGCCGGTCCGCTGCCGCCCCTGGCTCACGCTCGTCCCGCGGGCGGGCGCAGCGAGCGACCACCTTCTGCGCCCGGGTCGCGGATCAGCCCGGAAAGCGCCAGAGGGGGCCGGCGGGCGGCTCCCCCGACAGCCGGAACTGCGGGAGCGCCAGCCCGGCCCCGAGGGGCTGGAAGCAGACCTCCACCCGCGCCCCGATCGCGACCCGCGCCTCGGCCTCCGGCCGGAGATCGGCCGTCACCAGGTTCGTGACGAGGCGGAGGCCCTCGTCCGCGGTCGGGACGCCGCGCTGCTCGTCGAGCTCGACGACGACCAGCGGGTAGGGGGCCCAGTCCCGGAACCCGGGCTGGATCGCCTGGACCACGATCGCGTACGAGTAGATCGTCCCGCGCCCGCTGACCGGCGCCCACGCCCAGCCGGCCGCCGCGCACCAGGGACACCCCGCGCCCGGCGGATACCGGAGCCGGCCGCACTCGAGGCAGCGGCGCACGACCAGCCGCCCTTCCCCGGCGGCCCGGAAGTAGCCGTGCCACTCGGAATCGGTCTCCGGGACGTGGAGCGTCATCCCGCGGTGGACGACCGGTGCCGCGGCGGCGGCCCCGGGCGCCTCGCGCCGGTCCATCGATCCCCCCGGCGCCCGGTCAGCGGTCATAGGCCGTTCCGAGGATCAGCGCGCTCCCGGTCGCCGGGGACGCCCAGCCCATGTTCATCGCGATCCGGGCATCCCGGACCTGCCGGCAGCCGCCCGGGCGGTAGTCGTGGCGGTGGACGCCGGCGGCGGCCTCCGGGCAGTAGTCGTCCACGGTGCCCCGGAGCTGGCGCACGTTCTCGATGACCATGCTCATCCCGTGGGTGTACCCCTCGCAGAGGTGTCCGCCGCTCGTGTTGTTAGGCCGGCGGCCGCCGAGCGCGATCGCCCCGCTCGCCACGTAGGCGCCCCCGGCGCCCTGCTCGCAGAAGCCGAACGCCTCCAGCTGCAGCATGGCGGTGAACGTGAACGCGTCGTAGGCTCCGGTGACGTCGACGTCATCCGGGCGCACCCCCGCCGCGTCGAAGACGAGGTCGCGCGCGTGGACGCCGGCGGCCGCGGTGAAGCGGCCCTGGTAGAGGTAGTCCGGGCGGTCCTTGTTCACCCGGCCGGCGGCCGCGAGCACGTACACGGGGCGGTGCGGGCCGTCCCGGGCCCGCTCGGCCGGGGTCACGACCAGCGCCGTCGCGTTGTCGGTCTCGACGCAGCAATCGAGGAGATGGAGCGGCTTCACCACCCAGCGGGAGGCGAGCACCTCCTCCACCGTCACCGGCGTCCGGAGGAGCGCCTTCGGGTTCGCGGCGGCGTGGCGCGAGTGGGCGACCTTCACGTGGGCGACCTGGGCGGAGGTCGTCCCGTACTCGTGCATGTGCCGCATGAACGCCGGCGCGAACCGCTGGCCGGCGCTCAGCATCCCGTACGGGCGGTCGGCGAGCTCGAGCCCGCGCACCGGCGCGGCCGCCCGGGCGCCCGTGCCGCCGATCCGGAACTCGCTGTAGCCGTTCATGGCGCGGAAGATCACGACCGCCCGGCAGAGCCCGACCTCCATGAGCCCCATCGCGTAGGCGACCAGCCCCTCGGTGCTGCTCCCGCCGCCCACGACGTCCGCGTAGGTGGCGAGGCGGATCCCCAGGTCGGCGGCGATCGCCGGCGACGGCGTCGAGTCGCCGGAGTGGTAGGAGAGCATCCCGTCGACGTCGCGGGGGGCGAGCCCGGCGTCCTGGAGCGCCCGGCGCACCGCCTCGACCCCGAGCGCCCGGGTCGAGCGCCCGGAGCCGCGGCTGTACTCCGTCTCGCCGACCCCGGCGAGGCAGTACCGCCCCCGCATCCGCCGCATGCTCACGAGATCGGGAGGACGTGATCGCCAACGAGCATCGAGATGCGGTACCGTCCCCGGATCCGCCCTCCGGTGCTCACCGCCGGAAGAGCTCGAACGCCTGGACGCGCCGGGCCCGCGCCAGGGCGTTCGGCGAGCGGTCGGCCAGGATCACCGCCAGGTGCTCGGCGGCGAGCGCGGCCGGCATCATCACGTAGTCGGCGCCCGCGGCGTAGAGCTGCTGGGCGGCCTCCGGGGTGTCGGCGGTGACCACCACGCGCGCGGCGGGCGCCAGCGCGCGCACCGCGCGGAGGATCTGGAGGTTGCTGGTCCCCTTCAGGAACCAGTCGGAGATCCCGGAGACCACGACCGCCGCCCGCTCGATGCCGGCGTGCTCGAGCGTGGCCATGTTCGAGATGTCGCCGTAGTGGTGCTCGATCCCGAGCCCGCGCAGCCGTTCCAGCATCTCGGGGTTGAAGTCGATCGCCACGATCCGCGCCGTCATCGCCGGCGCCGTCCGCCCGAGGTGCTGGACGAACGCGAGCCCCTCCCGGGAGACGCCCAGCAGGAACAAATCCCGCGTCGCCCCGTGGCCGTTCTCGCCGGCCGCGCCCTCGCCGGCCGCCGCCGGGGCGGGAAGCCCCGACCAGCGCCGGAGGCCCAGCCGGACCAGGAGCTCGGCCGCCCGGGTCGCGAGCGCGTGATTGTAGAGGATGCCGTAGGTGGACACGACCGCGGTGAGGAGAACGGTGTAGAGGATGAGCGAGTTTGCGGCCGGGCTCACGTGGCCGAAGCCCACGCCGAGCGAGAAGATGACGAGCGCGAACTCGCTGATCTGGGAGAGGTTGATCGCCACCACGCCTGCCGTGCGGGTGTCGAGCCGGAGGGCGGCGAACAGCCCGTACATCGCCACGAAGCGGCTCAGGACCACGAACAGCGCGCCGCCGAGGGCGGCCAGGAGGAACGCCGCCGAGGGCTCGGGGATCTTGAGGCCGAGGGCGACGAAGAAGAGCGTCAGGAAGAAGTCCCGCACGCCGCCGATCCGCGACACCACCTCGGGGCCGTAGGGGAACGACGCGATGACGACGCCCGCGATCAGCGCCCCCATCTCCTTCGAGAGGCCGGCCCAGCTGGCGGCGCCCGCGGCGAGGAAGCACCACGCCATCGCGCTCACGACCACCAGCTCGGAGCTCTTGGCGATCGCCCGGAAGTAGGCGGGGAGGACGAAGCGGGCGAGGAGCCAGGCCGCGGCCAGCAGCCCCGCGCCGGCGACCAGCGAGCGCACCAGGAGGAGCGGGTCGAGCCGCTCCAGGTTCGGCTGGACGACGAGGAACGCGATCGCGAACAGGTCCTGGAAGACCAGGATCCCGATCGTGACGCGCCCGCCGAAGGTGCCGAGCTCGAACTTGTCCGACAGGAGCTTCACCACGATGAGCGTCGAGGACATGCTGCTGGCCACCGCCAGGTAGAGGCGGTCGAAGGGACCGCCGGTCCACGCGACGACCGGCCCGAGCACGAGCCAGGCCAGCACCGCGCAGATCGGCACCTGGAGGAGCCCGCTGACGGTGATCGCCCGGCCGGCCTGCAGGAGCCGCGGGAGGCTGATCTCGAGCCCGATGAGGAAGAGGAGGAGGATGAGCCCGATCTCCGCGATCAGCTCGATGCTGGCCTCGTCGGCGACCACGTGGAACCCGACGTGCGGGCCCAGCACCGCGCCGGCCAGGATGTAGCCCAGGATCAGCGGCTGGTGGAGCTGGCGGGCGAGGAACGCCAGGACCGCCGCCACCACGATGCTGACGCTGGTGGAGGTCAGCAGGTCCATGAGCGGCCGCCAGTATAGCATCGGGGTTTCGCTCGACTCATCGGCACCCTCCCGCGATCGACGTGTCGCCTCGCCGCACGCCGGGGCGGCGTGGGCCTCGCCTCCGGCGCCCCGGCCCGCCCGACGCGGCGGCGTGGGCCGCCGTTCCGTCCCGGGTCCCCCCGCCGGGGCGCGCCGGGCCGGACGGAGGCACCGCGGCGCGCCATCGCGCGGCCGTCAAGCGTGCCGCCTCGGGTCGCCACGGGATGTCTCGCGCCCGGCCCCCGGGCCCGGAGCCGTCCCCGCCGGATCGGTGCGCGCGCCCGCGGCCGCGCGGAAGCCGGCGATCTGGTCCGGCAGCCCGAACAGGCGCACCGTGTCGCCGGCCCGCAGCACGGTGTCCGCCGGCGGGTTCACGATCGCCGAGCCGTCGGGCCGCGCGACCGCCACCACGGTCACCCCGAAGCGCTCCCGGACGCCGGCGTCCCGCAGCGTGCGGTCGGCGAGCGCGCCGGCCGGGAGCCTGAGGTCCCGCACCTCCGGCAGCCCCGCCGTCCCGGGCGGCGCGGCCCCCAGCGCCATGGCGTCCCGGAAACGCTCGAGGTACGCCAGCCGCCGCGCCTCGGGGAGCGCGAGCCGCTCCAGCGCCTGCTGGATCAGCGCGGCGGCGGCCTCGATCTCCGGCCGGACCACGGCCGTGGCGCCCGCGGCCCGGAGCCGCGCTGCCGCCGCGGCCGCGTCGGCGCGGGCCAGGACCGGGACGCTCCCGCTGATGGCCCGGACGCGCTCGGTGACCAGCCGCGCGTGCTCGGCGTCGGGGACGGTCACGACCACGAGTGGCGCATCCGCCACCCCGGCCAGCTCGAGGAGCCGCGGGTGCGCGGCGTCCCCGTAGAGGCTCGGGACGCCGCGCTCCCGGAGGCCGCGGACCATGTCGGGGTCGGTCTCGACGACGATGTACGGGACCTGGAAGGTCTCCAGCGCCTCGCCGACCGCGCTCCCGACCCGGCCGTAGCCGCACAGGACCACCCGCGCCGCGCGCGCGTCCGGCTCGGCGTCCGGCGGGGTGGCCGTCCGCGCCGCCCGGGCGAGGGCCAGCCGGCCGATCCAGCGCGGCGCCAGCCGGACCAGCGCCGCGTTCCCGAGGATCGTCAGCAGCGATGTCGCGAGCGTCGCGTTGTACACGTCGGCGCCGACGTGCCCGGCGCTCCGGGCGCTCTGGACCAGCAGGAACGAGAACTCGCCGATCTGGGTGAAGCCGACCCCGACCAGCGCGGCGGTCCAGAGCGGGTACCCGAGCAGGGCCACCACCCCGGTCCAGAGGAGGAGCTTGCCGACGAGCACCAGCGCGACCATGACCCCGAGGAGAGGGAGGTTCTCGAGCAGGAGCCGCGGGTCGATGAGGGCGCCCAGCGTGACGAAGAACAGGGCCACGAAGGCGTCGCGGAGCGACAGCAGGCGGGCGAGCGTCTCGTGGGCGTAGTCGGACCCGCTCACCAGGAGGCCGCCCAGGAACGCCCCGAGCGCCAGCGACAGGCCCACGGCCTGGGTCAGGGCCGCGGTCCCGAGAGCGAGGGCGAGGACGGCGAGCAGGAACAGCTCGGGGCTCCGCGCCCGCGCGACCCACGTCAGCACCCGCGGCATCACGCGGACCGCCAGGATCCAGAACGGCACCAGGATGGCGACCGCCCGCAGGAGCGCGAGCGCGAGGGGGCCGAGGCGGCCGGGGGCGAGCGTGCCGAGCGCGGGCATCAGCACGATCAGCACCACGACGGCCAGGTCCTCGACCAGCGTGATGCCGATCATCGCCCGCCCGTGGCGGGTGTGGAGCTCGCCGCGGTCGATGAGCAGCCGGGCCATGACCATCGTGCTGGCGACGGAGATCACCACGCCCACGACGATGCCCTGCCGGGCCGGCCAGCCGAGGGCGGCCCCCACCCCCATCGCGAGCCCCGCGCAGAGGAGGATCCCGAGCGGGCCGCCGACCAGCGCGAGCCGGCGCACGCGCAGGAGGTCCCGGACGGAGAACTCGATCCCGATCGTGAACATCAGGAGGACGACGCCGACCTCCGCGAACAGCTCGAAGGTGTGGAGATCCGAGACCGCCGGACCGGGCGTGAGCGGGCTCACCAGGATCCCGCCCAGGACGTAGCCGAGGATCAGCGGCTGCCGGGTGAGCCGTGCCAGCCCGCCCCCGAGCGCAGCGGCCAGGAACACGTACGCCAGATCGCGGAAGACCAGCGGGTCGGGCACCATCTCGGGCGCCGCCGGCCCAGGGCGGGGCTCGCACGGCGGATCTCCTCCTCCTCGTTCGCGTGATGTGGACGACGGGCGACGCGGCGCGGCGCGCCGCGGGAGGAGAGGGGCTAGCCGTCCTCGTCGCGGGCGGGCGAGCCGCGGGTGCCCGGCCTCGCCGGCCGGACCTCGATCCGCGTCAACGCAGCCCGCCGCGGCGCGGGCCGGCGCGCGACGGCGGCGACCGGGGCGGCATCGGTACGTCGCGGCGGCGGCGACGCGAGCGCGCCGGCGTCGGGGGAGACGAGGCGCGGCCGGTCGACGCGGAGGGCGTACACCGACTCGCGGTCGTCGAACCGGACGACGCCCGGCAAGAGCGGGTTCGAGGCGTCGATCCCGAAGCACGTCAGCAGCGTGAAGGCCAGCGCCAGCACGGCCGAATCTTACCGCGGCCGGGGAGGCCCTGGAAGCCAGGAGCGCCGGTGGCGCCGCCGCGGCCGCCGTGTCGCCGCCGCGGGCCCCGGTGCCTCGCCAGGCGGCGGCGAGCCGGGCCGGCGCGGGAACGGGCGCCGGCTGCCTCGGCGCCGAGGCCCGGGGTGTCGCGGTGACGCTGGCCGGACGCGGCACGCAATTGGCCCTGGCGCGCCGCTGACGCGCTCGCCGGACGCGGACGCGCCGTGGTCGCGCCCCCCGGCGCCCACCGCGGCCGGGGCCGCCACCGCGGTGGCGAGCGCGCGGTATCGGTGGTGCGAGCGGGCCCGGCCCTGCTCAGCCGCCGCGGCGGCGCGCCGCGGCCCGCTCCGGCTGCCGCCCGTCCCGCAGCAGCTCCCGCAGGAACTTCCCGGTGTACGAGGCGGCGACCTGGGCCACCGCCTCCGGCGGCCCCTCGGCCACCAGCTCGCCGCCGGCGTCGCCGCCCTCGGGCCCCAGGTCGATGACCCAGTCGGCGCACTTGACGACGTCCAGGTGGTGCTCGACGACCAGGACCGTGTTCCCGGCGTCGACCAGCTGCTGGAGCACCCCCAGCAGCCGGCGGACGTCGTCCAGGTGGAGGCCGGTCGTCGGCTCGTCGAGGATGTAGAGGAGGTCGTGGCCCAGGTGCGGGCCCAGCTCGGCCGCGATCTTGAGGCGCTGGGCCTCGCCGCCGGACAGGGTGGTCGCCGGCTGGCCGAGCCGGAGGTACCCGAGCCCCACCGCCTGCAGGACCTGGAGCCGCCGGACGAGCGGGGGCACCGCGGCGAAGAACGGGACGGCCTCGTCGACCGTCAGCTGGAGGACCTGGGTGATGTCGCGGCCCTGGTACGCGACCTGCCGGACCTCCGGCCGGTAGCGCCGGCCCGCGCAGTCGCGGCACGTCACGTAGACGTCCTCGAAGAAGTACATCTCGAGCTTCTCGAACCCGTCCCCCTGGCACGTCTCGCAGCGCCCGCCGGGGACGTTGAAGGAGAAGTGCCCGGCACCGAGCCCGAGCGCCCGGGCCCGCGGCTGCCCGGCGAAGAGACGCCGGATATGGTCGAACGCCTTGATGTAGGTCACCGGGTTCGAGCGCGGCGTCCGTCCGATCGGCTCCTGGTCGATGAGGCGCACGCCGCGGAGGTGCTGGAGGCCGACCAGCGCGTCGTGCACCCCGGGACGCTCGAAGTCGGCCTTGAACGCCCGGGCCACCGCCCGGTAGAGGGTGTCGTGGACCAGGGTGGACTTCCCGGAACCCGACACGCCGGTGACGCACGTGAGGGTGTGGAGGGGGATCCGGACCGTGAGTCCCCGCAGGTTGTGCTCGCGCGCCCCGACCACCGTCAGCCACTGCCCGCTCCCCTCGCGGCGCCCGAGCGGCAGGGGGATGGTCTCCCGCCCCGCCAGGTACCGCGCGGTCAGCGAGCGCATGTCCCGGAGGAACTCGTCGCGCGGTCCGGCGAACACGATCTCGCCGCCCCGGTCGCCGGAGCCCGGCCCGAGCTCGACGCAGTGGTCCGCCGCCTCGATGAACGTCCGGTCGTGCTCCACGACGACGACCGTGTTCCCGGCATGGGCGAGCTCGCGGCACAGCTCGGCCAGCCGCGCGACGTCGCGCGGGTGCAGCCCGATCGACGGCTCGTCCAGGACGTAGAGCGTGCCGACCAGCTGCGCCCCCAGCTGGGTCGCCAGCGCGATCCGCTGCGCCTCGCCGCCCGAGAGCGTCCGCGTCTGGCGGTCCAGCGTCAGGTAGCCGAGCCCGACCCGACGGAGGAAGGAGAGCTTCGCGCCCAGGCGGTCCAGGATCTCCCGCGCCACCTCGGCATCGCGGGTGCCGAGGCCGAGCCCCCCGAGCCAGCGGGCGAGATCGTCGATCGCGAGCCGCGAGACCTCGGCGATGTTCCGCCCGCCGACCGTGACTGCCAGCGCCTCGGGCCTGAGGCGCGTCCCGGCGCAGGTCGGACACGCCACCTGGCTGCGGTACCGGGAGAGGAACACCCGGACGTGGAGCTTGTAGCGATAGCCCTCGACCTCCTCGAAGAATCCGCGGATCCCGCCGAACTCGTCGTCTCCGTCGTACACCCACTGGCGCACGCTCTCGGGCAGCGCCGCGTACGGCTGCCGGACGTCGATCTTCCGGCGGCGGGCGGCCCGGAGGAGCTCGCGCTGGTACCAGGCGCCGGACGGGTGGCGCCACGGCTCGACGGCCCCGTCGGCGAGGGAGACCGTGGGATCGGGGATCACGCGCGATTCGTCGTACCGGAGGAGGTTGCCGAAGCCCTTGCAGTCGGGGCACGCGCCGACCGGGTGGTTGAACGAGAAGAGGAGCGGCTGGGGGCGCTCGAGGGCAACGTCGCACGCCGGGCACCCGAATCGCTCGCCGTATCGTCGCCGCTCCCCCGGCTGCCCGTCTCGCTGGAGCTCCACCGTGGCCCGTCCGCCCCCTTCGCGGAGGGCATGCTCGAGCGACTCCGCCAGGCGGCTCTGCGCCTCCGGCCTGAGCGTGACCCGATCCAGGACGACCAGGAGCTCGTCCGCGGCCGGGAGCGGCCCGGGCGGCGGCGTCGCGAGCGGCACGATGACGTCACCGAGCTGGACGCGGGCGAAGCCGCGGGCCAGCAGGCGCCCGAGGAGCTCCGGCAGGCGGTCCGGCGCGGGCGCCGGCACCGGGAAGCCGACCAGCGCGCGCGCCCCCTCGGCCGTCCGGGTCAGCTCGGCGGCGACCTGATCCGGCGCTGCCGCCCCGGCCTCGGCGCCGCAGCGGGGGCAGTGGGCCCGTCCGATCTTGGCGAACAGGAGCCGGAGGTAATCGGTCAGCTCCGTGGCGGTGCCCACCGTCGAGCGAGCGGTCCGCACCGGGTTCTTCTGCTCGAGGGCGATCGCCGGCCGGACGTGCTCCACCTGGTCGACGTCCGGGCGGTCGATCCGCTCCAGGAACATGCGCGCGTAGCTCGAGAGCGACTCGACGAACCGCCACTGGCCCTCGGCGAAGATCGTGTCGAAGGCGAGGGAGGACTTCCCGGACCCCGAGACCCCCGTGATGACCGTGACCCGATCGTGCGGGATGGCGAGGCTCAGGTTCTTGAGGTTGTTCTGGCGGGCCCCGTGGATCCGGAGCCACCCAGAGCGAGGCTCGGCGGTCGGCTTCACAAGCCTTCATTCTACCGTCCGTGCCGCGCTGGTCCCGGGCCGGGGAGCGGTGGGGGCGGCGGTTCGGGCGGCGGTCCGTCCGACGGGCGGTCTCGCGCCCGCGGGGGCGCGCCCGCGACTTGACAGCCTCGGGGAGCTCGGGAACGATGACCGCCGCCGGGGGCGCGCCGCGCGATGGGCCGGTGCCCGACCCCGGCCTGCTGCCATCTCGGACGCGGGAGGCTCATGTCCGGCGCGCGCCCGGTCGTCGCCCTGCTCCTCGTCGCGGTCGGGGTCGCGGCCTGCTCGGAGGGGAGCAAGCTCGGCCCGGAGGCCGAGCGGGGACGGCAGATCTACCTCGCCCAGTGCACGGCGTGCCACGCCGCCGACCCGGCGCAGAACGGCCCGCTGGGTCCGGCCGTGAAGGGCTCGTCGCGGGAGCTGGTCGAGGCGCGCGTCCTGCGCGCCGCGTACCCGCCGGGCTACGCGCCGAAGCGGACCAGCGCCATCATGCAGCCCATGCCGCAGCTGGCCGGCGAGATCGACGCCTTGGCCGCCTTCCTCCGGTAAGGGCAGCCGGGCGGTCGGGGCATCCGCGGCGGCCCGGGCTCCGCGCTGCGGCCGTCGCGCGGCTCCTCGATCGCCCGATCGCTCCGACACGGATCGCGCCCCGGCGCCTTCGAGCCGGGCGCCCGCCGTTCCCGGCGCGTCTCCCCGCGGTCGCGAATCGTCGCGGCGGCTCGCGCGCGGCGCGGAAGGCGCGCAGGGTCACGCGATGGTGCGGAGGCGCCGGCGCCGCCTGCACACCGGCCCGCTCCGCACGATCTCTCGCGGGCTGCCGCCGGAGCGGTCTGCGGCCGCCCCTGGCCGCCTGGTCGTCGAATCGGTCCTGGACTTGCTGGTCCGGGCGGAGCGGGCGGGCCCGGGGCCTCGTGGGCCGTCGGCCCGCCCGCGCGGCGAGCGACCGCGGGCGGCCGGTCCGTCTACCGGGTCCCCATCACCTCGAACCAGATGTAGAAGATCGCGGCCAGGATGAACCCGGCCCAGAGGGTTCCCTTCACCGTCGCCAGCGGCTTGGCGCCGCCCTGTCCCGGGGTGCCCTTCAGCGCGTTGACCTCGACGACGGCCATGATCGCGAGGGCGACGATCCAGAACGCCAGGCCGCTGCGCGGCACGCGCAGGCCGGTCAGGTGGCTGGCCGCGCCCATGAAGAACAGCATGGGGATCGAGAGCAGCGTGTTCGTGCGGGACGCCAGGCCGGAGCGCGCCCCCGCCGGTCCCGTGGCGGGGTTCGCCGGGCGGCCGGCCGCGGTGTCGATCGCGTTCTGGATGACGATCTTCTGGTTCGGCCAGATCACGAACCAGACGTTCGCCCACATGATGCTGCCGAGCAGGCCGCCCAGGAG
>Ga0070741_10012221_pt1 | contig 15589 bp, 10 predicted proteins | sample Coa_R1_4_FD_66440 | JGI IMG/M metagenome (GOLD analysis project Ga0070741, IMG submission 66440) | Surface soil microbial communities from Centralia Pennsylvania, which are recovering from an underground coalmine fire - Coalmine... | ecosystem: Environmental > Terrestrial > Soil > Unclassified ... | reverse complement strand
GACCGGAGGAGCCTAGCTCAACTCGCCGAACCGCCGTGTACGGACCCGTACGCACGGTGGTGTCGCAGGGACAGCGGGCGACCGCCTACCTATGCAAATCTTTCCCGAACTTGGTCCACATGCAAGTAACGGCGCATTCGCTGCCCACTCGCAAAGCCATTCGGTCATCTCAACAAGTGGTAAGGAGAGAATGCGCATGGCAAATCCTTTGCTCGAGAACGAACTGATGAACCGGGTTCCCAAGGTGATCAGCCCGACAACTCATGCGGTTATTGACTATGCGGTCGCGGGCTACTACTTCATTGCCGCCGGAGCGTGCTGGGGAGGCAACAAACGCGCCGGCATCGCCGCGCTTGCCAATGGAGCCGCGGTGCTCGGGGTCTCCATGTTCACCGACTACTGGGGCGATGGGCGTAAGCCGATCAGCTTTGAAACTCACGGCAACATCGATGTCGGACAGGGTCTCGCAGCCAGTCTGGCGCCCTTACTGCTGGGCTTCGCTGGCAAGCCTTCTGCATCGCTGTTCTGGGGACAGGCCGCAAGTGAAGTCGGTGTTTTGGCCATGACCGACTTCGAAGCCGCCGATCGCGAATCGCGGGGATTGGCCGCTTAGGAACTCAATCTAGCAAGCAAGGGGCACAGGTTTTTCCTGTGCCCCCTTGCATCGCCGTTCGGGTCCTAGCGAAGCGATGCCAGAACAACTACGTCTTCAGAGGGCCGAAGGTTCTTAGCCATTTCGGTCTGCCGGCGGGTTGGTCTTAGTTCTCGCCCGTGCTGCTCTCCTTGCATCCAGATCTGCGCAAGGAAGTAGGTATCGCCGTAGCGATGGAACAAAAGATGACTCGTGCCTGACGGCTCTAGCTTCTCAGCCGCGTTCGAGCCTACCAAACGTCCGACTTTGCCGTCTTTTCCGCGAATGACGAGCGTTGAAGAGCCACTCGCGTCATTGATCGATTGGATGTTGTAAGTTCCCGCAGGAAGACTCGCATTGTCCACCACGAAGTCGAAGGGAACGTTTGCTTTTACATTAACGCTTTGAGCGTTCGCGCATGCCGCCACGAGCAGCAGACCGAACACGCCTACGAAAGTTGCGATTTGCCGTTTCATACTGCCTCCTTTTTGGGGTTGAGGCGGTGGAAGCAATGCGCCGGTGCCGTATAGCCTTTCACTGCTTCTGCTATTCGCTTCCGTCTCCACACCGTTGCCGGGATAAGTGCAATGTGGGTGCCAAAACAGGAATGTCGCGGAAGTACTTGGTTCGATTGGAGACGAGACCACTATTAGCAAGATCGGCGCGAACCGAATGGTTAGTCCGAGCCTTAAATATGAACTCTTCGGTTAGTTTGGCCTGTGGCGGAAACGATGACAATGGCCGCGTAATTGGAACGTATGCACTTGGCACTGCCGTGGGCCGGCACGCCGTGTTACCCACTCATCAAGAACAACAGCGGATGCCTCGGCTTTGGATTCACCTCCCAGAACTTCACCAGCACCGAGTAAACCACCAGTCCGGTTTCACCTTCGCCCCACAGCACGAAAGCTAACGACTGCTTCATTACATTGCGCTGTGTAAGCCCAAGAATGACGCTGATCGGATTGAGCACATCGGTTAGGAAGGCTATCGCGTTCGCAATTGCGGTAGCGCCTGTAACCTCGATCACATAATCATCGCTCTCGCGTGTGACTGCTACTCGCAGGCAGGAGTAGAACTCACTTCGGTTATCCATCAAGCGTACGTAGAGGAAAGCCATCGGACCGCGCAGATTGAAGTGATCGAGAACTTTCTTCTTCAGCCGGGCCCGATATTCCGGTTCGTTGGCATGGTGGGGGATTAGATTCACCTTGCCATCACAAATCGAGTTCCACAGGCGCTCAGATTCCGTGTCGCGAAACTCGAACTCTGATACCCGCATTTCGGTGGCGCGGTGATAACGGCTGGCGCCACTGAGCGCGAGCAGCAGGAATATGAAGCAACTGGCGATAATCACGCCGTCGGGTCGTTCGATGATGTTCGCAATCAGGGTGTATCCGAACACCAGCGTGACAACGCAGTAGTAGATCGCCTTCAGATACGAAACCGGCTGCTTCCACGATCGCTCTCGCCACAACGCCAGCGCAACCGCAACTGCGGCAGAGAACATTAGCACCAGCACGCCGGTTGCATACGCGCTACCCTGAGCGGTAACATCGGCGTGAAAAATGAGGGTGACGACGACGTCGATTCCGAGCAGCAGTAATACCAGGGGACGTCGATAAGCGACCCACGGTGGCGCCATGCCGAAGCGGGGCAGATAGCGCGGAATCAAGTTCAGAAGCCCCGTCATTGCGGATGCTCCGGCGAGCCAGAGCACGAGCATCGTGGAAAGGTCGTACAAACTGCCAAAACGGCTTCCTATGATCTGGTGCGCCAGGTAAGCGATCGCGCGTCCATTAGCTTCACCGCCTTCGCGGTAAGCACTTTCAGGAATCAGCAGTACCGAAACGAAACTCGAAAGCAGCAGCAGCACGCTCATGATGCCTGCAGCCGAGATCAGCAGCTTGCGGGTATTGTCAATCCTGCCCTGCGGCTGGACGTGAGAACTCCCGCGGTGATCGTCTTCCTCGCCGCCATCAACCAGCGGCATGACGGAAACTCCAGTCTCAAATCCGCTCAGACCGAGTGCCAGCTTGGGAAACACTAATGCTGAAGCTACAAACAGTGCGGTCCAATCGCCGTGCGATTCCAGCACACGCGACCAGTTCCGCAACAGCTCAGGCCGGTGGATGACAACGACTGCGCAATAGCCAAGCACCCACACATTGAGCAGGATGTAGGGAATGGTGGTTGCAGCAACCACGACGATCGCCTCGCGAAATCCGGCGATGAAAACTACAGCGAGCAGCACGAGCAGGATCATGGTCACGTCCATGTAGTGCTCGCCTAAGAAGCGATGCAGATACGGATTCTGAGTCGCGTGCCGCGCTGCATCGGCCGCAGAGAGCGTCATGGTGATGACGAAATCGGTGGCCGCGAATCCCAGAAGGATCAGAACAAAGATCTTGCTCTTCCAACCAGAAAAAAGATTTTCGAGCAGAGCAATCGAGCCTTGGCCGGCGTAGGAGCGAGCAGCAACTTCCGCATAGATCGGAACCGCCCCGAATAGGGTGACGAGGACCAGAATTCCGGTCGCGGAGAACGAAAGGGCTCCTGCCGCGAGCAGAGCAATGCCAGGCTGATAGCCGATCGTCGAAAAGTAATCGACGCCCGTAAGCCAAAGCACCAGGTACCAGGGATGGGTGCGGTCCGCAGCCTCTGGCACATCGAGCGGACTTCCAGTAAACAAAAATCGGCTGAATGGATTGCTGCGGCCGGGCGCTGTCTCTGGAGTAGGAATGCTGGTTGTGTGCATTCTCGGCGCAATTACTTGCAGTCAAATGTACCTGATCTAGCCAGGAGAGCTGTTTACTGGCTGCAGTCGCGGACATTCGGAACTACAATGACCGCTCAACAGCCCACAGAAAGAGGAGGCAATATGTCGGAAGCAAACAAGGCTCTGGTGCGGCGGATCATTGAAGCAGTGGTGAACACAGGAGACTTTTCGTCTTTGGATGAATTCGTCTCTAGCGACTATACGTATTTCGAACCGACGTTGGGGCCCATGAGTGGACGCGACGGGTATCGAACACTGGTGAGTATGTATCGAAGCGCATTTCCTGATCTGACCCTCACCGTTGACCAGCAGATTGCGGAAGGCGACACAGTCGTGACACGTTGGACAGCGCACGGAACACATCAAGGCGAACTCTTCGGAATGTCCGCTACTGCAAAAGAGGTCTCGGTGCAGGGAGTCGTAATCAGCCGAATTCACGATGGCCAACTGGCTGAGGACTACGAGTCCTACGATGTATACGGGATGCTGCGGCAACTCGGTGCGCTCCAGGCGGCGGCCAAAGCAGCGTAAGTCTTTCCCGAAAGCTGTGAATCCAATGGGAAAATTCCCGCTCAACTGTCATCCCTCTCAGCGCCGCGAAAATGTTCAGATATTTACGGCTCGTTGCGCTGAGGAGGATCTGCTGCTATTAGCGTCCAAAAACTACTCCATTCCCGAGCGCAGCCACACGCTTCCACGGTCGGCTCGCAGGCGCAGTGTTGGGCCGCCGCCGTTTACTTCCCCGGAAACGTGATCGCCACTGAAGGCGCCATGCGCGAGAACGCCGAAATCTGTATGGAAGCTGCTGCGGCGGGAGCGCTCCGCGTCGAGTGTGAAAGCTGAATTTTTTGGGATGGTCATTGTGAGATTTCCGCGCGTGACCTCGAGATCACTGTCGCCCGTGAATTGTTTCAAGTAGATGTCAACAGAACCACGATCGAGCGAGACACGTACACCATTGCGGATCGCTGAATCGCGAACGCTCAGATTGCCGCGGTCGCCGCGCACATGCAACTCACCATCCAAATTCGTGATCTCAATATCGCCGCGGTTGCTGCCGATTTCGAGTTTTCCAGCAATATCGCTGATCCTCACGTGTCCCCGATCATCCTTCAAATTCGCGTTCACCTGATGGGGGACACGGAGGATCAGGTTCACACCGTGATTCCCGTTCAGAAATCCCCAGTGAAACCCCACCGGATAGTCGACCTTGACGGAACGATGGTGCTCGTCGCCTTCGACGCGAATCTTGGTTTCACGCATCCAGCGTTCGCGATCGAATTCGCTTCCTTCGAAGTATTTGTGGGCTTCTACCGAGACCTCAGTGTTGTCGGAACCTTCGAAGCGAAGATCGCCTCGACCGTTCTCCACCGTGATTGATCCGCCTGCGACCAACGGCGCGTGCTGCCGGAAATCTTCTTCCGCCTGAACATGCTGATCAATGACGCAACTGACCGTGCTGAGGCCGAGGATTACCGATACGACGAGCAGGATATGAATTGCCCTCACAGAACTGTGGCTCATGCTGTTCACCTGCAGGCAAGGATGCAGCGTGACCATACAGAGTACGTACTCAAGAAGTAATTAGTTCCGGGAAGAAAAAATGGTGCCGGGAGGGGGAATCGAACCCCCACAGGCCTTTTAAGCCCTGCGGATTTTAAGTCCGCTGCGTCTGCCAGTTTCGCCATCCCGGCTTAAGGGTTGGCATTTCCAGTTTCGCACAACGCAGCGCCATTCTTTCCATCGTAAAAGCGACGAGGGCTGAGGCAGACCATCAGCCCTCGAAACGCCAATTTTCGACGCTAGAAGTAGAATTTCAGCGCAAACTGCATCACGCGCGGATCGCCGGCCAGCGACGTAATCTGCCCGAACGAACTGCTGCTTACGTCGTGAACCGGAATGCCGAACTGTGGCGTGTTGAGCGCGTTGAAAACCTCCCACCGGAATTCGAGGCTGCGCTGCTCGTTCCCGAAGTAGTTGAAGCTGCGTGCGAGAGCGAAGTCTACGTCGGAGTAATTGGGACCTTCGACAGAATTGCGGCGGCAATTGCCGAGTACGCGCGGAGCAGGCGGCGCGGCGAACTGCGCAGTATCGAAGAATCGCGTGACGGACTGCTGGTCGCCGGGCAGTCTGCCGGTGCCGCCGAGGCAATCGGCGACGGCATTCCCTAGACCTCCGCGATTTCCAACCGCCGAATTGTTGGCAGCGTCAAAGACCGTGAACGGACGCCCCGTGTGCAGCGAGGTGAGGCCGCTCAGCCTCCATCCGCGCAGAACCTGCGAGAGCAACCCGGAGGGCAGCATCCTGTGCCCTGGTCCAAACGGTGACTCGAAGACGTAGCTGAAGACCAGTCGATGGCGCACGTCGAAGTCGCTGCTACCGCGCTGCTGGGTGAAATCGCGAGCGTTCTGCATAAAACTGTTGGAGCCGCCGCTGAAGAGCTGTTCCGCAGCATTGTCGATGGAGTGAGAGTACGTATACGCGGCATGCAACGACATACCGTTGCGATAGCGCTTCTCCGCCGTGATCTCCAGTCCGTTGTAGCTGGAATTCGCGACATTGGCACGGAACTCGACAGGCCCAAGTGCCGGATAGGGAACGATGCCGGTCCCCGCTCCAGCAGCCGTGAAGAACTGCTGGTTGAGATTAAGCAGCGCGGCAAGATAGGTGCCTTTGGTTCCAACGTAGTCGGCGGTCACGACCATATCGCCTGGCAGCATGCGCTGAATGCCGAGGTTCCATTGATCGATCTCCGGCATTTGCGCATGATCGTCGATAGCGCGCACGCGAACTTTCGTGCGATCCACAGTGTTGGGATCGAGCGACAGATTGAATCCGTTCGCCAGGATCATATTGTTCGCGGTCGTGCTGGTGCTCGTTGCCGAGACATTGTTATTAACGAGGAAAGGCAGGTTCAGTCCAAGCTGATCTTCACTACCGTTGCGGTCGAAGACCTGGTAGAAGCGCCCATATCCTGTACGGATCAGCGTATTCGGCGCAGCCTGGAAGACGAGTCCCACGCGAGGAGCGAAATTGTTCTTGTCCGGTGCGATCAGGTAGTTTCCAACCGGCGAATTCGCAGGCGTGAAGGTCTGTCCGGTACCGGTGTCGAGATTGGTCATGTGGCCCGATGCGTCATGCGGCCAGGTGGCATAGTCGTAGCGTAGGCCGAGGTTGAGTGTGAGACGAGGAAAGATCTTCCACGTGTCTTGCCCAAACTCACTCAGCATCCAGATGCGCTGATCGACTCTTTCGGGATTCGACAGCGCTACCGCCGAGGGATAGCCGAGCAAAAAATCGGCGAGTCCGATGCCGGTACGCTGTCCATCGAAGGTGATGGTGCCGCGCAGCGAGGGAACATCGAGGAAGATGTCCCGCATGGGAAGGTGCGCATCGATACCGAGTTTGAATTCGTGCGTGCCACGCGAGAGCGTGGCAGAGTCGATCCATTCGAATTGGTTCGTGATCTGCGATTTCGGCAGGAAGTCGGGTGAACCGAGGCGCCCGAGACCGCTGCCGTCGGCGACCACAGGTGTACCTCCGCGTCCCTGGATCACGATGCCCGGCAGGCCTCCGTCAAATAAGGAGCCAGTAGGAGTTCCGGGAACGAAATCGGACGCTTTGTTCTGACCAAAGGGATCCTGCGTTGCGACTGAGTAATTGCGGCTCCAGCCGACATGCATGTCGTTCACGAGGTCGGACGAGATTATTGATGTCCATCCGATCGCGGCGGAGTCGGCATTCATCGTGAGGCGTCCGAATGCGGAGGTGCCGGTGCCATCGACGATGCCGCCAAATGCGCCGGGAACATAGCGGAAGCGACGTGTGGAGCTGTAGCGCAGGAAAATGTTATTTGCGGAGCTGACGTTGTAATCGGCTCGTCCAATGTAGCTGTTGGCATCGTCCTGAATCTTGGGAACGCGGATGAAGTTGTTGATGTCGAGCGCTCCCGAAGTGGGAGTGCTGTTCGGCAGCGGTACCAGGCCAAGAATCTTCACCGCAACCGGATCAAGACAGCTTGCGGGAATCTGGTTATTCGGAAAGGCGACGCCCGGACCCATGCATTTACCTACGCGGTCTACGAGAGGCGCGTAAGCGCCACCTTTGATGTTGTTAGCCAGAGCAGCGGCCGTTGAGAAGTCGCCAATGCGTTCGTTGGCAGTCGGCACGTTGGTGAGTCGGGTCGTGCCGAGACGATTGCGGCTGCCTTCGTAATTAAAGAAGAAGAAGACCTTGTTCTTGATGACGGGGCCACCGACCGCCGCGCCGAACTGGTTCTGGACGTGCGCCGGACGCGGCTTAGCAGCCCGATTCAGGAAGAAGTCATTGGCGTCGAAAATCTTGTTGCGCAGGAATTCGTAGGCGACGCCATGAAACTGGTTGCTTCCACTCTTCGTGGTCACGCTGACCATCGCTCCGCCAGCTCGTCCATTCTCCGCGCTGTATGGATCGGTGCTGACGCGAAACTCCTGAATTGCATCGACAGAAGGACGAACCGCTTGCGTTGTCAACTCTTGAACATTTTCCGAGATTGAGTTGTCATCTACGCCGTCAAGAACGAAGTTGTTGGCAAGCGAGCGAACGCCGTGAACGTTCATGCCGCCTGTGCGTCCCGCTGCGGTCCCGCCGCCTTGTTCGGTGTAGCGATCGGCCTGTACGCCGGCCACCTGCACCAGCAGATCATCCCAGTTACGCGAACTGAGGGGCACATCGCGAATGATAGCGTTCTCAATTACGCTGCCGGGCGCCGCTTCCTGCGTCTGCAGCAGCATCTGATCGCCTTGGACCGTCACCGTCTCAGTTGCTCCTCCGGCCTTCAACGGGACATCGAGTCGACCACGCTGTCCCACATCGAGGCGAATCTCAGAGATGGCGGTCTGGAATCCGCTCTTCTGGACTTTGAGGCTGTAGTGTCCCACCTGCACCACAGGAAACACGTAATATCCAACATTGCTTGTCGTCCCAGTCTGCGACACATTCGTGTCAGTGTTCGTAAGAGTAACGGAAGCGTCTGGAACGACTGCGCCTGAGGAATCTGTGACCAGCCCCGTGAGGCTGGCGGTGTTGATCTGGGCAATCAACGCGCACGAAGCAAGCAACAGTACAGCAAGTGCTGAAGTTCTTTTCATCGTAACTTCCCTCTGTCAATGGTCAAAATACCGAAACGTTTTGATATGAACCGGATTTATACTCCGGCCCCATGAGCACTGTCACGCAGAATTTCCTGGTTTTGAGAAAGTTTTATCGGATGTTTGTGAACGAGTCGAGAAAAGTTTTTCACCCCTTCGACTTTTCGCCTTGTCGTCCCTGCGAGCGCCGCGATCTAGTGATGGTTCCTATGCTTTGCTTGCGCTCGCAGGGATCTGCGTTCCAGCACGAACAAGCAGATCCCTTCAGCGCATCAGAGTGATGAAGCGAAACCGATTTCGCTGCTCTCAAGCGATGACAAATTAGTGAACCGTTTGTATTGGCTAACTAGACTCACATGCGCTTGCGCATGAACGCGGGGACATCGAGGTCGTCGCCATCGATATCGACAACGCTGTTGCGAACCGCGTCAAGCGACATGGAATCGCGCACAGGCACTGTGGCGTGCGACGCTGCAGCGGCCGCAGCTACAACCACCGATCTGGGAACCTCTTCGATCATGGAGTGAGCCGCAGGAACCGGCTCTGGCTCGGGTGCGGACTCCATGATGGGATCGGGTCGTTGCTGCATCACGACCTGCGGGCTGGGAACGAAGGTTGAGCTCGAGGATGAGCGCGATGACGAAACCGCTTCGGTGATTCCCATCGCGCGCTCCCGGCGATGTGGCTGATCGCTCTTGAAGCCCGTAGCGATGACGGTAATCTTTACGTCGTCCTTCATCTTTTCGTCGAGCACGGCGCCGAAGATGATGTTGGCGTCCTCGTGCGCGGCGCTCTGGATGATGGTCGAGGCCTCGTTCACTTCGGCCAGTCTCAGCGAGCTTGAACCCGTGATGTTGATGAGAATGCCGCGCGCGCCGTCGATCGCTCCGGCTTCGAGCAGCGGAGAGGCAATTGCCGCCTGTGCCGCTTCGAGCGCGCGACGCTCGCCGCGTCCAGTGGCCGTTCCCATTACCGCATAACCCATGCCCGCCATGATGGTCTTCACGTCGGCGAAGTCGCGGTTGATGATGCCGGGAATAGTGATGATGTCGGAAATTCCCTGCACGGCCTGGCGCAGCACATCGTCGGCCACACGGAACGACTCGAAGAACCCCGCATTCTGCGCTACTGCCAGCAGCTTTTCGTTCGGGATCACGATTGTCGTGTCAACGCTTTCGATCAGCTCCTGCAATCCGCGATCGGCTTGTGCAAGACGTCTCTTGCCTTCAAAGACGAACGGCTTCGTTACTACAGCAACCGTGAGTGCGCCCATCTCGCTGGCCAACGAAGCGATAATTGGCGCAGCGCCGGTCCCCGTTCCGCCGCCGAGACCGGCGGTGACAAATACCATATCGGCGCCTTCGAGAGCCTCGATGATCTGGTGAGCGTCTTCGAGCGCGGCTTTGCGTCCCACCTCGGGATTCGCGCCAGCGCCGAGGCCGCTGGTCAGCTTTACGCCAAGCTGAATCTTCACCGGCGCCTGCGACATCTGCAGCGCCTGCAGATCGGTGTTGGCAACCAGAAATTCCACGCCTTCCACTTTGGCGTTGATCATGCGATTGACGGCATTGCCGCCGCCACCGCCTACGCCGATGACTTTGATCTTGGCGTTGTTGCGGGGATCCTCGTTGAAGCTGATACGAATACCGTCTTCAGCGCCGATGTGATTGCCGTTGCCTTCGGCTTTGTTTTTTGCCATGGAAGTTTCTCCCTTCGAATTCGTTTAGGTCCTCAGTACTCGACGAAATGGACTGGGGCATTCGGCACTCGGCATTCGGCCAAAAACCTCTTCGTCCATGCACGAAACCTGAGTACCTCTTAATTCCCCACTTCACCCGATGACCCGATCCCCTGATCTTTAGGCCCCTACAAACAGCGCGCGCAGTCTCGCCTTGAATCCTGCGTGCTCTTCTTTTATTCGTCCGACTCGCGCACGATGCGTGTACATGAGCAAACCTACGCAGCTCGCGAAATCCGCCTGCGCCAGGCTGTTGGGCATCCGCGGTATGCCATTCACCATCCCGACACGCGCCGGGCAGCGCAAAGTCTGTTCCGCAATTTCTGCAATTGCAGACAACCGCGATCCGCCGCCGATGAGGACGCATCCCGCTCCGAGACCGTCGAAAACTCGGGCTTGCCGAAGTTGCTCGCGCAGCATCTCGAACAGCTCACGCGCCCGAGGCTCGATGATTTCGCCGAGAATGCGCTGCGATATCAGGCGCGACGCCCTGTTGCCAACCGACGGCACTTCAATTTCGTTGCCTTCGGGAATATCCGTCACGACGGCGCATCCGCAATGGCGTTTGATTTTCTCGGCGTCGACCAGCGGAGTGCGTAGACCTACGGCGATGTCATTGGTGAAATGATCGCCGCCGATGGGAACAACCCCCGTGTGCGCAACCGCGCCTTCGTAGAAAACCACGACGTCGGTCGATCCGGAGCCGATATCGACGAGGCAGACTCCAAGCTCGCGCTCATCAGAATCGAGAATGGCATCGGCGCAGGCGAGCGGCTCGAAGACGATGTCGTCGACGTGAATGCCAGCGCGATTCGCCGCCGTGACCAAATTCTGCGTCGCGCTGGTCGCGGCGGTGATCACATGCGCATTCACTTCGAGACGCATGCCGATCATCCCCACCGCATCCTGAATGCTGCCTTGCTCATCGACGATGAACTCCTGCGGCAGCAGATGGATGGTCTGCCGGTCGGGGGGAAGGGAAACAGAGCGAGCGCGCTCGACCGCCTGACGCACATCATCGCGATTGATCTCGCGAGGACGCGATCCCAGCGTGATGCCTCCGCGGCTGTTGAATCCGCGAATGTGCGGCCCGCCAATACCGAGGGTCGCACGCTCGATTGGCATTTGCGCCGTTGACTCAGCCTGTTCGACGGCGCGCTGAATCGACGCAGTCGCCTTATCCAGCTCGACGATTACACCTTTGCGCGAGCCGCGCGAATCGGCAACGCCGTGTCCGCGATAGCGCAGCCCGGCGTCGGTGACTTCTCCCACGACAACGCAGGTTTTGGTACTGCCTGCGTCGAGGATGCAGATCGTGTTTTCGTTTACCTTGCCCATTTCTTAAAAACCGTTTTCACCACGGAGCTACGGAGGACACGGAGTATCCTTTGCTTGTCATTCCGAACCGCCGGATTTGTAGTGAGGAATCCCTATTAGCTTCCACTCCCTTTTCGTTCAACCAAATAGCCCAAACTACATGCTCGATGTTTCTCATGCGCGACCGATAGAAACCCGAACCTTCAACGTTGCTGATAGGGATTCCTCGGCCAAAATCAGGCGTCGGAATGACAATCAGAAAAATTCCTCCTCAGTGTCCTCTGTGCCTCCGTGGTGAAATTGATTTCGCGTACGTCCGTGGCGCTGGCCGATGCTCCGCCGCTGCCGTTTCAGGATTGACAATGATCTGCCCGTCGTAGCGGAGATCGACTGATTCGACCTTTTGGAACTGTGCCCGCCAGTCGGCAATGTGCGCGAGATAAATCCTGAAGCGCTCCAGGAACTGATCGTTACCCAGACTTACAAGAACAGCGCCCGCGGGGTCGCTCACCGTCACACTCACGTTTTCCGGATCGCTCAAGTCCACCTCGCTAAGGTCTTTCGAATAGTGCGCGTCGCCGGCATCAAGGTCGTTAACAAGGCGCGAGTACAGCTTCATCTGCGCGCTGCGCGTTGAGAGCGGATCCGATTCGCTCAGCCCTAACACCACCGGAAACGAATAGTGCGTTCGGCGCGGGAGGTCCATGATCACGCCATGAGCATCGACCAATTGAATGCGACTGCCGATCTGCGCAAAGGCGACGGGAGTGCGCTCGTGAATCTGGACGGCGATGCGGTTCGGCAGCAGCCGCATTACGTTCGCCGACTCGATCCAGGGAACGGCTTCGAGCTGCATGCGACGCTGCTCCAGTGGGATATAAAAGATGTTGCGTCCTATGTCGGCTCCAAGCACTTCCATTACTTGTGAACGCGTGACTTTGTTGAGGCCGCTGGTGGTGATGTCATCACTCGAATCCACGCGAAAGCGCCAGCTCCGTGTGCCGTAGTGATACACGCTGCCATAAGCAACGGCAGCTAGCGTGACCGCTGCCGCCACCATCACCGCGATGCGAATGCGGCCGGCAGTTTTCTTCGGGAGCGCGCTTTTTCGAACGGAAATGCGCCGCTCGGCGCGTCGGAATTGTGGTTCTGGAGTGGTGTCGGCGAGAGACGAGTCGGCGTCGAACTCGGGTTCGAGTTCGCGGTCGCGATCAGAAACGACATCGACGCGAGTGGGTATTTCCACTTCTTTAAACTTAGCGTCGTCTCGCGGCATCAATCCGTATTTTGAGAATCGCCGTACTCGCCACTATAAACGCATTTCGGAATTTTCAGCGCAGGAAATTTGGAAGTCGTAGAAAAAAGTTTGCAGGAACAGAACATTCCCGATTGATCCGTGCGTTGCATTGCGACAAGGTCTCGAATCGCGAAATCTATAATCAGCCAGCATGTCGTGGTCGCCCAAGTCCGTCGTCCAGAGTTTGTTTTCGTCTGAGTGCGGTGCTGCGAACCGGCTGATTCCGCGATGGCTGTTTCTGCGCGCTTTGGGGCTGATCTATTTTTCCGCGTTCTACTCGCTCTTCTTCCAGATTCGCGGACTTGTTGGACCTGACGGCATTCTCCCGGCTGGCGCATACCTGCAAGCGGTCGCGCGCTCGTCGATGGCCCACGCGCGCTTCTGGTATGTGCCCTCGGTGCTCTGGATCGCGAGCGGCTCGCACACGCTCATGGCCCTTTGCTGGGTTGGGATGGTCGCTTCGATTCTCCTGGTGGTGAACTTCTGGCCGCGGCTGATGCTGGTCATCTGTTTCGTTTGTTTTCTATCGTTCGTCTCGGCCGCGCAGGATTTTTCCTCGTATCAGTCCGACGGAATGCTGCTGGAGGCAGGATTCATCTGCCTCTTCTTTGCTCCTCCAGGCCTGCTTCCCGGACTGGGAAGCAAACATCCGCCTTCTCGCGCGAGCTTGTTTCTTCTGCAATGGGAGTGGCTGCGGATTTATTTCGAGTCGGGAATTGCCAAGCTGGCCAGCGGCGATCCGCAATGGCGCAACTTTACCGCCATGGACGAGTACTACCAGAACGGCCCGCTGCCCACATGGATTGGCTGGTATGTGCAGCATCTTCCGCACTGGTTCCACGCTGCCTCGGTAGGCGCAACGCTGGTAATGGAACTTGGCCTGATCTGGATGATCCTGCTGCCGCGCCGCTTCCGCATTGTCCTCTTCTTTATCGTCACGTGTTGGGAAGCCGGCGTGATCAGTACCGCGAATTATTGCTTCCTGAATTATCTGGTTCTCTCGCTCGGAATCCTGCTGCTGGACGATCGCTTCCTCGCGCGCTTCTCACCGAAGAGATGGAAAGAACAACTGCCAGTACTCGCGCCCGATAGCTTAGTTCACGAGAGGGCAACACCGGCGCCAGAAACGGGAATCGTGCAGGTTTTCGTCCGACCGCACTTTCGCGCGCTGAAGCTGGCGCTTTCCGCCGTGATGCTTACGTGGGTTTTCTATGTGACGTCGGTTGAGTTGGTGTGGATGCTCGCGCCACACTTCCCTTTGCCGACCACGCCGGTGATGGTGCTGGAGCCGTTCCGGATCGCGAATCAATACGGATTGTTTGCAGTGATGACACGCGGGCGCTACGAAATCGAGTTTCAGGGCTCGAATGACGGACAGAATTGGGTCGCGTATCCGTTCCGCTACAAACCACAAAAGCTGAACGAAGCTCCGGGGATTTACGCACCATACCAGCCGCGCTTCGACTGGAACTTATGGTTCGCTTCATTGGGTACATGGCGCAACAACAGCATCGTTCCCAATACGGAAGTGCGCCTGCTCACGAATGACAAGGACGTGCTCGGATTATTTGCAGGTAATCCCTTTCCACAATCGCCTCCCAAGCAGGTGCGGGCTGTGCTCTGGCAGTACTGGTTCACGACTTTGGCCGAGAAGAAGCAAACGGGCAATTGGTGGAGACGGGAGTTCCTCGGCTTGTATGCGCCCACGATTGAGCTGGAGCCGGATGGAAAATTAGGAGTGTTAGCGATGCCGGAGGAGCGCAGCCCGGAGTAACAGAACCGTCGGCGGTAGCCGATGGGTCGATGCTCGGCGCCAAGCCGAGCACCGAGTTGCTCGATAGCGCAAGCGGCTGGAAGATCGAGAACGCACGGCATGTGCAGCCGCAACACAAGCGGCTGCCGCCGGCAGTTTCCGTTACACGCCTGCATACGTCGCTCGCTTGAGAAAGCTCCCGGCACCGGCTTTTCCCAGGAACTTGTCTTTTTCCACCAACACCTGCCCGCGCGACATCACCACATCGGGCATTCCTTTTACCTTGATGCCCTCAAACATCGAGTAATCAACCCGCATGTGATGAGTCTTCGCGCTGATTGTATGTTCCCGATTCGGATCGAAGATCACCAGATCGGCGTCGCTGCCGACGGCGATGGTCCCCTTTCGTGGATAGAGTCCGAAGAGCTTCGCAGGCGTGGTTGAAACCAGTTCTACGAAGCGATTGACGCTGAAGCGCCCTTTCCCGACTCCTCCCGAATAAATCAGGCTCAGGCGATGCTCGATGCCAGGGCCGCCGTTAGGAATCTTAGTGAAGTCATCTTTGCCGAGTTCTTTCTGCTCCTTGAAGCAGAACGGACAGTGATCGGTTGAGACCACTTGCAGATGGTCGTGCTTAAGCCCGCTCCAAAGTTTCTCCTGATGCCATTTCTCGCGTAGGGGCGGAGTGAAGACATACTTCGCGCCTTCAAAGCCGGGCGCGTCCATGTCTTCGAGAGACAAATAAAGGTATTGCGGGCAAGTCTCGGCATAGACCGGCAAGCCGCGATCTCTTGCTTCGCGGACTTTCTCGAGCGCGTCGTTGCAGCTCAAGTGAACGATATATACAGGCGAGCCGGCCATCTCCGCGAGTGCGATCGCGCGCGCTGTGGCTTCGGCTTCGGCGGTTGTAGGACGGGTGAGCGCGTGGTACTTCGGCGCGGTCTT
>Ga0070741_10012220_pt1 | contig 15590 bp, 20 predicted proteins | sample Coa_R1_4_FD_66440 | JGI IMG/M metagenome (GOLD analysis project Ga0070741, IMG submission 66440) | Surface soil microbial communities from Centralia Pennsylvania, which are recovering from an underground coalmine fire - Coalmine... | ecosystem: Environmental > Terrestrial > Soil > Unclassified ... | reverse complement strand
CTCAATTCTTCGCGGATACGCGCTGCGCTTCCAGCACTATTCCGGAGCACCGGCTCCATTCACCGCCGGTCAGCCCGTCCAATTGCGCCGCGCCGCCGTCCCTCTCATCAGCCGTGACAACCAGCGGCAGCTGAAACGATGACGGCCAGTCCTTGATCCAGTAGGTGAGCGACGCGGTCATGAATCGCACATCGTCTTCGATGTCGGCCAGCTCGCGTGCGCGCGCATAGTCCTTCAGGTCGCAGGCTTGCCTGATCATGGTGGCGCGGCGCAGCAGCGACAGACTGAGACCGGAATCGAACACGGCCCTGAAGCGCGACCAGGCATGCGTTTCGGTCACCGTCGCTCCGCAGAACCGGCCGCCCGTCAGGCTGTTGGCCCAGACCGTGTTGTCGACGCCGCGCCACATGTCGTGGACGTCTACGACGTTCGGACCATAGGCACGCAGTGTCCTCCGCAACCAGGCGGGATCCTCATGGCGATAGTTTACCAGCTCCTGGCACACCAAGACGCGCAACAGGCGATAAGCGCCACTACGAATGTAAGGCTCCAGGGTCCGCTCATCGCCCTGCACCTCACGCGCCTTCGCGATCGTCGCCTTGCTCGGAAAGCCGAGCCAGGCACCAATCTGCAGCCACTGTGCAGCGATCAGCCCGAGGTAGAGCAGGGCCACGCCCTGCGCCACCCACAAAGCCCACCGGCCACCTTTCTTCAGCAGCGTCATACCTCTCCCCTTGGACTCCCCAGGCGCCAAGACAGTGCGCATCGTGTACCATTCGCACGCCGCACCGCGAACCGCTGCGCCGAGCTGTCTACGGGCGTGGCTGACCTCCGCCATGCTTCTCCTCAAAGGCCGTGACCGCGAGCTCCAAAAACTCGAACACCTTGATCCTGTGACCACGAACCAGCGCAACGACGCGTGCGCGCATGGCCTCAGTGCAGCGAATGCACATCATCCTTGTCCTCCTCGGCTCTCCGCCGTCCGTTGGTGGTCTGCGCAGGTCATCCTCGCGACCATTGCGCGCCACGCCAGCACCCTCGCGGATGTCGTCCTTCCAGTTGTCAGGTAGCCCGATCTTGCCCGCCATTGCGGCCTCCTTGTCACTGTGATCCCGAGCGGTCAGCTCCCTGTCATCACTGGACTATTCGCAATGGCAACGCAGCTCCTTCCGCCTGCATTTGGCGCCAGGCTACGCGCGAACGTTCTGCGTCGGCGGCTACCTGTTGCCAGTCGTGTTGCCAGTGTTGCCAGAACCTTGTACCCCGGGCGCCTCGCCAGCATCACACACCAGGGCCCCTTTCGATGACCCGTCCACTTCACCATCAACCGCCCAAGTTCACCCGAGAGGGCGTGCGCCAGCTTGTGCAGCACATCGACAGCCTGCTCGCGCGCGACCCGCAGCTTCGCACCCACAAGGCTCTCCTGACTGCGGCCAAGGCATTCCCGCCGCGCATCAGCAGCGATCAACAACGCAATTTCCTGATCAACTTCTCGAAGTGGAAGGCCGCTCAGCTCAACAACAGGTCGACGCCGAAGTGGCAATGGATAGGGGAAGAATGCTTCAACAAAATCCTGCGGTATCTGGTGGACAGCGGAAAGTGGCTTGGCACAGACCACTTCCGAACCATCGAGAAGCACTTTCCAAGTCCTCTTTTTCACGCGCTTGCTGCCCAGCTGAGCATGGACGACCTGCAGATCGGTGAGCTCAAGAAGATGTTTCTCGGCACCTACGCCGTATGGCGACCTTGCATCGATGATCGGCGCAAGGTCTGGCTCGGGCGCATGACCGTCTCCTTCAACGAGCAAGCCCGCTCCCTGGATACGCTCGAAACCTACGCGGTGAGCAACGCGAACGGAGAGATCGATCGCCACGAATGGAAGGGCCATCTCCTCAAGGCCGCCAACCACTACGTTCTCATCTCGATAAAGACCGATCGGCCGTGGCTGCAGACCGTCTACATACCGGAGCTGCAGAAGCTGCCTTCAGAAAACGTCAACAGCATGTATGGCTTCCTTGCCGGCACGCACGCGGTTTGGAGCTACGCCTCACGCATCTACTTCATGCGCTGCAACCACGAATCATCCGCGCCGACTCTCGACAAGGTCGATTTTGCCGACGAATCCCTTGTTCCGCTTCCCGCTCTGGATCGTCTCTGCCGACGCTTCTCATTACCCGAGACACGCCCCGCGCCACAGCTTATCGTCGACACACTGCCGTTTCCGTCATGAGCCGCCCCGACGGCTGCCGTCCGGAAGCTCCCTGCGCGCACGGCCAGCCAAATCGTGGCTCTGCGCAATCCTTGGATCCCCGTGAGCGCCCGACGCGCGTAGCGCCACGCGCCTGCCAAGACCACGCGGAATGGGCTCGAAGCATTGTGGCTTTCTCGAAGAGCCGCCGCCATGGCGTGTTGCAAGATAGAGCCCGAGTGCACTGCCCAGCTCGACCAGCGCGGACAACAGCGTCATCAAGCACCGCCGCACGACATCCACATCTGCATTCAAGAAGTCGGCTATCGCCTTACCCTGATGATCGGGCTCGGCGGCCGCCCCGCTTGAAGCCGCCGCATCGAGCTCTCTTGCAAGCGTGGCCAGCCTTTCTTCCAACTTCATAAACTCCGCCGCCGCAGCGCGCTCCCCGCGCAGGCGGAAGTATCCATCGCAAAAAGTTCGCTGACCCGCGCTCGCCGCCGCGCTGCATTCGCGCGTGGTGAGCCAGCGACGATCGATGGTGAGCACCCCGATGGCTGCGTCGACCACGCCGACTGGACGGTGAGCCGGCAGGCTTCTTGCGCGATCGTTCACCTCTTTCATCTCTGCCTCGATACGACGGATCCGGTGCGCAGCCTCTGCCCGCGCTGAAAGAACCGACCCGCGGTTTGTCGCCACGTACCCCAGAGCAGACGATAGCGAGACCGCGAAAGTCACAACGAAAACGATGCCGGCGGCTGCGACATAGGGCCAGCGCCTGGCGGCCGCCCCCCACGCCAAGAACACGGGCATGATCGCCTTGAGCGTGTCGGCCGAAACACTGACGCAGCCGAGGATCCTGCCTTCGATCGGCGTGCGCCCCAAGGAGCTCAGAAACATGAAGTTCATCGCAGCCGAGCTGGCAATCATGACGAGCACCGCGGCCACGGCGATAGACGTCAGCACAACCCTTTGCATCCTGCCCTCCGGCGCACCTGCCGCAGGACATCGAGCGAGCGCGCGCTGCTATCCGCCAGACTGCAGGGAAAGTGCTCAGCCGCCGCTCGCGCCCTCCGCGCAGATCATGCCTCGGTCGTTGGTCCCTGGGGTTTCGCAGACCGCTTTTTGAACGGGATCACGTTCGGTCTCGAGGGCCCGGGCGGCGGCTCGGTCCTGTCATCGATGACAACGCCCCAGGTGGCCGAGAGGTCGAACGTGTCGCCGCGCTTGTCGGAAAGTCCGACGGTGATTTCCAGGCCATGCTCGGTGGCGTTCGAGATAAGCCACTGCGCCGGCATGCACTCCTCTGGATATTGCAGCTCGTCGCGTCGTGCTTGATCCAGCGGAACGCCGAGCGCGTACCGGCGAAGGAGCGCGATCTGCTCATCAGAGATCACCGGCTGGCCATCTGGCCCGCGGCCGCCATGCAATGAGAACGTCTTCGTCGCGCCCATGAATTCGATCACCCCGCCGCTGTCGTCGCAGGCCAGCAATCGGCCATGATGGATCTCCGCGTCCGTCGGCAGGTGTTGGTCGAACTCCGAGGGGTGAAGCGTCGTGACTTTGGCCCTGCCCGACAGCATCACCTCCACATAGTCGGGGCTGTGCAAGTGGATCTCCATGACGTAGAGATCGTTCTCCCCCTCCATCCTGAGGTTGCGCCCGAGCAATGCCTCCGGCTTGGCGGCCTTGAACGTGTCGACGAAATCCTCGGCCTTGTAATCGAATTTGGTCGTTCGCGCTTCCGTGAAACCCATTGCGGCAATCTCCCTTCAAACAGGAGCTTTGCTACGATCCACGAAAAACCTTCGCAATCAGCGATTTGCTTTCATCGCCCAAGCAATCACTTAGTCGGCACGGCGGGTCCGGCAACGGTGATGAGGGTGCGCCGGCTGCGCGTCCTCCTATTGCGCAAGGTAGCGGAACTTCGCCGGCGCCAACCCGTTGAAGAGCTGGCGTTTGCCATAGTGGAGGAAATCCTTGCCGTCGGCGCGGTCCTCCCCTTTCGCAACCCGGTACACCTCGACGAAGTCGAGAGAGCTGCAGGTCCCACACGCCGAGAAATCCACTGTCGCCAGATCGAGCAGCGCCTTCTCGGGCAGCACATAGACGCCGCTGGCCCTCAGATAAGGCTTTACGTCGATCTGCGGCCCTCCAAGGGTCTCATCGCGCGCCAGCCGCTGGAGCTCATGCTTCGACAGGCCATTCCAGTTCGTGTCGAATACCCACCAGGCGCCGTCCGGCCTGGTCACGACCGCCGTGCCGTTCGGCCCACGCCGGAAGAAGATGAGCCGCCCGCCCGACAGCGCCCGAACCGTATCGCTGAATGCACGCGACACGTTTGTCCCGGCGACGCCGGCGAGGTTGCTTCCCGCCATCACGTACCAGCCGCTGGCATTGCCGTCGGGCGTGCGAAACTGCTGCGAGGGCATCAGGATGCGATCGTCCTCGAGACCGCCGCTCGCGACGAATGACGCGGCCGTCTTTGGACCAAACAGGCGATGCCACGGGGCTTGCGTCGCGAGGCCGACCACGCCGATCGCAACCAGCCCCCCATAGACCCAGTACTTCACCGCCATCAGTACCCCCGCTCGCCGAACGTCGCCTTGATGGCCGTCAGCACGTTGTCGTAGCGGAACCGCTGACCGATTCCAGGATAGGGGCGATCGACGTACACATCGTAACCCTCCACGCCAAAGGGAAGCTGCTCCGATTTCTGCAGCATGCGCGTGCAGTTTAGAAAGTCGGCATGGCGCACGACGCACACGAAGCCGTCATTCCGGCACGGGCAATCGAGCCGGCCGGTGCCGGGCTCGCTGGCAAAGCCGCGCAAGGGCGGTCGCGTCGCGCCCCAGACCGTGTGAAAGCGCGGGGCGAAGATCCAGACGACACCGTTGCTTGTTGTTGCGACCACGGCCTTGGTGCCTGATATCAAGACATGCTGCCCATGCGCGCGCTGGTGCACAACGGCCGCCCAGCTGCGCAGCGCTGGCAGGTCCTGCGGTGCCACGCCTGCGAAGAGCTGCTCGAGATCACTTGACCGCACCCGATACCAGTTGCGCCCTTGCAGCACCGGCGAGGGGCCGCCCCTCCAGCCCTCGATCACGCCGGGGATGGAAGGGTCCTTCAGGCCACCCTGCGCGATGAAGGCCCTCAGCGTCGGAGGCCTGCGCTCGAGCGCTGTGCGCGGGACCAACGACAGCGTCATGCCTGCCGCGAAGAGCGCTCCGGCCATCCCGATCGCGCGCCACAGCATCCCTGCCCTCCAGGTCGGGCCAAGTGTGGGGATGCTCCGCGGCGCAGATGTCAGCCAGATTTCTTCCTGATCACTCTCACAGCCCGCAGCGGTCTTGTCTCGAGCGCGGCAACCGAGCGAGACACGATGCAACAGCAAACCGGACATCTGCCGGCGGCGCCTCGGCATCTGCCCAAGAGCTATTATGGCGCCTTCGACGTCCAGCCAACCCCAGACGGCGGCAAGCGCTATTCACTGCCGCACACGCTCTGGCACACGATGCTGGCCACCACCACCACGCCCTTCGCGCTGCTCGCACTCCTTCCCGCTGCGGCGGTCGTCGCACAGCGCCTCGCCGACCCTGAGCGCTCCTTGACCGATCTCGCCATGATGACGGCGTTCGCCTACTGCCCCGTGCACGCCGTGGCCGCCGCCGTCGTCGGTGCCGTCGCGGCCGTAACAGGCTTGCGGACGGTGACGCGGCTGACCATCCGCGCCGACGGCCTCATCTGGAACGACACTGGCTTCTTCCCGGCAGCGCACCTGTGGATGATCAGCTACGGCACGACTCATGCCCCCAACACGCCCAAGGAACGCTTCGAGCCCAAGATCGAGATCCAGATCGGAACGCAGACCATCACCCTCGCGGAGGGTCTTGACGTCACCGCCGCGCGGCTCTTCCAGCGTCTCTTTCAGGAGGACATCCGGCGCTATTGGCACCGGCATAATTGACGCCGGAATTAGACGCCCGTTCGTCGCCGAATGGTTCGACGACGCGATCTGTCGCTCGTCGCCGCGACCTTATGAGCACACCGCCGAAAAAGGACACGCCGAAAACGGCAGCGAGAACGCCAAGACCCTTGAGGAGACCGTCGGCAATCTGTCCGTACTCGGCGACCTCCTTCCAGAAGGCCTTGGAGAAAAGGGCAGGCGCCAATCCGGGCCAGTTTCCCGGATTGATCCAATACGTTGCTCCAGAGAGCACCGCCAGCCGTCCCTGGGCCATGTACTGGAGCGACCTATCCCAATCGCCCGCCGGAACGGCGGCGACCGCCGCGCGATAGTCCCGCCGCGCATTCTCGATGTCGCCTAGGCGCTCATAGACCTGGCCCCGGACCCACAACGCCGCGGGCCCCGCAAGCCCCAATCTCACAGCTTCGTTTGCTGCATTGAGAGCCCTTTGCGCATCCGACTGTCCGCCGGGCCCCGCGCTCGGTCTGTTGCGATGGTACAGAGACACAGCGAGGTTGTAGTAGTGCAGCGCGCCAGCTCGATCGAGCGCGATGGCACGCTCCTGATCCGTGACCGCAGCATCGAACTCTCCCAGAAGATCGTGAACGTGCCCGCGGTAACCGTAGTAGTTTTGCGCGTTGGCGGGCTGCAGGGGGATTGCCGCGTTCCAATCGCCAAGCGCCTCGCGCAGATCGCGGACACGCGGGTCACCCACGGCTTTCTCGGCCCTGCGCTCATACGCAATCGCCCGGTGCCAATGAACTTCGGGCGAGGACGATCCCCTTCGCTGCTTGTTGGCCTCGATGACGCAGCCGCACGCCTTGATGACATTGCCAGGAACTGCCGAAATGAATTTGGCGGCATCCGCCGAACGGCAAACATCCCAGTCGGACACCATGAGCACCCCCCGCCGTCGCAGAACCTCCGCCTCGCAGAGGTAGGGACTTTGAGCTTGCGCGAAGTCCGTGGCGAATATCGCCATGAACACCAGCGCAGTCCTGCACCACAAGCGCAACCAGTTCATGCTGCCTTTCGCTCCTGTTGTGGAATCAACGCTGCCTGGCGCGGCCGGGCGATGGCCCCGCTGCGCCTGTCCCCGGCGCTCCAGAACCGCTCGGCGAAGCTCAGCTCCTCCGGTCCCAGCACGTCCGCGTAGATCGCCGTGGTGCTCAGCCGCGCATGGCCGAGCCAGCGCTGCACCAGATTGATCGGCACCCCGGCCTGCAACGTCGCCACGCCGAAGCCATGCCGCAGACCGCGGGGCGTAGCGGCGACACCGCCGACCCTGGCGCACGCCATAGCGGTTTTGATGATCCGCCAAGCCGTGACTCGGCAGTACGGCCACAGCCTTGTGCAGGCGCGCTTCGGATTGGCCTGCGCCCTCACAAGATCGAAGTGATCGGCGAGTGCCCGCATGAGCTGCGGCGGGATCGGCACTTCGCGCACATGCGCGCGCCGCCGTTTCAGCGTGCGCATCGAAATGAGCGATGCCGTCACCTGAAACGATGACGGCGTGAGCGCCAGAACCTCACTCGGGCGCGCGCCAGACCAGGCGAGCGTGAGAGCCAGCAAGGCGTGGTCGGTCTTGAGCCGTGTCATGACTGCCAGGACCCGCTGACGCTCCTCATGATTGAGGTATTTCCGATGACCGGCGGCGCTGTAGAGCGAGAAGACTTCCTGAACGTGCTGCATGGTTGTGGACCTTTGTGATGCGTGGCCCGCAACCGTCTTGCTCAAAACGTTACAGAAAATCTCTCCAATACTGCAGACGTTCGCGATCAGACGAATATAAAAAAGTAGCGGGTTATATTGACGGTGACCATGTCTATCGGCTAAGCCTGAAAAAAGCAACGGTATGAGCAAGATCGTTGCATGAATACTTGAAATACTTGAATGGATGCACAATTGAAGAAGCGTTGTGCTGAGCCTCCAGCACACGCCGGCCTGAACGAGGGCGCGCATGACACCCGCCGCATGGTCCCCGGCCAAGATCGCTGTGTATGCGCTTGTCGCTGCGGCAACCTGCTCCGCCGCGCCAAACGGCGCCGAAGCGTTCAGCCGCATGCAGTGCGATGCCATCCACGGCGCTTTCGCCGCTCACATTCGTGCCCGTGCTGCGAAGCTGCGCCGCGAGGACCGGCCGGAGCTCATGCGCTTTTACGGCTGGATCAAACGCGGATGCCAGGAGACTTTCACGCTACGGCGCACCAAGGGCGTCGTCGCAGCGGTCAATGCCGTTCAGAAAGCGCTCGACCTCTCACCGCCCGCTGGCCCTCGTGTCCGGTTGAGCGATCAGCTCAATCTAAGCAGCGTTGCCCCGGCCCGCCAACGCATGCGGACTGCCGCAGCATCCTGAAATGAACGCTCGTATACAGAACCGGAAATCGGTTGATTTGGGGCTGTCCCGGTCAAGGGCTGCGTCAAGAATGTCCGCTTCGAGGGGAACTCCGGTCGAAGTTGCTGGGAGCAGACCAGCCGCAGATGAACCCGAAGCGGGGGCTCGATCAGCGACAACAATTTCCATCGCAGCGAGCTAGACTAAGCCATGCGGGAGATGCGAAGGCCAACGCCATCGGGGGGATAGCGGCAAAGAGCACTGGAAAAGGTGGAGCAGCCGGGAGCAGGTCCTCGACGCCGCCGACGAATCGAAATAGCACTCGATCAAGTCAAGCGCCAATGGAGGCCGGAATGGCCTGCACGCCGATCGCGACGTTGAAAATACCCAGGGCGCCGGCCGAGCGGCCGGTGATCCACTTCAACCTGTTCGAGCAGGCCGAGACGCCATGTGCGTTCGAGGCCGTGCGGGTGACGGGAACGTTCCCGCTGAAGGTGAAGGAGATCGAGCTGACCGTACCGGTGCCGGAGTAGCGCCCGGGCGAGACCGGAGCCGATGCCTACCGGCAACAACCCACATGGAGTGAGGCTGTGATGGCCAGCACAAAGCTGCAGTACGCCGATGCCGTGCACCTGGACGAGGAGCGGGATGTGGTGTGGTCGTTCCTGCTCGACGACGAGGGCGAGCGGGTCATGATCGTCGAGATGTCGCGCGAGTTCCTGGAGGACAAGCACGGCACGCGCTGGGGCGACAAGCGCGCCGTGGAGGCAAGCTTCCGGGAATGCCGCGCGGACTACCTCGCGGCCGGCGCAGCGGCCCTGAAGCGCGGCGAGCGCCGGCTAAAAATCTACAACTCAACCATCTGAGGCCCATTATGGCGCGGCGAAAAGTGGCGGTGGAAGCGGAGTTCACCATCGACGAGAACGAGGTCAAGCATGTGCCGACGACTGCGACCTTCTACGCTTGCCCCGGTCAGATCAGCGGCTACCTCATGGGGCACATGGGCAGCGTCCTGCCGAACGGCGACGACTACGAGGAGGACAGCATCAAGGCCATCGCGGTCCGATTGATGCAGAGGGGGCGGGTACGATGAGGCTGGCGGGGGCGAACATGGACGAAAAGAGACGGCCGACGGACGATGAGTATACGCATGATGGTGACCAGATGGTGCACCATCCATCCGGCACGCGGGTGCGGTTCGGAGAGGACGGCACGATCGGAGTTCCGATCAACTGGGATGACGATGGCAGCGATGACTATTCGCAAGCCCAGATCGTCGAGAAGGCCGTGGAGATCAGAAGACGTCGCTCCCACAGTTAGTCCAGGCGCTCAAGCGATGTAGAACGGCATTTCGGGCTCCGCCCGCTTCTTATCCAGCTCCGCCATGCGTCGCTGGAGTTCCCTGTTCACAGCCGCACCAAGACGCTTGTGTCCGTCGATGATCGCATCGGCCATCTTGCGCTCCTCGTCTTCCTTGAGGCGTTCTAGCCCTGTATCTCTGGGATCGCTACTTAGCCCCCCGTGTTCCAGAATTTGATAGTGGCATTGAGCCAGGTGTCGAACTTCCAGGGCTCCCAAGAATCAGGCTTGCCGTCACGAACGAGCCAACGGCGCTGGTTCGCTGTCAGCAACTTGTCCCTGTCCGCTTTGGCGAGCCAGTCGAGGCACCCGGGCACCGTGGCGTTGTAGTAATAGGAAAAGGTGTCATTGGGGACGTTCCAGAGGGCGCCTTCGATGTAGTACGACGGCGCAACCCCTTCCTGAATGAGCCTCTTCTCGATCATGCGGTTGCGCATGTTCTTGAAGATGCGAATGGTGGGCTTGAACTGTTCGCTTGTCGCCTTGTGCTTATCGGTGCAGGACTCCGCGTGCAGCTTCGGGAAGTTGACGATGGAGTTCCCCTTGGCATCGAAAAAGCGAATGCCCTTGTGGTGGCCAGCGGTCGGGTCGCCCGTGTAGCTGTAGAACTGGCGGTGTTCTGTAGCGACAAGGATGTCTGCAGAACGGCGGTAGCTGTTGGGCTTGAGCTTAATTGCCTTGTTGCCGGGCACAACGTTAGCCGCGCCATAGTTTTCGTTCAGCCATGCGATGACCTCCTGCTTGAAGGCGGGGCCGGCTGACGGCACGTCCTTGTTTTCCTGCTGGTAGCGCTGCTTCTGGTCAGACTGCAGGTGGTCGATGTCGTAGTGGTACGTGTCCCGCGTGAAAATGACGACATCGACGTCGCTGTCGCCCCGCACGTTGGTGTTGTTGCCGTAGGAGCCTTGCAGATGGACGTCGAAGTCCCGGTGTGAATACGGGGACTTCCTGTCCAGGAGCGTGGTGCGGATAGCATTATAGGTGTCGACAAATTGAGGAATGGGCCCGAGCTTGGCCCAAATGTCGAGCTGGTCTTCGGCAATGCCCATCGGCGCCTCCTAGAGCAGCTGCTCGCGCAAGGCGGCTTCGTTCTTGGCGAACGACTCGACGCCGCGCTGGCGGAGCAGGTTGAGCTTGTTCATGTCGTGCTCGAACAGATCGGTGGCCATTTCCGGCTGCTCGAACGTCTCGCTGATGCGAATGGTGTTGACGTCCTTGAAAAGGATCGCCCGCAGCTGGTCCATGGACTGCGTGTTGATTTCCAGCGTCTTCTGGAGAAGCTCGACGCTGAGCAGGTATTTGGCCCAGTACTTGGTGCTGAGTAGTGGCGGCGTCGGCGTCGGGTATGTGCCGACACCGATGCTGAGGACCCTGATGTTCTCGCGCGCTGCGCCAAGCGGACCGACGGCATCGGCCAGGGCATAGAGCGTGGGATTGTTGGCGCAATAGCCGCCGTCAACGAGTTCGACCCTGTCGCCGGCAGCGGTAACGACGATCTTGCGGTGAAAGAACGGGTAGGCGGAGCAGGACGCCTGTACCGCGTCGCTGATGGTGACGCCGAAGCCTGGGGTGAACGTGGCCTTGCGGCCGTGTGCCTGGTCGACGTTGGCCTTGAAGACCATCGGGCGCTCGATCATCCACTTGGTGGCGACGATGCCGATGCCGGTCTTCACAGCATCAAATTTCCGATCGCCGAAGACCTGGTCAGCGAGCGTAGCGAGGGCCTGGGACTTTTGCGTACGCGTCTTGGCCTTGGCAACGAGCGGGACGTTGTCGCGGTAAAGCTCGTAGATGTCGTTGACCTTGTAGCCAAGCGCCAGGAGCGCCGCGATGATGCTGCCGGTGCTGGTGCCGAAGATGAGCCGGAAGTGATCGGATAGCGGGCCGCCGCCCATCATCGCCTCGATCTCGCGCAGCACGCCAAGTGTGTAGAAGCCTTTGGCGCCTCCGCCGTCGAGGCTGAGTATTTTCACTCTGGCACCAGCCATGTTCATACCTCCAATAGCTCCGCAGCCGCTCGGCGAGTGGGCGAGCGGTTACGCGCGCGCGATCACGCGCGCGGCATGGTGGAGTCTCGCAAAGCGGGGATTGCGTGACGGTTTGGGCCTATATGGTTTCCGAGCTGTAACTTCGCAATGGGCGGTGCAAAGATTTTTACGACTTTCGTCGATAGAACTAGGTGTTGTGCGCGCAACCGAACTGCAAGCGCTCACAGCCCCTTGTGGCACATCGCTTCGGGTGGTCCATGTCCGCTTCCTGAGCTCTTGCGACCGCAGCCACCCTCGGCTCGAAGGGGCCCCCCACAGCCCCCCGATGTCCGCAATCTCTGCTTTGCATCACCGCAAAGCAGCACCTTGCCGACCTCCGCCTTGGGTCGTTCGCGACGACGGCTAGCCGGAGCAAGGCAAGAACAGGCTGCTTCGTTGGTCCGCTGTGCTGAATGCTATCGCCTTTGTGAGAAGTGGTGGTTGGCATCCGCTGCCGAGCGGAACGTGTAGCGTCCCTTGACAATGGCACCCTTGATCGCGGCCTTGTCCGGGATCCATGTCATCTCCCCACAACCGGTGATATCCAGCGTCCTGCCGACGCGCAGCTGCATGGGAAGCCGCAGCAGGTTTCTGCAGCCGCGCAGCGTCAGGTTCCCGCGCACCGCCGTTTCGGGCCCGAGCACCCGCACCTTGCGGCAATTGCGCATGGTGAGATCACCCGCCACCCACAGCCATTCCGGCATCCGGACCAGATTGACCGCGCCGTCGAGCAAGAGATCGCCGCCGACCGACAGGTCTGTCGGCAGACCAAGCAGGCCTGTCGCTCCGGTCAGATCGAGCGTGCCCGTGATGCGAAGCGAGCTGGGCAAACGAAGCGTATCCCCCACTCCGCTCAAATCGAGGTGCCCGTCGATGACTTTCGAGTCCTGGGTGCAGTAAAGATCGGGCCGGACACGACGCATCACATAGAGTGCTCCGCCGCGCGGAAACGGCGCTACACTGTCCCAGCCCTTGAACTGCTCGAGCGCCGCGATGGCGTCCCGCCAGCGGGCGTTCGCATCGCTATTGCCGCGCCCGCTACGCTGGCTGACCACGCCTTCGCGCACCTCGAGCGTCACATGCGCCCGGCCGCGCGCGTCACGCAGCGAGTAATAGCGGCGCACCCCTGAGCGCACCATCACGTCGTACTGGCCGTTGCCCAGGCAGTGGCGCATCATGGCTGCTTCCTCGGCAAGCGCGGCCGGCGTCTTCAGGCGGATCCAATGCAGTCCGCGCTCGAGCTGCAGCACCAGCTCGCGGTCGGGATCATCGGCGCCCGGCACCGCCTTCAAGGTCCCCCGCGAAAGCGCACGCGCCGTATCTTTCTCAGCCAGCGCGACGACATCCTCGAGCCGCCCGATATTCACGAGCCGGCGCACCCGTCCCGCCGCATCGCGGTCGCCAATCCAGGGTTCTTCCATTTCCAAGGCGCGCTTGAGCCAACTCTTGACAGTCCATACCGCCGCATAAAGCTCGGCACTGGCGACAAGCCTTGCCCTGCAAAACCTGTAGAACGGACCTCCGGTGCGGAACTTCTCCTCCGTCAGCCACGCAGGCGGGCGCGCCGGATAGCGCGCGATCGGGATGACCGCCGCTTCTTCTCGCATGAGCGGCCGCAGCAGGCTTTGACGCATCAGCGCGAACAGGCGCCGGTCGGCTTCCGAGAGCTCGCGCAGAAAGTCCTCGATCGCGCGCGGATTGATGATGTTGAACATGCTGCAACGGCCCTCCATCGCGCGGCCGGCAAGGCCAACCGCGGCGCTGATCACGCGGGCACGCCTGCGCCGGCCGGATCAAGCTCACGGCCGCGCCCGAACGCGCCCCAGGTTGTCGAAGGACCTCACACCGGCGCAATGGCCGGGAGCTCCCCTCGGGGAGGGGGGCCGAACCACGCTCGCAAATGCGACGCCGGGTGCTGCGAGAGGCGCCACGCATCCCGCGTCGCACGCCCGCTCGGACATTATGATCGCAAACCGACGCAATCAAGCGCCTGGCGTGCGGGAGCACCGCTGCGGCTTTCCTGCCTCGCGCGCGAAGCTACGCGACTGGCGTGCTTTAGCTTCGCCGGGCCTTGAGACGCTCCACCTCGTCGAAGTCCAGCCGCTCGACCGCCATCGGCGGCTCGCCGGGAAAGACGAGCAGCTGCGCGCCGGTCTCGCGAGCAAACGCGGCTGCCGCCTCGTGCGGATAGATGAGCCGCTCCTTGTCGATGTAGTCCCGACTGCCGCCGTCCTCGCCGGCGCCCACCATGCCGAACGGCCCGCGCACGAAGGAGAGCGAGCCCAGCCGGTCGGAGATGTAGTCGAGCGTCGTCTTGTCGCCGTTGCCGAAGAACTGCAGCACGCCGGCGTTGCCAAGGAACGTGCCCCAGCTCTGCCGGTAGTGCCGCTGCAGCTGGCCGAGATCCTGCAGAACGGCCCACAATTTGACGCCGAAGCCCGGAAAGTACGCGGCTGCCTGCTCCATGATCGGCATGTGACCGAGCGTGGCGAATTCCTCCATCAGCAACACGATCGGCGGCTTGCCTCTCGGCCAGGTGCCACGGCGCTCGAGCGCCATCAGGGCCAGCCGTACGATCAGCCGCAGCCAGCGGAAATGGCTCTCCATCTTGCCGGAAGGCAGGCACAGATAGACCGTGGTCGGCCGCTCCGCGAGCTCGGCCAGCTTGAAGTCGCTGCGGCGAGAGATGGCTTGCAGCGGCATGCTGTCGAGAAAGCGCATTTGCGTCTCGGCCGTCGAGACGATGTTGGCGCGCTCCCGATCGGATTTCTTGAGAAAGCTCGAGCCCGCACCTGCCAGCGCCCCGCCAAAGGCATCGCCGGCCGCGACCATCGCCAGGAACAGCGCGTTCTGTGCCGCCGCATCCGGGTCATTGACGCCGCTGGCCTCGAATTTCTGCCGCTGCTGCGCCAAGGGGCCATAGGTCAGCATCATGAGCTGGCGCACCGTCACCAGGTTCCGGTCCTCTCGCGCCAGCGTCAGGGCGTGCAGGATGAGGCCGCGCACCAGTGCTTGCGCGCTGTTCGTCCAATGCGACCCGTCGTCGCCGGCTTCCGCCAGGATGAGCGCCTGCGTGATGGTGTCGACGTCATCGACGATGCTGGCCGCGTCCGGATCGAGCTCCGCCAGCGCATCGAACGATGACGAGGCTTGCCCCGAGCAGCCGAAGGGGTCGAGAACATGCACGCGCTGGCCCAGCTTCATGCGCCGGTGCTCGGCCGTGTCCGCCGCCAGCTCGCCTTTGGGATCGAGCACCAGCATGGAGCCCGGATAGAGGTAGAGCGACGGCTTCAGCACCGTCGCCGTCTTGCCGGAGCGCGCCGACGCAACTGTCACCATCGGCTTGTCATCGCCTGCGCCGATCAACTGTCCCGCGTGCTTGCCCAGCACCAGGTGGTTCCAGCGATAGCCGTGGCGCGCAATCTCGTCGGCGCGCGCCCAGCGGGCGCTCTCCTTGCGGTCCATGGTCTGCCGCACCACGTCCACGCCCCGCGGCAGCCGTTCGGCGATGGCACTCGCCCGGCTCTCTCCCAACCTCGCATCGCGCCGGCCGGCCGCGGGCGCCAATTCCGGCACCGCCGCCGCCAAGCGTTCGGCCTTGGATTTCAGCCACTTCATCGCGCACCGCCACGATGCAGCGCTCCGTCGAGCCAGGCCAGGCACGCTGACAGAAAGCCCTCCGAGCGCTCCTCATGCAGGCCGTCGTCGCGCCCG
>Ga0070741_10012219_pt1 | contig 15590 bp, 12 predicted proteins | sample Coa_R1_4_FD_66440 | JGI IMG/M metagenome (GOLD analysis project Ga0070741, IMG submission 66440) | Surface soil microbial communities from Centralia Pennsylvania, which are recovering from an underground coalmine fire - Coalmine... | ecosystem: Environmental > Terrestrial > Soil > Unclassified ... | reverse complement strand
GGCTTGTTGTATGGCAATAGTCGATAATACACGATCCTTGGGTATTAAGCTAACCGAGTCAGCTTTTTATAGCTAGAAGATAAACCTGAAGGAAGTATGGGCCGAGTCGACAAGGGCATCAAGTGCAGCGTAGCCAGCTGCGAGAACATGGCCGAACGCTCCATGAGTGGCACCAAGGCAAGCATGGACCCCGACCTCGGGCTTGGCGGAAGCAAGCACGTCTATCTTTGCAAGGATCACTACAAGGAATGGAAAAAGTCCACAAAGGAAGACAGGAAGAACGAGAGGGCCAGATGGGCTTAAATTAGCTAGCAAAGACACTGATTGGGTATGCGACTGCTGCAGCTTCATTCCGATTTTATAGAGTATGAGCCTATCGAGAAAGAAATCCGAGACGCCGAGGACATCGCGTCCAAGTCCAAGGTCAGGCTTGAAGACCTTGTGGTGGCTTTTGTCGCCGTGGAAAATGGGGACGACGAAAGTGTTGCAAAAGCAGCGGTTGATGAAATAAAAAAGTACCTTGATACTGTCAAGAGCAAAAAGCTCCTTGTATATCCTTACGCTCACCTTAGTTCCGATCTGGCGCCACCAGTTGCAGCAGTTGGCATCATAAAATCAGTTGAAGATTTTGCCAAAGAATCAATTGATCAGGTGTACCGCGCGCCGTTTGGATGGACAAAATCATTCAATATCAAAGTAAAGGGCCACCCGCTTGCCGAAAATGCCAAAGAGATATCAAAGCAGGCAGAGCACGAGCACGTCGGGCATTCACACGGAGGCGAAAAAGAGTCTTCTGCTCTTAAGGCAGAGGAAAAGCTGCAATCGTTCTGGTACATCCTGCAGCCGGGCGGCCAGATGACTCCAGTCAAAGAATACAAGTTCAAAAAGCAGGATTCTAACCTGCAAGTGCTTTCAAATTATGAAATAACCAAGAACAGAACAGTCAACGAACAGCCGGCCCACGTGCGCCTGATGAAAAAGCTTGCCATAGCCGACTACGAGCCGGCGTCAGACGCTGGCAACATGCGCTACTATCCAAAAGGCAGGTTGATGAAGTCGCTTATCGAGCAATACGTGACTCGCCGAGTGATGGAGTACGGCGGCATCGAAGTCGAGACGCCGATAATGTACGACACAAAGCATCCGTCGATGGAGAGCTATTTCAACAGGTTTCCGGCAAGGCAGTACAACATCGCTTCTGACAACAAGCAGCTCTTCCTGAGGTTTGCGGCGTGCTTTGGGCAGTTCCTCATGGCAAAAGACTTTAACATATCGTACAAGCACCTTCCAGTAAAACTGTACGAGCTTACACGCTATTCATTCCGCCGTGAAAAATCAGGCGAGCTTGTAGGCTTACGCCGCCTCAGGGCATTTACAATGCCTGACTGCCACGCGCTATGCAGGGATTTGGCGCAGGCAAAGGAAGAGTTCCGAAAGCGTTTCGAGCTATCGATAAGCGTGCTTGACAACCTCGGGCTGTCAAGCGAAGACGTGGAAATGGCAATCAGGTTCACCGAGGAATTTTACAACGAAAACAAAGAGTTCATCGCCGAGCTTATCAACAGGTTCAACAAACCTGTGTTGGTTGAAATGTGGAAGGAGCGCTTCTTCTACTTCACCCTAAAATGGGAGTTCAACTATATCGATGGTCTTGGAAAGGCGTCTGCGCTTTCAACAGATCAGATTGACGTAGAAAACGGCAAGCGCTACAACATCGAATTTGTCGAAGAAGACGGCAGCATGAAAAACCCGATAATCCTGCACAACTCGCCGTCAGGCGCAGTAGAACGCGTAATCTATGCGCTCTTGGAAAAATCGGCCAAGGTATCCAAGACCGGGGGCATACCGTCATTACCGCTGTGGCTTTCACACACTCAGGTTCGAGTCATTCCCGTAAGCCAAGATCATGTGAAGTACTGCGAAAAGATTCTGGCAGAGCTGACTTCAAGTCAGGTAAGAGCAGACATCGATGACCGCGATGAAACAGTCGGCAAAAAGATACGCGAGTCCGAAACAGAATGGGTGCGCTACGCCATTGTCATCGGCGACAAGGAGATGAATTCAGCAAGGCTAGTAGTCCGAGACAGAAGCGAGGGCAAGCAGCGCGAAATCACTCTGCAGGAACTGATTGACGAAGTAAAGGCGCAGACAAAGGACAAGCCATACCTGCCACTGAACCTCCCGCAGCGCCTCTCCACAAGGCCCCAGATCATGGTCTAGCATACTTTCTTGCCAGTATCCGTAGAAGTGTTTGGGTGGCAAGCGCACCTTCCCTGTAATCCCCATTTCTCAGACCTACCTCGACAATGTCCATGCCAATCAGTTTCGCAGTCGGGTGTATAGCCTTTATCAATTTCAGCACTTGGAATGGGTCTAGACCAAATGGTTCTGGAGTGCCCGTGCAAGGAACATACGACAGGTCATAAACGTCAATGTCAAATGAAATATAGATCTTTTTGTCTGCAGTGGCTTTTTGCAAGTGTTGCTCTACAGCTTCGATATTATTATGAACCTGCCATGCGTCAAACGTAATGACGCCATTCTTACCTGCAGTCTCGTTTTCCTCTCTGTCTGTCTGGCGTATGCCGATCTGGATCAGGTTCTCGCCGGGAATGTATTCTAGTAGATGATAGAATGGAGTCGTGTGACATATTTTCATACCTTCGTATTCTGGCTTCATGTCCCTGTGCGCGTCAAAGTGTATGATGACCGGCTTTTCATCTGCAAGTGACTTTAATTGATAATATGATAGCGTGTGTTCGCCTCCCATCATTACCGGGATCTTGTTTTCGTGTCGTAATGCATCAACTACTTTTGGAATATTGGAATCAAGGAAGGCCAGCATTCTTGCAATGCTTTTTGTCTTTGGCATCTTCAAGTCACCAAGGTCAAATATGTCATTTAGCTCATAGATGTCTGCCTTTTCGTCAAGCACAAACGTCTCGATCTGGCGCGCCGAAGTCAACCTTATGGCCTCCGGACCCCTCGATGTTCCCTTGCCAAAGCTTGTGGTGGCGTCAAGAGGCACTCCGTAAAATACGACATTTGATTCCTTGAATGAAATCTTTATTGGCGTGTCGGCAAAGCTGTAGCCAGCCTTTGTCTTTTCCGGCACTGTAAAGAGTGACAGGATATCCAACTATAAAACGTGCAAGTGAGCTGATAATAAACTATGGCTATACTAGGTTGCTAAGGCTCCTTTTTTGACGGATCCTTATTCTTATCCTCAGAGTTTTTATCGTCGTCTTTCTTCCCTTCTTTGTCATCGCTGCCCCAAAACATTTCATCCAATCTCTTCTGCCGCGGCTTGCCGAGCACAGACTTGAAGTCAAAATTCAGGGCAGACAGCACCTGCTCAAATGTTGACTCCATTGCCTCCAGATACTTTTCAGTATCGATTTCTTCAGGCTTTGCCAGTTCTACTGGCTTGACTCCTTCGCCATTCTTTATCTTGACGTATGAAATGACATCTCCTGCCCTGAAAGCGCGTCCTTTCTCCTCAAGCATCTTGGCCGCTTTGATGTGTTGCGGAAGACCCGTGAAGGTGTCAGTGCTCTTGCCATCCATTGTCTTTGAGCCTGTCTTTTTGCCATAGGTGCTAAGCGACTTGTTGATCGTGACGTTAAAGCTAAGCTCTTCAAGTGGGATCTTGCGGGCTTCAAGGTTTCTGGCGTTTTCCTGAATGACTTTCTTGATATTTTCTCTTGCCTGGTCAAAATCATTATGGGAATTAACTTTACCGAGTATCTCCAAGATACTATAGAACGCGTTTCTAATAAACGGTGGTGTGTGTGACTTTTTGCCTGTTAGGCCTTTTACGTCAACGGTACCATCTGGCTTAACCCCAAGATAGTTTTTCTTTAGGTCACTAAATACAACATATCGATATTCTTTGTCAACCTCGAGGTCAACGCCAAGGGTATCCCGGGCCCATGCTGCCACTTGATCGATTGCTGTTAATGAAGGATTTTTTAAGAATAAACTATCCGTATCAGAATACACTACTTGGATATCTAGTTCCTTGCATTTGCTGATTGCCCTATGGATGGTAGTCCTACCTATTGCGGCAATCGCATCAGCTACCGGCAGGCAGTAAAGCGGGAATATCTCTGCTCCCATAACGCCGTAACTGGCATTAAGGATCACCTTGATAGCTTGGCTTACAACATTGTAAAGTTGTCTCTCTTGTGATTGAAGTGCCTTGTCCTTTGAGAGATATTTGTAATAGTTAACCCGCAGGTCACGAAGTGATCCTATAAGAAGCGAAGTTAGCCCCTTTCTCTGTTTGCAGACCCAATGGGTCGTTCCGTCAATCAGAGTTTTTCTGCATTCTTCGTGAGGACAGTTGATGGTTTCGTACGACAGGTTGTGAACCTTGATAATACTTGGGTAAAGACTTGCAAAGTCAAGAACGACCACGTTAAAGTGGATGCCAGGTGTCGGCTCGACAACCTCTCCTCCGCGATATTTCTTTTCCTTTATCACCGCGGTGGTGGACGCCGTACCCTTTGCCTCAAGCTCCTTCCTGCTTGGTATCAACTCGTTTCTCTGTCTGTGCTCAAAATATAGTATGCCTCTGATCCATTGGTTAACGCCAAAGCGAGCAATGTCGTCCACCGACAGCCGCCCGATCCTTGCAATTACAACCAAGAGCTTCATCAGCAAGTTGTCGTTAAAGCTAGTCAGCCGGAACGTCAAGTCTGCATCTTTCATGCAGTATTCTGCGAGCTTTTGCATCGGAAGGTCGCTAATATCGCCTTCAAACTCCACTTTCGTGTCGCCCAGCAGCGCTTCGCAGATCGCATTGAGGGTATGCTCTGTATACGCCCTACTGAAGGCATAGATCTGAATTGACCTATTGTCAAACGTCCTGTACAGATCGATATGGATGCCGTGCCTTATGCCGACTGGCTCTGCCTGCATCCCGTGCTTGATAAATGACTCTTTTTTGACCATTATTGGCACCTTGTCTTTTGGGATCGCGATGCCGCCAGGATCGATGCGCGAGTCTTGTGAGCGCGCGTACAGATAGGGAAGGTCAAAGTCGTCGCCATTGAATGTAAGGATGATCGGGTATTCGTTGATTATCCTAAATGCCTTTTCAAGCAATTCTTTTTCTGTTCTGCACGGCTCCGCCTCTGAAATGAGTGCCGTGCCGTCGCTTGGCATGTTGTCTGCAAGCACAAGTACCTTCCGAAAGCCGTCACTTGCAGCAAATCCGACAGCTGTCACGCGCCTGTCGTGATCGCGGGGGTTTGGCATCCTGCCCTCCTCCGTCTCAACTTCGATATCCACCGATACCCTCTTTAATTCCGGAATTGGCTGGTTGAGCAGGTTAGCCCAGTTCGTGATATATTGTCTATACTCTTTGCCACTTTCGCCTGCTTCCTTTATCTTGTCCCATAACAGGCTCTTTAGAGCAAATTGGACCTTTTCAGAAATCGGGTACTCGTAGGGAGTTATCTGCTCGCCTTTTCTGACGTAATACGTACCGGGTATCAGCGCACGGTCGTAGAGATAGTTTTCATGATATTTTATATCCGCCTCCCATGATGCGACCTTTTCACGAAAACTGTTGTCGGTGCCGCCTATTGAGAGCGGGTCGGGCGCAAGCACCTTCAGAACATCGATCTGCTGGTCCGCGATGATGTCCCTTTTCTTGACACGCTCTATCGTGTATTTTGTTTCTCTTTGCACTACCTGTTCGACCTGATCTTCATATTGCATCTTTGTATAGCAGTAGGGTTTGTGGTCCGTCCTGTCGCGCCAGTGGTAAATCGCGTTATCTTTTGCATCGTAAAACTTCAAATAGACTTTTCTTTCTTCGCCTGAATATACCGCGGAAAGCAACAGCGCCGGCCTGTCTTCTGGCAGTTCAGGCAAGTCGTCAAGCCTTCTTCTACGGTCTGCCAGAAACTCCTGTTGTGCCAATTCTAGTTTCTCTTTTAATAGATCAATAATAAACGTTTTAGGTTCTCAGCCTATCCGTCTGAATAATCTATTCATAGCATCGACTCTAAGGATTAGCGGCTCTCCTTGCTGAGCCACATTCTCTCTCATTGCTTCACCTGCTATGCCTTTTGAACTGGCGAACAGGGCCAGCCCTTTACGAGACATGTTCATGACAGCTACCTCGTCACGATCCATTGTTCTCTTACATTTGCTACACCAGAGAAATCTCTTTTTCTGTCCAACTTGGAGTCTCTCCCCGCATCTTGGACATAGAGAACTTGTACCTCTGGTTTCTTGTGCAGATAACTGAATTATTGGTATGCCTGACCATTTGGCTTTGTATTCGATTTGGCGTTTGATTTCATAAAATGGCCAGGAATTCATCATATTCCTATAGTTCCTACCTTGACCGTTGCCCTTTTGATATAGCACAATACTTGTAATATGATGGTATATTGTATCTTGCAAGCTGCTTGTAAGACATTAGAGATAACCTCTTTAACGAAGAAATATTATTTTCCAATCCAATTCTGATACAATCATTTACCATGTGACGGAAAACATCTAGCAACGCAGCAATTGTGTCGCTCGCACATTAGTTCTGTCTAACGCACTTCACTGCTTGCATATTCATTATCACTTGTGACCTCCTAAAATAAGTGTTCAATAGCCAATTCGGTGTTATCACATGAAGTTTTTGATTTCCCAGTTCGATTGATAATCACCAATTATGCAAATTTTACAAGAGGAGCTTATATCCAACAATCGACTCCAGGTACACGTGGCCGATTGCAAGGTTGCAATCATTGGAGGCGGCGTGCTTGGAACGTCTATTGCCTATTTCCTGTCTGCCCATGCAGCCAGTCCAGAATCAGTAGTGCTGCTAGAGCAAGAAAAAAATGTCGCCTTGCACACAAGCAGCAGGAACACAGGAAAGGTGCATGCGCCATTTCTTTATGACCCTGTAAAAAAGAAGACCTTTGCAAAAGCTGCCGCCCTTGGCTATGAAATGTGGCAAAAGTATTCAGAGCATAAAAGCCTGCCATTCAAGCGCGATGGCGTGCTTGAAGTCGCAATAGACGACAAAGGAATCGGTAGGCTGGAAAAATACATGAGGTGGGGCGAGGCAAACGGCCTGACAAAAAACGAGTTGAAGCTTCTAGATAAGGAAGAAGCGGCAAAATTGGAACCAAACGTCCGCTGCACTTCTGCTATTTATTGCTCAAAAGACGGGTCAGTAGATTATGGCGCATTTTCGCTTGCCCTGATGCACGATTTGCAATCCTTTGGCTGCAAGCTGCTTTTGGGGCACAAGGTGCAGAGAATATCGTACGGCAAAGACGGCTATAGCATAGCCACGCAAGACAAGGAGATCAGCGCGGAATATCTTGTCAACGTGGCAGGCGGGAACTCGATGGACATCGCGCACACGATGGGAGTCGCGCAAGAATACACTGACCTTCACTTTCGGGGCGAGTACTGGCAGGCACCTATCAAGTACCACGACCTTACAAAACTCTCAATATACTCTGTCCCAAAGCATCCCGAGTACCCGTTCCTTGACCCGCACTGGATAGTGCGGGCAGACGGCAGACGGGAGGTGGGACCAAACGCCGTGCCCGTATTTGGACCGTACGCTTACGGCTGGCGCAAGAACCTTGCAGACATGCTGCCAAAGATGATAGAATCGTCAACGACTGGCGCGCGCAAGGTGTTTTTTGACAAGCAGTTCCTGTCGCTTGCGAGCAGCGAGCTGAAAAGTTCGCTCTCAAAGACCGCGATGATAAACAGGGTGCAGGAATTTCTGCCGCAGATAAAGCCATCGGCTTTTGTCCAGCGCGGGACTTCGGGCATCAGATCATCAGTCATCGACAACACCGGCAGGTTCGTGCCAGACACTCTTGTGCTTCAGCGCGATTCTTCGCTCCACGTGCTCAACTACAATTCGCCGGGGGCAACAGGCGCCCTGCCAATAGCAGCCAACATTGCAAGCAAGATAATGGAGGCCGGCGCGCTGGCGACAGTCGACAAGCCTAGATCGCTCTGGGACGCTCGCACAATTGCCGACAGGATGAAAGGCTAGCATGATCAGTTTTTTAAATTACCCCATGTCAGACAAAACTGTTTGCTAAAAGAAGTGTATCTTGACGCCCTGCGCAATAGGGAGCAAAAGATGTTGAAGATAAAAGATTCTGGTTACAATGCCATACTCTCAGAAGCTCAGTCGCGCTGGACTTCATACGATCCTGTGTCGGAAAAATGCGAGTCTGCCGGCATTGACAGCAGCTGGAACAAGCGCGCATTTCAGGGCCTCAACCTCTATGTCATCGACGCAGTTGCAGTCACGAGCACAAACGAGGTCCTTGCCACGGATCATGTCTATGACATATCCGAGTCGGCAAGGCAGGAGGCGCTTGAATCAAAGGCTATGCTCATGGAGGCTCAGCTTGCACAAGATGTGCCTGAAAAAAAGAAAGTTGACATCGTTTGCATCGACGGCTCCCTCATATCAAGGCTAACCAGAAGCACAGCCGATTCGGCAACAGATATGGTGAAGCGCTGTGGAAGGGCAATCTTTATCTCAAAAAGTTCAGAGAGCCGCCTGCAATTTTCTTCTCTTGGGTCAAAGGCAGGTGATATTTACTACTATGGTCACACAACAAAATCCGCCGGTTTTAGCATTCCTATGCAGACGCAGCTCCGCTATGCTAATGTTTATGAAATTTATGCCAGACTTCGAGAACACACACCACTCGTACGAATAGAGATTATTGGCACATCGAGTGAACAAGAAGTTAAGCAATTGTTGAACAGGATGCGCTATCATAGTATTGCTGGATATCCTTACTGCTTAAAGCTCGCACACAATAATTGCAAGATCACCAATGAAGATATAGACAGGCTTGCAAGCATATTCAACTTGCAAATGGAACCGGGAGCGAGGGACGCATTGAATGAGTAACAACCGGAGAATTGAGCTTGGCATTCTTGTGGGCAACACAAAGCCTGATCAAGTCGCGTTTGAATCACGTAGGTCAGTGAGCATCGGTGAGTACGTAATTTTGAATTATGGTAAGGGCAAGGTGCTTGGGCTTGTCGAAAGGTCATCAATTAGCAGCGATGCACTTTCAACCACTATACGAAACTATGAAGAGGCATCTGAAAGCAGAAAAGTCGCGATTGAAAACAAATGGGACAAAAGCTACAAGGGGCATGTTCGCATACTCGGTTACCTTGATGAGCTAAAGAAATGCAAGGCGATTATTCCAGAGCTGCCACCTGAACCCGGTACTGAAGTATACGAGGCAACTTCTGAGGATTTGGCTACAATTTTCTCGCCTTCAGCTCAACAATGGATTAGGATAGGAACTCTTTTGCGCAATACAGAAGTAAACGCCAAGATAAATGTAGACAAGGTAGTATCTCGCCACCTAGCAGTGCTTGCAATGACAGGCATGGGCAAGAGTAATCTAGTATCTCTCTTGGCCAAAGAAATTGCTAGGGTAAATGGGACCATGGTGATTTTTGATTATCATGACGACTATTCTACGCTTGATATGGGAAACAGCAGTAACCTCATAGATGCCAAGATTAATCCAAGATTTTTGACAGTAGACAAGCTTGGTGACGTCATAGAAATACAGGATAATGCTTCTAACCAGATGCACGTACTTCGGGTCGCATTTACAGAAGAGGTCAAAATGCGCAAAGGAGACGACTTTTGGGATGCTCTCTTAACTGAAGTAGCGGCAGCCGGCAAGGAAAAGGCGTATCGAGAAGCATCTGATAAGGTTCTGGACAAGATAGACGATGCAAAACGTAAGTTCCATAATATTTTGGACCCAGGCATGTCCGACCCACTTGCAGTGATAAAGAACGGCAAGATAAACGTCATAAACTTGGTAGAATTGACCGAGCGTCAGGCCAACATTGCCGTATCATTTTACCTTGAGGAAATGTTAGACGATAGGAAGAAGGCAACTAGGCAGAGAAAAGGTAAGAAGGATACACAAGAACCCAAGTTTCCTGCTCCTGTCTTGGTGGTGCTTGAAGAAGCACATGTTTTTGTACCAAAGGATGAAGATACCGAGACAAAATATTATGCTTCAAAAGTTGCACGGGAAGGTAGAAAATTTGGCCTTGGACTCGTCATTGTGTCACAGAGACCTCGTGGCATTGACGCCAACATTCTCAGCCAAATGGGTTCGTTAGCTGTAATGCGCATGGTACAGCAAGACGATCAGATGCAGGTATCAGCTGCAAGCGAATCGCTTAGCCGTGATCTTGTAGATCAGCTAACATCATTAAACCCTGGAGAGGCAATATTTGCCGGGCAATGGGTAAACCTGCCAACATTTGTCAAGGTAGACGAAGTCAAAGAACGCAAGATAGGTGGCGATCAGAAGGCGGTAGAAGAGTGGATGCAATTAGCATCAATAAAAAAGATGGTAAAAGAATCGTCTGACTCGTACGTCCCATCCGGCTACATAGACCCTTGACTCTTGGGGTTTTACGCATTCGCACCTTGTTAAGATGCATTAACCTATGAGAGCAAAGTTATGCGTGCGGACAGCTATACAAGAGCGATTTCTTGGTATTTTAAGCATAGTTTCACTTGCCCTTGCCGCATGTTTTGATTTCTATTCTGAGCTATTTGGCAATGATAAATATGGTATTGTAAAACGCTATCTGCACATAAACGCTGGCACGAAATAACGAGCTACTCTTTTCATTCCTCATCGGCTAGAGTTGCCTTTCGCGAATGGGGATGGATAATGTGATGGTGATTCTTATAGTGCTATGCAGAAAAAGTATATGCATCTACATGACAAATCTTTTTTAAAAGTTTCTCGAACGTAAGAATTTAAATTCTATGCTGGTTTCAAGATAACAGAACTATAGGTAAATATCTAATGCTAATCTCTCATATTTCTGATCTCCACCTTGGATATGCGCAATTTAATTTTGAAGAGCGCGAAGAGGATGTCTACCAGACTTTTCATGAAGCTATAGATTTGTCTATAAAAGAAAGGGTTAGGCTTGTAATCTTGGCTGGCGACCTGTTCCATAACCCTCGACCATGCGGTAAGGCGATAATTACCCTTGGCAGTGCACTGAAAAAGCTCAAAGAAAAACAGATCCCCGCGGTATTCGTTCTGGGTGAGCATGACATTAGTCGATTGCGCGACGTGCCTTTTATCCACATTTTCAGCAACCTTGGACTCGCAAAACATCTGAAGCCGGATACTCCTTTTGTAATTGACGACTGTGTCGTAATGGGTACAGACAAGGAGCGGCGGAGCAACATTGATACTTTGATTGAGAAATTGCATGGCGCAAATAAGGTCGCCAGTCAGTATGATGACAAAAGAAAGATTCTAGTTCTTCATCAAGGGCTGATGGACTTTAACAAATTTGCCGGCGAAATAAATTCATCAGACTTACCCACCAGCTTTGACTATTACGCATTAGGCCACTACCACGACCATCAGGAAAAGAGATTTGACTACCTTGGCGGACCACTTGCATACCCAGGCTCTCTTGACCTGACTCCAAGCGAAGGTATCAAGGAAGTTGACAAAGGATTCATAATGGTAGACATGTCATGTGAAGAGCCATCCACGCAATGGATAAAGCTCAATCGGCGTCAACAGTTCTCTGCAAGGATAAGTTACAAGCACATTTTAACCGAAGTTGACAGGATAATCGAGAAGGCAAAGGCAGAGGCTGTCAAGAGCAACAAGAAGCCGGTTGCCAGAATAGAGGTCGCCGGAAGCGACATCGACTCAAAGGTGATAGCCGAGCACCTCAAGAGGCTCAATGACTTTTGCCTGCATTATGTCTGGCAACCGCTAGAAGAAAAAATGGCAACGCCAATCTATGATGCCAAGCCTGCAGACATTGACGGTGAATTATACCGGTTGTCTGTAGAGGCACTTGGGTCGCAAGAGCTGGCAAAATTTGCGGTCAACGAAATACTGCCCCTTGCATCAGAGAAAGATGGCCAATCTGTCCTTGAATTAGTGTGGCAGGCATACAAGGCAGGCAGGTTTGGGAGCGGAGCAAGATGATAAAGGACATCCAGCTCAAGGATTTTATCGCGCACAGGGACACAAAGCTGGGATTCGGCAAAGGGATAACTGTCTTTGTGGGACACAACGGCTCGGGCAAATCATCTATAATAGACGCAATAACGTTTGCGCTCTTTGGCGAGCACACAAGGGGCAAGTCGAAAAAGAACCTTGTCAGGAGAGGCGCCAACCAATCCTTGGCGCAAATTTGCTTCACGCTAAATTCGCGGGAGTTTCAGGTTTCTAGAGGGTTGAATGGTGCAGGAACGCAATCCTTTTCGCAACTAACTCTTGTTTCCGATGGAGACAAGGTTGTGAACAAGTTGCTTGCAGGCGGCGAAAGAAAGCAGTTTGGCGAATCCACAAAAAAAGAAGTGGAAAAGGTGCTTGGGCTTGACTATGAAAAGATGCGCGTGGCAGCTGTAGTGCAGCAGGGCGAGCTTGTCAGGATAGTTGAAGCACAGCCCAGAGAGTTCAAGGAATTGTTAAACGGCCTGATTGGCATAGACAGGCTCGATTCGGCGTATGAAACAATGCGTGAAGTAATAGGGGGCTTTAGAGAAAAACTGCGTGACGAGACAGGCTACACCGACGAGGAAATCCCAAGTGTAGAGAAAATCATTGATGAAAAAGAACGAGAGCTAAAACAGACAGTATCACTTCTTGCTGAATATGAAGACGAAAAACGCCTGCTTGAAAACAAGATAGACAAGCTGGAAAAAGAAATAGAAAGACTAGAGCCGATGAGCCAACAGGCAAAGGAACTTCAGAATAAGGAAAGGCAGCTTGTACGCTATGTAAATGAAAAGCGCGGCCAAATGGATAGCGAAATATCACGGCTGGATAGAATCGCCAGGGAAGCCAGAGGATCCTTGCAGGTGCTAAAAGACAAGGACGAAGTTGACATGCGGCTTCAAATGGTCAAGGCAGAGGTGGAAGAAGTTGAATCAAAAATGCAGGAAAACGAAAGCATGGCTGGAAAACTTCGGGGATTTTTGGAATGTGCAAGCAAAATCAGGATCACTGACACTGGTCTCTGCCCGGTCTGCAATTCACCTGTCTCAAGCATAAACCAAATGTTTGACATTAAACATATTCAGCTAGAAATCGGCAAACTGGTGGACGAAAAGTCAAAACTTCAGATGACCAAAGTCGAATTGAAAAAGGAGGAAGCCCATCTAAGTGAAGCAAGCAAAAAGATTGCTGCAGCCGAAAAGCTCCTTTCAAGCAATTCAATCCGATCTGCTACAGACGTAGAAAAAATTGAGGCAGATGTAGCCAAAAAGAAAAATGATCTTTCAAACCTTCCAAAAGAAATCTTGAAAGTAGAAGACCCGATGCAGCTTGCGATTGACGGCATCTCAACGACGCTTGCAGAGGAAATCGCAATGACTAGAGAGAATGTCAAGAGCTTCAGTCCTGCCCAGTACAACAGCGCAAAGGAGGAAAAAGGCGGGATTGTCAGGAAACTGGAAGACACAAACCGGAAGATAGGCGCCTACCAGCACACAATAGAAGCAGCCAGAAAGGAAACAGATTTTGCAAGAGATGCTATGGAGAAGCTTCGACGAGCATCAGAGTTTGCCAAGGCCCTTGATAAGATCCGCTCGATGGTATTCAATAGGGATGGCATGGTGGGAATGAGCTTGCGGTCTTGGGCGCTTGCAGTAATATCGAGGAAAGCGACAGAATACGCGTCGCTATTTAACATTGGGATTTCTAGAATAGAGCTTGCAGAAAAGGCGCGGGAAATAACGATAACCTGCTACGGCAGGCAGGGAGAGATAGACATGGATTCGCTCTCTGGTGGAGAGAAAGTCGCAGTGGCGCTTGCACTAAGGCTTGGCATCGCATACATGATGGGCTCTAACAAGCTTGACTTTGTCATTCTTGACGAGCCGACGACACACCTTGACGAAGAAAGAAGGAAGGCTCTTGTCCGCATACTATCTGAAGCATTCAGGGATGGCACAGGGCCGCTGGCGCAGCTGATAATAATTACTCACGATTCTGACATTTTCGAGGATTCCGAAGTAGACCAGATATTCAGGTTTGCCATGACAGCGGAAGGGTCGCATGTTTCGCGAGAATAGCTACTCTCGCTTATAGTCATCTTCTAGCCTTATGATGTCGCTTTCGTCAAATTCGCCGGTTGATATCTCTAAAATGATGGCAGCATCCGAAACGCCAATCAGCCTGTGGATTGTTTTAGCCGGGATTGTTATTGACTCTCCAGTCTGCAATACCTTGATTGTATCTTTGCCAATCTGCACCTTGACTGGACCCTTTACCACCTTCCAGAATTCTGCCCTGTTGTTATGGTACTGTAGCGAAAGTCGCTTGTCGCCATCTAGGTAGACAAGCTTGACAGTACATTTTTCATTCAGCGTAAAGCGCTCGAAATGACCCCAGGGACGGGATTCTATTATGACCACTGGCAGATCATCTCCAGCATCTTGCTATGATAATTTCTCAAGAAAGGCTCTCGTTCTTTTAGTTCTGTGAGAACAAATTGCATATCTTCTTTTGACATGTGTTTATCAATGAGATAATTACGCACCCAGCGGCATCCATCAATGGTGGATTCCAGCTGCTCTTGCTGCAAAACAGTTGGGTACAACCTGAACCTGTAATTACGGCAATTCATCCACCGAACAAGTCACGGTGGACTTCTCGCCTTAAAAGCTTTTAAACGTATGTAAAACCTAACAAAAAGAAAAAGGGAAAAGCCCTTGGGCTTTATTGGACAGTGCCTTCTCAGTTATCTACGTCATACCATGGGAATGGTGGACCTGATGAATCTGACATACCCATCGATGATCCTGTCGCAACAATCTTGTACACTGCGACGTTGTTGACGCTGTCTCCATTCAATGTGAATGCTCTTGTTGGGTTGGTATTGCTGACGTTGTCCTGCCAGTGATCAAACACATACTGACCATAAGATGACATGGTTATGGTGTATGTCTTGCCGTTGAATACCCTGAATGGCGTGCTACTGCTGCTTGAATATGCTCCGCTGTACGGTGACGACGCTCCTGGTGGGGTTATCCACATCCACATGCCTGGTTTTGCCACAAGAGTTCCATCCTCTGCTGAGCCTGTCGTTCCACCAATCTGGTTGCCGTTCTGATCCATGGCGATTACGTTTAGCTTTGCAGCCTGAGATGCCGGTACTACCTCATAGTTGGCTTCAAGACTGATCCCCTGCGTCGAATCTGGAGTCACGGTATGGTATCTCGTCAGCGTGCCATCTGAATAGTGCCTGAATTCATAGTCGCAACACCAATACATTACAACTACGTACTGGTTTCCAGGGGTCAGGTCGAATGTCACTGGGGTAAAGCCATCCTTTATGATGTTTCCATTAAGCCTTACATTGACGTACATCCCTGTGACCGCTTTTCCATCCAAAGTGGTGCTCTTTACAGTCACCGTATTGGGGGCTCCGCCCGAGGGTGGTGGTGGGGGTGGTGGTGTTTGTGTTGCATAAATTGCCGTCAGCGAGACTGTGCCACTGGTTCCAATCGTAACAGCATGTTCTCTAGTTGTAGTTCCATCGCTCCA
>Ga0070741_10012218_pt1 | contig 15592 bp, 14 predicted proteins | sample Coa_R1_4_FD_66440 | JGI IMG/M metagenome (GOLD analysis project Ga0070741, IMG submission 66440) | Surface soil microbial communities from Centralia Pennsylvania, which are recovering from an underground coalmine fire - Coalmine... | ecosystem: Environmental > Terrestrial > Soil > Unclassified ... | reverse complement strand
GCGCTCTCAGCGCTGGCCCGGTTTTCCTGGCTTTCTTCCACCGCAGCCGCGAGCATGGCGATGTCGCCGTGCCCGCCGGTCTCTTCGGCGAGCTTCTGTTCGTCATGCTCGACATTGGCGAGGTCGGTATCGAGCTTCGCCAGGCGATCGCGGTGGCTGCGCACATTGCCTTCGAGCTGGTTGCGCTTGGCGGTGAGGTCGGCGAGCGCCGTGGTCAGCTCTGCGAAAAGCCGTTCAGCGGCCGCGAGCGTGCTTTCTGCTTCCGCCACGCGCTCGTCGACGCCGCTGCGCTTCTCGACGCGGGATTTGATTTCTTCCTTGAGCTCGGCGTCCTCGGTGTCCAGCCGCAGCAAGGCGGCATCGGCGTCGGCAGTCTGTTGCTGTTCGCGGGCGATGTCGGCCGAAAACTGCGCCAGGCGACGGTCGAGTTCGGCGACGCGTTCCTGCGCTCGCGCCTCCTCGCGATCGAGCATCTCGCGGGCATTGGTCAGGCGTTGCAGGCCGGCCGCGGCGCGGGCCTCGGCCTCGCGCAAAGCGGGCAGCTCCGATGCGCGGATGGCCTGGATGCGGGCGGCTTCCGCCTGTTCGCGGGTTCGTTCAGCCATCTCGCGAACGGCGAGGTCGTGGACGTGGGTGGTCTCGGACACGCCGGCCTGCGCCTCGATCCAGCGCAGGTGAAACAACAGTGCCTCCGCCTTGCGCACCTTGGCGGCAACTTCGCGGTAGCGGATCGCCTGCCGCGCCTGCTTCTTCAGGCCGTCGATCTGACCTGAGAGCTGCCCGATCACGTCCTCGACGCGGGTGAGGTTGGTCTCGGCCGCCTTCAACCGCAGTTCGGCCTCGTGGCGGCGGGCATGCAGGCCGGCGACGCCGGCGGCGTCTTCCAGCACGCGGCGGCGCTGTTCGGGCTTGGCCTGAATGATCTCGCCGATCTTGCCCTGGTGCACCAGCGCCGGCGAACGCGCGCCGGTCGCGGCATCGGCAAACAGAAGCTGCACGTCGCGGGCCCGCACGTCGCGGCCGTTGATGCGGTAGACCGATCCGGCCTCGCGCTCGATACGGCGGGAAATTTCAAGAGACTGGCTGTCGTTGACGGCTGCCGGCGCCGTGCGCTCGGAATTGTCGATCGTCATCACGACTTCGGCGTGGTTGCGCGCCGGGCGATTGCCGGAGCCGGCAAAGATCACCGCATCCATGTCGGCGGCGCGCAGCGACTTGTGCGAGGTCTCGCCCATCGCCCAGCGCAGCGCCTCCACCAGATTGGATTTGCCGCAGCCGTTCGGGCCGACGACGCCGGTGAGGCCGGGCTCGATCACAAAGTCGGTTGGTTCGACGAACGACTTGAAACCGTGGAGACGGAGGCGGGTCAGCTTCATAGGCACAGATTCTCTGTTGGCAGGGCGCGAATCTCCCTGCCGGGACAATACCATAGAAGGCAATGTCGGTGTGACGTGAGTCGCTTCGGTAGCGGCCCTGGAGACGCGGACAATGGCGGGGCGAGGAGCCGAGGGCAACCGGAGCGGCCAGCTTTTCCCAAGGGAAAATCAGTGTAGCGGTCGTGAAGTCAGCATCTTTGCCGCCGCGGGTTCGTCAAGCGGACTTCAGGACCAAAGCCACACTGAATCAATAAGTTGGCTAGTGCCCTTTCGATTCCGAAGTCCGCAAACAAGGGGCCGCATCGCTGTTCCAGTTCCGGCCTAGTCGTTTAGATCTTGAGCAGCGCCTTGATCCGCCTATCGAATTCCTCAAACGGGGTTTCGCCGACGATCTTGTCGTCATTGACGAGGAAGGTGGGTGTCGCATCGACGCCCAGTTTGGCGCTGGCGTTGGCCCGCTGGGCCACGATCTGGCTGAACAGCGCGTCGTCCTTCAGGCAGTTCCCGACCTGCTGATCGTCCAGACCGGCCTGCTTGCCGATCTCGTTCAGCGTGTCGCGGGGTTTCGTCACCTTCGACCAGTTCTGCCGGAACAGCTCATCAGTGACCGCGAAGTATTTGACGGGGTCGCCGCCCGCGATGCAGCGCGACAAGACGCTTGAGGCCGCGGCAACGGGATCGAGCGGGAATTCGCGGAACACGAAACGGATCTTGCCGGTGTCGATGTAGGCGGCCTTGACCTTCGGAAACACGTTTTGATTGAACGCCGCGCAATGCGGGCAGGTGATCGATGCATATTCGACCACGGTGACGGCCGCATCCGCCGGTCCGAGCGCCATGTCCGGCAATGATGCCGGCTCGGCCACGTTGTCGGCCTTGCCGTTGGCCATGACAGCGCTGATCAGATGAAACGGGGAGAGACCGGCCAAAGCGGCAGCGCCCGTCAACGACAGGGCAGAGGTCAACGCGCGACGCGTAATGGTCAAGCTCGGCTCCCGAATTGGCGCTATGTGCTTCAGTTCCGCCTGAACAGCTTAACTCTTGAGCAGCGCCTTGATCCGCTTGTCGAATTCCTCAAACGAGGTTTCGCCTTTGATCTTCTCGCCGTTGATGAAAAAGGTCGGCGTGGAATCGACTTTCAGAACGTCGGATGCGTATTTCTGGTCGGCGACGATCTTGTCGAGCAGCGCCTGATCCTTCAGGCAGGCTTCGACCTGGCTCTGGCTCAGGCCCGCCTGCTTGCCGATCCGGGTCAGCGTCTCGGTGGTGTTCTTCATCACCCAGTCGGCCTGTTGTTTGAACAGGAGGTCGGTGACCGCGAAGTACTTGGCGGCATCGTCCTTGGCGATGCAGCGCGACAGCATCGAGCCGGCCGCCGCCTTGATGTCGAGCGGGAATTCGCGGAACACGTAGCGGATCTTGCCCGTGTCGATGTAGGCGGCCTTGATCTTCGGGAACACGTTCTCATTGAACGCCGCGCAATGCGGGCAGGTCATGGAGGCGTATTCAGTGATGGTCACCGGGGCATCTTTCGGCCCGAGCGCCATGTCCGGCAATTGCTGCGGTTGGGCGACAGCGGAGGCATCGTCGGCCAGCGCTTCGGAGATCAGGTGAAACGGTGAAAATCCTGCGAGAGCGGCAAGTCCGGTCAGCGACAGGGCGGCGGTAAAGGCACGACGCGTGATGATCAAGATCGGCTCCGGACTTTGGCTGCGAAAGGACGGGCCTTCGCTAGCTTGAAACCAGCCATGTGGCAATGGCGTGCGACGATCGCCAGAGTTGGCGAAAACGTCAATTTCGCTTGATTGCGGCCCCGAGCCGCGCCAGCGCCGCCCGCAATTCGTCGTCCTCGACCGAGGCCAGCGTTTGTGCGATTTGCTCGACCTGCCGCGGGTCCGGTGGCGGCGAGGGGCGGGGCCGTGGCTTTCGCGACAACGGTCCCTGGCGCAACGCCATCCGCCCCACGGCGCTCCAGCCGAAGAAGCGGTTGACGCGTTCAAGGATCACATCGGAGGCATGCTGGATTTCGAGCGCCATCGGGCCCTCGACACGCAGCACCAGCGTGGCGGCTTCCTGCGGCTGGCCATCCACCGGCCGCGGCCACTGCATCTTCAGGGGTTCGCAATGGGCCGACAGTTCGGGACCGATGATCTCATTCCAGCGGGTGACGAGTTCGCGAGCGGCAAATCCCTGCTTGGCATAGGCGTCCGAAAAGACGTCGCTGAGCAGGACGGATAACGGCTTTGCCGAGATCGGGCCGGGCTTGTTCATCTTGGGACGGTTTGCGACCATACGGCCATGAGTCTATCAGGCGCCGCCGCCCTGCGGAAGAAAACGTCGGATCGTGAGGAACCGGCCGCGATGCGGCCCGTGCTGCTGCTCGCCTGGTACGACCGGCACCGAAGGGTGCTGCCGTGGCGTCCGCCGGCGGGCCAGCGGCCCGATCCTTACGCGGTGTGGCTGTCGGAAATCATGCTGCAGCAGACCACCGTCAAAGCCGTCGGGCCTTATTTTCAGAAATTTCTCGCGCGCTGGGGTGATGTCACCGCGCTCGGCCGCGCCTCGCTCGACGATGTCTTAAGGATGTGGGCGGGGCTCGGCTATTATTCGCGCGCGCGCAACCTTCATGCCTGCGCAGTCGCGGTTTTGCGCGATCATGACGGCGTGTTTCCCGATACCGAAGAAGGCTTGCGCGCTCTTCCGGGCATCGGGCCCTATACGGCGGCTGCGATTGCGGCGATCGCTTTCGATCGGCGGACCATGCCGGTCGATGGCAATATCGAACGCGTGGTGTCGCGGCTGTTTGCGGTCGAGGAAACATTGCCGCAAGCGAAGCCCGTCATCCAAAGGCTCGCGACGACGCTGCTCGGCGACGCCAGAGCCGGCGACGAGCAGTCTCGCGCCGGCGGCATCGCGAAGTCGCGAGCCGGGGATAGCGCGCAGGCGCTGATGGATCTTGGCGCCTCGATCTGCACGCCGAAGAGACCGGCGTGCAGTCTGTGTCCGCTCAACGAGGGATGCGCCGCTCGAGCGCGCGGCGATCAGGAGACGTTTCCGCGCAAGGCGCCGAAGAAGACGGGCAAGCTGCGCCGCGGCGCCGCCTTTGTCGTGACGCGCGGCGACGAAGTTCTGGTGCGCAGCCGTCCTGAAAAGGGATTGCTCGGCTGCATGACCGAGGTGCCGGGTTCGGACTGGCGCGCGGCGCAGGACGACGAGGCCGCATTGAAACAGGCGCCCCAACTCACCGGTGTGACGCGCTGGCATCGGAAGGTCGGCGTGGTCACGCATGTCTTTACGCATTTTCCATTGGAGCTTGTGGTCTACACGGCCCGCGTGTCCGGACGCGCCCGCACGCCAAAGGGCATGCGCTGGGTGCCGATTGCTACACTCGACGGCGAAGCGCTGCCGAATGTGATGCGCAAGGTAATCGCCCACGGTCTCGGCAACAGCTAAACCGCGATTCCAAACGCAAATGACCCCGCCAGTGCTGACACCACGCTGGCAGCAGGCATGGGCTAATTTGCTTCCAACGGAGGCTCCTATGCTCAAGACAGCGCTCGACGACATTGTCATGCCGCCATCGGCCAAATTGCTCGGCTGGCGGCTGCTTGATTCCCGGCCGTGGGACGGCTGGCTGAAGGTCGGCTTCGATGGAAGGGCGGAGTTTTGCAACCCGGCCGGTTTCATCCAGGGCGGCATCCTCTCGGCCATGCTGGACGACACGATGGGACCAGCCGTGTTCGTGACGAGCGAAGGCAGATACTATGCGACCACCATCAGTCTGACGGTGAACTTCATCGCGCCCGCCAAACCGGGGCCGCTGACCGCAGAGGCGCAGGTCATCCAGATCGGCAAGAGCGTCGCCTTCATGGAAGGCAAGCTGATCGGAGATGACGGCACTGTGCTCGCAACCGCCAGCACCACCGCGCGTCTCGTCGAGGCGGCGAGGGCGCTGCGCTAGTCGCTTGCACCGGCGCTGAGTGCAATCGAGATCACGGCGGCATTGGTTACGCGGTCTCGCTGCCTTGACATACATCAATCGCTCCCGCGAGTGGCCTGCGAGGTATTTGGTCAATACCGCTTTCTGCGGTGCACGAAATCGCCGGGCCTGACCATGAACCTTCTGCTCAGGGAAATTCGCCACAATCCACTATTGTGGATGTTGATTTTTGTGCCGATCGTGCTCGCAGTCGAGTACGCGGCTCCGTCAGCCCATACAGCCCTTTTCGTGCTGGCAGTCCTGGCCATCGTGCCATTGGCGACGCTTCTTAGTCACGCGACCGAGAGTGTCGCGGAGAAAACGGGTGACGCAGTCGGCGGCTTGCTCAATGCAACGCTGGGCAATCTGACCGAACTGATCATCGCAATCGCCGCCCTTCAGGCCGGTGAATACATGCTGGTCAAGGCATCGATCGCCGGAGCCATCGTGACGAACTCGCTGTTCATGCTCGGCGCTTCCTTTTTGCTCGGTGGGCTTCGAAACCACGTCCAGGACTACAATCGCGCCGGTGGCAGATTGTACGCTGCACTCCTGTTGATGGCGACGATCGCGCTACTCGCACCGGCCGCCGTCGCCGACCTTGATGCGGCAAAAGGCGAAGCGATGGCGCAGAAGCTCAGCGCGGGCCTGGCGGTGTTGCTCATGTGCGCCTACGCACTCGGCCTGCTGTTCTCGCTCAAGACCCACAGGGAGCTGTTTGCGAGCCATGAGCATGGCGAGGCTGGCGAGGGCGGCTGGCCAATCGGCCTCGCGGTCGGCACGCTGCTTGTGGTCACCGTACTGGTCGCTCTGGTCAGCGAAATATTCGTAGGGTCGGTACAGAAGGCAGGAGAGACCCTTGGATTGAGCCCGGCTTTCGTCGGTTTCATTGTTGTTGCGCTCGTCGGCGCCGCCGCGGAAATGGCAGTCGCGTTTTCTGCGGCGCGCAAGAACCGCCTTGACATGAGCGTCAGCATTGCGCTGGGAAGCGCGTCCCAAATTGCTTTGTTCGTGGCGCCGGTGCTGGTGCTCTTGAGCTATCTCGTCGGTCCCAAGCCGATGGACCTGCAGTTCTGGCCCGGGGCCGTGACGATGGTGATGATCGCCACCTTCACGTCCTGCTTTGTCACCAACAGCGGACGGTCCGCCTGGTTCATTGGCGCGCTGCTGGTGTTCATCTACGTCATCTTCGCCATGACGCTGTATGTCGTGCCGCCTGGCTCGCACGGGCCCGTGTAGGAGCCGGAGGGGCAGCGATGACGAGCCGAATGCGCAGCTGGCTCCGACCTGTCGTACCCCTTCTTGTCGGTTACAGTATCTTTGGTCTCCTTGTCGAAGCCGCCGTGCCACGATTCCTGCCGGAGAACAGCCTGACGACCTTCGTCGGGGAGGCTGCAAAGGCCGGTGTATTCGCAATCTGGCTCTATCTGATTTGGCGCATAGCCGGCACGCTCCAGGGAATTTACGGCGCGGGGAGCGCGCGTTATCTGGAGCGCACGCCCATCTGGAGAATTTTGATGGACGTCACGGCGGCCTACATCCTCGCGGCGTTCTGCTTTGCCGTGCTTTACGTTTATCTGGTGCGTCACGACGCAAACGCGTTTTCCACCGAGCTCAATCTCGGCAACGCGATCTACTTCAGCATCGTGTCCATGACGACAACGGGGTACGGCGACATATCGCCCAGGTCGGGCTGGGCAAAATTCGTCGTCTGTCTGCAGATCATGTTTGGCTTTCTCTATAATGTGCTCTTTTTCTCGATCTTCGCCGGACTTGCAGGTCAAAGACGTTCCAATTGATTTTCGTCAACGTGCGGTGTGATGAACGTCTGATCGGCGCAAACTCGGGAGCTGCCGTCACGCATTGGCCTCAACGCGATCCTCCCAGTCCTCCCATTCGACGTTGTTGACTTTCAGGTAGGTCGAGACCGCCGACTCGATGGTCGGAAAGAAATCGGCTTCGCCGAGCTGGGCGTACAATCCGAAGCGCTTCAGCTTGTCTTTCACGGGGTCCTTGAGCTCAGCAAAGCAGAGTTCGATGCCGCGGGCGTGCAGCGCCTCGTCCAGCTCGGCAACGGTGTCGCAGGCAGTCACGTCCACGCTCGTCACCGGTTCGGCGGCGACCACCAGCCAGCGCACCGGGGTCGGCGATTTCGCAATCGCGTCCAGAATGCGCTCTCTGAAGAACTCGGCATTGGCGAAGAACAGCGGCGCATCCCAGCGGAACAGGACCAATCCCGGAACGAGGCGCGCGTCGGGATATCGTTTGAGGTCGTGGTAGCCCTCAACGCCGTGAGGGCGGCCCATGACAGCGGAGTGGGGACGCCAGCCGTCCCACAGAAACTCAAGAATGGCCACCGCAATCGCGAGGCCAATTCCCGGTATAGCGCCGAGCACGGCCACGCCGACGAAGCACAGCATCGTCAACCAGAACTCCCATCGCTGAATCCGGTAGATCCGCGGAAGATCGTCAACCTCGATCAGGCCAATTGCAGCCGCGATAACCACGGCAGCCAACGCGGCGTTCGGCAGGTGCTGTAACAGGTTTGGCGCAACCATCAGAAGCAAGGCTATGGCGAGTGCACCGACGACACTGGTCAGTTGGGTGCGGGCACCGGCAGCCTCGGCAACGGGGGTTCGTGAGGAACTGCTGGAGATCGGGAAACCCTGAAAGAATCCCGTTGCGAGGTTGGCTACGCCGAGCCCCACCATCTCCTGGTTCGGGTCGACCTTGTCGCCGAGTCGCGCCGCATAGGTCCGCGACAGCACGCTCGTGTCCGCAAACGAGATCAACGCGATAGCGCAGCCGCCTGCCAGCACGGAAATGAGATCGTTGTACGCGATCCAGGGAATGGAGAGCGCCGGCAGGCCTTGAGGAAGCGGCCCCAGAACCTTCACACCATAGCGATTACCGAGATCGAGTGCGGCGACGACAAGGGTCGCTCCGACGACGGCAACCAGGATTCCCGGCAGGCGCTTGCTATCCTTGAGCAGCAGGATGACGATCAACGTACCGAGCCCAATGGCGAAACCGACCCAGTTTGACTTGCCGTCGCCGATTGAACCGGCGATCGCCCACAGGTCTCGCAAAGGTCCTTGGTCCCCGATCGAGAAGCCGAACAGCTTTGGCAGCTGGCTGATCAGCACGGTCACGGCTATCCCATTCATGTAGCCGTACCGGATCGGCTTGGAGAGCAACTCGGTCACGAAGCCCAACCGCGCGATGCCCGCCAGTATCAGCACGGCTCCCGAAACGAGTGCCATCAACGCCGCAAGCGTTACGGCGCGCGCCGCGTCGCCGCCGGACAACGGGGCAACGACACCGAGGATGACCGCAGCCAGGGCCGAGTCCGGTCCAAGCACAATGATGCGGCTTGGGCCGAAAATGGCGTAGGCGAGAAGCGGAATGATGGTTGCGTAGAGGCCGTGGATGCCCGGCAGGCCTGACGCAGCCGCGTAGGCAATGCCGACCGGCACCAGCATGGTCGCCAGCACGAGGCCTGCGAAGATGTCATGCCGCAGCCACGCAAGCTGATAGTGGCGGACGGTATCGATTCCAGGCAGCCAATGACATGGAAGGCTCACCGCGCTCTCTCCTGACCAGGCCATGCTGGTTAAAAGGAGAAGGATCGGCCCTTCTGGAGCGTGTTCTTTGACCTATCTCAAGCGATTGCAGCCGATCAAACAGCGGTCTTGCGGCAAGCTGCCAAGGCTGAGGCCTAGATGGCGTTCGCCCGCGGCACTATCGGCGGCTTGGCGTTGAGACCCTCGACCTGGAAACCGGCAACGCGCTTGTAGTTGGCCGCGATCTCTTCCAGTTCCTGCCGCGACAGCACGTCGGTGACCTCCTCGAAGCCGTCGGGCGCGCGTTCCTCGACCAGTTGCATCACCTGCTCGGGGCCATTGCGACGATTGAGCAGGACCAGCTCCGTCGTGGCGGGACGCCGTTCGGCTTCATAGGCCACGAGCGCGGCTTGCGTGGCGCCGTGCGCCTGAATCTCGCGCGTGAGCACTCGCGCATCGAGAATGGCCTGCGAGGCGCCATTGGAGCCGATCGGATACATCGGATGCGCGGCATCGCCCATCAGCGTGACGCGGCCCAAGCTCCATTGCGGTATGGGATCGCGGTCGACCAGCGGATATTCGAACGCATGGGTGCAGTTCTTGATCAGGCCGGGAACATCGAGCCAGTCGAACGTCCAGTCGGCAAACCACGGCAGGAATTCCTCCAGCTTTGCGGTCCGGTTGTAATCCTCCCGCCGCCACTGGTAGCTCGGCGGCATGTGCCGCTCGGCGATCCAGTTGATCCGGAATTTTCCGTCAGCGTCCGGTTCCTTTGAAATCGGGTAGCACACGAATTTCAGCGTCTCGTGGCCGGCCATGATCATGGTGCGGCCGGACAGAAACGCCTTCGCCGCGGTGACGCCGCGCCACAGAATGCGTCCGTTCCAGATCGGCGGCCCTTCGTTCGGGTATAGCTTTTCGCGCGCGGCGGAGTGAATACCGTCGGCAGCGATGAGAACGGCGCCTTCGTATTCGCCAGCCGGTTTTCCGGTCGCCCTGTCGATGAAGCTGGCGCGAATGCCGCCAGCGGCCTCCCGCCAGCCGCTCAAATGATGGCTGGTGAGGATGTTCTCGGCGCCGAGCCGTTCGATCGCCGTCTCGACCAGGAGCTGCTGCAGCGTGCCGCGATGGATCGAAAATTGCGGCCACTTGTAGCCGGCCTCGAGGCCACGCGGTTCGCTCCAGATTAGCTTGCCGCGCTTGGAGAAATAGGCCAATTCCTTGGTCGCGACGCCCGCAGCATCGAGCCGCTCGTACAAGCCAAGCTCGATCAATTCGCGAACGGCATGCGGCAGCACGTTGATGCCGACGCCAAGCGCCTTGAACTCAGGAACGCTCTCGAAGACTTTGGCGGGAACGCCGATCTGATGCAGGCTGAGCGCCAGCGTCAGTCCGCCAATTCCACCACCTGCAATCAGAACCGTCATGAGACCCGATACCCCCTCATGACGGCGTCATGACATGTGGCGCGCAAGGGGGCAACTGCGAAGGTTCAGAGATGAGGGAGCCTCAACCCGTTAATCTTTTCGGACCGTCCAGTGTCGCCTGTTTGACGTTCCTGCACCACCCGCCGCGAGCCCAGCCAGGAACGTCAAATAGAAGAGCGGCACTGGTATCATGAGTTGCTAGTGCCCATGACTTTCCGAAGTTCGTGCAAGAGGGTGCTGCGAGGGATCACGAACTTCGGAAAGTGGGCACTAGCCCGCGGCCGGTTTCCAGCATCAGCTTGCGCAGCCAGAGCGATCCGGGATCGAACTGGGCGCGCGTCGGATAAAACATGTGCTGCTCGTCGATGCCCGGATCGAGCGGCGGCGTCACCGTTTGCAACGACAGCTGCCTCGCCAGGGCCGCGATCAGGCGGCGCGGCACGAAGGCGACAAGGTCGGTGCGCGCGGAGACGTGCAAGGCCTCGATATAGCCGGGCACCACGAGCGCGATCCGCCGTTCGATGCCCTTTGAGCGCAACCAGGTATCGATCAGGTCTTCGCTCGCGCCGCGGATCACGACCGCGACATGCCGCGCGGCAAGGAAAGCTTCGCGCTTCTTCAGCTTCGCGCCAACCGGATGTTTGCGGCGAACCGCAAGCGCGTCGCTGTCGGTATAGAGCCGCTGGCGGTGAAAGCCCTTGAAGGCGTCGCCGATCGAGATCACGAGGTCGATGGTGCGGGCAAATTCCGCCGTGAAGATCGCCGGCCCCCGCCACGGCACCACGTCAATGGTCACGCCCGGCGCCTGCTTTGTCACTTTTTCCATCAGGGGCGGCATCAAGAGCTCGACGGCGAGGTCCGGCATCATCAGCCGAAAGTGCCGTTCGCTGCGGCCGGCGTCGAATTCATCCGGCATGAACAGGGTGCGCACCTGATCGAGCGCCTGCGCCAGCGGACCGCGCAGCGCCTGCGCCCGCGGAGTCAGCTCCATCCGCGCGCCGGTGCGCACCAGAAGCGGGTCGCCGATGACATCGCGCAAGCGTTGCAGCGCATGGCTCGCGGCGGGCTGCGACAGGCCGATCCGCATCGCCGCGCGGCTGACGCTGGCTTCCTTGAGCAGCGCATCGAGCGCGACCAGCAGATTGAGGTCAAGCGAATTCAAATTCATGAAATGAATGATTATCATATTTCATATCGATTGGAAGAATATAAGATCTCGGCGCAATGATCGACGGCGTTTTTTGACCATCCGAAAGTGGCCGCCATGAGCGATACCGCCAGCAACAAGAGACTGATCGAAGAGATTTTCGCCGCCGCCGGCAATCCAGATCCCGAAGTGCGCGATCGCGCGCTGTTCGTTGCAAGTCTTGCCGACGACGCGACCTGGACCGTGACCGGTCAATATTCCTGGTCGCGCACCTTCACCGGCAAGCAATCGATCCTCAACGATCTTCATGGACATGTGCGCACGCGTCTCGCCGAACGCACGCGAACGATCGCGCATCGTTTCATCGCCGACGGCGATCATGTCGTGGTGGAGGCCAAGGGCGACAACGTCACGCGGGAAGGCGTGCGCTACGACAACGACTATTGCCTGGTGTTTCGCCTGAAGGGCGGCAAGATCACGGAAATCAGGGAGTATTGCGATTCCGTGCTGACCGAGCGCGCGCTGGGCAAGTTTCCGGAAACCGCAGCGGGTTGAGCGACTGGTGCGCGTTGATGCGGAAGCCGCATCTGCCGCCGGCGATTGTCGCGGCATTCCATGCTCTCGATTGCGATCGATGGTCAGCCTGGTTCGGTTGTGGCGCGAACGCAGCCGGGCGCGGCGTCAGCTCCTTGCCATGAATGAGCGCGAATTGCGGGATATCGGTCTTTATCGATGCGATATTGCCGATGCCGTCTTGGCGCGGCAAGAAAGGAAGAATGCCATGAGCAAGGAGATATTCAGCCCGGCGACGCTACCGCCGCCATCAGGCTATTCACACGTCGCCAAGGTGAGCAGCGGCACCCTGGTCTTCATCGCGGGCCAGGTGTCGGCCGATGCGTCGGGCAAACTGGTCGGCGAAGGCAATTTCGAAGTTCAGGTCGAGCAGGTGTTCAAGAACCTGAAGCTGGCGCTCGAGGCGGCGGGCGCCAACATGGCCGACATTGTCAAGATGAACACCTACCTCGTCGCCGAAGTCGGCCAGGACGACGTTGCGAAGCTGCGCACCATCCGCGAGCGGCATCTCAACACGTCAAAACCGCCGGCGAGCACGCTTGTCGTCGTCAGCCGGCTGGCGCGGCCCGGCTGGCTGATCGAGATCGAGGTCATTGCCGCGATTGACAGGTGAGAAACGAAAACGGCGCCCGTGAGGGCGCCGTTTGCCGTTCAGGAGAAGATCGATCAGGCCGCCTTGGTCTTGAGGTGACCGAACATGATATGGCGGGCTTCGTCGTCCATCTCGGCCTTGAAGGTGAACTTGTCCTTCAGCGCCAGCGCGCGCACCGCCGCGGGCCTCGCCGAGATTTCGTCGAGCACGCGCTTGACGTTCGGGTATTTGGCGAAACCTTCCTCGCCGAGGATGAATGCGCCCATGCGCACCCAGCCCCACAACGCCATGTCGACGATCGTATAGGTGTCGCCGAGCATGTATTTGTTCCTGGCGAGGTGATCGTCGAGGATCTTGTAGTGGCGGTGGGCTTCGAACTGGTAGCGGTTGTGTGCGTATTCCAGGTCCTTCGGCGCGAAGTGCTTGAAGTGCACAGCCTGTCCGGAATAGGGGCCGAGGCCGGTCGCGATGAACATCAACCATGAATAGAGCTGCGCATGGCTTTGCGGCGTGTTGGCTGGCATGAACTTGCCGGTCTTTTCGCCGAGATAGAGCAGGATCGCATTGCTGTCGAAAACGAAGGTGCCGTCATCGTCGATCGCCGGCACCTTGCCGTTTGGATTGACCTTGAGAAATTCCGGCTTGAACTGGTCGCCCTTGCGGGTGTCGACCGCGATCAGTTCGCAGGGCAGGCCGGTCTCTTCCAGGAACAGCGCGACCTTGGTGGGGTTCGGCGCGCCATTGAAATAGAATTTGAGCATTCAAATCTCCCTTTTGTTGTCGCCGCGAATGCGGGGCGCGGCGCAATGGTTGCGGAGACTGCACAAATTTCACTGCTGAGGGCAAGCGACGAGTTTGTGAAAGGTGCATTGCGCGGCGCGCAATGGCGCGGGCCGCGCAGCCTGCTCACGCTCGCCGGCTAGACGACGCGCTTGCCGGCTTGCGCCGCGATCGGCCGCTGCACGAAATACATCAGGACCAGGGAAATCACCGCCGTCGTCACGACGACGAAGCCGATCCGGTTGAAATGCGAGAGTGAACCGTCGGCATTTTGCGCAATGATCGCCGCGGCAAGGACCGAGCCGAGCCCGCCGGAGAGTTGCTGCAGCGAGGCGCCGATCGCGCTGAAGGAGCCGCGCTGGGCTGCTTCCGGGATCGCGGAAATCAGCGCCTGCGACGGGATCATGCGCGAAAAGATGCCGACGAACAGAACGACGTTGACGGCGATCGCAACCGTCAGGCTGACCTGACCGAGATTCGTGTAGATCAGCACCATGACGATCGACAAAGCGGTGCCGAAAGCGAAGGTGGGGAATTTGCCGATCCCATCGCTCAATCGCCCAACCAGTGGCCCGATGAAAATCGTGAACAGGCCGGAGACGAGATAGATCGTCGGCAAATGAACGATGTCGATGCCGAGGTTGTGCACGGTGTAGGCGCTGCCAAACGGCATCAGCATGTAGCCGCCGGTCGCCAGCAGCGTCGTCAACATGAAAGCCAGCCAGTAGCGGCGTTGCGTGACCGTTGCGATCAGATGCCGGAAGGGGTTTTTATCCTGCTTCAGCAGGAGATGGCCATTCACCGGCTGCATCAGGAACGCGACCACGGCCATTCCGGCGATCGATAGCGCAACCAGCGCGCCGAACGCGACGTGCCAGTTCCAGTGGTTGGAGAGGAAAAGACCGGCCGGGATGCCGAGCACCTGGCTTGCAGCGAAGGCGGTTTGCACGAAGCCCATGACGCGGCCGCGTAATTGCAGAGCAAACAGGTCGGTGACGATGGCGATCACGACGGAGCCGATCACGCCGCCGAACAGACCGGTGACGATCCGGCCCGTCAGCAGCACATGATAGTTCGGCGCGACGGCGCAGAGCGCCGTTCCGAGGGTAAAGCCGGCATAGAAAAACAACAGCAGCCGCTTGCGGTCGAACCGGTCGGCAAAGCCTGCGGCCAGGATGCCGGAGATCCCTGCGCTGAATGCGTAGGCCGAGACCGCCAGACCGAACTGTGCGGGCGAAATATCCAGCGCCGGCATGATGATGGCGCCGAGCGGCGACATGATCATGAAATCGATGATGATCGTGAACTGGACGAGCGCCAATAGCGCCACGAGGATCGACTGGTAGCGCGAAAAGCCGCGGGGTCGCTCCTGCGGTTCATCGATCGTGGCCGTCATGGTCTGTTCGGTCATTGCATTCATTCGCGAAGAGAAAGAGATGAGGTCATGCGATCGCCGCCAGCTCTCCCGACGCGCCGCCAGACCCTCGGCTCCATTTATGCCGGCCATGCGCTATTTCGATGGCTTGACAAACGGATTTGTTTCCTGCCCGGCGCGATGAATCGAGAGGTGTGCTTCGGCCAAATAACGCTATCGGCGAGAGGCAGAAAAGGTGCAGTGTACGAAGCGCGTCGCGGCACTGGACCTGTGTTTTTTTAAAAAGGATGCGCGCCATGCGGAGAAGAGAGATCCTCGATCGTATCGAGAAGTACGTCCAGCCGTTCCGCATCACAAAAGGCGATGATTTCAAACTCGCCGGCTTCGATCCGGGCGACACGCGTGGCTTGAGGCTCGACAAGGGCGAAGCGAGGGACCTGCTGCAACAGGGTACCGAATGGCTCGCCGAGGAGCAGGAGATGCTCTACGCCGAGAACCGCTGGTCGCTGCTTCTGGTGTTTCAGGCGATGGATGCGGCCGGCAAGGACGGGACCATCAAGCACGTCATGTCAGGAATAAATCCTCAGGGCTGCCAGGTTGTCTCGTTCAAGCAGCCCTCGTCGGAGGACCTCGAACACGACTTTCTCTGGCGTTACTCAAAGCGGCTGCCCGAGCGGGGGCGGATCGGGATTTTCAACAGGTCCTACTATGAGGAAGTCCTCGTTGTGCGCGTGCACGAGGATATCCTGAAACGACAGAATCTGCCTGCGCAACTCGTCA
>Ga0070741_10012217_pt1 | contig 15593 bp, 11 predicted proteins | sample Coa_R1_4_FD_66440 | JGI IMG/M metagenome (GOLD analysis project Ga0070741, IMG submission 66440) | Surface soil microbial communities from Centralia Pennsylvania, which are recovering from an underground coalmine fire - Coalmine... | ecosystem: Environmental > Terrestrial > Soil > Unclassified ... | reverse complement strand
CGCCAGCATACCAGCACGATCCGCGCTTTGCTGGCAGGCCGGAATTTCTTAGGATAGGTGTAGACCCGGTTAAGAGAGCCGTCTCGCATGTTTGGTGAGATAAATCCGCGCGCAAGGGCCAAGGCCCCTTTCATCTCGGTCGAAGAAGCCATCGAAGAAACTCGCCGCGGCCACATGATCATCATGATGGACGACGAGCAGCGCGAGAACGAGGGCGACCTCTGCATGGCCGCCGAAAAGGTCACCCCTGAGGCGATCAACTTCATGGCCAGGTACGGGCGCGGCCTCATCTGCCTGCCGATGTCGGCCGAGCGAATCGACCAGCTCGGGCTGAGCATGATGGTTGGCGACAATCAGGCTCCTCTCGGCACCGCGTTTACCGCATCGATCACGGCCCGCCGATGCACCGGATCCGGGCAGTCCGCGCAGGACCGCGCTATCACCATCCTCCAGGCGACCCGCGAGGATGCCAGCGGATCGGAATTCATCTCGCCCGGCTACGTCTACCCGCTGCGCGCGCGCGATGGCGGCGTGCTGGTGCGGACGGGACAGACCGAAGGCGCCGTCGATCTGGCGAGGCTCGCGGGCCTCAAGCCCGCCGGCGTCATCTGCGAGATCCTCAAGGATGACGGCACGATGGCGCGGCGGGACGACCTGGTCGAATTCGCGCGCACCCACGGACTCAAGATCGTCACCGTCGCCGACATCATCGAGTACCGCCTGCGCAACGAGACGATGGTGAATCGGATCGCCGAGGCGCGGCTTCCCACCCAGTTCGGCGAGTTCAAGGCGGTCGTCTACCGCAACAAGGTGGATCTCACCGAGCATCTGGTGCTGGTGATGGGCAAGATCGATCCGCAAAAGCCCATCCTCGTGCGCGCCCATCGCGAGTATCTGCCGGGCGATGTTTTCGGCTATGCCTCGCGCAATACGCGCAACCTTTTGCGCTCGGCGATGGAACGGATAGCGGAGGCGGGAGAGGGCGTACTGCTTTATCTCAAACGCGAATCGAACACGATCTCGGCCGAACTCGAATCGAACGGACGCGGGCGGCGCCCCAGCACGCGCTACGGCGCGACCGAAGCCGATTTCCGCGACTACGGCATCGGAGCGCAGATTCTGCGCGACGTCGGCGTCCGCAAGATGATCATCATGTCCGACACGACGCCGCGCCTTGCCAATCTGCCCGGCTATGGGCTCGAAATCGTCGGTTCGGTCCCGCTCACGGTTCCCAACGGAAAGCCTGTGGCAAGCTCGGGCGAGTAGCGGCGCGGAACCGCGAACTCGCGGGCGGCGTTGTACCAGATGATGATTCGCGCAACCCCTCGCCCATCAATCCGCCGGGCCGATCCCGCAAGCCATCGAGCGATAGCCTCGCTCGCGTTCCTTTTCCTCCTCGCCGCCTCGATCGCGCTTCCCTGTTCCGCCTTCGCGCTTCCGAAACCCAACGAGATCGTGGAGATCTCGTCGCTCAAGCTCGATCGCCCTCTTGCCGCCGGCGCCTCCAGCAATCTGATCATCGCGGCAACCATAATGCCCGGATGGCACATCAATTCGGACCATCCGCTCAACGAAGAGTTCATCCCAACCCAGGTCCGGGTGGACGCGCCGCCTTCCATCACCGCCGGCACTCCCCAGTACCCCAAGGCCGAAGAAGTCGAGCTTCAGTTCTCCGGCGGCGACAAGCTGTCGGTATTCACCGGCTTCATCGCCATCTCGGTGCCACTCACCGCTGCTCCCGATTTCAAGCCCCAGCCCGGGCAGAGCCTGACTGTCTCGATCGACTATCAGGCTTGCGACAACCTCCAATGCCTCAGACCAACCACGGTAAGCTCGTCGATCGACCTCGCTTCGCTCCAGGCTTCCGCGACGGCGCCGCCTTCGCAGTCCTCCTCCGGTTCCGATGCTGGAGCCGCGAGATCCGCGGGTTCGGGCGCACTCGAGGATGTCTTTGCAAGCCGGGGATGGCTTCTCGGCTTTATCGCCGTGCTGATCGGCGGACTCGCGCTGAATCTGACTCCCTGCGTCTATCCCCTGATCGGCGTCACCATCGCCTACTTCGGCAACCAGGGAGGGGGACCTCGGCGCGTGCTGCTGCTCGCAATTGTGTACGTGCTGGGGATCGCGTTGATGTTCTCGGCAGCGGGGGTCGCGGTCGCGATGTCGGGAGGCCTGTTCGGCGCCGCGATGCAGAATCCGGTTGTACTGTCCGCTATCGCGGCATTGATGGTCTTGCTTGCGCTCTCGAGCTTCGGGGTGTTTTCTCTCCAACCCCCTCAATGGCTTATGAGCCGCGCGGGAGTCGCACGGCCGGGCTATGCCGGCGCGATGCTGATGGGTCTCGGGATGGGCGTGGTGGCGGCGCCGTGCATCGGGCCCATCGTGCTCGGATTGCTCCTGATGGTCGAGCGGAGCGGAAGCCCGCTGTTCGGGTTCGCATTATTCTTCACGCTCGCCATCGGGCTCGGGGCGCCTTACGTCGCACTGGCGCTCGCGGCAGGAAGCATCCGCCGGCTTCCCCGCTCCGGCGAATGGCTTGCCTGGGTGGAACAGCTCTTCGGCTTCGTCCTGATCGGACTCGCCATCTACTTTCTGGATCCGGTCGTTCCTAACCGGCTGATGACGCGGATGCTTCCCTACTATGGAGCGGCTGCCGGATTGTGGCTCGGATTTGGAGCGCGCGCGGGCCGCTCATGGCGTCCCTTCCTGGTGTTCCGCACCACCGTCGGGATCGCATCCCTCGCGGCGCTCATCTACTTCGCCTTCCCGCGCGCCTCGACCGGCGCTCTCACCTTTGAGCCCTACAACGCCTCGCTGCTCGAAGCCGCCATCGAAACCCGCAAGCCAGTGCTGATCGATTTCTCCGCCGACTGGTGCATCCCATGCCGCGAGATGGAGCATTCGACGTTCGTTAATCCTGCCGTGGTAAAGGAAGCCTCGCGGTTCCTAAGGATGCGCGCCGACCTGACCCATCAGGACCGAAGCAGCGAGGCGCTAATGAACAAGTTCCAGGTGCAGGGCGTCCCGACCACCGTGATGATCGATTCGTCCGGGAAGGTGCAGGTGCGCAAGGTCGGCTATATCGGCTCCGAGGAATTTCTCGCCGACCTGCGTCGCGTTGATTGAACTCCGCTGAGGCCGGCCCCGGCCGGGGAGGATTCCCGATGCGTATCGCGCAAATCACCGATCTGCACGTCGTGGCCCGCGATCGTCTTTGCTACCGCAAGGTCCCGACCAACGAGCAGCTCGCTCAGGCTGTCGCGCACCTAAACAGCCTCAAGCCGCGGCCCAACGTAGTGATCGCTTCAGGAGACCTGACCGATCACGGCCGCGCCGAGGAATACGGCGTGCTCAGGGAGATCCTCGCGGAGCTCAGGATCCCCATCTTCGCGGTCCCCGGAAATCATGACCATCGCGATGTCATGCGTTCGGAGCTCGCCGACCATCGCTACATGGCCGCGCCCGGCTCTGGCTTCATCAACTACGTGATCGAGGATTTCCCGATTCGGATCATCGGACTCGATACCAGCGTCCCCGGACATCATCACGGCGAGATGTGTGCGCAGCGGCTTCGATGGCTCGACGACACGCTGAGCGCGTGGCCCGACGCGCCCACCCTAATCTTCATGCATCACCCGCCGTTTCGAACCGGCGTGCAGTGGATGGATGCGTCGGGACTGCGCGGCGGACGCGAGATGGAGAAGCTGATCGCGCGCCATCCCCAGGTAATCCGAGTCGCCTGCGGCCATATCCATCGCCCGATTCACGTCGCATGGGCCGGGACCATCGCTTCCTCCGCCCCCAGCACCTGCCATCAGGTTGCGCTCAATATGGCCGGCAGCGAGGGGTTTGAATTCGTGATGGAACCGCGGGCCGTCCAGCTTCATGTATGGGACCCCGGCTATGGATTGGTTTCGCATCTAAGTTACGTGCCGAATTCCTACGAACCGCTCCTCATGATCGCCGGGCTCGCTCCCGATGCGCGGGCGGAGCTGATCGCACGCAACCGCAGCGATTACCAGCGGATGTGCGAGATGGAGTACGACCGCCGCCGCTGAGTCCTGCGCCCCCTTTCACGGCGGTCGCGCGCGATCGCCCGCGGCTTTTCAACCATCGGGTTTGCTTGGTAGGGTCGAATCGGCCGCGGGCAAAGGCTCGCGCGTGAGGTCGGCTATGGGTTCCAACGATGCTTTCGTTCGCGATTTGTTTGCGATGGTGAAGGAGCGGCGCTCCTTCGGCCGCCATCCCCTCTGGATCAGGATTAGCCAGGGCGCCTTGTCCCGTGAGGCGATGAAAACCTTCGCGGCGCAGTTCTTCCTGCAGGTCCGCGAATTCCCCCGCGCGGTCAGCGCTTTGCACTCGCGATGCTCCGATCCGGCCGAGCGGCTCAAGCTTGCCGAAAGCCTTTACGAGGAGGAAACCGGAAAAATCTCCGGAAGCGCCCCTCATCCCGAACTCTTTCTCCGCTTCGGCGCCGGCCTCGGGATGCGCCGAGAGGAGCTTACTGAAGCCGCTCCCCTGCCCTCGACCGCATCGCTTATCGACTGGTTCGAACTGTCCACCCGTGACCGCTCCTTCGCCGAAGGAATCGGTGCGATAAACGTCGCGGCCGAGGGACAGGTGGTCACCAATTTCGGCCCGTTCGCCCGCGCGTTGGAGAAAAACTACGGACTGAGCCGCGACCAGGTCGCGTTCTTCGATGTGCACGAGCTGGCCGACCGTGACCATAGCGACGTTGGCGATAATATCTTAACCCACCTGCCGCTGGGCGATGCCGACCGAACCAGGATTCGCGCGGCGGTGAACCGGTCGCTGGACCTGTGGTGGCAGTTTTTCGACGGGATCGACCGCGCCTGCTCCTGATCAAAATCCCCTTCCCGTCCGCGTCTCCTGGGGCCGGCGGGCGGCGAAAAGCACGGCTTCGAAAGGCTGGATGCGGGGTTGATTTGCGGCGTTTTGTTTCGTGCGCGGGGGCATTCGGGGGCGGTCCGGCCGGGCAATCGAGTTGAACGAACAATATTTTATTTCTCCCTCTCTTGAAGCCCCTCCAAACACCACCGCGACCTCCGCGGCTCTCTCCTAAAAGTCCCCACTTACCAAGCCTTTTGTCGGGATGACGATTTTAGTGGTAACGATGTTTGATTATCGCTGGCGATGCCGACCCGCCTTCCTTTACTTATCCCCTCCCCAACGGTATTATTTTTGATGGCTGTTGGGAGGTGGGGGGACGGTACCAGCCGCTCTTTTATTTATGGCACAAAAGCAGGGTTCCGAAGGCTACGGCGCTGAGTCCATCAAGGTTCTCGAGGGCCTTGAAGCGGTCCGCAAGCGCCCCGGCATGTATATCGGCGACACCGCCGAACGCGGTTTGCATCACCTCGTCAACGAGATCGTCGATAACTCCGTCGATGAAGCCCTCGCGGGGTTCTGCACTCAAATCAACGTCGTGATTCTCGGCGACAACCGCATATCGATCGAAGACAACGGCCGCGGAATCCCCGTCGATATGCATCCGACCGAAAAGCGCTCCGCGCTCGAGGTCGTCCATACCGTCCTCCACGCCGGCGGCAAGTTCGAACGCAGCGCCTACAAGGTCTCGGGCGGATTGCACGGCGTTGGCGCCTCGGTCGTCAACGCTTTAAGCGAGGATTTCGAGGTCGAAGTTCGCCGTGGCGGAAAGATCTATTTTCAGCGCTACGAACGCGGAGTTCCGAAAAGCAAGGTCGAGGAACGCGGCGCCACCAAGATCACCGGCACCAAGACCACGTTCTCGCCCGACGAGAAGATCTTCAACGAGGTCAAGTTCAAATACGAGATAATCGCCCGCTACCTGCGCGAGATCGCCTATCTCAATGCGGGCCTGAAGGTTCATCTGCGCGACGAGCGCACCGGCAAGGAAGAGGAATTCCACTACGAAGGCGGAATCGCCCAGTTCGCCGAATCTCTCGCCGAAGGCAACGAATCCCTCCACGACGTCATCTACTTCAAGGGCGCCAAGGACGGCATCGAAAGCGAAGTCGCCCTGCTGTGGACCGACGCGCTCCACGAAGTGAGCTTCACCTACGCCAACAATATCCATACCGTGGAGGGCGGCACCCATCTCTCGGGCCTGCGGTCGGCGCTCACGCGAACGCTCAATTTCTATGGACAGAAAAACGGCCTGTTCAAGAACAAGGACACAAGGCTTGAGGGCGATGACACCCGCGAAGGATTGATCGCGATCGTCAGCGTCAAGATTCCCGAGCCCCAGTTCGAAGGACAGACCAAGACCAAGCTCGGCAATTCGGAGGTCGAAGGCATTGTCGCCGCGCTGGTCAATGACAAGCTCGGCGAATATCTCGAAGAAAACCCTTCCGTCGCCAAGAAGATCATCAACCGCGCGCTCGAGGCGGCCGCCGCGCGCGAAGCGGCGCGCAAGGCGAAGGAACTGGTCCGCCGCAAGGGCGCTCTCGATTCCGGCTCCCTGCCGGGCAAACTGGCCGACTGCTCCGAGCGCGACCCCGCGCGCAGCGAGCTCTTCCTGGTCGAGGGACAATCCGCAGGCGGCACCGCCAAGGAAGGCCGCGATCGCAAGACCCAGGCGATTCTTCCCCTGCGCGGCAAAATCCTCAACGTCGAACGCGCCCGAATTGACAAGATGCTCTCATCGACCGAGTTGCGCGTGCTCATCACGGCGCTCGGGATGGGAATCGGCAAGGACAAGGACATCTCCAAGCTCCGCTATCATCGAATCGTCATCATGACCGATGCCGACGTGGACGGCTCGCATATCCGCACCCTGCTGCTGACCTTCTTCTTCCGCCAGTTCATCGAGATCATCGAGAACGGCTACCTGTACGTCGCGCAGCCTCCCCTGTTCCGCGCCAAGAAGGGCAAGACCGAACGCTACCTGAAAGACGAAAACGCGCTCGAAGATTACCTGACCGATCTCGGGGTCGAGGCCGTGACCCTGGAAACCGGCAAGGGCAAGGACGCGCGCGAGTTCAAGGGAGCGGCGCTCAAGGCGATGGTGCGCAAGGCCCTGTACTACGACCGGATGTACGAAGCGCTCGAGCGCCGATCCAAGGACAGGCCCGTCGTCGCCGCGCTCGCCCGGCTCGCCGCCGACAAGACCATCACCGATGAAAACTTCGAGTCCGAGAAGGCGGCGAAGCAGATGGCGGATGCCCTGCGCAAGGCGATCAAGGACGACAACCTGACCGCAACCGTCCGCCAGGAAGGAGCCGATCGATGGTCGGTCGTAGTCGCTCACGCCCATAACGGCTCGCGGCCGCCGACGGTCGTTGACCTCGCGCTGTTCCATTCCGGGGAACTCAGGGAAATCCGCCGGCTCGAGCCGGAAATCGACGCGATAAGGCCGCCCTTCAAGATCAAGGTCGGCGATGAGGAGCGCACCGTCGACACGCTCAAGGCGGCCGGCGATGCGGTCGTGGAGGCGGGAAAGAAAGGCGTCGAGATCTCCCGCTACAAGGGACTCGGCGAGATGAACGCGACGCAGCTATGGGAAACCACGATGAATCCCGAGACGCGCTCGATGCTCAAGGTGCAGATCTCGTCGGTCGAGGAAGCTGAGGAGATTTTCACCAAGCTGATGGGAGATCAGGTGGAGCCGCGCCGCCAGTTTATCGAGGAAAACGCGCTCAACGTCCGCAATCTCGACATCTGAACGGCAAGCAGCCGAGCCCCGGTTTCCGCACCTGCCGCGTGCGCGCCGAAACCGGGCGCCGCGCGCGAGAATCGGCAGCATGGATTCGAAGGAGAGCCTGCATCGGGATATACGCGCGATGGCATCGCGGTGCGCGGTCTGCGAATGCGACGCGCGCGACGTCGAAAGGGCCCGCGCCGTTTCGCTCGACCTCGGCGAAATCGCTCATCCGGAGGATGCCTTCGACATCGACCTGCTGTGGCATCGCCGCGAACGCCATCGCGAAACCCTGCTTCGAAAGATCGAGGCATGGCTTGAGCCCCTGAGCGGCTAGAACATGAACCTGACCAGAATGAAATTTCCGGCTTCCCCCCAGGCGGGAGGCGTTGAACCGCGGGAGCGCCGCATAAATGGCTGACACGAACGGCACCGAACCAATCCGCAACGAACCTTCGCTGCTGAATATCGAAGACGACATGCGCCAGTCCTACCTGGACTACGCGATGTCGGTGAACATCGGGCGCGCGCTGCCCGTGGTGCGCGACGGCCTCAAACCCGTCCATCGCAGGATCCTCTACGCGATGTTCCGGATGGGGCTTCTGGCCAATCGCCGCTACACCAAGTGTGCTGGCGTCGTCGGCGAGGTCCTCGCCAAGTACCATCCCCACGGCGACATGGCCGTGTATGATGCGCTGGCGCGGATGGCGCAGCCGTTCAGCATGCGCTACCCGCTGATCGACGGCCAAGGCAATTTCGGCTCGATCGACGGCGATCCTCCGGCGGCATACCGATACACCGAGTGCAAACTGACGCGGCTCGCGGAGCGGATGCTGGCGGATATCGACAAGGAAACCGTCGATTTTATCCCGAACTTCGACGGCTCCCAGGAGGAGCCCGAGGTCCTGCCCGCACAGATCCCGAACCTGCTGATCAACGGTTCGGATGGAATCGCGGTCGGGATGGCCACCAATATCCCGCCCCACAACCTGACCGAAGTCTGCAACGCGGTGCTCGCGCTGATCGACAAGCCCGACCTCCCGCTCGAGAAGATCCTCGACATCATTCCCGGTCCCGATTTTCCGACCGGCGGGCAGCTTCTCGGACGGCAGGCCATCCGCCAAGCCTATCTGACTGGCCGGGGAACGCTGATGATGCGGGCGCTCGCGGTCATCGAGACCGACAAGCGCTCCGGCCGCGCCTCGATAATCGTGCGCGAAATCCCCTACCAGGTGAACAAGGCCCGCCTGATCGAACGGATCGCCGAGCTGGTCAACGAAAAACGCATCGACGGCATCAGCGATCTCCGCGACGAATCCGACCGCGACGGCATGCGCATCGTGATCGAGCTCAAGCGCGATGCCGAGCCGCGAATCGTGCTCAACCAGCTCTACAAGATGACCCAGATGCAGCAGGGCTACGGGCTCATCATGCTCGGAATTCACGAGGGGCGGCCGCGCGAGATGAACCTGCGCGAAATCCTCGTCGCCTTCATCGAGCATCGCAAGGTCGTGCTGACCCGCCGCACCCAGTTCGAGCTGCGCGAGGCCGAGGCCCGCCTGCACGTCCTTGAAGGCCTGCTGATCGCGCTTAAGAACCTCGACGCGGTGATCAAGCTCATCCGCAACTCCAAGGATGCGGAGTCGGCGCGGTCGGGCCTGATGAAGCAGTTCGGCCTCACCCAGATTCAGGCGCAGGCGATCCTCGACCTCACCCTGCGCAGGCTCACCTCGCTCGAACGCGACAAGATCGAAACCGAGCACAAGGAAACCACCGAGACCATCAAGCGCCTGAAGAACATCCTCGCCGACGAACGCGAATTGATGAAGCTGATCGCGGCGGAACTCGAGGATATCAAAAAGGAATTCGGCGACGCGCGCCGCACCCAGATAATCGAGGCCGAGGGCGAATTCTCGGTCGAGGACCTGATCGTCGAGGAGGACGTGCTCGTCACCGTTACTCACGGCGGCTACATCAAGCGCACTCCGCTCTCGCTCTATCGCACGCAGAAGCGCGGCGGACGCGGCAAAATCGGCGCGACCACCGGCGAAGAAGACTTCGTCGAGCGGCTTGAGCGCGTCTCCACCCACGACCGCCTGATGTTCTTCACCAGCGCGGGCAAGGTTTACCAGCTCAAGGCCTACGAGCTTCCCGAGGGCGGCCGCGCCGCCAAGGGGCGCTCGATCGCCAACCTGCTCAACCTCGGCGGTGATGAAACCCTTCAGGCGTTCATGCCCGTGCCGCGCGAAATCGAGGGCAAGTTCGTGTTCTTCGCAACCCGCCGCGGTCGCGTGAAGAAAACCGAACTCGCCGAGTACGAGAATATCCGCTCCACCGGAATCATCGCGATCAACCTCGAAGACGGGGACTCGCTGGTCGATGTCCGAATCACCGACGGCAACCAGCAGATCGTCCTGTCCACCCGCGAAGGCCAGGCCATCCGCTTCAAGGAAGAGGAGGTCCGCCCGATGGGCCGCGCGACCGGCGGCGTCACCGGAATGGAACTCGAGTCCAGTCCGGTCAAGGAAGGCAAATCCGTCACGCTCGTCGAGGACGAAGTCGTCTCGATGTCCACGGTGCGGGACGACGAAACGCTTCTCACCGTGTCGGAAATGGGTTTCGGCAAGCGCACTCCCGCCGAGGAATATCGGCTCACTCATCGCGGCGGCAAGGGCGTCATCACCATGAACATCACCGAAAAAACCGGCAAGGTGATCGCGGTGCGCCAGGTCGGAACCGACGATCAGGTGATGCTCATCACCGACGGCGGCAAGGTCATCCGGCTCAACGTCAAGGACGTGAGGATCACGGGCCGCAACGCGCAGGGCGTCCGCCTCGTAAGGCTCGAGGAGAACGAACGCGTGCGCGCGGTCGCCGGACTCGCCGAACGCGAAGACGACGAACCCAACGGCAACGGCGCCCCCAACGGAGCGGCCGAGGAATAGGCTCCGTCAGATCCGCACCAGCGGCTCCGGCGCCTGCCCGGTGCGCAGGGCGCGCAGCGGCGCCGTGTCCTGATACACGCGCTCCTCGACGATCCTGCCGCTCCTGAGCGTGAACTTGTCCACGCCGCGCCAGTCGAAACGCCGGCCGTCGAATACCCGCGTCGATTGCCATTCGACAATCACGATCGCTCCGTCAGGAGTCGGGCACCAGGTCCAATCCAACAGTTGCCATACATGGTCGGGCGCCTGACGCTTCTGCACCTCGTTGAGACGGGCGAGTTCGCTGCCCTTAAGCGGAGACGCAAGCAGCGGCGCATGAAGCAGACCATCGGGATGCCACAGAGCGACAAACGCATCGCCGTCTCTGTCTGCCCACGCGGCGGCGAAGCGCGAAACGAAATTCACGACTTCGGTCTCGGTCATCGCGTACTCCGTGAAGAGAGTGTGTTTGATGACCCAAACCCCGCGCGAAGCCGTATGTGAAAGGCATCCCAGGCGTCACTTCCGCCCGTGATGCGGTATTCGGACGTGCTCGCACTTGCCGGCGCAACAGCGGCCGCACGCGCCCGAGCTCAGAGGCCGGCGCGATAAGCTGCTTCAGCGGCGGCGAGTGCCGCCCCGCGCCTGATCTCCAATCCCATCTCCGCCAGGATCTGTTCGAGCGCGCCGAGCAGCAGCGTTACGTTCTCACGCCGACAACTGTCTCCCATCAGACCGATTCGCCATACCCTGCCCTTGAACGGGCCAAGGCCCGCGGCGATTTCGATATTGAACCTCCGCAAGAGTTCAGCGCGGACCCGGGCCTCGTCTATTCCATCAGGAACCGAGGCGGTGGTGAGCTGCGGCAGGCGATAACCCTCCTGCGCGACCAGCCTGAGCCCCATCGCGCCGAGTCCCGCGTGCAGCGCGGAGGCGTTGAGGCGATGGCGCCGCCATCGCTCTTCCAGACCCTCCTCCAACACCACCCGCAGCGCCTCGTAGAGCGCGTAGATCATCGTGATGGGAGCGGTGTGATGGTACACGCGCTCGGATCCCCAGTATCCGGCAATCATCGAGAGGTCCAGGTACCAAGAGCGGCATTTGGATTTGCGCCCCCGAATCGCATCCATCGCGCGAGCGCCGAACGTCACGGGGGCAAGTCCGGGAGGCGCGCTCAGCCCCTTCTGCGTGCAACTGAAGCACGCATCGATACCCCATCTATCCACCTCGACCGGCACGCATCCGAGCGACGTCACCGCATCCACGACCATCAATGCTCCATGCTCGCGGGCGAGCCGGGAAATCTCCTCGATGGGCTGATGGGCGCCGGTGGAGGTCTCGGCATGAACGATCGCGACGAATTTGGGCTTGCGGGCGCCTTTGAGCGCCTTCGCCACCACCTCGGGTTCGATGATCCTGCCCCATTCGGCTTCGACCCTGTGTACGCGGGCGCCCTGCCGCTCCGCGCAATCGGCCAGGCGCCCCCCGAAAGCGCCGTTGACCCCCACGATCACTTCGTCGCCATCCTCGACCAGATTCGCGACGATCATCTCCATCCCGGACGATCCGGTGCCCGAGGCCGGAAAGGTCATGTCGTTGGAAGTGCGAAAAACCGCGCGCAAAAGCCGCTTGATCTCCTCCATCACGGCGACGAATTCAGGATCGAGATGCCCGATGACCGGCGACATCATCGCCTTCATCACGCGCGGATGAACATTCGAGGGGCCCGGCCCCAGCAGGATGCGGGCGGACGGCTTGAGTTCCGGAAATGATTCGGCCAATGGAATCTCCTCGGGATCGGGGCGGCGGACCGCGATGAGGGGTCCGGCCGGCGCCGGAATGGTCCCATTATCGCCCGTCCGCGCGCGCCGTAAAATGCCGAATCCCCATTTTCATGTGCTATTGTGCACGACGTGAACCCGCCGCTCCCTGATGCTTCGTTCGACCGCTCGCTCGCCCGCGAACTGGAGGCGATCGTAGGCCCCGACGGCATCGTATCGCGCCCATCCGAACTCAGGGTTTACGAATGCGACGGATGGACGATCGAGAAGAACGCGCCCGATCTGCTGGTGATGCCGCGGACCACCGAGCAGGTCAGCGCCGTCCTCAAGGCGCTGTGGCATCGCGGCGTCGCCTTCGTTCCTCGCGGCGCGGGCACGGGCCTCTCAGGCGGCGCGCTTCCGGTGAACGCGCCCGTGATGATCTGCACGTCGCGGATGAACCGGATTGTCGCGATCGACCTCCCGAACCGCCGCGTCGAGGTCGAAAGCGGCGTCGTCAACCTGCACGTCACCAACGCGGTGAAAAACGATCGCTTCTTCTATGCTCCCGATCCGTCCTCGCAGCAGGCGTGCACGATCGGCGGCAATATCGCTGAGAACTCCGGCGGACCGCACACGCTCAAGTACGGCGTCACCACCAACCACGTGCTCGGGCTGACCCTCGTGCTCCCCGACGGCGAGGTGGTGGAGCTCGGCGGACCGGCCGAGGAGCGATGCGGCTACGATCTGGTGGGTGCGGTGGTGGGAGCGGAAGGCACCGCGGGAATCGTGACCCGCGCGATTCTAAGAATCGTCCGCGAGCCCGAGGACCATCGCACGATGCTCGCGGTGTTCGCGGACGTGGAGGCGGCCACGCGCGCCGTCTCCTCCATAATCGCGTCCGGAATCGTCCCCGGGGCGATAGAAATGATGGACCAACTGATAATCCGCGCGGTCGAGGAAGCCTTTCACGTGGGCTTGCCGGGCGATGCCGGCGCGGTGCTGATAATCGAGCTTGACGGACTTTCCGCAGGCCTCGACGAATACGTGTCGCGGGTCATCGCGATCGCCCGCGATGCCGGCGCATCCGAAGTGCGCATCGCACGCAACGAGACCGAGCGCGCGGGTTTGTGGAAGGCGCGCAAGCGCGCCTTCGGCGCCGTCGGCCGTCTCGCGCCCAACTACGCCACCCAGGATGGTGTCGTGCCGCGCACGCGCCTCCCCGACATCCTGCGGGCGATCACCGAAGTCAGCCGCAGGCACGGGCTTGCGATCGGCAACGTCTTCCATGCCGGCGACGGCAATATCCATCCGATCGTCCTGTACGACGAACGCGATCCCCGCCAGGTGCGCGCCGCCGTCGAGGCCGGCCGCGAAATACTCGCGGCGTGCGTCGAGATGGGCGGCAGCCTCACCGGTGAGCACGGAATCGGCGTCGAGAAGCAGGCCGAGATGCCGCTCCTGTTCTCGCCCGAGGACTTGATCGCGATGACCGAGTTGCGCCATGTGTTCGACCCGATGGAAAGATCGAATCCCAACAAGGTAATTCCCCGGCCGGGGTCGTGCGTTGAAGTCGCGGCGCCGCGCCGGCAAGTGCCCGTTTGAGTTCCTCTTCGCCTTCACCCTCGGCAGCCCGTCCGACCCGGGACGAGATCGCCGCACGAATCGGCGCGATAGTCGGTCGCGATCGGATCCGCCCGCCCCGCGGGCCGGAGGCGGCCGCCGCAATCGCGATCGCCGAACCCGCCGCCGACGGCGAGGTCGCCGAAATCGTGCGCGCCTGCGAGGCGGATCGAATCGAAACCGCGCCCATCGGCGCGGCGCGCACGATGTCGCAGATCCGCCGCGCTCCCGTCGCGCTCGGGATCTCGCTTGCGCGGATGGCGCGGATCGTCGCCTACGAGCCCGCCGACATGACCCTTGCCGTCCAGGCGGGCGCCTCGGTCGGCGAAGTGAACCGCGCGACCGATTCCGCGCGCCAGCATCTTCCCGTCGATCCTCGAAATCCCGACGCAACAACCATCGGCTCCCTGATCGCCGCATCGCACTCAGGACCGCTTCGCCTTTCCGAAGGAACCGCGCGCGACCTGCTCATCGGGATTCGCTACGTCGGGCGCGAAGGACGAATCGTGAAGGGCGGCGGGCGCGTCGTCAAGAACGTGGCGGGCTATGACCTGATGAAGGTGATGGGCGGATCGTTCGGCACGCTCGGGATTATCGTGGAAGCAACCTTCAAGGTCAGACCGATTCCGGAGCATCGCGCCGCCGCATTCGCCGGCTTCGGCGGCGCAGGCGATGCATTCGATGCGGCGCGGCGGCTCAACGATGCGCTGCCGCTTTCTTATCTCGAAGTGCTGAGCCCCGCCGCCGCGCACATGTGCGGGTGCGATGCGGCGTTCGTTGTGGTCGCCGGATTCTCGGGAAGCCGCGGTGAGGTCGACGACCAGTGGAACTCGATTCGGCACCTCGCTCCGGCGGCCCGATTGCTGGAAGCATCGGAGGCCGACGCGCTGTATGCGAGGATTCGCGATCTCGATTTCAGCACGGCGCCAATCGCCGCGCTGGTCGCGATGCCGCCGGCGGAGCTGGCGGCGGCGCTTATGGAGTCCGGAGCGGAGTTCGCCGCGCATGCGGGATGCGGCGTCGCGAAGGTCTTTCTCGCGGGCGCGCACGATGAAACCCGCGTCGCGCAGGCGATCTCGCGATGGCGCCGGCGGGCACGGGCCGCTCGCGGCAATCTCCGAATCATCCGGCGCGATCCGTCGATGCGGGCGTGGCTCGATATCTTCGACACTCCCGATGACGGCGCGCTTCGGCTGATGAAGCGGCTCAAGGCCGCCTTCGATCCCGCGGGGATCTTCAACCCCGGATGCTTCGTGGGGGGAATCTGATGGCATCGGATGCGCCCCGCTCCGCGATCGTGGATTACGAGCTTCTGTTCGATTGCGTGCATTGCGGCCTGTGCCTCGAGGCGTGTCCCACCTACGCGCTGACGCGCGCCGAAATGGATTCGCCGCGAGGACGGATCTACCTGATGAAGGCGCTCGCCGAAGGAAGGCTCGAACTCGATTCCGATACCGCGCGGCATCTCGATCTCTGCCTTGGATGCCGCGGATGCGAGACGGCGTGTCCCTCGGGCGTCAAGTATGGACGGCTGATCGAGGATGCACGGGCGTTCGTCGAGCAGAAGCATCAACGCGGGTTTGCCGAGCGAATTCGCCGCGCGGCGGTAAGCGCGATCTTCCCCTTTCCCGCGCGAATGCGGCT
>Ga0070741_10012216_pt1 | contig 15594 bp, 15 predicted proteins | sample Coa_R1_4_FD_66440 | JGI IMG/M metagenome (GOLD analysis project Ga0070741, IMG submission 66440) | Surface soil microbial communities from Centralia Pennsylvania, which are recovering from an underground coalmine fire - Coalmine... | ecosystem: Environmental > Terrestrial > Soil > Unclassified ... | reverse complement strand
GCTCGGAGCCGGACCGGGAGGCCTCCCCGCTCGTCGGCACCGCGCGCGACGGGGCCCGGAGCTGAGGGTGGAGCTCGACGCCTGGTTCCTGACCGCGGCGGAGCGCGCCAACCCCGCCACCACGATCGGCCGGCGCCGCGGCACGGACGGCACGGGCGGCACGGGCGGCACGGACGGCGGCGGGGCCTGGACGGAGGGCAACCAGGTCGACGTGCTCGTCGACGGCGCCCGGTACTTCGCGTGCCTCCTCGACACCCTCGTCACCTGCCGGGCGGGCGACCGCGTGCTGCTGAGCGACCTCGAGGGCAACGCCGACGAGCGGCTCGGCCGCGAGCGCGACACCGCGGTGGGAGCCGTCTTCGCCGATCTCGCGGGACGGGGTGTCGACGTGCTGGCGCTGCTCTGGCGGTCGCATCCCGTCGGCGCGAACACGGGACAGGTCGACAACGTCGAGCTGGCACGCGCCGTGAACGACGCCGGCGGCCACGCCGTGCTCGATCACCGCATCCGGCGGGGCGGCAGCCACCACCAGAAGATCGTCGTCGTCGAGCGGCCGGGCCGGCCCGACCGCGACGAGGACGTCGCGTTCGCGGGCGGCATCGACCTCGCGCGCGGGCGCAACGACGACCACGGGCATCGGGGCGACCCGAAGGCCGCGCCTCTCGACGACCCGCGCTACGGCGATCACCCGCCCTGGCACGACGTCCAGGTCCGCGTGCGCGGACCGGCCGTGGCGGACATCTCCGCGACGTTCCGGGAACGCTGGGACGACCCGACCCCGCCCGTGCGCCCCTCGCCGTGGGGCGTGCTGCTCAGCGCGCGCTCGAAGCAACCGGAGGCGACGTACCGCATCCCGGCCGACGACCGGCCCGCCCACACGTGCGGTCCGCACGCCGTCCAGGTGCTGCGGACCTACCCGGCGCGGCGGCCGCCGTACCCGTTCGCTCCCGAGGGCGAGCGCAGCATCGCCCGGGCGTACCTGAAGGCGTTCGGACGGGCCCGCTCGATCGTCTACCTCGAGGACCAGTACCTCTGGTCGGTGGACGCCGCACGCGCGTTGAGCGACGCGCTCCGGCGCGAACGGGACCTGCGGGTCGTGATCGTGATCCCCCGCTACCCGGATCCCGCCGGCCGGGTCGTCGCCGCCGCGAGTCGCTACGGTCGGGAGATGGTGCAGCGCGAGCTCTACGCGGCGGGCGCGGGTCGTGTCCTCGTGCTCGACCTCGAGAACTCGTGCGGGACACCGATCTACGTGCACTCGAAGGTGTGCATCGTCGACGACGTGTGGATCGCCGTCGGATCGGACAACCTCAACCGGCGGTCGTGGACGCACGACTCCGAGATCTCGTGCGCCGTCGTGGACACGACCCGCGATCGGCGCGCGCCGACCGATCCCGGAGGCCGGGGTGACGGCGCGCGCCTGCTCGCGCGTACGACGCGGCTCCAGCTCGCGGAGGAGCACCTGGAGCTCCCGGACGGCGCAGCGGCCGGGCTCGTCGACCCCGTCGCGTTCTTCGACGCGATGCGCGCGAGCGCCGAGCGCCTCGACGACTGGCATCGCGGAGGCCGATCCGGCCCACGCCCCCGCGGGCACGTGCGCCACCATCGGCGCGACCGGGTCACCCGCGCGACGCGCGCGCTGCTCCACGCGGTGCACGCGACGGTCCTCGACCCCGACGGGCGTCCCCGCCGGCTGCGCGGGCGCGGGTACTGACCCGCGGCGCCGTGCCACTGATCGGGATCATGATCGGTGTCGCCCTCGCCGGCGGCACCGTCGCGGTCGGGTTCCTGCTCCGCTACCCCACTCTCGACCCGGCGGCGCCCCGCACCGCGCAGCGGGGCGCGCGCGCTGTCGAACACGAGCTGCGCCGGCCCGGCGCGGTCGCGCGGTTCGTGCGCACGCGACTCGACGCCCGCACCGCCACCGGTCTGCTGCTCACGGTGGCTGTCGGGATCGTCGTGGTGCTCGCCCTCCTCGTGTACCAGGTGCGGTCGGGGTCGGGCGTCGTCACGATCGACCGTTCGATCGAGCACTGGGCCGACGCCCACGCCACGGCGGCGTCGCGGGACGGGCTGCGGCTGGTGACCGACCTGGGCGCGACGCTCGCCGTCGTCGGGGTCGGCGTCCTCGTCTGGGTCGTCGAACGCCGCCGGCTCGAGACGCGCCGTGTCGCGCAGTACCTCGCGCTCGTGATCGCCGGTCAGTGGGCCGTCACGCAGCTCGTGAAGCTCGGCGTCGGGCGCACACGGCCGGTGCTCGGCATCGCCGCCGGCCTGGACGGCTCGTTCCCGAGCGGGCACAGCGCCAGCGCGGCGGCGACGTACGCCGCGTGCGCGCTCGTGGTCGGCATGGCGCGGTCGCGCCGGGTGCAGGTCGGGCTCACCGGCGCCGCGGTCGCGATCGCGTGCGCGGTCGCGTCGTCGCGCGTCCTGCTCGGCCTGCACTGGTTCAGCGACGTCCTCGGCGGCCTCACTCTGGGCTGGGCCTGGTTCGCGCTCGTGTCGCTCGCGTTCGGCGGCCGGCTGCTGCGCTTCGGCGCGCCCGTCGAGCTCGCGGAGCGCCATCTCGAGCAACAGCAGGGGCCGCCGCCCGGGCAGCCGGTCACGCGTGCTGCGCGTCGTCCTCCCGGATGAGCTCCTCGAACAGCGTGCGGTAGGAGACCACCGCCTGGCGCAGGTCCTCGGTCGACGCCCGGCCCTCGACCGTCTTCACGTAGACGTCGTGACCCTTGCGGTACTCGTCGATCACCCGCCCGTGCTCGACCGAGAGCAGCTCGGCGTTGGAGTCGAAGTTCTCGACCGGGTACCCGCGGTCGCGCATCACGCCGGTGACGATGCTGTCCGCGTCGGCGACGGCGACCTGCGGACGGTCGACGAACTCCGACTGCAGCGACGCCCAGCGTTGCCTGTACCGCTCACGTGACGCGGGTGCGAGCGGCCGGAGCTCCAGGCGGTCGTGCCGCGCCTCGCGGTCGCGCAGCGCACGCTCGGCGTCGCGCCGGCGTTCAGCGGTGTCGACGGTGCGGTCGTACTCGGGCCCGAAGCGCTCGCGGAGGTGCGCGCGCCTCCGGCGTCCGATGACGGCGGTCGCCGCGATCGCGCCGACGACGATCACGGCCGCAACGGCGATGACGATCCAGATCCACGTGTCCATGTGGGTCCTCCCCGTGCAGGCTGCCCACCATGGAGGTGCCCGGCCGGGTCCGCCGCGAAACGGCCGCCGCGCGCTCGGCGCGCGCAGCCGCGCGTTGCGCGGCGCCGCGCGCTCACCCGCGGATGAACCGCTCGGCGAAGCCGTCGACGAAGTCGAGCGACGCCGGGTAGGCGTGCTCGGGCGCGGGCACCGCGACCCAGGTCACGCCGACCTCCTCGTACGCCGCGAACGCCTCGCGGTGGCGGGAGACGTCGCGGTCGAGCTCGGCGATCCCGGGGTCGGTGTACGCAACGGCGATGTCGAGCTCACCGGCGCGCGACCCGGCGAGGTCCTTCAGCAGGGCGATGCGCTTGGCGAGGTCGTCGACGGTCGCCAGGTGCGGCGTGCGGGTGGTGGCCGAGATGTCGACGTGGCTGGTCAGCGGCATCCAACCCTGTGCCCGCTCGGCGACCCGCCGCAGCGTCACGGTCGCGTTCCCGCCGATCCAGATGGGGATGGGGCTGCGCACGGGCCGGGGCCGCGCGATGACGTCACGCGCGTCGAAGTGCCGACCTTCGTAGGTGAACGGATCGCCGCTCCAGTGCAGTGGCAGGACGTCGAGCGCCTCGTCGAACAGGGCGTTGCGCTCGTCGAAGTCGACGCCGAGGGCCCGGAACTCGGCCTTCAGGTATCCCGTTCCGAGCCCGAGGACGAACCGGCCGTTCGACACGATGTCGACGCTCGCGGCCGCCTTCGCGAGCAGCATCGGGTTCCGGTAGGGCGCGACCGCGAGGTAGGTCAGGAGGATGACGCGCTCGGTCGCGGCGGCCGCATGGCCGAGGCCGACGAAGGGGTCGAGCGTCTGGTGACCGCCGGCCGACAGCCAGCGCGCGCCGGGCACGGGGTGCTCGGTGAGGGCGAAGCCCTCCCACCCGGCGGCCTCGGCCGCGGCCGCGAGCTCGGCCACGGGCCCGGCCGCCATCATGTCCGCGTCGGGCCCGATCGTCTCCGGGTACTGGTAGATGAAGCGCACGACCCGGCACGCTAATTCGCGGCGGCGCGCGGGTCAGCCGCCGATGCCGCGCGGTGCGGTGCCGAAGAGGTGGCTCATCCCGAGGTCGAGCTCCTCGACCGTGAGTCGCCCGCCGCCCCGCGACCGGTATCCCTCGCCCAGTTGCCAGCCGGTACACCGGCTGACGATGTCGCCGTCGATGCGCAGCACGGACCCCGTGAGCCAGCCCGACCCCTCGCTCGCCAGCCACGCGACGACCGGGGAGGCGTTCGCGGGATCGAGCGGGTCCCACGCGCCCTGCGGACCGGTCGGGCGACCCATCGTCGCCAGCATGCGCGTTGCCGCGATGGGCGAGATCGCGTTCGCCGTCACGCCGTACCGGCGCATCTCCATCGCGGTGACGGTGGTCAAGGACGCGATCGCGGCCTTGGCCGGCCCGTAGTTCGCCTGGCCCACGTTGCCGAACAGTCCCGCGCCCGAGGTCGTGTTCACGATACGACCCGAAACCGGGCGGCCCGCCTTCGCCTGCGCCCGCCAGTACGCGCAGGCGTGGCGCGTCAACGTGAACGTTCCCTTGAGATGGACCGCGACGACCGCGTCGAAGTCGTCCTCGGTCATCGACGTGATCATCCGGTCGCGCAGGAAGCCCGCGTTGTTGACCACCGCGTGCAGGTCGCCGAAGCGCTCGACGGTCCGGGCGACGAGGCGCTCCATGCCTTCCCAGTCGGTGACCGACGTGCCGTCCGCGACGGCGCGGCCGCCGGCGGCCTCGATCTCGGCCACGACCCCGCCGGCCGGCGGTTCCGCACCCGGCTCCGCGTCGCCCCGCAGGCTCACGCCGAGGTCGTTCACCACCACCGTGGCGCCCCGGCGCGCCAGCTCGAGGCAGTGGCTGCGCCCGAGCCCGCGCCCGCCCCCGGTCACGACGACGACCCGACCGGCGAGCGGCTCCGACCCCGGTTCCGGCACAATCCGATATCTTACTTGACTTGGTGAACTGATTCCGGGGCGCCGGCGGGTCAGCGGGCCGGTCAGGCCAGCGGGCCGGTCAGGCCAGCCCGCGTGCCCGTTCCATCCGTTCGATCGCCCGCAGGATCTCGCGGTGGCGCGCCTCGTACCCGGCGCGCAGCCGTCCGTGGGTGAACACGTAGGGCTCGTCGGCGACGAGCTGCGGCACCAGGCCCCGCACGGCGTCGGCGGCCTCGACGACTTCGTCCGCGTGCATCGACGGGGCCCCCGCCATCATCGCCTCGATGTCGTCAGGCAACGTCACGGACGGGCCGAGCGTCTCGGGCCGCGCGGCCGCGCTGCTCTCGAGGTGGCGGGTCATCATCCCCGACGGGAACACGAGGGTGACGCCGATGCCCTCGGGCGCCAGCTCGAGACGGAGCGTCTCGCCGTAGCCGACGAGGGCCGCCTTGCTCGCGGTGTAGGCGCCCAACCGCACGGCGGGCGTGAACACCCCGACCGACGCCGTGATCGCGACGTGGCGCCATCCCGACGCGCGCCGCAGGAGCGGGAGGAACGCGGTGACGGTCCGGACCGTTCCGAGCACGTTCACCCCGATGACCCACGTCCAGTCGTCGTCGGTCAGGCGGTCGAGGCTCCCGAACTGCTGGACCCCGACGTTCGCGCACAAAAGGGAGCAGCTTCCGAGGCGCTCGTCGACGTGCCGGGCCGCGTCGCGGATGGAGGCGGCGTCGCCCGCGTCGAACGGCACCGCGATCGCGGCGACGCCGAGCCCGCGCACCGACGCCGCGGTCTCCTCCGCCCGCCCGGGGTCGATGTCGAGCGCGGCGACGGCCATCCCGGCCCGGGCGAGCTCGTGCGCGATCGCGGCGCCGAAGCCCGACCCGGCGCCGGTCACGACCGCGGCCCGCCCCTCGAGCTGCGCCGAGCCGTCGAATGGCTCGCTTCCGTCCACCCTGCCCTCCCCTGTCGAGCGGTGTCGAGCGGTCGGGGTCACGCCCCGGCCCGGCCCATTGGATCGGTCGCGCGGCCGCCGTGCCAGTTCGGCCGGGACGGCGCGGACGGCGCCGGGTCGGCTGCTGCTCCCCGGCCGGCGCCGCCCACCGCCAGGTACACGAACGCGACCGCGAAGCCGACGGGCGCGACGTAGGAGAGGAAGGCGCGGAACGGGACGTCGAGCGCCGAGCCGCTCGCGTGGATCGGCAGCTTGAGCGCGGCGAGCAGGAACGCGGCCTGGAACCACACGAGCCAGGCGAGGCGCGACGGCCGGTCGCTCGTGAACGAGGGCAGCGCCCAGGTGGCGTACCACGGGAGGGTGTACTCGGCCGCGACCGCGTAGGACGCGCTCGCGGCCGCGACCCCGGGCACGGGCGTCGGGCGGGCGCGCCGGCGCCACGCGGCGACCATCGCGACGGCCGCGACGAGGGCGAGCGACGCGAAGAACAGCGCGTCGAGCGTCGCGTTCGGACCGAGGGGGTGGGACAGGGAGCGACCCGCGTCGTGGCCGACGAGCGCCTCGGCAAGCGGGTTCCAGAGCGATCCCGCGGTCACCGTGTGGTCGGCCTCGCCGAGCACATGCGTGGCCGTCCCGACGAACGGTGCGTACCCGACCGCGACGACCGCGCCGGCGGCCAGCGCGACCCGGAGGACCCCGGCGCGGTCGCGGCGGTGCCAGAGCCAGAGCACGATGCCGGCGAGCGCGAGCAGAGCGGTCAGCTTCACGAGCGCGACGAGCCCGACCAGCACCCCGGCGGCGCCGGCGCGGCGTCTCGCAGCCAGCAGCGCGGCGGCGAGGATCCCGAGCCCGACCCACAGGTCGTTGTGCCCGCCGTTGACCGCGACCACCACCACCGGATGGAGCCCGAACCAGGCGAGCGCGGCGGGGCTACGGGTCCGGCGCCAGACCACGAGCAGGACGGCTCCGACCGCGAGCCCGGCGGCGAGCTGGAACGCGAGGCGGTTCGCGAGCGGCGAGTCGCCGCCGACCTCCGACGCCCCGGCGGAGAACGCGACCCAGACCGGCCCGAACACCGACGCCCGGTCACGCCAGATCGGACTCACGCGCCCGAAGAACGGGTCGGAGCGGAAGTCGCTCGGCACCTTGTCGTAGGGGCTCGCGCCGTGGTCGGCGACGATGCGCCCGTACATCGTGTACGACCAGAGGTCGTTGGAGGTCCGCGGTGGCGTCGCGATCGCGACCCCGAGGACGACCGCCACGACCGCGGCGACGTGTCGGGCGCGCAGGCGGGGGCGGCGGGCCTCGAGCACGGCCACGGCCGCGCCCGACGCCGTGGCGGCGGCGACGAAGCCGATGGCCATCGGCGAGTGGCGGGGCGCCAGCGCGACGAGCAGGACGGCGAAGAAGCCCGCGGTGCCGAGCGCGAGGAAGGGCCCGGTGCGCGCCATCCGACCGCGGACGGCGTCCGCCGGCGCCCGCGTCATGGCCGCACCATGGCTGCATCATGCCCCGATCCGGGGCCCGATCGTGTCCTGCCCGGCCTCGTCGAGGCCGGCCGTCACGCGCCGAGCGCGCTCAACCGGAGCCGGGGCGGACGGTCTCGAAGCGCCGGCGGCGCCAGTCCATCAGCACGACGGCGTCGACGTGGCGCATCGCGTGTGCCTTCGCGAACCGGCGCGCGTCACGCGCCGAGTTGAAGCACCCGAGGTACTCACCCGTGGTCGAGTCGGCCACGACGTATCGGAACGCCTCGCCGTGGCGTAGCAGCATGGTCTCCGTCAGCTTCATCCCGGATGGGTTCTCGGCGGTTCGGGTGCCGCGGTTGAGGGGATCCGCGCCGCCGCCAGCAGCCGGTCGCGGTGGCCGGGCGCCGCCACGGCGGCGATCCGGGCGGCCCGGGTGCGGTCGTCGGCGCCGCGCAGGTCGGCGATGCCGTGCTCGGTGACGACGACGTCGACGTCGCAGCGCGGTGTCGAGACGGCGTCGACGCGCTCGACGATCGTCGACCCGCCGGTCCGATCCGTCGCCCGCAGGGCCACGACGGACAACCCGTCGGCGGCGCGGGACGCCGCCGCGCTGAAGTCCGCGTGACCGCCGATCCCGGCGATCACGCGATCGCCGACCCGTTCGACGTTGACCGATCCGTCGAGGGCCACCTGCACGGCGGTGTTGCAGGCGACGAAGCGGGGGATGCGCGACACGGCGACGAGGTCGTGGGTCGCCTCCACCGGCCGGAGGTCGAGCCGGCCGTCCCGGGCGAGGCGCGCGACCGCCTCGCCGCCCCACGTGTAGCCCGCGGTCGCCGTCCCGAGGAGCAGGCCCCGCTCGGCGAGGCGCGCCATCGCCTCGGTCAGGAGCCCCGACCAGATGCGCACCGGCCGCTCGAGGCTCGCGACGATCGCCTCCGCGATCCCGCCCGGGCCGAGCTGCAGCGTCGGCTCGTCGGGCAGGATCGCGACGACGTTGCGCGCGACCGCGAGCTCGGCCTCCTCGAACGGTCGCGGCGCGGGAGCGAGGGCCGCGGCCGGGTCGCGCGCGACGGTCGCGACGACGCGCCCGTGGATCGGCAGCGTGGGGACGGCGGGGCCCGCGTTCTCGGGCGCCCCGTCGTCGACCTCGACGACGACCGCGTCGGCGGCCCGGGCCGCCGCCGGGCCGATGCCGACCGTCCCGCGGAACACGAGCTCGCCGCCGCGGGTGCAGCCGGGGACGACCGCGACCGCGGGGTGGAGACGCTCGAGCAGTGCGGGCACGGCCGAGAGGCGGACGGGCAGGTACCGCAGCCGGCCGGCGCGCACCGCGCCCGCGAGCGAGTACCCGGCGAGGAACGTCGCCCCGCGCAGCCCGTCGGACGCGAGCCAGGGATGCGCGACGGGCGTCCACCCGAGGAGCACCTCCGGATCGGCGACCCCGGCCAGCGCGGCGACCGCGTCGGGCGCGAGCGCCGCCGTGTGCACGCCGTCGGCGTATGCGATCAGCGCCACTGCGCCTGCCTCCCGGGATCGAGCCCCGATAGTACGGTCGGGTCGGAAGCGCCGGACGCGGAGCTTGCCCGCTTCCGGCCACGGACAGGGGGAACCATGGCGTTGGCGTTGACCGAGGACCACCGGGCGCTGGCCGCCGTCGTCCGCTCGTTCGTCGAGGAGCGGGGCGTGCTGAAGGACGCCCGGGCCCGCCTCGACGGCGACGCCGAGGACCTCCCGGCGTGGTGGCCCGAGGTCGCCGGCCTCGGGTGGCTCGGCCTCCACCTGCCCGAGGCGTTCGGCGGGCAGGGCTACGGCCTCGCCGAGCTCGCCGTGGTCGTGGAGGAGCTCGGGCGAGCGGTCGCGCCCGGCCCGTTCCTGCCGACGGTGATCGCCGCCGGGACCGTCGCCGAGGCCGGAGGCGCCGAGCTGTGCGGCGAGCTGTTGCCGGCGCTCGCCGACGGTACCCGCGTCGCCGCGGTCGGGCTCGACGGCGCGGACGCCCGGGGCGGCGGCGAGCAGGTCGTCATCGGCGGCGGGCTCGCGCAGACGTTCCTCCTGCGCCACGGCACCGACCTCCTCGTCTTCGACCGCGCCGCGGTGCGCGTCACCGCGTGCCCGTCACTCGACCCGACCCGCCCGGCGGTGCGGGTCGCGGTCACCGGCGACCCGAGCGCGACGATCGCCGGCGGCGCCGCGGTCGCGACCCGCGTCGCCCGCGCGCTCGCCGCCGCCGAGGCCGCGGGCGGCACCCGCGCCTGCCTCGACATGGCGGTCGGCTACGCGCTGGTGCGCGAGCAGTTCGGCCGGGTCATCGGGTCGTTCCAGGCGGTCAAGCACCACTGCGCGGAGCTGCTCGTCGACGCCGAGCTCTCCGACGCGGCGGCGTGGGACGCCGTGCGCGGCGCCGACCGTGAGGAACCGGAGGCCGGTCTCGCGGCAGCGGTCGCCGCCACGATCGCGCTCCCCGCGTTCCGGCGGGCGGCCGAGACGAACATCCAGATCCACGGTGGCATCGGCTACACGTGGGAGCACGACGCGCACCTCTACCTGCGGCGCGCGTCGGGGCTGGCGGCGATGGTCGTCCCTTCGGCGGCGGCGGCCGCGGTCGCGTCGTCGACCGCGGTCGGCACCCGGCTCCGGCACGGCGTCGAGCTGCCTTCCGAGGCCGAGACGTTCCGGGCCGAGGCCCGGGCGTTCCGGGCCCGCTACGACGCGCTCCCCGAGCCCGAGCGACGCGCCGCGCTGATCGAGTCGGGTTACGCCGTCCCCCATTGGCCGGAGCCGTGGGGTCGCGGCGCCGGCGCCGTCGAGCAGCTCGTGATCGAGGAGGAGCTCGCCGGCGTCGAGACCCCGCAGCTCGGCATCGGCGCGTGGATCCTCCTGACCCTGGTGCAGCAGGCCCGGCCCGACCAGGTCGAGCGGTGGGTGCCGCCCAGCCTGCGCGGCGAGATGCAGTGGTGCCAGCTGTTCAGCGAGCCGAATGCGGGCTCCGACGCGGCCGCGATCTCGACGCGCGCGACGCGCGTCGAGGGTGGTTGGCTCGTCAACGGGCAGAAGGTGTGGACGAGCGGCGCGCAGCACTCGACGATGGGCTTCGCGACCGTCCGCACCGACCCCGACGCGCCGAAGCACGCCGGCGTGACGACGATGGCGATCGACATGCGGGCCGAGGGCGTCACGGTCCGGCCGCTGCGCGAGATCACCGGCGAGACCATGTTCAACGAGGTGTTCCTCGACGACGTGTTCGTCCCCGACGACGACGTCGTCGGCGAGGTGGGTCAGGGGTGGGCCGTCGCGCGCGCGACGCTCGGCAACGAGCGGGTGTCGATCGGCCGCAACGTCGGCAGCCTCGACGCGCTCACGGCCACCGACCTGATCGGCCTCGCGGCGAGGTACGCGCCGGGCGACGCCGGCGTCGAACGGGAGGTGGGTGCCCTCGTCGCCGAGGAGCACGCGATGGCGAGCCTCAACCTGCGGGCGGTGACCCGGGCCGTGAGCGGCGAGGGCCCGGGCGCGGAGGGCAACGTCACGAAGCTGCTGTCGGGGGAGCACACGCAGCGGGTCGCCGAGCTCGGGATGCGCCTCGCGGGGCCGGCCGCCGCCTCCGGCGCCGAGCCGCGCGTCAGCCGGAGCTACCTGTTCAGCCGGTGCCTCACGATCGCGGGCGGCACGTCCGAGATCGTCCGCAACGTCATCGCCGAGCGCCTCCTGCGGATGCCGCGCGACCCGCTCGCGAAGTAGACGGGCGGTGGAGCGGCCGGCCCGGCGCGTCCTGCACGTGTGCTACTGCTGCGACGACCGCGAGGCGGCGACGCGGCTGTTCGTCGAGCACCTCGGCATGCTCGACTTCATGGGGACGGCCGCCGAGCCGTCGGACGGTTCGATCCTCGGCATCGAGCGGGACGTCGTCGCACCGACGCGCTTCGTCTACGACGCGCGCGGGCCGCGTACCAGCCCCGCGATCGAGGTACAGGAGTGGATCGACCCGCCGCTGCTGGGCACGCCGGTCGACGATCCGACGCGCGGCGGGATCCAGGCGCTCGGCGTGGCCGTGCCCGCGGTGGCGGACACGACCGAACGACTGCTCGCGGCCGGCTGCGTCGTCCGGGGCGGGGGCACGTCGCCGTTCGACGGCCGGCCGTGGACGACGCTTCGTGATCCGGCGGGCGTGACGCTCGATCTCGTCGAGGACGCCACGCTCCCCGCCGGCGGGTCACGCCTCCACCACCTCCGCGTCACCTGCACCGACCTCGCCGTCTCGCGGCGGTGGTACGAGGGGGTCGGCTTCGACGCCGTCGGGCCGGCGACCGCGATCACCGACGCGTCGTTCCTCGACGGCGCGCTGACGGCCGTCGAGGCCGACGCGCTGCGGCTGCGCCTGCCCGACGAGCCGTTCGAGGTGCTGCTGTCGGCCTGGCACGCACCGCCGGCGCACGGCCGTCACGTCGAGGAGGCGAACCACGCGGGGCTGTACCGCGCCGCGCTCGGCGTCGACGACACGCGCGCGTCGTACGCCGAGATGCTGGCGGCGGGCTGGGCGTTCGACCAGCCGCCCACGAGCATCGTGATGCGCGGCACACCCGTGCCGGAGATGTGGATCTGCTTCCTGCGCGACCCCGACGGGGTGCCGTTCGAGCTCGTGCAGCGGCCCCGCGACGCCTTCCGCTGATCCCGTCCCGCCGACGCCGCGCGCGGGCGGGCGCGGCTACGTGCCCGGTCGGCGCAGGCGCATCTCCTGGGCGAGCATCGCCCCGAGGCGCCCGTCGCGGTCGCGCACGGTGCCCTGGTAGACGCCGCGGCCGCCGCCCGCCTTGTCGGGCCACATCTCGATCAGCACCCAGTCGTCGACGCGCACCGGGTCGTGGAACCAGAGCGCGTGGTCGATGCTCGGGCCGCCCGCCGGCAGCTCCGGGTCGTCGAGCTGGCCGAACCCCGAGCCCAGGTCGGAGACGTACGTGAGCGCGCACGCGTGCACGACGCGATCGTCCGGGAGCGGGCTCGCCACGCGCACCCACAGCTTGTCGGTGTGGCGGGCGCGCGGTCGCCGCGGGTCGGTCTCGGTGACCTCGGTGATGTCCAGCAGACCGGCCCAGTCGGCGCGGCCCTTCGCGTCGGGCACGGGCGCCGGTTCGTGCGGGAGCCGGTCGAGGGTGCCACCCGACTCCTCGCGCTGGAAGGAGGCGATCATCGAGAAGATCACCTCGCCGTCCTGCACCGCGGTGACGTGACGGGCCGTGAACGAACGGCCGTCGCGGTCGCGGTCGACGTGCAGGATCACCGGGAGGTCGAAGCGGCCGGGCCGCAGGAAGTAGCCGTGCAGGGAGTGCGGGTAGCGGTCGGCGTCGACGGTCAGCGCCGCCGCCCGCAGCGCCTGCGCGGCGACCTGGCCGCCGTACAGCGTCGTGCGCAGCTCGGCGACGGTGTTGACGGCGCGGAAGAGGTCACGGTCGATGGGCTCGAGGTCGAGCACGGCGGCCATGTCGGTCGCGGTGGCCCACTGCGGTGCGGCTGCGGACATCGCCGGAGGATACGCGCGCCGCCGGCCGGCGCTTCCCCCGGCGCGCCGCCGGCCCGGGCTCCGCGCGAGTCAGGTGGTGACCGTGCGTTCGCCCTTCGACGCCGCGATGTGCTTCGCCGTGTCCGTGTAGTGGCGCAGCCGGATGACCTTGCCGTCGGCGCCGAAGGTCCAGAGGTGGATCTCCTCGTCGCGGTACGAGCCGCCGCCGGGGAGCTCGAGCTCGATCTCGACCTCCACCGCCACCTGCCCGCCGCCCTCCATCATCGAGAGGACCTGGAAGTCCCTCACGGTGGCCGCGCCCACGAGCTCGAAGAACCCGCCGACCGCGTCGCGCCCGGTGCGGGGCGTCATCAACGGAACCCCTGCCCGCTGCGACCAGTTGTCGCGCCAGTCCTCCCAGCGGACGTCGTCGGCGAGGGTCGCGAGGATCGCGGGCACGTCGCCCCGCCCGAACGCCTCGTAGATCCCCTGCACGACCCCCAGGTTGTCGGCCACCACTTCTCCTTCTCCCCGAGTCTCCCGAGTCTCCCGGGTCTCCCGACTCTCCCCGGTCTCGCGTCAGTTCAGACCGGCCGCCCGTCGCGTCCCCTTCGCCGCCGCCCGGCAGTCCGGATCACGCACCGCCGGTCCCGCTGCGTCCGGTTGCCTCGGTCTGCCTCCCATTGCCTCAGGTGCGTGGCGCGCCCGCCGATCGTGGCCGTGAGGTCCCAGGATCGAAGGGCAGGTCGAGATGGCGACCATCCACGAACGCGCGACCGATCGCGCTCCCGACCCCGGCGCGCAACTCGAGGCCCGGGCGACCGTGCTGAGCGCCCGCGACGCCGAGCTCTACAGCCTCCTGTTCGAGCGGCTCGCGCTGCTCGCGCAGGAGGACGGCGACTCCCGGCGGGCCCACGACCTCGCCCGCCGGGCCCTCGGCCTGCTCGGCGCGGTCGAGTCGCAGCCGTTCCCGGAGGAGTGGTTCGTGGACGTCGACCTCACCGAGCTCGACCTGACCGACCACGGCGAGCCCGGCCGGTAGCGGCCGCTCGCACACGGTCAGCCGTCGAGGCCGTAGAGCGCGAGCGCGTTGTCCCAGAGGATCTTGCGCTTGCTCTCGGTCGACACTCCGGGAAGCGCCAGGAACTCGTCGACGGCGTGGGGCCACGGCGAGTCGGGGTGGGGGTAGTCGGTGGTGAACACGATCCGGTCGTCGCCGACGAGCTCGATGACCTGGGCCAGCATGTACTCGCTCGACTCGGCCGCCACGTAGCACTGCCGGCGGAAGTACTCGCTGGGCGGCTTCTCGGTGATCCCCGTGAGCCCGAAGTCCTTGCGGGTCGCGTCCTCCCAGTGCTCGTCCATGCGGTGGAGCCAGAACGGGACCCAGCCACAGCCCGCCTCGAGGAACGCGACCTTCAGCCCGGGCGAGCGCTCGAGCACACCGCCGTAGATCAGGCTCACCGCCGAGATCATCTGCTCCATCGGGTGCGTGCAGATGTGCACCTGCTGCGGGTGCGTGAGCCGGCCGCTGACGACCTGGGGCAGGCGCGGAAAGCCACCCTCGTGGATCCCGAGCGTCATCGCGTGGTCCGACATCACGGCCCACAGGTCTTCGTACGCCGGGTCGTCGAAGGCGCGACCGCCGACAGGGTTCGGGCGGGCGAACGCGCCCCGGAACCCGAGCTCGGTCGCGCACCGCTCGGCCTCGGCTGCGGCGCCGGCCGGGTCCTGCAAGGGCAGCATCGCCGTCCCGAAGAGTCGCGCCGGGTCGGTGGCCACGAAGTCCGCGAGCCAGTCGTTATAGGCGCGAGCGATCGCGACCGCGAGCCGCGGCTCGATCTCGTCGCTCGCGAGCACGAACAGGCCGAACGAGGGGTAGAGGAACGCCCGGTCGATGCCTTCACGGTCCATGTCGACGAGCTGCGCGGGAGCCGAGAAGCCCTGCGCGTACGCATCCGGGAACAGCTCCGCGTACGTCGCCTGGATCCGCTCGGACATGTGCTGCAGGTCCTCGGCCGACGCCTCCGGACTCCACTGCCGCGGGAGGTTGACACTGAAGTCGGGGAACTCGAACCCGAACGTGAGCCCGACCGGCCGCGGCGCGCGATCACGCAAGGCGGGATCGAGGTAGTCGACCCACATCGAGTGCGGTTCGATGACGTGCGCGTCGCTGTCGATGATGCGCAGACCGTCTCGCATGGCCAGCCGCCTTCGCCGGGTCCGTCACCAAACCTACCGGCACGTCGGGAACCGCGCCCGCCCGCCGCGCCGCCGCGCCACTCGGTGCTCGTCGGTTCTCGCTGTGACTTCGGGGTGGTGGCGGGGCCCCGAAGTCCGTCCTCGCTGCTGGTCTTCGACGCAACGCTGCTGCGGGCGGACTTCGGGGCCCCGCGTCACGCGGCAGCCGGTGGTCCGGTGGCGCGGTTGGCGTGTCTCGGGTGGTCGGGGTGGTCGGGTGGGACGAAGGGGCGTTTGCCGTGGCCTGGGACGAAGGCCCAGCCGTGGTGGGTCTTGAGGTCGTGGTGGTGGTCACAGACCCGGTCGGTCCACTCCAAC
>Ga0070741_10012215_pt1 | contig 15595 bp, 9 predicted proteins | sample Coa_R1_4_FD_66440 | JGI IMG/M metagenome (GOLD analysis project Ga0070741, IMG submission 66440) | Surface soil microbial communities from Centralia Pennsylvania, which are recovering from an underground coalmine fire - Coalmine... | ecosystem: Environmental > Terrestrial > Soil > Unclassified ... | reverse complement strand
ATCGAGCGAGCCGATGTGCGGCACCTGGCGCAACAAACGTGGCAACTGCGTGGCAAGAGGCAAGAACCTGGGCAGGCGTTGTTTCGCCTGTTTGTCTTTGATCGCTGGATAGAATTGTTTGGTGTGCTGAGATGACGGCGACCATACAGAAGATCTCCTACTATGCTGAATGGAATAGTCCAGCAGTTGAGTGGGTGTTTCGGTTTTTCTCCTCAGCCATCGGCTGCACCTTTAGCCCAACATATGAGATGAATCAGGCGGTTGTGGTGTACACAAAAACGCCCGGTCGAAGGGAGCAGCTTCATATCCCATTCAGACCTGAATACTACGACAAGCAACAATGGTTCTGCCTGTATAATGGATATTGGGTTCCCGCATCTGCACGCACGGCTGCATTTCCTCTCGATTATGTCGGGCTGATATTTCGCCTGTTGACATTAATGGATGAGCAGAATGTACCAGATACACAGCGTGATCCCCTGGGTAATTTGCAGCTTCACCTGCAGGTCCCTCGTCTGGAGTTTTGTGATCGTCCGATGGTCGATGAGGTTGTCCAATCTTTTAAGCAAGAATTAGTTGCTCGTCGCATCTTGCAGGAGGAAGACACGTTGCCACGCTGGCCTCTAGGTAAACGCTATGCCGTTGTGATTACCCATGATACGGATGGCCCTTGTCTACTAGAACCAAAAGAATTGGGGAAAGCAGGAGCTAAAGGCTTGATGAGAAGAGATGGTAAGGAAGCTCAAGCGTTTGTAGAAGGCGTACGTAGATTGCTAACGCGTGGGGAAGATCCCTACTTTAACTTCTCTCAGTGGGCGACATTCGAACAATCTGTAGGAACCAAATCGGCTTTTTATATTTACATGAAAAGCAAACTGACACCTCGTCATGCGCATAATCCGCTCTACCACGTCAGGACATCGCACGCGAAATGGCGAGTTTTACACGAACTGGCAGACCGTGGATGGGAGATTGGGCTGCATGCCTCAATTCATGCGTTGGAGCGGGACGAGTATATCCAGGAGGAGAAAGATCACCTTGAGCAATTTCTTGGTCAGCCGGTGAGGGGAAATCGTAGTCACTATTGGAGCATTGATTGGCGACATCCAGATGACTCATTACGTCGTCTGGCCGCAATAGGCATGCTCTACGATTGCTCTATAGCCTGGAAGGGAGTGCCCGGATTTCGGAGTGCAACTGTCACCCCGTATCATCCCTACGATCCCCAACAGTATGTGGGTCTTACACTCTTGGAAATACCCACAAACTTGATGGATGGTCATCTCTTTGAGTACCAACAACAAACCGAACCATCCTTGTGGTTCGCCTTGATGATGCAGCATGTGAAAATGCATGGCGGAGTATTGAATCTGGATTGGCACACAAGGACCTGGGTCGATATGTTCTCCTATCGTGGCTGGCGAACATTTTTTGTACAACAACTGCAGAAACTGGTGAATATGAACGAAGCGTGGTTTGCCACCCCAGAAGAACTCTGTAAACACTGGATAGCTCGTGAAAGACAGATAGAAGGGTAACGTCGTGAATCCGAATATTGTTTTTATCGCATTATATGATAACTCGCATGGTCGCTACGTCCTACAAGGGCTTATCGATGCGAAGATGAGGCCGTGTGCAGTCTTTGTTGGCTCTACACGTTCAACCCTGCGGTATCGTTATCGATCTATTATCAGATATCTGCGCAATAAAGGACTGCGAGAGACAATAGATCGTCTGGTCTATCGAACGTTCACAGGGAAAGATGTGATCCGTGGGAAAGGGTCAGAAGATGTGCTTCCGCCCGACCTTTGTACGCTAGCTCGACGATATGATATTCCTGTGATCCGATTTGATACGATCAACCAGGAACAGACCTTGCAAGCTTTGCGACATTATAAGCCTGATTTCCTGGTATTGGGAGGTGCGCCTTTATTACGACGCGCGGTGCTCGATATCCCACGTCATGGAGTCATTAATACCCATCCAGCCAAGCTTCCTGAAATACGGGGAATGGATGTTGTGGGATGGTCCATTTTTCAAGGGGCGCCTCTAGGTTTAACCGTCTTTTTTGTAGATGAGGGGGTAGATACCGGTCCGATCCTCTATTTTCATGAAGTTCCCGTGCCTGCTATTTCCAGCCTGACACTGGAACAGATCGAACAGAAACTCCAAAGTCAGGCGGGGGTGGCTACAGTGAAGGCTATTCAAGGATTTCTTTCTGGTCAGCTTGCTCCTCAAACACAAGTAAAACAGGCCGGAAAGCTTTATCGGGCGTTGCCAGGAGCTACACGAAGAAAAGTCAAGCAGATGTTACTGCAGAGATAATGCAAGGTCCAGTTTTCCCACATGGATAAGATTCTCTTGAAGAGCGCAAGCCTCAAGAGAATGAGATAGAGATAAGTCGAGGAGATGTAGAAGATGTGGAAAAGCTCATTTGGCTATGGAGGCTACACGGTAATCATGATCACCGTGGCTATTACTATTATGAGTATTTTGATGCGCACTATTTTCGTTTCGGCGTCCATGAACCAGGTGCATGTATCCAGATCGAAAGTCGCGCTTTCCTCCAGCGTCCCTGCTCAGGGGCTTTACGACAGTTGTGCTCCTGAAAAGGGTTCCATTTGTTATGATCGACTCAAGCAAATGGCGCAAGCTGGCTTTACCCTGGTGCTTAATTATGATCAATTGTCCGGTGATGCTCAGCAACAACTGGCATATGCGAGTTGGGCTAACCAGTTGAACATGAAAATTATCTGGGCAATGAACAGTCATGCGTTTTGGGATGGAACAGATCTTAAACATCGTTATCGAGCTCTGGCAGCTACTTGTGACTGCTTTACTAATCAAGATTTTCTTCACTATTTTGTGAATCTTGTCAAGGACCTTCCCGCTACCTGGGGATACTATATCGGGGATGAGGTACCATACCAGGATCATAGTAAAGTGAGAGAACTTGCCGATAAAATCAGGCAGCTTGATCCGTTTCACCCACAGCTATTGATTGCAGGCGCATCTACTATAGACTCGGTGGCAACCAACCTTCTGCCATTTACAGATACTGCCGATGTACTGGGGGCAGATTATTATCCCGTTGGCTCAAGCTATATGCCATTGCAGGCCACTGCCAATATTGCAAGTGCTGTTCAGTCGATCACCGATCAAGTTCATAAACCCTCAGCGCTCGTATTACAAGCCTTCAGTTGGTCTCAATACCCTGACGAAGCCTGGAGATGTTCTCCATTCCCTTCGTGTGCGCATTTTCCAACGAAAGATGAAATGTGTCAGATGCTTACTCTCGCACTGAGCAATGCGCAACCCCAGATTCTCCTCTGGTATAGTTACCAGGATATTCTCAGGTCAAATGATCCTGCTGGTCACTTACAGACCTTGAGCGAAGTAATACAAACCTGCAATTAGGGAAGAGGAGCAGAACTGCGTAGTGGTTTTACTCGCAACCCCAATACATTTCCTGATCGAAGAAAGAGCTAGAAGAGACAAAAGGAGGTAGCGTCGTGTCTGAGACAGCATTTTTCGTACATCCAGCAGCAGAGGTAGAATCTGGAGCCATCATTGGAGCAAAAACATATATCTGGCGGCAGGCGCATATTCGTGCGCATGCCCAGATTGGAAGAGAATGCAATATTGGGAAGGGAGTATATGTCGAAGCCCATGTAAATATCGGTTCTCGTGTCAAGATACAAAATCATGTCTCACTCTTTAAGGGTGTTACTATAGAGGATGGTGTTTTTATTGGCCCTCATGTTTGTTTTACCAATGATCTATTTCCTCGCGCTATCACTCCCGATGGCAAACTCAAGGGCAACACTGACTGGGAGGTTACTCCAACGTTGGTGAAATATGGAGCCTCAATAGGCGCAGGTTCGGTCATTATCTGTGGCATCACCATCGGAGAGTTTGCATTAGTGGGCGCCGGCTCCGTTGTCACGAAAGATGTCGCGCCTTATACGCTAGTTTTTGGGAATCCCGCGCGCTCCCAGGGATATGTTTGCCGCTGTGCCCATCGTCTTATAGATGTTCATGAGCAACATGGGAAGCGTGTTGGCTGGTGTACATCATGCAAACAAGCATATGATATTACCTAATAAACCGGCGTTTTCACTCCATCTTTTTACAACGAGGTGGAGTGAAGGCATTCGGTGATGCTCGACCAGGTGGATCGTCTGGCAATCGGCATGGTGTCTAATCATGGAGCCGTTGTCCCCTTATTCTTCGTCCCCCTGGAGCCTCCGCCGTCGTTGTTCTGGGCTCCAGCGTGTGAGTGTGAGCGTTTCCCCATCATTTTTCTGCTCGTAGGAAACGATAGCAATGTCAAAGTCCGTCTGGTAGCCAAGAGACATATAATCAGGACTTCCCACACATTGCAGCCACTCAGCTAGCTTCTTTTGCGCACAGTTCTCACAAAGGTAGCTAAAGAGAGGTCGTTCCTGTTCATCACGATGCTCATACTCAAAGACCGGAGTCACTTGTTTACATCTCACGCAGACGCGATCCCACAGGTTTCCATTTCTGGTATAGCGTTGGAGGCTCCAGATGGTCACCCCGGTTGATATTCGTCCCATACGGAACTCCTTTGAGCTTTTACCAACGAGCCTGTTCGTTTGGAGGAGAAACAAGCAAGAGAGCGAACATTCTCCAGAAATCCTACTGTCATGTGGAAGATGCGCTTTGCGTGCTGGTTCATACGTGGGACACGGCTCACAATACAGCTTATAAAGAAGGACTATAAGCCTCTTTAATGATACATTATTTTTTATAAAAATGCAACATAGATCAAAAATACAGCGATATTCGCTAAATCATGAAAAATATTGTATGAAACCTGCACTTTATGTTAGTGAGAAGGTGACAGCATCATGAGCAACACCTCAATTACGAACCGTTGACGAATCGCTTGAACACCTGGCTATGTCATGATAGCTTTACCGCTGCTCTATGACAAAGAAGCAACGGCAAAACTTTTTTCGCGTCATGCTTTCTCACATTCATTTCTAGATGTTGTGCTGCTCCGCATGAGTATCAATACGCTGGATAGTAGAAGCAATGCGTCTTGCATTTTGCTCTATGAGTTCTTGTCCATGAGCATAGTAGAAGGCTTTCGCATAGTTCCCATTCTGCTCAACAATCCTCACTTCCAGTTTTTCGGCTTCGAAGAGTTCAACATAGGTTGTGGCCCCTGCCTCATGGCGGGTAAACGGAACTTCTCTTGCTGCAGCTTTTCTGTAAGTGTTCTGGCCCGTAATTCTCATGGACAGGTGCCCAGATGCCGCCGGATAATTGATGCTGCACGCTAGCTCGTAAGAATATGCCTCGGTTTCACGAGTGCGTATCTGCGATACACATTCATAGGAGATATGGATTGCTGGGAAACAAGATTGGTTTTCTGAGGAAGATGAATGAGAGAGTGATGCTGACATGAAAACGCTCGCTTTCTAGAATAATAGTAGAGGTATCCCCGCCACTCTCATCTCAAAAAGAGTCGAGAAGTCTGGCAGCCAGGTTATTCTTGGGCGGCGACAGTCTCTGGCTTTCGTCCTGTGGCTCCCAAGTGTTGGTCGAGGTCTATGAGAGGCATGTTCGCCTCATCGAATGTCGTGCGGTCGAATAGAGCTCTTTTCAAGTCTGCTTCATGCAAGTCTGTGCCCCGCAAATCGACGTTTCTGAGATCTACTCCCTTGAGATTCGTACGGTGTAAGATAGCACCACGTATATCAGCTCCATGTAAGTTTGCCTTCTGGAGATTGGCATCACTCAGATTGGCACGTCTTAAATCGGCATGGCGCAAATCTGCCTCACGCAAATCTGCTTCACGCAAGTCTGCCTCCTGCAAGTTGACCTCAGTAAGATCAGCTCCGCGCAGATCAAATCCGCGCAGATCAGCTCCGTGCAAATCAGCTTCGTGGAGGTCTGGCTCGAACGCCTGGACATCAGGATAGGCTTGTCGCCACCTATTCCAAAGTGTTTTTCCTGAGAAAAGAAGAGCTAGCAGATCCGGCTGTGTCATAAGAGCCCACTTCCTGGTTCTGTGAAATGTACAGATACGGAAACATTCAATGAGAATCACTTCTCTCTGGCTCGGCGTGGTTTCGCATTTCCCTCCAAGTCATTCGTGTTCCGCAGGAAGGGATGTTCTGAGCGCCATAGGAACATATCTTGAGGGGCAAGACTCATAAGCATATTCATGCGACTTTTTAAGTATACACTATTTTTCACCGAAATGCAATATTTATCAAAATCGTAGCAGGGCAAAGTAAAAGTCAGGAGTGGCAAGCCAAACGAGCCGTCATCGGTACCATGTCAGCCGCTTGTCATGCAGTTTCCCACTCCTCTCTGGAAAAATGATCTTTTCTGACGTTCTTTCCCACGTAATCCCTCAGATAGAGATCTAAGCGCATGGAAAGTCGCATTTGCGTTATGGTCTCTCTCATGGTTTCACCTCAATCATCCGCCCCCTCTTTGACCTGGTAGCCCTGCTCATCCATACGCCGCCCGAAAAATTCGAGGCGGTAGGTGCCGCTTGGACATATAACCTCATGATAATAACAGAACTGCGGGGAGGTGACGGTTTGAGTAGCGTTCCCATTGTCTACCTCTTGGACGGGAAATGCGGCAAATCCTTCAATTGCCTTTGCACGATCTGCATACTCATGAATATGCCCATCAGCAGCGACCACGGTGTAATGAGTGCTATAGGGAAACTGCATGCAGGGCCTAAGGAAGGTGATGGTGCCCTGAGCACTGCCATCGAAAATTGTGGCGGTGTCGGAAGGGAACCAGGCTCTCCAAGCAGCATTCGAGAATGTGCCTCGCTTGAGGTCCCGATAACACACGGCGTACTCTGTTCCAGAAATGCCTTCCGGCTGCACATGCGCGTTCTCAGAGATGATGACACGCATGTTTCTATTCGGACTCCAACTGAGAGAAGCGCTCTTCAGATGCTCCCATACATGCTCCCCATAGAGTAGGATGGGGCTTCCCTGCTGATAGAGCGCCTGTGCTTCTTCTTGTGAGATCTCCCTCCAGGTGGAGAGAGGAACAGAGAAATTCGTCCTCTTCTGCCGGGGCAACCTCTCCGGCAATTTTGATTTACATGACTGCGATGAGAGGGGTAGAGAGAAGTCGGTGAGCTGCTTCATCGCGTGCGTGAAGTCAGCAACAGAAAGTTCTCTCCCATTGCGGAGCTGTGCATGGTATGTTCTTTCAAGCAGCCACTGTTCGCTGAGCTGCTCTGAAAATGTAGTGGTAATGGTCATCGGTTTTGTCCTTTCGCTTTGCATGGGCAGTGAGCAGGTGGGCGCTCTTGTGCCACGCTTAGAGCAAACAAGACCAGCCCGGACAGCATATTCCGGTGGTGGAGAGGTGTTCTGAGCGCAAGATCATATAAGGAACATGGCTAGGAGGACACGTTTCATAAGAAGATCTATGAGACTCTTGAAGTATACACTATCCTGTATAGCAATGCAAAAAATATCGAACAGATAATAAAATCTGGAGTGAAACATTTTTACAACATGCATTGCGTCATCAAAAATCTATCTCTGGATGATCCCTCTCCGCATCGAACGTGTCTCCGGCATGCAATGCGCGTAATGTGCTCGCTTGATCAACAGCTATGATGCGCAATTCGCTGGTGTACCGATGGCCGTTAGCATCAGGGAGCCAGGCATGCTCAGGGTCCGGTAGCATCTCCGTGATGACAATTAGCTCATTATTTGCCTTTGCTATCTGAGTTTGGCGTATAGCACTGGCGAACATCTCTGTGTAGATGGGGCTATCCAGATCAACATAGTAAGGTTTTCTCTCATTGGGCATACGTACAAAGAGGTAACGTGGTATGTGCCAGGTTCGCGCCCAGCGACGTATACCTGTAAAGCAGTCCAGCGGCTCTGGATTGAACGCCCAGGACAGTTCAGCAGGTGTAAAACGCCAGGTCTCGCGACAGATCACGAGCCTATCAACTGTGATACGAGGTGTATAGGCGGCAGGCGCAAAGATTTTGAACGAGTCACAGACCTGAAGTGAGAGTATGCCATCAAAAATTTCCAGCAGATCAAAGTGTGCGTGTCCATCGCGTGTGTGTACAACAAGCTTGCCAGCCTGCTCATCTAGAATGAGCTGACCTATGGGTAGCGCCTGCTCGTCCTGAACACCTCCACTATCTGCGCTAAAAATCAGACGCCAATCTTCAGACTGCGTGAGGGCCGGGTGTCCGCGTTTCGCCGGGGTTGTATGCCTGCTTTGGATGGGAACCACGCGCGCTTCAGAGAAGTCGGCTGCCATTGAGCGCAAGAGATCAGGGAAAAAAGGATGCGAGGCGGCCAGAGCGATTGTATCGAGGGTATTACGACCTGGATGAAGCTCACCTAATACCAACTGATACTCTCCTCGAAGCACTGCCTCAAGACTAGTTGCACTCAACATCACATCTGGGCTGTGATGGAATGCAGAGCGCCAACCGGCCTCGGGTGCGGAAAATGCTTCTCGGACTCGTATCTGCAAATCCTTACTAGTGTAATGGACGCGGCGTTGGTCCGTGGGTATAACCAGGAGCTCTGCCCAGCGCTGCTGGAACTCAGGGATCAAGGAGGTAATTAAGCGTTGATCTTGCTCTGACGGTATGAGCGGTTGGGCCTGGGACCAGAAGACGGCAAAATTGATAGCGGAAGTGCCCGCTTTCTGTGCGAGTTTTCTGTAGAGCTCGCTAAAAGCTGCACGGTAGAGTTGTGCAGCTTTGTAAGTAAACCAGCGTGCGCTCGTTAGTAGCAGGGCTAGAGGGTTGCCCAGTTCTTGCAGCAGGAGGGGTCCCAGGGTAAGTTCAACGTCACGCCGACAATCCTCGTAGATCAGTGTCCGGGCGGCATAGGTTTTTCCAGCCTCTCTAGTTGCGGCCCTTCCCGTCAGAGCGATGAAGGTTGTTTCCAGGTGGTTCATGGCTTGAGCAAGCTGTTCTACATTCCCGGCTGCTGCGGCAATGGTACTGCGAGCTGTTTCAAGCTGCGTTAATCCATGTAGCGCCCTCTGGCGGAGCGGCTCTGGGGTAATGCGCTCAAGTTGTCGCCTGAGTTCCCGCTCAGGATGCCATGTTTCCATAGATACCTCAAAAGCCCAGGAAATGCGATGCATCCGGCGTAGCTGAGACAGCACAGAGAACACATCTGTTTCCTGGATCAGGCCGGGGTGAGGGGTGCGGAGCACAATCTGCGCAACCTCTCTGGCAGTTCTCTGGCCATCACAGGCCGCCAGAACGGTGGCCTGTGCCTCGGAAAGCTGAAGAGGGCGAGCAAAGGGTATCTGTAAGGTGCTGCCGGAGAGATAGAGAAATGGTAGGAGGCGTGGTATCGCCCACGGTAAAAGCGCATCATCTTGAGCGAGGGTCTCGGCAAGGGCATCAATTGCCCAGGTCTCGAAATACACCGTTCGACCATTCAGCAAATGTGAGCCGGGACGAACCGTCAGGGATGCTCCAGTGGGAACCCATTGGCCCCAGCCTGCTGGACCAAAGAATCCAATAGTGTCGTTTTTCGTACAGTAGCGTTGCAGATATTTTGCTATCAGTCGCCCTTTTTCGCGCTGATCACGCCCCGGTCTGGAGGTGACTGGCCTGTGCAGAAATGGCTCAATGCCATTACGCATAGCGCTACGATTTTGCCACATCACTGCCTCGCGAAAACGCTCATCCTGAGCTACTTCGCGCAAAGCATACATCGTCTGCTCGGTAGCCTGGAGGAACTGCTGCTGGAGTTTAGCTTGAGCTTGCAGCTTTCTGTTAGAGGCTGCCTGTAAGGCTTCCAGGCTCTCTCTTACCCCGGCTGAGAGAGGCAAAGATAGTACGGGTAGCTGTTTCCCCTCTTTAATCCGGCGCAGGAGTTTCAGCCATTGGAGCCATATCTCGCCCCGAGCAGCGCTGGCCTCTGCTGAAACGAGCGCGATAGCCTGCTGTCTCAGTTGTACTGTCTCCTCTTCGCATGCTAGAAAAAAATCGGCGATGGCAGCACAGTCGGGCATGGCAAGTTTTAGAACCTGCGAGACCGGGAAACCGGCTCCACGCAGTCCAATCCACTTCCATACAGCCCAGTTTGTATCGGGTAAAAGCAGGAGATGATTGCTGAACATGTTCTCAGTTCCTTGTTGCATTGAGAAATATCTATATTGCTCATCCATGCTTGCACTCTCCTGATCCCTCGTTTTGCAAATAGCGAATGAGCGCGCGTACATTCTCTCTGGTTGCTATCACTAATTGCCTGATTGTTTCAGTCTGGTACTGATTTGTGCTGAACTGCCAGCTCATTTGTAAAGACCCATTAGCGATCCAGAAAATAACCATGAAGGATGCGAGCTGGCGTTCTACTTTGTCTATGGTATAGACCCTGCCGTTATAGGGTCCGTCCACTTTAAACTCATCAACTTCTGGCCGTAGCATGGAACCAAGATAGTTGAAGTAGATCTCGGGTTGTGGTAACGCAGCCATTGCAGTCGTGATAGCGGCGTCTCTGCTCATATAGCGCAGCACGCTATATCCAATGCCGCGATGAGGTACGCTGTGCAACTGATCACTGACGAAGTGCAAAGCCTCTTCTTCCGTCATGGTCTCTGCTAGGTGAAGCTGAAGAGGAAAATTCAGGGGCAGCAATCCCAGCGTACGTGATAGATCAATATCCTCGAAATCTGGTTCCCGACCATACCCTTCGACCATAACATGCAGGGCCTGTTGCTTGCTCCAATGTGTAATGGTCTGTGCAACGGCAGTCAGTAAAATAGCATCCATCCGTAAATCTTTTCGCTTGCTGACCAGATACCTGAGCGTCTCGGTCTCCTCAGTCTCAAACAGCCCGAACATAATCAGCGTTGAGGCGCCGTTGTTCACTCCATCTGGATAATCCTTCGGCAGGGGAGGGGCATGCCTGTGCGCCAGCCAGTAGGGCAGTTCTGTTTGCAGTTGCTCTGATTGGGCATAGAGCTGCAAGCGTTCGGCCCATTGTTTACATGAGGTAGTTTTGGGCGGAAAGTGGATAGCGCCTGTTTCTCGTAATTGTTGATAAGCGATTTTCACGTCTTCCAGCAAGATTTGCCAGGATTGCACATCTACGATGAGGCTATGACCAACGACAATGAGCGGTGTGGGCCGGTTAGAATCCAGGTAGCAAAGCACAACCCTTAACAATGGCCCTCTGGAGAGATCAAAATGCATCACCGCTTGCTTTGCCAGTGCCGTGACTGCGCTGACCTGTTCAACCTCTGGCAGGGAGCTGAAGTCCACACGCCAGAACGGCAGCTTCTGGCTGTCGTCGAAGCCCCCATTAAAGAGTTCCCAGCCATGATCGGTCTGATTCGCCCGGATGCGTAAGGCGTCATGGTACATGAGCAGATGTCGCACCACCTTTTCTACCAGCCAGGGGTCAAGCGCCTCAACTGCTTCAAGAACATAAGCCATGCTCTGACAGCTAAGGTCGCCTCTTCCTGGTGCCAGGTTCACAGCCTGGGCGGGCATAATCGGCACTGGACCAGTGACCAGGCCTTGCTCTGCCAGAATGGCGAGAGAGTTACTTGCGGCTGCGAGTTCAGCAATCGTCTGATGTTGGAAGATCTGTTTGACAGTGATGCCTAACCCTGCACGGCTGGCTCTGGTGACAACACGAATCGTCATCAAGGAGTCGCCGCCCAGTTCAAAGAAATTATCGTATATACCTATCTGTGCAACGCCCAGCACCTGGCTCCAGATCTCGGCAAGTATTTTCCCTCTCGCTGTACGAGGCGCCACAAAAGCGCTTTTCAAGGCTGGCCTGCTGCCATCAGGAGCAGGGAGGGCGTGGTAGTCAATTTTGCCGTTGGGTGAGAGAGGGAACACGTTGAGTTCTATAATAAGGGACGGAACCATATAGTCAGGTAATTTCTGCTTCATATAGTCATGAATCTCTCCCGTCAGCATATTCCTGGTTTCGGCTTGAGAGGGGTCGTTGGCATATGTTCGCCAGGAGATACGCTGTGTCGGAGTCAAGGATTGCTTGATAGAGGTCAGTCCATCGATAGAAAGAAGGAGTTGATGTTTTTCTCCCAGGCTGTGTTCCACCAGCAAAACATCGTAGCAGGCAGGTGCGTCTGCGTCGGACCAGGTGACAGTGACGCGATACGGAAGAGTGTTCGCCAGGCTCCAGAAGTCTTCGGGGTCTACTGCTCGCATCTGCTTGTCGTCCCTCAGTGCTTCCCAGAGCAGCTCTACTTTCTCCGGTGGAGTTTTGTCCCGCAGTAGAGCGAGAGCCTGCATGTCCGTCTGTAAGCGAGCATTAGGTATATGTGTGATATGAAGAGTAGCCGGTCTTTGTTGCTGTAACATGCTGTACAGTGTGGGCAAGGTGAGTTGTTCCTTTTGCCAGTCCAGTTTAACATACGTATTTATAGGGATGCTTGCTCGTCCTTTATGTAGCCACACATCGTAACGGAAACGGGTGAGCTCATTATGAATGCGCCCTTGTTTGAGTTGAGGCTCAACCTGACTGATCTCAGGAAGATGCTGTTGAAGAGCTGAGAAGAATGCGGGATCGAGTAGCAATTCGTTCTCGGAGGCCAGGCGTTTCTGGATCAGTGTTTGTAACTGTTTGGTGAAGAGCGATGGAACGGCCTGGCGCAATTGGACAGACGTGTGATAGGCCTCCAGGAGGGTCAAATTACGCACATCTCCTATAAATAGAAAGCCGCCCGGTGTCAGCAGTTGGACGGCCTGCTCCAGGACGTGGACGAGATATTCAACGCCGGGAAAATATTGGATCACCGAGTTAAGAATAATTGCGTCGAATGAGCCTTGTCGGTCGGCCAGAGGAGCGCTGAAATCGTCAGCGCCGCGCTGGAAAAGCCGAACATTAGGCAGAGCTTGCTCCATTACCAGCTCCTGCAACGCATGGATCGCCACGGGCGAGAGATCGGTTCCCCAGTATTCCTGGCAAAAAGGGGCGATCCTGGTGAGCAGGAGGCCCGTGCCGCAACCTATCTCAAGCACATGTCCTGGTCGGAAACGGAGGATGCGCTCTACCGTCTGTTCCACCCACTGTCGCATCTCTTCTTCCGTCAGAGATTGGCCGGTGTAACTGCTGTTCCAGCCTGCAATATTGAAGGTTGGATCGTCGGGTTGCTTTGCATCGCGATAGGAGAGGTCAAAAATCTGCTGCCAGTGAGCGACCTGTTTTGCGAACCGCGCATCTGGCATCTCCTGCTCGTCTTCCTGGCGACGAACTACATAAGCAATCAGGCTTTTCTCGCTGGAGGGGGTATCTGCTTGCTCGGGCGTGATCAGTGTGGTGCCGCGCGCGACCACAATGGCCTCGGCAATAGCTGGATGTTGCCGCAAGGCGGCTTCAACCTCCGCCAATTCGACGCGATAGCCCCGGATCTTGACCTGGTGATCGTTGCGCCCCAGGAAGTCTAGCTCGCCATCAGGCCGGTAGCGTGCCAGATCTCCTGTTCTGTACAAACGAGAGCCAGACTGGGGGCCGAAAGGATTAGGGAGGAAGCGTTCAGCAGTCAGGTCTGGATGATGCCGGTAGCCACGAGCCAGCCCTGTGCCGCCAATGAACAGCTCGCCGGTTACCCCGATGGGAACGGGTTGCATCCGGCTATCCAGCACGTACACCTGGACATTGGACATCGGGCGACCAATCGAAGGCAATCCGCGCATTTCCCTGGTGGGGGAAACCGCACCAAAGGTTGTAACTACACTATTTTCCGCCGGACCATAGGTGTTCACCAGGGCAAATGGGCACTGCTCTGCTGGAGCATAGTGCAGCGCATCACCCCCGGTTGTCAGCGTGTGCAGCGCCAGATTTTCCGGCCATGCATCATCCAGCACGCTTTCCGCCAGTGGCGTGGGCAAGTACCCGAGCGTGATCTGTTGCTTGATCATCCATTCACGTATCTGTTGGGGATCGTGGCGGCTTTCATCGTCTATCAGGCAGAGCGTAGCTCCTGTTGCGAGCGAAGGCCAGATTTCCCAGAGAGCGCCATCAAAGCTCAAACTGGCGAAATGGCTGGCCCGATCATGCGGCTTGAGCGCAAAGGTTTGTCGGTGCCAGCAGATGAGATTGCGCAGCCCTTTATGTGCGACCTGAACTCCTTTTGGCCGCCCTGTCGAACCAGATGTGTAAATGACATAAGCCAGATTTTCCGCGTCAATCTCACCGGTTGGATTGGCTGTATCCTCGCGGCTAATGTCTTCCCACTCGTTCTCCAGGTAAAGCGTCTGTGTTTTAGCACCGACGAGCGGCGCGCCCAGGCTATGCGTTGTCAAAAGGAGTGTGATCGAGGCATCCTCGATCATCAAAGTCAGCCGTTCCATAGGATAGGTTGGGTCAAGCAGCACGAAAGCGCCCCCCGCTTTGAGCACGGCCAGCAGACAGGTCAGCAGATTGAAAGAGCGTTTCAGGCAGATCCCCACCAGACTTTCCGGTTTCACGCCTGCCTTGCGCAGATAATGGGCCAGTTGATTAGCACGCGCATTCAACTCCTGGTACGTCACCTGTTCATCTTCAGTGATAGCTGCTATAGTATCTGGCATGAGAGCCGCCCAGGTCTCAAACATCCGGTGAGCGAACGGCTCCTGATCATATTGCTCATCTGTGGCATTCCATGCAACCAGGATCTGCTGGCGTTCGGCGGGAGTAAGTAACGGAATTGCCGAGATGGGCTGATCAGGGTTGTCGGCAACAGCCTCTAAAATCATGAGCAGATGCCCAAGCATACGTTTGATCGTTTCCTCTGCAAACAGATCAGTGTTATATTCGATCTCCAGAAAGCTTTGTTGCTCATTGCCCAGCACGAACAGGCTGATATCAAACTTCGCGGTTTGTGTCTCTACGATGAGAGGCTCGAACGCGAGGCCAGGGATCTCCAGGGGCGCTTTAGGCACGTTCTGTAACGCCATTGTCACCTGAATGAGAGGATTGGCAATGCTTAGATCGCGCTCAGGCCGCAGTTCCTCGACCAGTCGCTCGAAGGGGAGATCCTGGTGAGCATAGGCATCCAGACAGACTTCTCGCACACGTTCGACCAGTTTACGGAAGCTGGGGTCGCCGGAGAGGTCTATGCGCATCACCAGCGTATTCACAAAGAAGCCAATCAGCCCTTCAATCTCTGTTCGATTGCGGTTGGCAATCGCGCTGCCAATCGCGATATCTTCGCTGTCGGTATAGCGTGAAAGCAGGATAGCGAAAGCTGATAATAGCAACATAAATAACGAATCGTGCTCATGTCGGCCAAGCATTTGTAAACGTGTAAGCAGTATGGGAGGGATTTCACGAAAACAAATGGCCCCTCGAATAGTATGGAGCGCGGGCCGTGGGTAATCGGTGGGGAGTTGCAGCGCAGGCAAATCTTTCAACTGCTGCTTCCAGTAGGCGAGTAGTTCTTCGAGTGTTTCTCCCTGGAGCCATTCTCGTTGCCAGAGCGCGAAGTCTACATACCGGATGGGCAGTTCTGGCAGTGGAGAAGGCTGGTTTTGTAAATAGGCGTTATAAAGCGTTTGCAACTCGCGCATAAATATCCCGCGTGACCAGGCGTCCGAGGCGATATGGTGCATCGTTATCGCCAGGAT